>JABLTN010035917.1_pt1 | contig 184090 bp, 162 predicted proteins | sample 7160141 | NCBI WGS metagenome assembly JABLTN01 (sample SAMN14651226, study PRJNA627086) | human gut metagenome | isolation source: feces | host: Homo sapiens | reverse complement strand
TAATGAATGAATAGGATTTGTATCAAATCCTTGAAAATATCTTAAAGAAATTTTCAGGGTTAACATGTTATTAATTTGTCAAAGGTTCGTTGTTTGCTGTCCTCAGCGACAGCTTCCTTATAATATCACTTTGTTGTGTCTTTGTCAAGAAGTTTTTTCAACTTTTTGATTTTCAAAACGTGATATCGAATGGTGTTTTTTGCTGTCGTATCAGCGACAGCTTGCTTATAATATCACTTCATTTTTAGAATGTCAACAGCTAATTTGAATTTTTTTGAATTTTTTCTAGTTGCTTCCAAGTGCCTTTTTCAAAGCCCCCATCAAAGCAGAGAAAGAGCCTCTACCAGCGTCGATACACATAGGATTTTTACATTGAGCTTATCCATCGCTTTATCATAATTGGACTTCGGAATAATACAGGTTGCGAATCCCATCTTGTCGGCTTCCTTCACTCGCTGCAGGACATTTGTGACACCTCGGATCTCCCCGGCAAGTCCAATCTCCCCGATGATCATCGTATCACTTGGCACAACTTTATTATTCATGCTGGATGCTATCGCAAACGCAACGCCTAAATCAACAGCAGTATCATTTACTTTCATACCACCAGCAATATTGACATATGCATCGTACCCCCACAGGTTCATGCCGACACGTTTTTCCATGACCGCCAAGATCAGATTCACGCGGTTATAATCAATTCCTACCGATGTACGCCGCGGCATATTAAAATTCGTCTGGCAGACAAGTGCCTGCAATTCTACCAGAATTGGACGTGTTCCTTCTAAGGAAGATACAACAACAGAGCCGGATACATTTTGCGGGCGTCCATTTAGGAGGGCCTGTGAAGGATTATCAACTTCCTCCAATCCTTTTTCTGTCATGGTAAATACGCCAATCTCATTCGTAGAGCCAAATCGGTTTTTCACACCACGCAAAATACGGAACCCATGATTCCGGTCACCTTCAAAATACAAGACGGAATCTACCATGTGTTCCAATGTACGTGGACCTGCCACATTTCCTTCTTTTGTGACATGTCCGACAATAAAGATCGCAATTCCATACTGCTTAGCTACCTGCATCAGTCTTGCCGTCACTTCGCGCACCTGTGTCACTGTACCCGGTGCCGATCCAACCTCTTCTACGACCATGGTCTGTATAGAATCAATGATCACCACGCTTGCATTGCTTTTCGTAATTACCCGCTCAATATTATCCATGTCATTGTCACACAGAAGAAGCATATCCTTCTCAAATACGCCAATCCGTTCTGCACGCATCTTGATCTGCGACAGCGATTCCTCCCCAGAGACATAGAGTACATTTACATTCTGATGCACCAGATTGCGGCACATCTGTAAGAGGATGGTTGATTTTCCGATTCCGGGATCACCGCCGACAAGCACCAGAGAGCCCTTGACGATACCTCCACCGAGCACACGGTCAAGTTCCCGCATACCGGTCTGCACGCGGCTTTCCTCCGCCGTTGTCACCTGCAAAATACCCATAGGACTGACTGCATCCTTCGGTTGCTTCACCGCTCCTTTGACACCAACTTTCACCTTTTCTTCTACAAATGTATTCCACGCACGGCATCCCGGACACTGTCCCTGCCATTTTGCAGACTCATATCCACATTCTTTACAAAAAAATATCTGTTTTTCCTTTGCTGCCATTGATTTCTCCTTATACAATAAAAGAGCTGCCATACCAGACATAACATATCATGTCCGGTGCGACAGCCCTGTCATTTCATCGAATTAGATTTTCTCTACAAGAATATCTACCATCTTAGCTGGTTCCAGCTCTACACTCAGATTCAGTTTGCCACCAAGGTTTGTCTTCATCTTTCCAACATATACCTTGTCAATATGAATCTTGTATTCCTTCTCAGCCTCTAACTCCAGCGTGATCTGGGAATCTTCTTCGCCTTCTACCACAAAATTCACTGCCTTATCTGTCGCGCGGAAGTCATGTACAACTGTACCAGGTACAGATTCATATACAAACATTCCATTTCTTTCCAGCTTCGTAATCTCACGGAAAGTTTTAATCTTATAGCTATCGCCCTGATACTGAAAGCCATCCTTCTTTGTCTTTGTTGCCAGTGCAAAATTACCAAAGCTCAAGGCTCCTGTCTCTTCTTCGCGGATCAGTTCATCAATCACTGCCATATTCTGTTCCTCCGTATTGTATTTTATAATTTCGTATCTCGAATTCGTTCTTGCTCAATTCTTTTTCATTATACAACAATTTTACATAAATTTCTACAAAATCTTACGTGAAATTTGTACAAAATTATTATTTTTTTGTGAACACAACTTTGCCATCCACCACGGTCATGCTTACCTTGTCGGATGCCTGAATCTTTCCGGACAGAATTTCCTCCGCCAGAGAATCTTCTATATTATTTTGAATTGCCCGTTTCAGTGGTCTTGCTCCATATTTCTTGTCGTAGCCTTTTTCGAAAATGAAGTTCTTCACTGTGTCACCGTAGGTAAGTGTAATATCCATCTGTTTTGCCAGACGGTTCTTCAGTTCCTTCAGCATGAGCGCAGCAATTCCCTTGACATCCTCTTTCGAGAGTGCACGGAATACAATAATGTCATCAATACGGTTCAGAAATTCTGGTTTGAACATCCGCTTAACCTCTTCCATGACATTATTCTTCATATCTTTATGCTCGGACTCTGCATTTTCTACGTTAGAAAATCCCAATTTCTTCGGATCAACGATACGCTGTGCACCGGCATTACTTGTCATAATAATGATCGTATTCTTGAAATCCACGGTTTTTCCCTGTGAATCTGTGATACGTCCATCATCGAGTACCTGCAACAGCACATTAAACACATCTGGATGTGCCTTCTCAATCTCGTCAAACAAAATTACAGAATATGGATTCTTCCGTACCTGTTCGGAAAGCTGTCCACCCTCTTCAAAACCGACATAGCCCGGAGGCGAACCTATCATCTTCGATACGCTGTGTTTTTCCATATATTCAGACATATCCACACGGATAATCGCATTTTCATTGCCAAACATCGCTTCCGCAAGTGCCTTAGACAATTCTGTCTTACCAACACCAGTTGGTCCAAGGAACAAAAATGATCCAATCGGACGCTTCGGATCTTTCAAGCCAACTCTGCCACGGCGGATTGCCTTTGCCACAGTTTCCACCGCCTCATTCTGTCCCACCACACGCTTATGCAGAATCTCTTCCAGCTTCAACAACCGCTGAGACTCCGTCTGAGTAATCTTGCTGACCGGGATTTTTGTCCATACAGAAACAACATCCGCGACATCCTCTTCTGTCACAAGCATCTGTTCCTGCTCTTTTTCGCGCATGTTATGTTTGGTCTTTTCGATTTTCTTATCTGTCTTATCCAGATCCTTCTTCAATGCCTGTGCCGCTTCGATATCGCCCTCTGCAAGCGCAGCCTCCAGCGCCTCTTCCAGATTATGGCGTGTCTCTTCTGCCTTCTTCGCCGTCTTATTTCCTGCAAAAATGCCGAGTTTCTTTCTCGAAGCTGCCTCATCGATCAGATCAATTGCCTTATCTGGCAGGAACCGGTCATTGATATAACGAATTGCATAATCCGTTGCCGCCTCTAACGCATCATCGGAAATGGTTACCCCATGATGTTCCTCGTACTTGCTACGCAAGCCCTGCAAGATGGCAATCGTCTCCTCACGCGTCGGTTCCTCCACATAAACTGGCTGGAACCGCCGTTCTAACGCTGCATCTTTCTCGATATACTTCCGGTATTCTGTCCGCGTCGTCGCACCAATCATCTGCACTTCGCCACGGGACAATGCCGGCTTCAGGATATTAGACGCATCCATCGCGCCCTCGGCACCACCTGCGCCAATCAGCGTATGCAGTTCATCCACAAATAAAATTACATTTCCGGCAGCACGCACTTCCGCGATCACACGTTTGATACGCTCCTCAAACTCTCCACGATATTTCGAACCTGCCACCATACCAGACAAATCCAGACTCAGAATACGCTTGTCTGCGAGAATCTCCGGTACTGTGCCAGATGCGATCATCTGTGCCAGCCCCTCTACAACTGCGGTCTTACCAACACCCGGTTCTCCGACCAGACATGGATTGTTCTTCATACGGCGACACAGAATCTGCATCACGCGTTCCACTTCTGCATTTCTGCCAACAACAGGATCTAACCGATCTTCCCGTGCTGCTTCCGTCAGATCACGGCTGTATTGCTCCAAAGTCGGAAATGAGGATTTCTTCTTGTTCTTTGGGCTGCTTAATGCGCCAAGCTCCCGTTTTGCCTGTGTCATATCCATACCAAGTGCCACTAATGTGTCCACAAAGGTTTTCTTTAAATTGACTGCCATCGAGTTTAAAAGCTTGATGGCAAGTGTATCTTCGGATTTTAAAATAGCAAGTAAAATATGCTCCGTACCGATCTTCTCGTTACGCAGCCTGTCCGCTTCTTTTTCTGCCTGTTCCAAAAGTGTATTCAGCTTATCTGAATACACAAGTGTCTTTATCTTCTTCGTTCCACTGTTTTGTTCCAGATATTTTAAAACAAAGGATTCGTCTGCCCCATTCTCCGCGAGAATCTTCCACGCAGTCACCCACGGACAGCTTAGCATACCATAGAGCAGATGCTCGGTACCGATATAGCTGAACTTCATCTGATGGGCAGTCTCCTCCATCACAGCAAGCACCTCCTGTGCCTGCTCTGTATATTCCAGTCTCATGTTTCCTTGTTACCTCCGTTTGCAATGTCGCCAAATTCTTTATACATATCCGTTATAATCTGGTGCATTTCAGCAAGACTGATATCTTTGCATATTGCCTCCGCAACCAGCATCTGCATATCCAGATTGACCTTTTCGAGCTGTTCCTTGCGCGACTCTACCGTCACGCAGACAACAGCTCCTTTTCTACGGTCAAGCTTCAGATATCCGTCATTTCGAAGTAATGCATATGCTTTGTTTACTGTGTGCATATTCACACCGATATCTTCCGCCAATTGCCGAACAGACGGCAACGACTCACCATTCTTGATTTTATCCTGTGCAATTCCCAGTATGATCTGATTCCGCAACTGCATATAAATTGCCTCGTTGCTGTTAAAATCAAGTTCAATGAACATAAAATTCCTTCTTCCTAATTACTGTTCATCGATGGCCTTACCAATATCATGTCGCATATATTTGTTCTCAAACTGAATCCATTCTGTTGCTTTATATGCGTTCGCACGTGCCTCTACCAATGTCTTTCCCTTCGCTGTCACACCTAATACACGGCCACCATTTGTTACAATTCCTTTATCTGTCTGTTTAGTTCCTGCATGGAATACATAGTATCCTTCTTTATCCTTAAATGTATCCAGACCGTCAATCACAAATCCCTTGTCATAATGCTCCGGATATCCGTCTGATGCGAGAACAACGCAGACTGCTGCCTGCTCGTCAAACTCCAGCTCTACCTCATCGAGCTTGCCATCGATACAGGCTTCCATCACATCAATGATATCGTTCTTCATACGTGGAAGTACAACCTGTGCCTCTGGATCGCCAAATCTCGCATTGTACTCCAGCACACGCGGACCATCTGGTGTCAGCATCAGACCACAGAATAAAATTCCTGTGAAATCTCTGCCCTCTGCCTTCATCGCATCCATTGTCTTCTGGTAGACATGTTCCTTGCAGAATTTGTCTACATCATCTGTATAGAATGGGCTTGGTGAGAATGTTCCCATACCACCGGTGTTAAGTCCCTGATCGCCGTCCTTCGCACGCTTGTGATCCTGTGCAGAAGCCATCGGCTTGATATGCGTTCCATCGCAGAAGCAGAGTACGGATACTTCCCGTCCTGTCATGAACTCTTCAATAACAATCTTATCTCCGGCAGAGCCAAACTGCTTGTCGAGCATCAATGTCTTGACGCCCTCCTTCGCCTCTTCAAGAGTGTTGCAGATCAACACACCTTTGCCAAGTGCAAGACCATCCGCCTTCAGTACGATTGGCATCTTGGCTGTCTCTAAATATGCAAGTGCCGCATCTGCATTATCAAATGTCTCATAGGCTGCAGATGGGATTCCATACTTCTTCATCAGGTCCTTGGAAAATGCCTTCGATCCTTCGATAATTGCTGCATTGGCTCTTGGTCCAAACACACGGATTCCAGCATCCATAAAAGCATCTGCAACACCGGCAACAAGCGGATCATCCGGTCCGACGATTGCAAGATCAATTTCCTTTTCCTTTGCGAATGCAACCAGTTTCTCTGCATCCATTACCGATATATCTACACAGGTTGCAAGCTGTGCAATACCTGCATTTCCAGGAGCTGCATAAAGCTCTGTCACACGTTTGCTCTGACTACACTTCCATGCAATGGCATGCTCTCTGCCACCGCCACCTACGATAAGTACTTTCATGATTTCCTCCTTTATTCGGTTCTATTCCTATGCTTCACCATTTGCGATCATATTGATAGCTGCCGGAAGTAGTTTCCACTCCGCCTCTTCCATCACACGTCTCTGCAGAATCTCCGGTGTATCTTCCGGTTTTACTTCGACTGCTTTCTGCAGAAGAATCGGGCCGGTATCCGTTCCCTTATCCACGTAATGCACGGTTGCACCGGTCAGCTTAACGCCACGGGCAAGTGCTGCCTCATGCACCTTCAATCCATAATACCCGGTTCCACAGAACGATGGAATCAGGGATGGGTGAATGTTGATAATCCTATTCTCATATTCCTCGATCATAGCTTCCGGAATCACAACCAAAAATCCCGCAAGTACAATCAGATCCGGCTTATATGCCCGGATTGTGGTAAGCAGTCCTTCATTAAATGCCGCACGGTTCTCGTAATCCTTTGGGGATACAACCTTTGCATCAATACCTGCTTTCTCTGCACGTTCCAATGCGCGCACACCATAATTGTTGCTGATCACACCGACCAGCTCTGTATTCGTGATCGTACCATCTGCAACAGCATCAATGATTGCCTGCAGATTCGTTCCGCCACCGGACACGCACACGACAACTCTTAGCATAATTCGACTCCTTTTTCTCCTGCCTTTGTCTCACCGATCACCCATGCCTTATCGCCAGTCTTCTCCAAAGCAGCAAGTGTTTTATCTACATCGGCAGCATCTACGGCAAGTACCATACCAATACCCATATTATATGTGTTGTACATCATCTTTTCTTCAATATCGCCAGTCTTTGCAAGAAGCTTGAAGATTGCTGGTACTTCATAGCTGTCCTTCTTCACGCTTGCAACAATACCGTCTGGCAGCATACGTGGAATATTCTCATAGAATCCACCACCTGTGATGTGGCTGCAGCCCTTGATTGTCACACCAGCATCCTTCACACCGCGAAGTGCCTTCACATAGATTCTTGTCGGCGCAAGCAATGCCTCTCCAAGTGTTGTTCCAAGTTCATCATAATAGGTAGAAAGGCTTTCCTTTGTCATATCAAATACTTTGCGGACAAGCGAGAATCCGTTGCTATGTACACCCGTTGATGCAATACCAATCAACGCATCACCCGGCTTGATGTTCTGTCCTGTGATCATATCCTTCTTATCGCAAACACCAACTGCAAATCCTGCAAGATCGTACTCATCCTCCTGCATCAGTCCCGGATGCTCCGCGGTCTCACCACCGATCAGTGCAGCATCTGACTGTACACAGCCTTCTGCGACACCGCTGACGATCGTTGCGATCTTCTCCGGATAATTCTTTCCGCATGCAATATAGTCCAGGAAGAACAATGGCTCTCCACCTGCACAGGCAATATCATTGACGCACATTGCAACTGCATCAATACCGATTGTATCATGCTTATCCATCACCATCGCAAGCTTTACTTTCGTTCCACAGCCGTCTGTTCCGGATAACAAAACCGGCTCTTCCATATCCTTTATCGTGCTTAATGAAAATGCTCCGGAAAATCCACCAATGTTGGTCAGCACTTCTTTTCGCATCGTCTTCTTGATATGCTCTTTCATCAGTTCTACAGACTTGTAACCTGCCTCGATATCAACGCCAGCTTTTTTGTAATCCATAATCTTATCCTCCTGTTTTGGGCGAACCCTGTCTTCTTTTCATACCCGATAATTATAGTCGATATAGAACAGTTTGTAAACCTTGAAAATGTGTATTTTTTATGTTGGATTTTGTTGAATTTTCAGCGTATATATGCTACTTTTATAAGTGGGTGTTACTATTTTATTATCAGGTCTTTGTGCACAGGGTCTGTGCCGCGATAAAGACTTTCGGGGGTGTAATAATTTCATGAAGAAAAGCAACAAACGGCTAAACATTGGTTTTTTCACTTGTCATCTGGATAACGACTATGCTTACGAGGTTTGTAAAGGTGTCGATTATGCAGCAAAAGAACTTGACGTTAATCTGATCGTCTTTCCGGGCATGTATATGAACGCATCATATAATGATCCGAAAAATGCGCGGTTTGACTACCAGTATAATTCTATTTTTTATTATGCATCCAAGCATACACTGGATGCCCTGATCGTTTCGATTGGTTCAATCGGAAGCTTCCTGTCAGAAAACGATATGATTGCATTTTTGAAGAATTTCAATATTCCAATCCTCACGATTGAGATTGAAGTTCCAGGCTACCCATATCTGTATACAGAAGGTCGTACCGGCATGCGGCAGGCAATCGAGCATCTGATCACCGAACATCATAAGACAAAAATCGGTTTTGTCAGCGGAAGAAGAGAAAATGCAGACGCAAAAGAACGTCTGGATACCTACTGCCAAGTTCTGATGGATCATAACATTCCGGTAGAAGAAGACCGTATTGTGTATGGAAATTTCTCAGAATTTACTGAGGATATTGTAAATAATCTGCTGGATGCAAACCCGGATCTGGAAGCGATCGTCTTCGCAAACGATTCGATGGCAATCGGCGGTTACAACGCCATCAAAGCAAGGGGACTGGAAATTGGCAAGGATATTCTTGTGACTGGTTACGATGATGCCCCTGCTGCACTGGTATTAGATCCACCACTTACAACCGTTCATAACCATATCATCGACATGGGCTACCATGCCGTATACGAAGTATTGAATTTACTCGACCACGGAAGTACAAGCACAAGTATTTTAAGTTCCAGCCTGATCGTTCGTTCTTCGTGTGGCTGCGGCAATTATAAATTAAACAAAGCCAAGGAGCTGACTTCCGTTTTTGCAGCCAACGATCTGCAGAAAGCCAAAAATTATGTCTTAAATTATCTCTTTGGTGATTACAAAGACAATTTCTACTACGAGGAACTGATTGAGCGGTTCTCAGAACCTTTGGAACTCATTTTAAAGCCGGTTGCGGATGGTTCCATGGCATTTGACGCTGCCGCTATTTCCGGTAGTCTGCTGGCCTTGATTGCCACAGACTTTGTCGACCTGTACTTCAGCAACGACAAGCTCACTCATGCGATACGCGAGTTGAATCAGTTGCTCTGTTCCCTCGTGGATGACAACAACCGGTGCAAGATTATGCGGTTATTCAACCAGCTTTATTCTGATATGCTGGCAAAATCGTCAAGCACCTTATATAACACGATTCACGATCACAAAAAGGCTGTTTGGTCCTCTATGTACATCACAAGAGATACACTGACATATAGTGACGACGAGGAATCCTGCTTCCGTCTCATCATGGATAAATTACAGGATGCACATTTTATAAGCTCCTATATGTACATCTATGAAGAGCCAGTCATGCTGATGTCTGACGGTTCATGGAAGATTCCAAAGAACCTTTATCTTCAGGCATGCAACAATAACGGAAAAACCGTATACTTAAGCGGGGACGACCGATTGATTTCTTCGGATAAATTATTCTTCAACCAGTACACGTCCTATGACCGTCGGCGTACCCTCGTGATCACGCCACTGTTTACAAATAATATCCAATATGGATTGTTCGTCGGCGAGATTGGCATCGAGCATTTCCAGAATATCTATCCAAACAGTTTACAGCTTGCAACTTCATTGAACTTTATTTCTCTGATGAAGCAGCAGCTTCTTACCCAGAGCAAGCTTGCCAGCTCCGCATCTGAGCTGAGTGAAAAAAACAAGTTATTAAACAAACTGTCAATCACAGATGGTCTGACCGGCATTAACAACCGTCGAGGATTCTTAGACAGTGTACAGCACCTTGTCAACTCTTCCTACAACGAAGGAAAACCTGCTATGCTGCTGTTTGCTGATATGGATAATCTAAAGCAGGTCAATGACCGCTTCGGACACAAAAATGGCGATTATGCAATCAAGAGCATTGCTCAGATCCTGCAGCAAAGCTTCGACACTGACGACGTCATCGGACGTATCGGCGGCGATGAGTTCGTAGCATTTTGCTTCCTAGACGATCCACACACACCGGATCATCTGTGCAGCAAAATAAAAACGCTCTCCGAACATCTCAACGAGACGAACGGAAAGCCGTATTATGTCGATATCAGTTTGGGTGTTTCTACCTTCATCTGTAACCCGACATTGAACATTGAGGATGTTCTGCATCAGGCAGACGAATCGCTGTATGAACACAAGAAAAATAAACGAAAAGACGTATTGAAGCCAGTTTAAAAGCTGGCTTCATAAATCTGTTTTGTCACATCTGCTTTATTCATCGAATAAATATGTACGCCGGCAACGCCGTGTTTCTTGAGATCCAGAATCTGATTCACGGCATATTCAATGCCGGCTTTCTTCATATCTTCTGGATTCTCGCCGTACTTTGCGATCATATTACTCATTTCTACCGGAACCGAAGAGCCGGACAACGTCACACTCGTACCGAGCTGCTTTGCCGCTGTCACTGGCATAATACCTGCATGCACCGGAATATCAATGCCCGCTTTCTCCAATTTATCCATAAAAGAATAAAATGCGTTATTATCAAAAAACATCTGTGTGATCAGACAGTTCAATCCCAGATCTACCTTCTGTTTCAAATGTTGGATGTCCTCTTCCTGATTCTTAGACTCCGGGTGTACCTCTGGATAGCAGGCACCCGCGATAAAGAAATCTCCATTTTTCTTGATCTCTGGAATCAGATCAGTTGCATACTTAAAATAGCGCTGGTCGAATTCCTCCTGTGACATTGTTCTCGGCTTATCGCCACGCAATGCCAGGATATTCTCCACGCCTTTCTTTTTTAACTCAAACAGCAATGCACGAAGGCTTGCTTCATCCATCCCGACCGCTGTCATATGCGCAAGCGCTTCCACCTCACAGATATTCTGAATATACGCTGCAATCGTTGCCGTTTTCTTACTGTTACTGCCTCCTGCACCATAAGTCACACTGATAAAATCCGGTTTCAATGTCTTAATCTCATCCAGTGTTTTATAAATCTGATAGATGTCATCATCACGCTTTGGTGGAAAAACCTCACACGAAAATACGACGCCCTTATGTTCCTTTTCCTGAATCATGTCATTCTCCTTTTGTATTTCCTAATATGCTTCCGGATTTGCCATCAGCAACAGCTTATCATATAATTCCGGTGCTTCTTTTTTCAGACTGACCGGTTTGAAATCATTGTTTAAAAAGCAATGTGCTGTCGTTGCCGTATGCTTGACCGTCTTCATCCCTTCATCATAGATTTTGTAACTGATATAAAATTTGTATGCACTAACCTTGTAAATATCTGGAACTACCTTTACCACTTCTCCAAACTTCAGGCTCTCCGTGAATTTCTCGGATAACTCCAGCACAGGAATCATATATCCCATGCGTTCCAGCTCCGCATATGGCAGTCCGTAATACGCCATCATATCGATACGGCAGTCTTCCAGAATCCGCGCATAATTCGAATGATGTACAACCCCCATCCGGTCTGTCTCGTAATAATGAATGGTTCTTTCATAATATGGATATCTCGTCATGACTTCTGTTCCTTTTCTTCTTTTCCTGTTTCTTCTTCATATTCCAATTTCACAGGTTTCTTTTTCGCCGCTGCAAGCTTTACCTTGTTCTTCTCATCATATAACTCATTCGAGAGAAGCTGTCCAAGCTCCAGAATCTGTGCATAACGTTCTTCCTTGCTGAGTTCCTTGAGATTGCACATCAACTCTGCTTTATTTTCTGCTACGATCCGAGTCTTTTCCTCCAACGTCTCTACCATCTTCGCATACTGCTGTTTCACCAGATCATACGAATCTGCCAACAGATCATTTACCTCCGTGAGCATCTCATCTGTGTAGATCAAAGATGCCGCATAGATGTCTCCGGCAGTCCGCAACGCTTCCCGATCCTCCGGCTCCAAATCGCCCGGATGAAATGCAGGAAGTGTGGACATCCGTTTTGTCACACGGATACGGCTGGCGTTCTGCTCCGCCTGCGTCAGAATTTCTTCTGCTTCCTTCTTTGCCTCTGTCAGAATCTTACCTTTCCGGTCATTGACTTCCCGGTAAATTTTCAGCTCGCCCTGTACGATATTTTCTAATTCCCGCAACAATCGTATTGTCTCTTCTTTATTAACCGATACCTTACCTGGCGCAAATGGAACATTTTGTCCATTCTCAACGCTATCGATCAGCTGCTCTATAATCTGATCTGTTCTTCCTTTTTCTATCATTGCTTTTGTCTACTTTCTTCTATATTTCATTCCGTCTTTTGCAAAACTCATTTTAATATACAAGCTTTTATTTTATATTTCAACCCTTTTGCATCGGAAATGAGACACAGGAATGAAATGCATCATCCTCTTCAAACATCTGCAGGCTGCCTTCCAGCTGCTTTACAATATGTCGAACGCTCTTCAATCCAATTCCGTGCTGTTGTTTATCTTTCTTCGTGGATTGCAGTTTTGGATTATGATGTAACACTGATGCATTTACCGTATTGATAATGTCGATATAATACATGCCCTTTTCTTCATACATCTCAAGCTGCACCTTGCGCAATTCCGCCTTCTCCGCAGCTTCCATCGCATTGTCCAGCAAATTGGATAACAGAATTGCAACATTCATGCTATCCTCCCGTGGCACTTCTCCGCTGATATGCATATCAAGCGTGATTGCATGCTGTTCCGCATAACTCAACTTGTCGTTCAACACGGCATTGATTTCTCCACTCGATTCATAATGAATCAGATTCATCTTTAACTGCCGATCCAAAATCTCTACCAGATGCAAGCGTGCCTGTTCATATTCTGCATTTTCAAGATAGCCTAAAATGATCAGAAGATAAGATTTCAAATCATGGTTCAGCCGTCTCGTTCGCTCATAAAGCTCACTCGTTCTTGAGTACATCGTCCCTTCATGGTCGAGCTGTTTGTTCAGAATTTCGTTTTCTTCCGTATAATGCTGGGATTTGAAAATCGCATACAGACAGCTTGCAATCAAGATCCCCGCCAACAGCAGTACTACTAAGAAAATGATAATCCACGTATGCTCATGCTCTTCTGTCTCCGGATTCTGGATCAGAAGTGCCAGCAGGCACGCCAATCCAAGTGTCAAAGCGCACGCCAACGCGACAACCAGTCTTTTAAGAAATTGCATGGTACATCCTCCTGACATACTTTGCATGCATTTCTCTTACATGCTCTGTATATTTCCGACTGACCGGGATTGGTGTCCGGTCATCCAGCAACACCCGTTTTGTATTGATTGAATAGATGTCCCGGATATTCACGATATACCCGACATGTGTGCGAACAAAGCCATAACGTTCCAGCCGTTCTGAAAAATCCGAGATTTTTGCACGAATCACCTGGTCATCTTTCCTTCGGAAATGTACGATCACATAATGCCGCTGACTTTCCAGATATGTAATATCACTGATCCGGATTTCCGCCTCGTCTTTTTCTATGAATATCTCTCCATACAAAGATTCTTCCCGAATCTCTTCAATCGCGCAAAGCAGCGCCTCCTCCAACTCTATGTGAAGGCGCTCCTTCCGGATAAACCGGAACGGTCTGTAATGAATCGCGGTAAATACCATATCTGCATGGTTTGTCACAAAGATTACTTTCACACGGCGTTCTGTCTGCTCCAGCCTTTTCGCAATCTCCATTCCATCGATTCCTGGCATATCAATATCCAGAAACAAAATATGCATGTCCTGCACAAGCGCAAAGCTCTTCAGGATATCATTTCCGCTTTTAAATGCCTGTATCTGATAGGTACATCCCTTTTCCCTTGCTTTTTCTTCCAGCAGCAGGAGTTCCCGGTTTATGATCTCTATATCCTTATCATTGTCATCGCATACTGCTATCTTTAATATCATATCTAAAACTCACATTACTACTAATCTATATAACTGATCAAATCTGCTGTCTCTTTTCTCGGTGTGGCATCCGGTGTAAATTTCGGAAATCCGATTGGGATCAGGGCTGCAACCGTCTTACCCTCTTCCAATCCGATTGCCTCTGCAACCTTCGCATCGTCAAATACGCCCATGATGCAACTTCCAACACCCTTATCATAAGCAGCCAGGCTAAATGTCATTGCCGCAATACCTGCATCAAACATCTCCCAGCCAGTACCCTTGCTTGTGGAGAAGCTTCCATCCTTCTCATACCCGCATCTGCCATTCACCTGGGTCAACACAACCAGATTTTTACACTTGGACAGTGTCTTTGCGTTGTGCTCAAATCCAAGCAGACAATCGTCACAGATTTTCTTTATAATTTCTTCATTCTGAATCAATATGTAGCGAAGCGTCTGTGTATTCTTCCATGTCGGAGCCATTTTTGCAGTGTCAATGATCTCTTCAAACAGTTCATGACTGATCAGCTCGTCCGTATACCGTCTCACACTTCTTCTTGTCTTTAATCCTTCTAATAATTCCATCGTTTCATCCTCCTAATATTTTATTTTTGCTTGAATCTATATTCAAGTTATGGTACTCTAATCACTGCGTAAGTCAGATAAGTGATTGCGGCTGCCACATCGGCAGGTGAGGAAAGTCCGGGCTCCATAGGGCAGGATGCCGGATAACGTCCGGTGGAGGTGACTCCCAGGCCAGTGCAACAGAAATAAACCGCCTCTGTCTTCGGACACGAGGTAAGGGTGGAAAGGCGAGGTAAGAGCTCACCGCTGTTCTGGTAACAGGGCAGGCTCTGTAAACCCCATCCGGAGCAAGACCAAACAGAAAACCATACAGTTGCCCGCTGTGTTTTCAGGTAGGTTGCTTGAGCCTTACGGTAACGTAAGGCCTAGATAGATAATCACTCTCGACATAACCCGGCTTATCGTCTGGCTTACGCTTTTAATTTCTTTCTGCTTAAACGTCGAAACAACCACCACCAACAAATTCCCGTAAAATCGAATTCATCGGAATATTCGTCACTTCCATTCCAAGGAAATAATCTAAAAACTTCAACAGACGTTTTGCCTCATAATATTCATCGCAATCCTTTGGTACCGAGAACAAAAGTGGCTCCGCATACTGTTTGATCACACTCAGCTCGTAGATCAGTGCAGAGTTAAACATCACATCTGCTTCCTCCTGATAAGGGAAGATATATTTTTCTTCGCCGCGTCGCACTGATGGCCACATCGCAATCGTCTCGCGCGCATCATTTCCGCGTGTACGCGCATCCCGGACAATTCGTCGAATCAATCTTCCATCTGTCGTAGGTATCCGGTTATGGTCATCAATGTTGATCTGCGTCAGCGCACTGATGTAAATCTTGAATTTGCTATCATCAGAAAGTCCTTCTGTCATCAGCGGATTTAGTGCATGGATACCTTCTGCAACCAACACATCTCCTGCATTCAGTTTTAGTTTTTTGCCTTTATATTCCTTTCTTCCCTGTTTGAAATTAAACGTTGGAATTGGAATTTCTTCTCCAGCAAGCAGTTTCTTCATATCCGAATGGAACAGATCAAGATCCACCGCCTCAATGCATTCAAAATCGTAATTACCATTCTCATCCTTCGGTGTATGCTCCCGATCCACAAAATAATTATCAAGCGCAAGGGGATACGGACGCAGACCATGTGCACGAAGCTGTACACTTAATCGATGAGAAAATGTCGTTTTTCCGGAAGAACTCGGTCCTGCGATTAAAACAATCTTCTTTTCCCCTGCGCGGATCATATCAGCGATCTGTGCAATCTGTTTTTCCTGCAATGCCTCATGGACAAGCATCAGTTCCCGGATATCTCCCTTTGTAATACACTCATTCAACTGTCCAACATTGCTGACATCCAGCGTCTGGCTCCACTCATCCGACGTCTTCAATACAGAGAATAATTTCTCCCGTGGTTCAAACTCCGGTATGATTTCCGGTTCTTCCCGTGTTGGTGCCATCAGCATAAATCCCGTATCATACGGAACAAGATCATAACAGGTTATATAACCGGTTGACGGTACCATATATCCATAAAAATAATCCTCATAATCTTCAATACTGTACAGGTTTGCCTTAGACACACGTCTGTATCGGAATAAACGTTCCTTATCAAAGCGTCCCTGTTTTGCAAACCGCTGTACTGCTTCCTCTGTGGAAACTGACTCCTTGATGATCGCAATATCCTTACGAACCAATTCATTCATACGATTTTTCACGCGGAATAAGATATCTTTTGTCACCGGAACTTCCTCCGATACCATACGGTCACCCTCGCGGAAATTCTTCAGCAATCTGCAATAATACCCCTTGCCAAGCGAATACATTACCTTAACGCTGTAACCGCTTCCCATAACATCCGAAAATGCTTTCACCATAAGGAATGTCAAGCTTCGCTTATATGTATCCATACCAATTACAGAAGTCTTCTCTACAAGCTTCAATTCCACATCTCGGTCTAACAGCTTTCCAAGTTCGCAAAGCTTCCGGTTGCAAAATGCAAGCACATACTTCTGCTTATTCTCCTGCATATGCGCGTGTACAAATTCCGTGATTGCAGAAAATTTATCCACCTCATACACTCGCCCATCCATCGTAACCTTGATTTTTTCCATAACACCCACTCCTTTCACGCACATCTATAAAATCGAAAACGGTACCCCAACGTCCGCAATTCCAATTTCAACATCCATACAATATCCTTTTAGATATTCATACATGATATGCATAAATATATGTTCCAAGCCATAATGGGACGCATCCAGAATCGTAAGCCCCATCTCATTTGCATCCAGCCCTTCATGATGTCCGATATCTCCTGTAATCAGACAATCTGCTTTTTTCTGCACTGCCTCATTGATCACACTCTTGCCAGAACCAGGGCAGATCGCAATTTTTTCCACTGTGTCATTTGGATTTCCATACAATATCACATTTTTTAAATCAAATTTCTCTTTGATTAAAACTACAAGCGCTGTTACAGTCGTCGCTGCCGGAAGATATCCAACCTCTCCAATTCCTTCGCCATCTTTCGTTTCTTCCAGCACTTCCATGTTCTGAAGTCCAAGCATCGCTGCTGCTTCCTTCGCCATACCGCCGATCGTATCGAAATTCGTATGCATCGCATAGCAGGCAATCCCATGTTCAATCAGCTTCAAAATCTTCCGTCCCAGCACAGTCTCATCATTCACGCGATCTACTTTGCCAAAAATCATCGGATGATGGGATACAATCATATCTACGTTCTGCGCGACCGCAGCATCCACAATCTCTTCTGTAACATCGACAACCAGCATCAGCTTATGAACTTCTTTATCCCGCCTGCCTACCAGCAATCCTACATGATCCCAATCCATCGCATACTCGATGGGTGCTTTCTTCTCCAACAACTGGATAATCTCATCACACCGCATTCTATCACCTCTCATCTCATCCATGATTCCATGTCATCGCGCGCGCAAGCAACAAAAGCTCCTCTTCCAACTCTTTCCGTCTTCGTTTCGAAGATACTGTATCCTGCAGAGATAAACGATTCTGCAATTCCTGCATTTTATGCTGTTCTTCCATCAAATATTCCTGAAAAACCGGATTTTCCTTCCGAAGCAACACCGGACCATACTTCAATTCCACATTATCCATCTGTGGCAGTTTCTTCGTTCCCGTGTTTTTTATTGCTTTGATTATTGTGTAAAACTTTTCATCTTCCTGCAAAAAATCTTCATCTATAATTATGTACCGCTCTTCCTGCAGATACGATCTGACCGCCTGCAGCTCTGACTGAGGCTGTAAAATCAGCCCAATCCCCGCATCCAGATGCGCTTTTCCATTTTGCAGAATAGTTTTCATGAGTTCTCCGCCCATTCCGGCAAGCACCGCCCATGTTGCTTCGCCCGGTTCCATAGCTTCAAACCCATTGGATAATCTCGTTTCTACACTTTTTGCAAATCCATATTCCTGAATATGTGTCTGCGCAATGGAGAGTGGTCCTTTCCGCACGTCCATCGCTATAACACGCTCTGCCAAGCCATCTCTTACACATGCCATTGATACAAACGCATGATCGCAGCCAATATCCGCCACACACGGAATCTTCCCGTGGGACAGCTTTTCCTGCTGAAGCATCGCAAGAATCGACTGCATACGGTTTGACAATGGTATTTTCTTGTCCCGATTCTGCATATTAGTCATTGGCATCCAGGTAATCCTTCAATTTTCTGCTCTTGCTAGGATGTCTTAATCTACGAAGTGCCTTTGCCTCAATCTGACGGATACGCTCTCTTGTAACCTGGAATTCCTTACCAACTTCCTCCAACGTTCTTGCACGTCCATCATCCATACCAAACCGCAAACGCAATACCTTCTGTTCTCGTTCTGTCAGTGTATCAAGCACCTCATTTAACTGATCACGCAGTAAGTTGCTCGCTGCCGCCTCTGCTGGCACTGGTACATTCTGATCCTGAATAAAATCGCCTAAATGGCTATCTTCCTCTTCACCAATTGGCGTCTCCAGAGATACAGGCTCCTGTGAGATCTTTAAGATCTCCCGTACACGCTCTACAGAGATTCCCATACGCTCTGCGATCTCCTCTGGCAATGGTTCTCTTCCAAGCTCCTGCAGAAGCTGTCTGGACTCGCGAATCAGCTTATTGATTGTCTCTACCATATGCACTGGAATACGGATTGTTCTTGCCTGATCAGCGATTGCTCTTGTGATTGCCTGGCGAATCCACCATGTTGCATACGTACTGAACTTATATCCTTTTTCATAATCAAACTTCTCAACGGCTTTGATCAAACCAAGGTTACCTTCCTGAATCAGATCCAGAAACAGCATGCCACGACCAACATAACGTTTTGCAATGCTGACAACCAGTCTGAGGTTCGCCTCTGCCAGCTTCTGCTTTGCCTTTTCATCACCGGCCTCCATCCGCTTTGCCAGTTCAATCTCTTCCTCCGCCGTCAGCAATGGCACCTTACCAATCTCCTTCAGATACATACGAACCGGGTCTTCGATGCTGACACCATCTGGTACAGAGAGATCAATCTTCTCAATGTCAATATCTGCGTCCTCTGCGTCCTCCAGAATCATGTCATCTAAGATCTCATCGTCCTCCTCTGTCTCTGACAAAACAGCGACATGGTGTTCATCGAGATAATCGAAGATTTTCGTCATCATATCTGTATTAAGCTCAATATCCGGCTTTCCAACAAAATAGTTGACGATTTCTGTGTCAATCAATGTGTTATCATTTTTCTTCGCCATATCGACAAGATTGTCCAGATGCTCTTTCATCTGATCTGAATTCATAATATTCTCGCTTGTCGCCTTTGTTGTCTGCTTTGTGTCCTTATCTGTTACTTTCTTTGCCATTTTAGGTTCCATCCTTCCATTGTGATTATATTCTATCCATTCTTTAACGAAATATGCAATTTCGTGAGTCTTGCCTTTTCAGCAATTACCTCCGGCAGTTTCTCCGGATTGTCAGCAATATGCGCAAGTTCATAATCAATCCGCGCCATCTTGACTTTTCTCACTAAATCATTGATCACCCGCTCTTTTTCATCCTCAGTGATCTCCACATCCAGCTCTGTCTGCAAAATCTTTGCAACCAGACGTTGTTTTTCTATATCTTCAAACAGATTTACGATTGCTGCCGGATTCACTGTTCCGCTATCGCGGTACTGATCAAACAACCGTTTGGCTACCGTATGGTAATCCTCATCAATAAAGTCCTCCTCCGTCAGAATTCCTTCAAGTTGTCCAAACAGCTCTGGCTTTCCAACCATCCATGTGAGCAGCAACCGTTGTGGTTGCGTCTCCCGATCAGCCGCTTCATCCCTTGGATTCCGATTTCCTTCCGGTGGCGGTGTCGCAATCACTGGACGCGCAGTGTCATCCATATTGGTTGTCTGCGCCTGCAATCCAATCGTTCCATACCTTGTCACCATTGCTTTCAAATCTGCTGCATCTATCTTGTACTTCTCAGCGACCGCCTCAATATAACTATGCCGGACGACCGGTTCATCTAATGCAGATAATCGTTTTGCCGCCTCTTTTGTAAAACGGATTTTCTCTTCCGGATCTCTCAGGTTATACCCCTGTGCAATGCCGTCAATCTCAAATACAATTCCCGTCACCGCATCAGCAATCCGTTCTTCAAATGCTTCTTTTCCAAGATTATGTATGAACTCATCCGGGTCCTTATACGGCTTCAGATCAATAATTCTGGTTGATATTCCAACTTCCCGCATAATGCCAATCGCCTTCATCGTCGCCTTCCGACCCGCGCCATCGCTATCGTACGCCAGATATGCCTCATCGGTATATCGTTTTACAATTGTCGCATGTCCCATTGTAAGTGCCGTACCAAGAGATGCCGCCGCATTATCAAAGCCCGCCTGATGCATAGCGATGACGTCCATATATCCCTCGCATAAAATGATTCCCCGCCGTTTGGATCTGCGGGCAATATTCATTGCAAACAATGTATGACTCTTATCAAAAACTGCCGTTTCCTTGGTGTTAATATACTTTGGTGTTCCATCCCCCAGTACACGTCCTCCAAAGCCGACAACTTTTCCATTGATATCCATTATCGGCACCATCGCGCGGTTCCAGAACATATCCTGTCCGCCACGGCGTTCATCAATCCGCACCAATCCGGAATCCTTCATCTGTGCATCCGTATACCCCTGTTTCTTCAAATACTGGTACAAATCATTTTCATAAATATTCGCGTATCCTAGCCCAAACCGCTGAATCGTCTCGTCCGAGAATCCCCGGTCATGATAGTATTCCAGTGCGTGCTTACCGGCCGAGGTCGCAGTCAGTAAATAATTAAAATAAATCGCTGCTGTCCGGTTCATCTCCTTCAGAACCATCTTATAATTTTCTCTTTGCCGCTGTTCCCTGGAATAATTCTGTTCTGGCAAAGCAACACCCGCGCGCTCCGCCAGCATCTTGAGTGCTTCTGGAAACGAGAAGTTCTCATATTCCATCACAAACGTGATCACATTTCCTCCAACGCCGCAACCAAAGCAATGATACATCTGCTTATCCCGGTTTACATGGAAGGAGGGTGTTTTCTCATGGTGAAATGGGCAGCACGCCATATAGGAATTCCCCCGGCGTTTCAAGGTCACATATCCACCGATCACATCCACAATATCATTGCGGCTCCGAACCTCTTCAATTATATCTTCTGAATAATACAACTGTCTTCCTCTATTCTTATCAACGGATTTTGAGCGACTCTATGGTTATTCCTTGCTCCACGACTTCGGAATAAATATCTTCTTTGCCATATCAATCGCATAATTATCCGTCATTCCTGCTATATAATCACAGATCACTGTTTCCTTCGGTTCTCCCTGTTCAATAAATCTCTGATATTCTGCCGGCAACCAGTCTTCATGCTCCATAAACTCTTCATACAGCATACCTATCAGGCGCTCTGCCTTCACTTCCTCGCTTTTTGCAACAGGATTGGTATACAGATCCTGAAACATAAATCTGCGCAGTTCCTGAAACGCCTGCTGATATTCCTTCGGCAAAACCACATCTTCCACATCATGGCTCGCTGTAACAACCGTATGAATCAATGTATTGATACGGTCACGTGTACTATGCCCCAAAAGGTTTGTACACTCAACCGGCAACATCTCCTCTGTCAATATCCCCGCACGTATTCCATCATCAATATCATGATTGACATATGCTATTTTGTCTGACAAACGGACAATCTTTCCTTCCAAAGTCGCCGGTTCGCATGCACTCCGATGATTCAAAATGCCATCCCGTACTTCCCATGTCAGATTCAATCCCGCGCCATTTTTCTCCAGATGCTCCACCACCCGAATACTTTGCTCATTGTGACAGAATGGCTTGGATGTATACTTAGAGAGTGCCCGTTCTCCAACATGACCAAACGGCGTATGTCCAAGATCATGTCCCAAAGCAATCGCCTCAACCAGATCCTCATTCAAAAACAGAGATCTGGCAATCGTCCGTCCAATCTGCGCAACTTCCAGCGTATGTGTCAGTCTGGTTCGGTAATGATCTCCGCCCGGAGACAAAAAAACCTGCGTCTTATGTTTCATCCGACGGAATGATTTGGAATGCAAAATCCGATCCCGGTCTCTCTGAAATTCTGTACGCAAATCGCATTTTTCTTCCTGCCTTACTCGTCCTTTTGTCCGATCCGCAAAGCAGGCACATGTACGATAGATTTGATGTTCTCTTTTTTCTAATTCTTCTCGAATTGTCAATCTTTTTTCCTTTCGTTCATGTCAAAACTCACCTATATAATATATTCCACACTTTTCTCATTTTCCCTTTATTTTTTTACAAAAAAATACGAAACAGTCTGTCGCAAACTGTTCCGTATTTGTATCTTTGACTAATAAATCATATTTAGTTCGATCCGGCACTGGATGTGGAAGAAGCTCCATTTAACAATCCGCCATCAGCCAGGGACTGTGCCAACCCAGACAAATCATAATCTGCCCACACAGTGCCTTCCATATCCTTCTCCGGGTCTACTTCGATACTACTCAACCATTGTGTCTCCAATTTCTCGAACTGGCTGTCTACTGTATCACTCGCAACCGCATATGCATAGTTCTTCAGCAGCTCTTCATCATGATCTGTCTGCATATGAATCACCGCATATCCAAGCTCCTCTTCCAACACACCGGAGCACTCACCAGCCTTCAAATTCTCAACAGCTTTGTTCACGCTGTCAGTAAAGCTTCCAACATATCCGGTTCTCTCGAAATAGTAATTTGATACGCCATACTTTTGTGCAAGTGAAGCTGCATCTCCGCCAGCTTTCAGTTCCTCGAGCAGTGCCTCCGCATTCTCCTTAGCCTTCTCCTTGGCATCATCACTCACGTATTTATAGCTTCCATCTGTATTTGTTGCAGGGACATCGTCTTCCGTTGTCTCAACAGTCGGGAACAGAATATAATCAAAGATTGTGAAATTGTAATCCTTCACTTTCTCTTCTATATCAGACTGCACCTTTTTACCCATATCATTCTTGATATCATTCTCAAATTTAGACACATATGTCTGTTCTGTAAATACCTTGCGGACAACGTCCTCTGAGATACCATACTTCTCCAGAAGTCCATCCGGCATCGAGCCAAGGAAATTATCAATTGTATTATTCGTTGTTTCCATATCACTATCATCCAACGTTACATCATTATGCTGGGTAACATCGTACAAAATCTTGGTCGTACGAATCAAAGACAACGTCTGTTCCTTGTATGTATCCGGATTTGCCTTTACTGATGCCAGTGTTCCATTGTTCGTAACCATTGCCTGAATCGCATACACCAGAAGTTCATCCATATATATATCATAATCGCCAATCACCATGACCTTTGTTGTAGATGCCTCTTCCTGTGTCATCGTACCGACATTGGACGATTCCTTCTTCGAACTGCTCAGTCCATTACTACAACCAGTCAATGATGCTGCAGCCATGCTCAATGCAAGCACAGAAGCAACCGCCTGTTTCTTTAAATACTTTTTACCTTTAATCATTTTGGTCCTCCAACCCTTTCTTTATATGCATGTTCTATTTTACTTTTCTTTTTGTCTATCGTCAACTCTTTTCACAGTAAATACACAGAAAGCGATCATTTATCAGGCATAAAAAAAGGACCGCTTGCGCGATCCTTTTAAAATCCTTGAAATTACTCCTTTACACCACCAAGAGCTACACCGGCAATGATGTACTTTGATAATGTGAAGTATACAATGAAGATAGGCAATACTGTCAGGAACAGACCAAGGTAGATAACACCATAATCCTGTCTGAACTGCTCTGAACGAAGAGCCATGATGAACATAGGCAATGTCTTCTTTGCTGTATCTGTCAACATCATAGAAGGTGTATACAAGTTATTCCATGAAGTGATGAATGCAAAGATTGCCTGTGTAGCCATAGCCGGCTTCATCAAAGGTAATGCAATCTTATTAAATGTAGAGAACTCTCCAGAACCATCAATTCTGGCAGCTTCGATAATCTCAAGTGAAAGACCCGTTGCCATATACTGCTTCATAAAGTAATATGTAGCAGGTGAAGCTGCTGCCGGGATGATCAGCGGCCAGTAAGAATCATACAGATTAATCTTCATCATAAACTGCATGAAACCAATGATAGATACCTGTGCAGGAATCATCATGATTGCCATAATAAATGTATGTGCTGCATTTTTCAACTTGAAGTTATATACTGTAAGTCCGTAAGCTGTCAATGTAGAACAATAAACTGTAAGGATTGTTGCCGGTACAGAAATAATTGCACTGTGAAGCATAGCGCCCCAAAGTGATGTACCAACACCCTCTGCCTTCTTCATCAGGTTTGTAAAGTTCTCTCCCAACTGTGCAAATGAACCCGGAAGCAGGTGCACACCAGCTTTAATTGTAATAGAATCCAATGTTGAGTTGATGATCATCAGATAAAACGGAAAGATACTGATAATACATAACAACACGCAAATGATTGTTCTAAATATCTTCGTTGCACGAATACGTCCTGAGTAGCTCGATTCAACTTCTGCGTTTTTAGCCATTATTCGCACACCCCCTTATCGAATCACAGCATGCTTCTGCTTCGGCTGTCTATCCTTGGTAACAGCGAAGAAGACAATACTGATTACTAATGTTACAATGAACAGAATGATAGATGAAGCTGCTGCTTTACCATAATCCTTAGATGTGAATCCAAGTGACTTAATCCACATTGTAATTGTCTCTGATGCAAAGTTCGGCTTACCATTGAATGACTGGTCAACGTTGAACAGAGATGGAATATCGTACATCTGCAGACCACCGATTGCGGATGTAACCAGGTTGTACTGGATAATCGGCTTCAACAGTGGCAATGTAATCTTAAAGAACTGCTGCTTACTGTTCGCACCATCTACCATAGCTGCTTCATAGAGGGATGGACTAATACCCAGGATACCCGCAATAAGGACAATCATTGAGTTACCATACCACATCCAGAACTGCATGAATGCAATCAAACCAATTGTTCCGCCCGGTTTCTCCATGAAGTCATACTTTTCGCTAATAATATGCGCATTTTGGAGCATCATAGTAATAGGGCCATTAGCATTGAACAAACTATAGAACAAAACGGCGATGGAAGATGCAGTGATAATGTTCGGCATGAACATCATAATCTTGAACGCGCCCTGTCCTTTTAACTTTACAACCGTATCTGTAAACCAGGAAGCCAAAAGCAATGCCAGAAGAATCTGCGGAATAAAGTTCAAAACCCAAATCTTCAGTGTGTTGCCGATTGACTTAACTGTCATGGTATCAAACCATGAAACAACCTTCAGATCACTACCTTTACCCTCTGTCGTTGCCAATACCATGATATAGTTTTTAAGTCCATTAAAGTTTGGACCCTGGAATTTTCCAAGTTTAATCTGGTAATACTCAACGAAACTAAGATAGAAAGTATAAATCAACGGGTAAAGCTGGAATACAAAAAATACTAAGAAGAATGGCAGTATGAAGAAGTATCCATACTTACCATATTCAACTGTCTTTTTCTTCATGATTTCACTTCCCCAACCTTTTCATAATTTTTAACATATGTTTTCGCGTCCCCCGTTAGACATTTTATAGAAGACACTCCATCGAATGTCCTCTATAAAATGCCTAACAGCGGTATCTTTTTTTAAATTATGCACCGGGGCGAACCCGGTGCATAACCATAATTTCATATCAATTATTGTTGCCAGTAAATTACTCTACTGTAAGGTTCTGGTAACCATCCTTGATAAGTTCCTTAATCTTAGCTACAGCGTCATCAACAGTCTTAAGCTCGCCTGAATTGTATGCCTCTGAAGCATTGTCAAGGTAACCATTGAATGTTGAATCGTACTCTGTTGCATACTGAAGGTTGATCTTCTCTGCATTGTCAGCCCATGTCTGAAGTGGGTTAGCGCCACCAAGTACTGGAGACTCGCCCTTACCATCAGCGATAAGCTTCTCTACAGCTGCCTTGTTGTTTACGAAGTCAAGAGTCTCATCAGAGAGCTTGTACATTGTATCTGTATCACAGCAAAGTGTGTAAAGAACAAGTGCAGCAAGTTCCTTGTTAGGACACTGATCTGTTACACCAAGGTATGTACCGCCCCAGTGATATGTTGTAGGACCCTGGCACATATTTCTCTTTCCGTATGTCTCAGAACCTTCCTTGTCATTGATTGACCAGTAAACAAACCATGTACATCCGAAGTAGCCAAATACATCAGCTGTAAAGTCTGTGTTCCAGCCATCTGACCACTGAGCATTGTTGTTTGTATACTCACCATCATAAAGCTTCTTAGCGAACTCAAGATACTCTGTGATAACTGGGTCGATGTTAACTGTGTCGTTCTCTACCCATGCAGATGTTCTCTGATCGATGATAGGCTTCTTAGCATCTGAAGGACCTGAAAGCATCTTGTAACCAGCCTGCTTCATTGTCTCAGCTGTATCAAGGAATGTATCCCAATCCTTTACATACTCCTGAACCTTAGCTGGATCGTCTGTTCCAAGAACTTCCTTAGCGATATCTGTTCTGTAGATGAAACATCCAGGTGTTGCCTGCCAGCACATACCCTTGAGCTTGCCATCGATTGTAGCGTAGTCAACTGTATACTGGTAAGCGTTGCTGTACATATCAGCTGTGATGCCAAGATCCTCAACAGGAACGATAGCATCTGAGCTCAGGAAGTACAGAGCTACATCATCATCACATGCTATGATTGAAGGTACCTTGTCTCCGCCATTAGCGATAGCGTTCTCAATAGCACTCTTGTACTCATCAGATGTTCCGCCAAGACCAAGGTTCTCATACTGAATAAGATCAGCATACTGAGGATACTTGTCCTTTACATACTGAAGTCTGTCACCAAGCTCTGTGTTCCATGAGTAAACATAGATTGGATCGCTGTCTTCAGCAGGCATTGGGAGAGATACCTCTGCGTTAGATGCAGATGCATCATCTGCTGTAGCGTCATCTGTTGCAGCAGTCTCTGTTGTTGTAGCCTCTGTTGTTGTAGCCTCTGTTGTAGTCTCTTCCTTCTTGTCGCCACAAGCTACAAGTGAAAGACCCATTGCAAGTGCCAATGACAATGCCATTGCTTTCTTAAATTTCTTCACAAAAAAACCCTCCTTTAATGTGTTTTTGTCATATCGACTTCCATATCATCAGTTTTCATTAAACATTCCATAGGTAAATCCCTCAATAATCAGTATTATCTACGTGCAACTTAAACAAAACTCACAATATATCAGCCAAATGAGACGTGTTTGAACCTGTTATTATTCCAGCCTTAAGCTGTCGGTTCCATAGTTAATTGTGAAATATCATAACATACTCCGCTATGACTAATGTTATTATAGGACATATTTACCAACTATGCAAGTACTTTTTCACTTTTTCTTCACATTTTTGTGCATTATCACCATAAATTGGCAGATATGTGCCAATTCCATTATCTCGAGAGGTATGCAATAATCCTCTGGGCTACGCCTTCCGGATCATATGTATAAATCCTGGACGGTCCGGACATCTCGTCCATCTCAACATTCGCAAACTGTGAGAAATACTCTTTTCTCGACGCGTTATATTGTCCGACATAATCTATCTTATCCGCATCCGATGCGCTGGCATCCGTCTGTGTTCCGTACACTTCTTCAAGAGCCCCCTCGTATTCTTCACGCACAGATGCATCATCGTCAATATACGGGCGCATGAGCGGATTCGAAAAAATCACAAGCATCGGTATATCCGTCGGGAAACCGGCTTCTTTCACCTTTGCCGCATTAGCAACCGCATGCAGATCCTCCTCATACATATCCTGCGTATAGAAGTTCTTCGATATCAAGGCTTTTCTTGTTATCATCTGTTTTTCTGTATACACAGCTCCGATATTATCCGGATACACACTCTTAACATACCTCTGCCCACCAATGGCAGCAAATTTTACCATCAGATAATTAAAAAATCCGCAATACTGCTCTTCTGTGATACCCTCAAAATCATTTGCTACCGAAATGTTGATTCCAATGATTGATTCCACTTCCTGTGGATACAGATCTGCCCAGTAAACTGCTTCAAGACCCGCAATCCCATTCGGAACAAGCACATATGGCCCATCTATGGAAAGCGCCGCGAGCACGCTGCGCATCTCTTCGACAATACTTTCAATATCTTTGTCCGTCTTCGCTGTACCGCTATAGCCAAATCCACTCCGATCCATGTATACCAGACGGTAATCCTGTAGTTTTCCAAACAGCGGTTCCAGAGCTACCGAATCATCCGTGATACCGTTGCTGTGGATAAATACAAGCGTTTTATCTGATTTTTCATTTCCATCCACAATCACATGGATGTTATTTCCATCCACCTCAACCATCTGGCCTTTCGGATTCAGATACCCCCGCTCGTCCGCCAGCTTATTTGTATGAATCAGGAACAGCACGCCGATCACAATCAGATTGATTGCAATTGCCGCTCCGAATATGATAATAAATATCTTAAAAAATTTGTGCAGAAATTCCTTGAAATTCTTTTTCTTTTTGTCCTGTATGTTCTTCACTTTTCTATCCTTTCCATATCTGTTTAATACCTGTGCGATTACTCACGCTTCTATATAATAAAGTAGTTTTTTCAAAATGTAAATACCCCGGTTCTTCCATATTTCGCCTGCGGGTAGTGTCTCCGCTATTGTTCTTATTTTTTTCACATTTTCTCACTTTTCGTCCAGCATAATCTATGTTAAGATAATTTTACGTGATATTTCACAGTTTTCATCATTAAAAAGGAGTTCCGGACACAATCATGAATACAGACGCAGAAGCAAAAGATACAAAATATAAAACAGATAAAGAAAAGGTCAGTGAAACAAGCAAAGGAGCAGACAAAGAGACACGCAAAGAAGCAGATACACCAGTCAAAGAAACCGGAAGCGAGAAAGAATCTGCCGGGCGAAGCTCCGTACCCCCGGTCAATACCGAGGACAATCTGGAGCTTCACAGTCTGCCTTTCCGGGAACGCCAGCATGCCAGGCGCCAGCGGTTAAAGGATCACATGGAAGGAATGACAACCGGTCAGAAGGCAGGATATATTCTTTCTTATTATAAAGGAAAGATCATTCTTGCAGTCATCATACTCGCTGTATGCATTGCCCTTCCTGTTACAATCCACAAGAAAAGCCGTCCGGTTGCTTTATCCTACTGTATCGTCAATTCACCGGAGCCTTCTGCGGTAGACACGTCCTTTGTCGATGAATATCTGGATTTTTACAATCTGAATGGTGCTTACCAGATTCACAACGATCTTACGGTGCATCTCGACAAAGACACATATCTCGAGGAATATTCTCAAAACTCCAGCGCATCTGTCTACACAGAACTCCCGATGCTCTGTTTTAACGGATATTACGACATCATGATTATGGACGAAAAGGGGCTTGAATATTGTGCTATGCAGGAAATCATTTATCCTCTTAAAACGTATCTTCCTGCTGACATCTACTCACAGATCTCCGATCGCATCTGTACAGCCGATGACAACGATGGTGTGACTGTGCCTTTCGCGATTGACATCAGTGACACAGATTTTGCCAAAGGATTAAATCTCGGGTACGACAAAGTATATCTTGGTTTCCCTGGAAATACCGAACAAAATTACACGAACGCCAAACGGATGGTCAAATTTATCCTGCATTTAGACATTGACACCGAAACAACTTTTTAATCCCGGCGCAGCTTACGGGTACGTATTGGTGCACCACGTAAAAAGGACAGCCTTCTTAAGAAGCGCCGTCCTTTTTGTGTTTCATCGTCCTGATTTTTGTTTCTGCCTTATACCAGTACATTTCTGTTCTGATCAATCCTGATCGTCGCTTGCCATATTCATGACCTGACGTTTTCTTGCAAGTTCATCATTCGCAAGGTATTCATCGTAGGTTGTCTGTTTGTCAATCAAGCCCGTATTCGTAAGCTCCATGATACGGTTCGCGGTTGTCTGTACAAACTGATGATCCTGACAGGCAAAAAGGCAGACGCCTGGGAACTTGATCAGTCCGTTATTTAATGCTGTAATGCTTTCCATATCCAGATGGTTTGTCGGCTCATCGAGAATCAATACATTCGATCCCATGATCATAAGCTTTGACAACAGGCAGCGCACCTTCTCACCACCGGAAAGCACCTTAACCTTCTTCACGCCATCTTCACCGGCAAATAACATTCTGCCAAGGAATCCACGCACATACGTTGCATCCTTGTCGTCAGAATACTGTGCCAGCCAGTCTGCGATCACAAGATCATTATCAAACTCCTTCGTATTGTCTTTTGGGAAATATCCCTGTGATGTTGTAACGCCCCACTTGTAGCTTCCTTCATCCGGTTCTTCTTCTCCGGCAAGGATGCGGAACAGTGTTGTTGTTGCGATCGTGTTTGGTCCGACAAATGCGATCTTATCGTCATGTCCGACTGTAAAGGAAATATTGTCAAGCACCTTTACACCATCGATTGTCTTGGAAATGTTTGATACAGTAAGGACCTCATTTCCAATCTCTCTCTTTGGGCGGAAATCAATATATGGATATTTACGGCTCGATGGACGGATCTCATCAAGCTGAATCTTCTCCAAGGCACGTTTTCTGGAAGTTGCCTGCTTGGACTTTGAAGCATTTGCTGAGAAACGCTGGATAAAGTCCTGCAACTCCTTGATCTTTTCTTCCTTCTTCTTATTTGCTTCCTTCATCTGCTTGATCATCAACTGGCTGCTCTCATACCAGAAGTCATAGTTTCCGGCATAAAGCTGGATCTTCGCATAATCAATATCTGCGATATGGGTACATACCTTGTTCAGAAAATAACGGTCATGGGATACAACAATAACCGTATTCTCAAAGTTGATCAGGAACTCCTCGAGCCAAGCAATCGCATCGAGATCCAAATGGTTGGTTGGCTCATCCAGAAGCAGAACATCCGGGTTGCCAAACAAAGCCTGTGCCAGAAGGACTTTGACTTTCAGATTACCATCAAGCTCGCTCATCATTTTGTAATGAATATCTGTATCAACGCCAAGACCATTCAGGAGGGTTGCCGCATCACTCTCTGCATTCCAGCCATCCATCTCTGCAAACTCTGCTTCAAGCTCCGATGCACGGATACCATCTTCATCCGTGAAGTCTTCCTTCGCATAGATTGCGTCCTTTTCTTTCATAATATCATACAGACGTTTATTTCCCATAATAACCGTGTCGAGTACCATATATTGGTCGTATTTGAAGTGATCCTGCTGCAGGACAGACAGACGCTCGCCATCATTCATGATAACTTCACCATTTGTCGGTTCAAGTTCTCCGGAAAGAATCTTTAAAAAGGTTGATTTGCCTGCACCATTTGCACCAATCAAACCGTAACAGTTCCCCTCTGTAAACTTTATATTTACATCCTCAAACAAAGCCCGCTTTCCAAGCCGCAGGGTTACATTATTTGCACTAATCATATCTGGTTTCCTTTCTATACTGCTTATCCAAAACTAGCTATGAGTATAACAACCACCCTCTTTTATGTCAAGCATTATGCCATGTCCGAATCGTATCTCTTCCGCCATCCTCCGACCATAAGAAAAAGGGACTTCCGAAAAAGTCCCTTCATTTCTTATAACTCTTTTACAATCGGATCGTACAGATCCAGTCTGCAATGCTCGTCCTCTGCGAAATGTCTGCAATTCAGACAGCTTTTCTCGCCCTCTGCCACATTGCAAAAACAAGATTTCCGCTCACGCTTGTCATAAGCGCTACAACGCTCAGCTACTTCTCTGTAAACTTCTGCTCCAGCTCGCATACAATATCCTCCTTCTCTGAACTGTTTTCTTACAGTTCCCGGATAGTATGCGTCAGATTCTCTATTTTTATGCTGGATTTACAGCAAGCTGCAACAGAGAATACATCACAGCCAGACAAACAATATACGAATACGCGCAATCCAGATTCACATTTCCACGATCATGTACATAATATTCATGTTTTTCTTTGACATAATCGAGCAACTCCTGCAGGGAATGAATCGTTGGCAGCATCCGTTCATCGTACTGCATCTCGCCAGATTCATATCTGTTGCGCACAAAGCTTCGCATGCGATGCTTCAAGTCCTCTTCATAACTGCAATGATCTTTCAAAGTTCCCGGATAATGTGCATTGTGCGGATATGTAAAATAATCTGCAATGTAATGCAATACCACACCCATCCGAATACTTGATAAGATCGAAACGCCTTTTTTCTTTGTTTTGTAATGCTTCAAGAATCCAAGCATCTTCTTTTCACACACATCAAACGTATCCTCGATACAATGACGTCTTGTCAAAAAAGAAGGTGTACAATCTGGAAGTATGCTTCCCACATACAGGGATAAGCGATGTCCGAACCGCTGTTCTGCGGACAGTCCGTGTACAACACCCTTTGTAAGCGATATGTGTGATTTCTTACGCATCCAATACCTCCTTTGGTTTTTTAAACCTATCTACGTTTCTCCCATGTCATGCCTGCTCCGACTTTTCGCGATACAATATAGCGTGGGCGGCACTTAACCTCCTCATAGATCTTCGCAATATAATATCCTATGACACCCAATCCCATAAGAATCAGACTGCCCATGATCAGGATAATCAGGATCACTGTCGTAAATCCTTCGACCGCATGACCAGAAAAATAATTTACAAGCGTCTGTATGCCTAGTATAACCGCAAACAGAAACCCAAGTATACCGGTAATTGTTACCAGTGTCATCGGCGCTGAAGAAAACGACACGATATTGGAGATTGCGTAACGGATCAATGACTTGGTCGACCATTTCGACTCGCCAATTTCCCGTTCCTGCACGTCAAACTCCACCGAGGTTGTCCGGAATCCAATCCAGGAAGATAACGCCCGGAAGAAAGCATTCCGCTCCGGCATTGCAAGCAACGCCTCTACCGCGCGTCGATCCATCAGTTTGAAATCCGACGCTCTGGACATATCAATCTTGACAGCCTTCGAGATCATTTTATAAAAAAGTCCCGCGCTTAATTTATGAAAGACGTTTTCCTTTCCACGCGTACGCTTCACGCCCTCGACAACTTCGTATCCCTGCTGCCACAGCCGATACATCTCCACGATTGTCTCTGGTGGATGCTGTAGATCACAATCCATCACAACAACGCAATCGCCACCTGCATTTTCCAGTCCCGCCATCATGGCAGATTCTTTTCCGAAATTTCTGGAAAAACGAACTCCATTGACATGCTGATCTTCTTTTTGTGTCTGTTCTATTTGCTGCCACGTTCCATCTTTGGAACCATCATCTACGAATATAATCTCATAATCAATGGCTTCTTTTTGTAAAATTCCGCCTATGGTTCCTGCCGCTTTCTGAATCATTTTTTCTTCATTGTAGGCAGGCAATACGACTGATAACATCTTTTCACCGTTTACACTTTCCTGTTTGTTTTTACTAATCTTAGTTTACCACATTTTCTGTAAATAAAAAAGAGGCAGACCAAGTTTCTGCCTCTTTTTAACCATATTTTCACAAGTGATTACTCTGCAAGTGCTTTAAATGCCTCATCGAGATCCTCAATGATATCATCGATATTTTCTGTACCGATAGAAAGACGGATTGTATTTGGCTTGATTCCCTGATCGAGAAGCTCTGCCTCGTTGCACTCAGAATGTGTGGTTGATGCCGGATGGATTGCAAGTGACTTCACATCCGCTACATTTGCAAGCAGGGAGAAGAGCTCGAGGTTATCGATAAACTTCTGTGCTTCTGCAGCACCACCCTTAATCTCAAATGTAAAGATTGATCCACCGCCATTCGGGAAGTACTTCTTGTAAAGTGCCTGCTGCTCTGGATTCTCAGAGATCGATGGGTGATTTACTTTCTCTACCTGTGGCTGATCCTTCAGATACTGTACAACCTTCAGTGCATTTTCTACATGGCGTTCTACACGGAGAGACAATGTCTCAAGTCCCTGTAAGAAGATGAAGGAATGTACTGGCGAGATTGTTGCACCTGTATCACGGAGCAGAATCGCACGGATGTAAGTTGCAAATGCTGCCGGAGCAGTATCCTTTGCAAAGCTGACTCCATGATAAGATACGTTTGGCTCTACCAGCCATGGGAACTTGTCCGCTGCCTTGAGCCAGTCAAATTTACCACTATCAATGATCACACCGCCGAGTGTTGTTCCATGACCACCGATAAACTTTGTTGCGGAATGAACGACGATATCTGCACCATACTCGATCGGTCTTACAAGGTATGGCGTTGCAAATGTATTGTCGACAACCAGTGGAATGTTGTGTGCATGTGCAATCTTTGCAATACGTTCAATATCTACAACCTCTGAATTTGGATTTCCAAGTGTCTCGATCTGAACTGCCTTTGTGTTTGGCTTGATTGCTGCTTCAATTGCATCGTAGTCAAATGGATCTACGAATGTTGCCTCGATGCCATAATCCGGAAGTGTATGTGCAAGCAGATTGTATGTTCCACCGTAGATGTTCTTGGCTGCTACGACATGGTCGCCTGCATGTGCCAGCGCCTGAAATGCATAAGTAAGCGCGGCTGCTCCGGAACCAACTGCAAGTGCTGCAACACCACCTTCAAGTGCTGCGATACGCTTCTCAAATACATCCTCTGTCGGGTTTGTCAGACGTCCATAGATATTACCGGCATCCTTCAATCCAAACCGGTCTGCTGCGTGTTTACTGTTGTGGAACACATAAGAAGATGTCAGATAGATTGGAACGGCTCTTGCGTCTGTCACTGGATCTGGCTGTTCCTGTCCTACATGTAACTGTAATGTTTCAAACTTTAAATTTCTGTCCTCATAATGTTTCTTTCCCATAATTTTGTACCTCGTCTTTCTTTTATTTTCCGGCTTGTGCCTTGTTATCTTTTTTGTTTTGCAACTCGTTTTCTTGATTGCAAGGTTATCTTATCATCCTAATTCCTATTTGTCTAATAGGAATTAAATTGAATCAGTTATAATTTTATGTTATAGCAAAATCCACACTTGACACCCTTCATCCAAATATATAGAATATAAGGAAATTTATACACAAAAGGAGTGGTTTTTTTGGACAATAGTCCCGCGTTACAACTAATTATAATTCTGATTTTACTGGCACTTTCCGCTTTTTTCTCTTCCTCAGAGACTGCACTGACAACGGTAAGCCATCTAAAGCTTCGTTCTCTCGCAGATGACGGAAACAAGAAAGCAAAGAAAGTATTAAAAGTAACCGAAAATTCAAGCAAATTATTGAGTGCGATCCTGGTCGGAAACAACATCGTCAACATCTCCGCCTCCGCACTTGCAACAACCTTTTGCACAAACATGTTCGGAAGTAAATACATTGGTGTATCTACCGGAATTCTGACATTGCTTGTCCTGATCTTCGGTGAGATCTCCCCGAAGACCCTTGCAACACAGTATGCATTACAGCTTTCCATGGTCGTTGTCTACCCGATTTCGTGGCTGATGACGTTGCTCACCCCTGTTATCTTCCTGTTAAATATATTGACCGGAGCCATCTTCAAGCTGTTCCGTGTCGACCCATCCGCGAAGAAGGCAAGCATTACCGAAGCAGAGCTGCGTACTATCGTAAATGTATCACATGAAGAAGGCGTCATTGAGCCCGAAGAGAAATTCATGATCTCCAATGTTGTTGATTTTGGCGATGCATTATCGAAGGACATCATGATTCCAAGAGCCGATGTTATATCTGCCGACGTGAATTCTACCTATGAAGAGCTTGTCGATATCTTCAAGAGTGAAACCTATACCAGAATCCCGATTTACGAGGATTCCAAAGAAAATATCATCGGTATCCTTAATATCAAGGATCTGTTTTTCTACCGGGAGCTGTTAGATATCCGTTATTTTGATCTGCGAAGCATCCTGCGTAAACCATTGTTTGTATATGAGTATCAGAAGACGAGCCAGATCTTCGCAGAGATGAAAACCTCCGCAGACAGTATGGCAATCGTACTTGATGAATACGGGCAGGCATCCGGAATCATCACAATGGAGGATCTGGTCGAGGAGATCGTCGGAGATATCCGGGACGAGTACGACGAGAACGAGAATGATCTGATCCGGGATCTCGGCAACCATACTTATGATATTGATGCATCCATCAAACTGGATGATTTAAACGATAAACTCCACACGAATTTCCAGTCCAAGGATTATGATTCACTTGCCGGATTCATCATTGAACTGTTGGATAAGATTCCAACCGCCGGTGAAGAAGCTCATTGCGAAGGTGCCCACTTCAAAGTAACCGAAGTGCACAGAAACCGTATCGAGCGCGTGACTCTCACGCTTCTTCCGACAGAACCATCCGACGAAAAAGACGAGGCGTAATTGACGCCTCGTCTTTCTTTTTATTTTCTTCTCTTATTTTCTTCTTTTGTTTTCTTCTCTTTCCCGTTTTGCTGCTCCTGTTCTTTCGCCTGCTCCGCAGCCATCTCATCAATGATCCGCTCCATGATTTTCTTCTTGATGAAGATATCATAACCAAGCAGCGACAGGAAATTCAGATTCTTAATATACTTATCTTCCACACCCGGGAAATCATGTTCGGACAATTCAAACGTCTTCACGACACTGTTTTCCACCCGGAAATGCTGATGCTGCTCTAACTTATAAAGACTTGCATAAATCTCTTCCAAGCTGTGTGGCGCATCTGGATTTTCAAAATAATGATCAATCAACGGCTTCAGCATGATCTGGATATCACTGATCGATATCACATTTTTCAGATAATAGATATAGATCAGTAGAATCAGATGTTCCTTCGTATACCGCTTCTTCTCCGGCGGCGGGAGCAGATTGTTCTTCGTATAGTTGTTGATCATTGTTTTCGTCAGCGTCTTATCTTCCTCATACCGTTTGTTCTGCGAAAGATATTTATCCATGAACGTCGTCACCTGATCCATATAAAGCTCAATCGAAGGAAGATCCTCCGGTGCAATATAGCCAAGCTGTGTCATTTCCCGTATTTGTTTTTTCAGGTTGTCCTTTTCAATATCCATATAATATACGCTCCTAATGCGTATATTATATAGTATTGAAAACCATGTGTAAAGGTTTAAATGAATATATCTGATTAATGTGTCTTGTAGTAGTTGATCAGACAGCCAGCCAGAATGATATCTCTCTCATCGTCTGTCAGGTCGCCCAGTTTCAACGACAACTCCTTCATATCCTTGTTCACAACATACGCCTTGATAATTTCATCCTTGTTGCGGATTGCCTGTGCAACGCCAGGAATGAATACATAATCATCCACATCAAAGTCGTAATCCTCATCCATGACAAACGGAAGCATACCCCAGTTGATCAGGTTTGAACGATAACGCTTTGTTGCATACTCCTTGGCGATATTAGCCCAGCCGCCAAGTACCTTCTGGCAGGAAGCCGCCTGCTCACGTGCAGATCCATCACCCGGTTTCACCGCAAAGATCGTACTTCCGACACCGGTATTCGAGCCACATGCATCCGGGAACATTTCCTTCACCTTGTGCATAGCTGTCTTCATGTTCGGATCTGCTTCGCCCATGCACTCACCAGCTTCACGCACACGCTCGACCTTCTGGATTGCCTTGGCTCTGCCTACATACTCCGGATCCTTACGGGACAATGTAAACTCCGCAAGTCCGAGTGGATTCGAACGATAAGAAGATGTCTCACCGGAAGGAATCAGCTCATCCGTCGTTGTAACCGGATCATGGATCACGGAAGCGACCTTGAGCATCAGGTTGTCTGTCAACGCCACCATCTCCGGCCAATCCTTGATGTTTGGTCCAAACTTAATCTCCTGCTCCGGCTGTGGATGTCCCCATCCATTATAGACACGGTTATCGTAGATCTTCTTGTCGAAGAAATATTTCTGTCCCTTGTATTCTACATCCAGATCGGTTGCAGCTGTTAAGAAGCCCTTGTTTGCGGCTGTCGCTGCGATCGAACGTGCATCCATCAGTGCGACAGAAGCAATCTGACCATTCTGGATCTTCGAACCTTCACGGTTCGGGAAGTTTCTTGTTGAGTGACGGATCGAGAATGCATTATTTGCCGGTGTATCTCCAGCACCGAAGCATGGTCCACAGAATGCAGTCTTGACGATCGCACCCGTCTCGATCAGATCGGAAAGTACACCATTCTTCGCAAGCTCCATATAAATCGGAGTGGATGCCGGATATACAGAAAGTGTAAATTCGTCCGCGCCAATGTATTTTCCACGGATCAGGTCTGCTGCCTGACAGATATTCTCGAATCCACCACCGGCACAGCCTGCGATGATTCCCTGCTCTACATAGAGCTTTCCGTCAACAACCTTATCCTTCAGTGTAAAGTCAATCTTGCCATCCAAGGATACCTGCGCACGTTTTTCTACATCGTCCAAAACATCCATCAGATTTGCCTTCACGTCCTCAATTGTGTAGACATTGCTTGGGTGGAATGGCATTGCGATCATAGGTTTTACCTTGGAGAGATCTACATAAACAACACCGTCGTAATATGCAACAGCACCCGGATTTAATTCTTTGTAGCACTCCGGTCTGTAGTGTGTCTCATACCACTCTTCGATCTTCTCATCTGTTTTCCAGATGGATGACAGACAGGTTGTCTCTGTCGTCATAACATCGACACCGATACGGAAATCTGCGGACAGCTTATCTACACCCGGTCCTACGAACTCCATAACCTTATTCTTTACATAACCACAGCCAAAGGTTGCGCCGATAATTGCAAGGGCAACGTCCTGTGGACCAACGCCCTTCTGTACTTCACCGTCTAAGTAAATTGCCACAACCCCCGGCTTTGCCACATCGTATGTACGCTTCAGAAGCTGCTTTGCGAGCTCGCCGCCACCTTCGCCGATTGCCATCGTACCAAGGGCACCGTAACGTGTATGGCTGTCAGAGCCAAGAATCATAGCTCCACATTCTGCAAGCATCTCTCTTGCGAACTGATGGATAACCGCCTGATGAGGTGGTACATAGATTCCGCCGTATTTCTTTGCACAGGAAAGACCAAACACATGATCGTCCTCGTTGATTGTTCCACCAACTGCGCACAAAGAGTTGTGACAGTTTGTAAGTACATACGGGATTGGGAACTCTGTCAGTCCTGATGCTCTCGCTGTCTGGATAATACCAACAAATGTAATATCATGGCTTGTCATCTTATCGAACTTGATCTTAAGCTGTTCCATATTGCCCGAAGTATTGTGTGCTTCGAGTATTCCATATGCCATTGTGTTTTTCGATGCATCCTCTTTGGATGTCTGTACACCCTTCGATGCAAGTACTGCCTGTGCCTGTCCGTCATCTGGAACCAGCTCGGAACCATTCAGTAAGTATGCACCTGTTTCATAAAGTTTTACCATAATTCGCCTCCATACTCTCGTTTAATTTATTTGTAAGCTAAGATATAGCTTTCGCTGTCTTCTAATGTTGCTGTATCAAAGTCCTTCACACCCTTATTTAAAGATGTTGCAAGTGTTTCACTCTGCTGGGAGAGATACTCCGTCTCATCCACAACCTGCTCATTGACATAATAAGTACCATCCACATTCTGGACATACGGTCCATCTGTGATCACGCCATCCGAATACCGTTTCAGGCAATATTCATCCCCGGAAGTCCGTGTCGATAGCCAAGGAAATGCGACAAAGCTGCTGTCGCTGCAGAAGCTCCGCACCTTCGCATAGCCAAGGTAAGAAACCGCGCCATCCCGGTAGGTAAAGATAAAGCAGCTCACATAGGTCTCGTTGCGTTCCATACTGTTATAGAAAAATGCCTCCGGCACACCGTCCTCATCGACATCATACAACAGCATACTGTCTGGTTTGATATTTTTATAGAACGAATCTAATATATTGATACCGTCCTCGGTCTCTCCAAGTACCTTCTGGATTTCTGAATCTGCATTTTCTGCCAGCTTCACATATGCCTTCTGCCAGTCGGCTGCCATAGACAGCTTGTATTTCTGAAGATTCATATCTTCGGCATAATATTTTTCCAGCTTATCCAACAGGTTCAGTGCGTTCTGGTTATCCCCGATCTCAATATACGTATCAAGCAGACCGTCATAATAATTCATGCCTGTAGAATACGCAAGCTTGTATAATGAGTAAAATTTATCAATATACTGCGAATCCAGCGGATCTAACTGCACGGACTGGCAAATATTCAATGCCGTAAAATAATCTCCCTGATCATATGCTGCCTGTGCTGTGTCATACAATGCCCGATAAGACTCGATCACCTGAATGTTATTGGTGAGCACGGTTGTATAATCTGCAATATCTGTCACAGCCAGACCATTGACAATAGAAATATAGCTGTTCATCGCATCCGCCGTAATTTCACCATCTACATACTGCTGATACTTCTCATTTAAAACCTCAATTACAACCTCTTTTTTCGTGTCTGTATCCAGTCGAAGATTGATCTTGTTGATCGTCTCGTTCGCCTGCACAACGCCCTGTCCATTGTAATTCTGGTTTGAATTATAAATCTGTTCGATCGCATCCCGGTATTCGGTACGATTGACAAGCACATTGTATTTTGTACAAATGCTCTTTGTCTCATCGATACTGTTGATCGCATCATATGCTGCGACTGTATAAATGTAATCTTTTTCACCGGTCTGATATTCCAGGCAGATGTGCTTCGCATAATCCGGAAGCATTTCCTGTACTGCCTTTTGCTTTTCGCTATCTAACGCTTCGTAGCTTTTTTGCACCTCGTTCCACTGTCCAGCTTCAATACCGTCAAATACCTTATATTCATTGTAGTACGGATATAGGAATACGATTGCCGCACAGGCAACGACCGCAAGCACTATAAACGACACAATAATAAGTTTATTCCATGTCTTTTTCATCCTTGCACCTCCTAATCAATCACAACAGGCTTTGCCTCTGCATCGTCTGCCGGTAATGTATCAGCGCCTTCTGTATCCTGTGCAGATACATCACTTGGTGTTGCCTGCTCAAACGGCTGTTCCACCCATGTATCAGTCAGGTCAGACGGAGTTGCAATTCCCTGCAGGGCAGTTACCTGCTGCTCATATTTGGAAGTATCTGTCTCCGTGGCAAATCCTTCTACATGCAGGTTTTTTTCCTTCTCTCCCACCTGCGCGTAGGAAGGTGCAATGACCAAACGGTAGACAAACAGTGCAACTGCGGCAATTCCGACAATCAGCATCATCAAAGACAGCACACCAAAAAACTTATGAGCGCCGCCCGCTTTCATCTGCTCGTATGTATCGTCATCAACATCCGCGTACTTCGCACGCTTCTTCTCCTGTTTTGCCTTGATCTTCTCATCCTTGATCCGGTTCTTGCGCTCCCATTTGTTCTCCTCAGCAACATACGCACCAAACAATGCAGAAGATTCGCTTTCTTCCTCCGGTGTTTCCGGCTGTGCAGACGTATCCTCTGCTGCCACTTCCGAACTTTCCGGTTCTGCCGATTCTGCTTCCGTTTTTATTGATTCTACTTCCGTTTCTGTCTCCAGAGATGCATCAGATGTATCTTCTGCCGTCGCTTCCGGATTTTCTGGCTCCGCATCCGGCTGTGTACCCACTTCCGTTTCTTCCTGCTGTGACTCTATCGGAATCAAATCAATTTCTTCCTGATTATTTATGTTATTTTTGTCTTTCTTCTTTCTTCCCATAACAAAACTCCTTTGGTTTTTGCTGTGTAAAAGCTTAACGTATTGATTATATCAATTTCGACCAAATTATTCAAGAAAGATTGTCATTTGCTAAGAAATACCACGCTTCTCTTTACATTTTTTACCAGAATGGTATAATTATTATGTTTTTTACTGTTTTTATGAGAAATGGAGTGCAATATATGAAAAAGAACATCGAGATCAGATGGCACGGACGTGGAGGTCAGGGTGCCAAAACCGCAGCACTTCTGCTTGCGGACGTTGCTTTCAACACAGGTATGCACGTCCAGGGATTTCCGGAGTATGGTCCGGAACGTATGGGCGCACCAATCACGGCCTACAATCGAATTGGCGAATCCGAAATCCGGGTACATTCCAATATTTATCATCCGGACTATGTGGTTGTTGTAGATGAGACACTGCTTCATTCCGTAGATGTCACAAATGGTCTGAAGGAAGATGGTGCCATCGTGATCAACACACCGCGTCCAAAAGAAGAGATTCTTCCTTTATTAAATGGATACAAGGGAAGCGTTTATACGATTGATGCACACAAGGTATCGATGGAAACGCTCGGGAAATATTTCCCAAACTCCCCGATGCTTGCTGCTATCGTGAAGGTTGCAGACATCATGGATAAAGATGTGTTCTTATCCCAGATGCAGGCATCTTATGAACACAAATTCGCAAAGAAGCCGGAAGTGATTGACGGTAATATGCGTGCACTGAAAATGGCGTTCGAGGAGGTAAAATAAATGTCAAAGGCAACAGATATTTCTAAAATCAATGAACATAGTCCTTACTATGATATGACGCCGGGCAACCAGATCTATGGCGGCGGCGGTTCCCGTAAATTCTGTACAGGCGAGTGGAGAACAAAAACTCCAGTGATCGACTGGGAAAAATGTACACAGTGTCTGCTCTGCACACCCGTCTGCCCGGATAGCTGTATTCCGGTAAAAGACGGAAAAAGAGAAGACTTTGACTTAGACCACTGCAAGGGCTGCGGTATCTGCGAGCGCGTCTGCAGCTTCGGTGCAATCACAATGAAGGAGGGAATCTAATATGGCAATTCGTGAAAGAATGTCAGGTAACGAGGCTGTTGCACACGCAATTAAGCAGATCAACCCTGACGTAATGGCAGCATTCCCAATTACACCATCGACAGAGATTCCACAGATGGTATCGACCTTCATCGCAAACGGCGATATCGACACCGAGTTTATCCCGGTTGAATCCGAGCACAGCTCCATGAGTGCTACGATGGGTGCCTGCGCCGCTGGTGCAAGAGCGATTACAGCTACTTCTTCCTGTGGTCTTGCCTACATGTGGGAAGTACTTTATGTCGCAGCTTCCGATCGTCTTCCGATCGTTATGGCAGTTGTAAACCGTGCCTTAACCGGTCCAATCAACATCAACTGCGATCACTCTGACAGTATGGGTGCCAGAGATGCCGGCTGGATCCAGATTTATGCGGAGAACAATCAGGAAGCCTACGATAACTATATCCAGGCATTCCGCATTGCCGAGCATCCGGATGTCAAGCTTCCATTTATGGCTTGTCAGGATGGTTTCATCACAAGCCACGCTGTTGAAAATATCTCCCTGATTGAGACAGAGAAAGTAAAGGAATTTGTAGGAAGCTATGAACCAGAAAACTTCCTGTTAAATGCAGATATGCCTATGGCAGTTGGTCCTTATGCAAACTCTCCATTCTACATGGAGACTAAGATGAACCAGCGTATCGCCATGAAGAACGCAAAGAAGATTATCTTAGAGGTTGCAGCGGAATTCGAGAAGATCTCCGGAAGAAAGTACGGACTTTTCGAGGAGTATCGTATGGATGACGCCGAGTATGTGATCGTCATCATGGGTTCTGCCGCCGGAACAACGAAGGAAGCCGTTGATGAGCTTCGTGAGCAGGGCATCAAGGCAGGAATGATCAAGGTACGTGTATTCCGTCCATTCCCAGGCGCTGAGTTAGCTGCTGCCCTTGAAAATGCAAAGGGTATCGCGATCATGGATCGTGCCGAGAGCTTCTCCGGATGTGGCGGTCCACTTGGTTCTGAACTGAAGGCTGCTTTATACGACGCAAAGAACGAGTCTACAACCGTCAACTATTTCTACGGTCTTGCCGGAAGAGATTACACAGTTGAAACTGCCTGCGGTATCTATCAGGATCTAATCGATTATGTATCTGGCAAGCAGGAAGTAGAACAGTTCAAGTATATCGGACTTAGAAAGTAACGGAGGGAATCGAGATGGCATTTAATTTCAAAGAAGTAATGAGCAAACCGGAACGTCTCGCTCCGGGACATAGAATGTGTGCAGGCTGCGGCGGAACGATCGCTGTTCGTACAGTTCTGCGTGCCCTGCATGAGGGCGACAAGGCAGTCATCGGAAATGCAACCGGCTGTCTGGAGGTATCCAGCTTCATGTATCCATACACCGCATGGGAGGACAGTTACATGCACAATGCATTTGAAAATGCAGGTGCTACCCTGTCCGGCATCGAGACTGCTTACCATGCATTAAAGAAGAAGGGGAAGATCTCTGCAAATTACAAATTCATCACATTTGGTGGTGACGGCGGTACTTACGATATTGGTCTCCAGTCTCTGTCAGGCGCGATGGAGCGTAATCATGATATGGTATATGTGTGCTACGATAATGGTGCTTACATGAACACCGGTATCCAGCGTTCTTCTGCGACTCCAATGTTCGCAGATACAACGACAACACCAGTTGGTAAATGCTCCAACGGTAAGATGCAGAACCGGAAGGATCTCGCGTCCATCATCGCAAACCACGACATTCCATATGTTGCACAGTCTACCTTCATCGGAACCATGAAGGATCTGTATGAGAAGTCTGAGAAGGCAATCTACACACCAGGTGCAGCATTCTTAAATATCATGTCACCATGTCCTCGTGGCTGGCGGTATGATACACCGGATATCATGAAAATCTGCAAGCTCGCAGTAGAGACATGTTACTGGCCACTGTTCGAGGTTGTGGAAGGCAAGTGGATCTTGAACTATGAGCCAAAGAAGAAGCTTCCAATCGAAGACTTCCTTCGTCCACAGGGAAGATTCAAGCATCTGTTCAAGCCAGAAAACGAGAACCTGCTTGTACAGTATCAGGAAGAGGTTGACCGCAGATGGGAAAACCTGCTTTATATGTGTTCGAAGTAAATATCTACGACAACGCAAAAGCTCCACGCTTAACTTATAAGCGTGGAGCTTTTTATATCTGTTATACTATACTTCCTGCTTTTCTCCGCCATGCAGCAAAAGCTCTAATATCACCATCTCGGTTGCAAGCTTATCCCGCATTTTACCTGTTTTGATGCTCGTATCTGCTTCCTGACATAACCGCACACAGGAAAGCAGTTGCTCTTTCGTGAAAGAGCGTGCCTGCGCAATATATTTTTTCACAAAGTACGGACGGATGCCGAACGCCGAAGCAATCTGTCCCTCTGGTGTACCAGTATCCAGTGCAAACCGGATCTTCAGAAGCTGCATGAAGTTCCGTGTGATCAACACGAGAATCTTCATCGGTGCCTCCTGCAAATACAGCAGATCATCATATAATTCCATTGCCTTTTGCTGTTTTTTTTCTGATATCGCATCAATCATATCGAAGATTTTGTCTTCCACCTGATTCACACAAAGCAGGTCAATGTCTTCTTTGGATACGCTTCCTTTCTCCACGGCATAGGAGCGGAGCTTGTCTGCTTCATTTTTAAGCAGATTCATACTCGTTCCAACTCGCTCGATCAGATATCGCAATGTCGCACCGCTGATCGCAATCTGATCCTCTACAAACATTCCATTTAACCAGACAGCTAACATCTCACTGTCCGGTGCATCAAACATTGCTACCGTACCAAGCTGTGCAACAAGCTTGCTTAGTTTCTTCCGGTTGTCAATATTCTTCTCCACGAAGATCAGCACTGTCGTATCTGGCAGTCCATCTAAGGCTTCTTCCAGCTTTTCACAGCCGTTCTTGAAGAAATTGCTGTTCTCAACCAGCACCACTCTGCGTTCTGTAAAAAATGGCATGGTATCTGCAAATTCAATGATGTCTTCTGGTTTGGAATTCTCACCCTTGTAGGTGATAAAATTCATTGTATCGTTTGGATCGATCATCGCCGCGATCAGTTTGTCCCGATACTGATAAATCAGATATGGTTCCGTTCCACCAAGCAGATACACACGGCTGAATTCTTTCTTATTGATTTGTTCATTTAAAATGGCCATGCCATTTGCTTTTTCTTTTTTTGCCATGTTGACTCCGATATAGAACACTAACTACTCTTATTATTCGGTATGTTCACCTTTTGTTTCGTTTGAATACCTCGTTGTTGTGAACGAATACATTGTATCACACCTTTCTTCTTCTATCAATTTTCTGACACAATCTATTTCATTACCACTTCGTCCCTATTAAATATTATTGTATCCTCCAAGCTTTTTATCTTCCCCGAAAAACAACTGCGCCCATCTCATCCGTCCGAAGTACCTTCGTCCCTTCCTGCGCTAACCCTTGTAGCACTTCCGTGTGTGGATGTCCATAACGGTTATTGTATCCACAGGAAATCAAACCATAGTCCGCATGCGCATAGACCCCCTCCACATACGAGTACTTTGAGCCATGATGCGGAAGCTTGATACAATCATAATCCTGTTGTATATCCATATCTGCGACGGCATCTGCATCCATGTCTCCAGTAAATAACATGTCAAATGTATCAGAATGATATGCCAGTGCCAGACTCGCTGCATTCTTATCCTTTGCGCAATATTCTGCAGTTGGATGCAGGCAGGTAAGCGTAAATGTATCATCGCCGATCACGTCGCCCTCCCTCATCCACACGATTGTGATTCCGACAGCCCGAATCACTGCTTCTAACTCTGCCAATGCCGCATCCTGAAACACATAGGCGGAAAAGACAACCGTCCGCACCTTGATCTGCGTCAGTTTTCCCTGCAATAAAAGTTCTTTTAATCCACTGATATGTTCCTCATCGGTATGTGTCACAAACCAACAGTCAATCTCCGTCATGCCTTGCGATCGCAGCGCCGGAAGCAGTGTGTATGTCCCACATTTTGACTGTGACGTCGAGCCGCCGTCAATCACGATATTTCTTCCGTCCGGGGATCGTATCAGGATTCCATCGCCTTGTCCAACATCCAAGAAACAGATTGCTTCTGTGCGTTGCTGCCACACGCATAACGCCTGTCCTCCAGTCTGTATCAGCATAATTACGCATACGGTGTAACGCGTAATTTCCCTTTTACGCCAGAACCTGCCGGTATGTTTATATACAAAATCCCAGCAATCGCCATATAGCTTAACTGCATCCCGGAATCTAAGATACGAACCGGATTGCATAAAAGCATCACAAATAGCGCAAGTCCCATCGCAGTTGGCATATCGTAAGATTTCCCAAACATCTGTGCCACAAGCAAAATCACCATCATCCAGATTGCACGCATCGTTGCAAGACTCATCCCGATCATCAAGCCATACAGCAAAAGTCCTGCTATCGTAATAATTCCTGCTGCCGGAATCGGCACACGAATCCGCCGCATCAATCGAAAGAGCAGCCCACCCAGCAAGGAAATATGAAGTCCCGTCTAGGGTTTTACCCTGTCAATAATATAGCGAGTTCTTTCTTATTCATAACAAAGTGGCTTTGAGGTCTGCATAGAGGGACAGTGAACGGGGTCTGGGGGATACTTATAAGGTCTGAGGGATACGCATATACTATTGAAATAATATGGATAATTTATGTTATATTTGTATCCCAAAATAGCATGACTGTCAAAACATAGCAACACTATTTTTCGATAATCAACTTACTGTTCATTTTCACGTTTTTCATACAAACTCATACGGGCATTAAATTTCAAAAGAATTCTATTAAAATCTTCTTCTGAATATGCCCACTTCCATAAAGAGTTTGTATGAATAAATCCCTCAGAATATAACTCGCCCATCATCTTTCGCCCCAACATAAAAAAATGGAGGAAATCATCGAAATGACTCCTCCATTTTTTATGTTACAAGAATAAATCCCAAAAAGAATCCTTCCTCAAAAACTTCGCTATCTGCACTATTGATGTCATCCAACAATCTATTCAATAGAATTCTCTGCTCTCTAGGTTACGATTGCCTAATATTAGTGATTTGTCCTGCAATCATATGATCCATCTGAACTGCTTCCTAGCACATCAAATCGCAAATATCACGAAGCATATTTTTTACTATTCATATTTCGCAGCTTTCTTACTTCAAGCCGAAATGCTTTGCAGCTTCATCAATTCTTTCATCAATGTCTGCCACCAATTCATCCTCCGACAAGGTGTTCATTTGCCACATAAAGGCTGTAAAAACCCCTGTGCCATCAGCTTTTTTCGTAAAATGGTTTCTACGCTTAAAGGTGTTCGGAATAGGGTCAAACTCAAGTTTTCCCTTGTATCCTAAATCTATAATACGCTTTTCCACCATTTTAACAATTTTTTTATTTTTTTCTGTCTTTGACATGAAAATCATCCTTTCCGCAAGTCGTGGGTCCTACCGCTGTTGCAAGGAAAGAATACCATACAAATTTCCCCCTGTCACCGGGGTGTCAAAAAACGCAGACCAATTACCACCGAACTATTGTTCTTTCTTTTTTAGTGCTTGCTCCATTCTAAATTGTGCAATAATTTCATCAATATCGATATCTGGTAAATCCATCTTCGGTCGTGATAGAATCCATTGATGATAATCATCTATTGCCTCTTCTAAGACAGTCTTAGAAGATTTCATATTATCAAAGACGGTATCATCTACTATATCATCAGGTGGCATTTCTATTCCGTTACAATATTTTTCAAATACAGCTTGCTCAACTTCTTCTGTACGCACCCTAATCCTTTTTTTCATGTACTCAAATGAATCCAGCTTATCTGCATAATAACCTGTTTTCTTGTATATTATCTCTCTATTCATTTCATCATTAAGCTGTTTTAATTTTTCATCTTCTTCCAAAGCCTTATTGAGTTCTTCAGCTATAGCAAATTCAATTTCAGCCCTCAAGATTTGATTTGCAGTCAGCTTAGCAAAACCCTCTTCTGCCAAATTATTTACTTCATCTTGCCGACATTCCCCCATACTGTCATAAATATATCTCCATTTTGCGATAAATAATTTCAAATCTTCTTGCATAGCATCAAGCCATAGACAATTATCTTCTCCGTTAAGATTTGTTAACCATTTAGGTAAAAAAGGCATGCTTGCCATCTGTTCCAAATCATATGTCATTTGAAACATCTTACCATATCGAAGTCTAACTGGATAATCTGTATAATTTGACATAACAACTCCAATCTGACTTAATACATCTTCTGGAACTCCATTATACTTGAACATCTTATATAAGCCCTCAACAATCCAAACAACACATCTATCTGAAACCTTATCCAAATGCCCCCTACGCAATTCCAAAACATTATTATCCGTATACTTATCTAACAGATCCACTAAGAATCCTAAACTTTTCTGTGAAAATTCATATCCGTTCTCTTCGATTTGAAAATTGGGCTTTATGTATCTCACATAATCGGTAATCTGCATCGCTTTAAATATTTCATTTAAATATTTTACATTCTTCGACAAAAAATTTTTTCTCTGTATCTTTGTCTGGTTTGCTAATCCGTTTTCTAACTTTTCATGTTGTTTATACAATTTATCGCAAACATCCGACAATGTTATTTTCTGTGCCATCAAATTCCCCTTCATATACTGTGATTTCAAAGGGCATATCTATACCATCAGCTTATTTATACACATTGTTATAAGATTTTATCTACTACTCTATCTTTTCATATATATCCTTAATATATTATTAGCTAAAACCTTTGCACTATTTTTGTCTTCATTTGAGGACGCCTTCATTAAATCTTGTAATTTAATATCTGATATTTCTAAATCTAACAAGTTATATTTTTTTACTACTCTACACCATACCTGAGTTCTTCTATCACCAGCCGCAATTTTAGCAAGAACATCTTCGTCATATGGAAAACATTCATTAATATAATACTTCCAAGAAGCCTTATCTAATTTATCTAAAATTTTATAAGCAGTATCTTCCGCACCATTAGAAGATCCATAAAAGTTTCCAAGTAATACCATTAGTGTAGCACTAATTGATTCTTTAATTGCGGGTTTAGGAATTTGATTTCCTAATCTCTCAAGTGTTTTTACTGCATCTGGCTCTTTATAAAAATTATTAAATTCATAATGAACTTTCTTAATATTTTTAGCAGCCCGAATAAATGACAAAGATCTAAGATTCTCTGGAACATAATCAAATCCATGTACTTTTTCAAGTGCCTGCTTAAATGTGACAATATATTTTAATTCACCTTTGTTTGCATACTTGCTATAAGTTACACCTACAAAATATCTATCATCTGATGTTAAACTCTCCCAGACCGCTTCGATAATTGAAGAAAAATTTGATGACACAGTTTCATATTCAGCACCTTCTGTACTAGCAATTAAATTTATCAAAGTTCGTACTGTTGTTTTCTTATAAAAATATGGACTATTTATAAGCATTTCCATCTTCTGACTTTGTTTTTCAAACAAATCGTATTTTAAACTATTTCTAAAATCCCCGAATTCGATTGAAATTTCAGAACTTTCGTATCCCAATATGTATTGTATGCACGCACGTATAACGGTATCGCTTTCATTTTGCGGCATTTCTTCTTCAATGTCTCTTCCCCTGTAATGCTGCACTAACTCATTTGCCTGTGATAATCGCATTTTTCCCGTACTATTTATAAAGCCTAATTCTGCAGCTAAATTAATCACCTCAAAGGCTGGAAGCTCTCGAACATAGTCCATATTGTCTAAGCCGACCATTTCTCCAACAAATTCTAACCCTAAAGATAATACCCTTTCTCGCAAAACTCGAATGGCTCTTTCCCATATAGTTTCAGATGCGATCTCATAGCTTTCTCCATTATATAGAGCATATATGGTTGCAACTTCCTTCTTTCGTAATTGAACACTTAAAGCTAATATATCTCGGATTTCAGTTCTTTTTGGCATAATAATTCCATTAGAAGCAGTCCATAATACGGGGGCTGACTGTTTATCTGCCACTATAATTTCATTGTCCATGCTATCCTCCTTTTTATCTTGTATAACTACTTCATATTGTGAAATCTTTTTATTTCGAATTGCAAAATCCTGTATTCCAACAACTGATCCATTTAATGTTGGATGCTGTGACACACAATTCTTTTTACAAAATTCTTCCATCTTTTCACAAACTTTAATTTTTAATTCTTCAATTGTTATTTTTTTCTCTTTTTCCCAACCTTTTATCGTTTCCGCAATACAATAGGTAAAAATACCTTGTTCTAATGTCGAGTCAGGATAACTACATTCATTTTCTGAACATGCAGCCAACGTTGCCCAACTTCTATCATTTACTTGTGGTAAAAAACCTAATCTCCAATCTCCTCTTGCATCAGTTCCAGAGTGGCATGCATCAATTATAGAAAAACTACTGCACTTAGCTTTTTTTAAAAGATTATTGATTTTTTTTAATGAAAGAGCTGTATCTCGCTCCTTTCCAATCGCACTATTTGGTAATAAAAAAAAGACATCATCACCTACAATCATTCCATGACCCGCAAAATAAAATAAAATTGTGTCATATTGTGTTGCTTTTTCACACACTCTGTCAAGCAAATCATACCAATATTGTGGGTTGCTTTCATCAGCATCTAGATAAACCATTTCGGAATTACATTCATCTCTAGAATAATCACAAAAATTAACCAATGTGTCCTCTAACAAAAATAAATCATTATGGCAAAAACTGATATTATCGTGTTGCTCATACTCTTCGCAACTTAATCCAACAAAATATCTCATATAACCCCTTTCTTCTATTGTTCTTTCAGCAATTCATCATAAGTAGTTTCCAATGCATCCCGAATTCCTTTAAGCTGAGACGCTTGGATATGCTGAATTCCTCTTTCAATTTTAACAAGTGATTCTCTCGTTATAGTTATATTTTTTAATTGAAGCATACGAACCAACTCGGTTTGTCCTATTTTCTTTGAGTTTCTTATTTCCCGAATATTTTGTCCTATATTAATACTACAATCTGATTTAATTTTCTGCTCCATAGTATACCTCTCAAAAACTGAACCAAAATCAGTTCTTTTTTGTTTAGTCTACTGTAAGCTAATGATATAATGGGACTAATATAGGTCCATTTATTTTATTTCAATAAATTATATTTTTCATTTAGGAACAAATTGACATCCGAGGAACGTGCTGAATTCGATCAGTTAATGATTGAAAGCTACAAGTCCAATATGAAGATCCACTTCTAAAGAGGCGGTTATTGATGATGACCGGGAAATGTCATGTTAAAAATGAAGCCCGGCTTAATGAATTACTAAACTGGGCTTGAATTTTGTGTTTCTATGATTTTATTTAGGTTTTTTTAACGCGCTGCGGATGAGTTTTCCGTTATTATTTTATTGCATAGGTTATCTACAGATTGTAACTGCAGCCATCACACACCTTTCCTTCAATGATGTTCTTAGTACCTGTGACATTCTGCAGACTACACGCCATCCTGTATACCTTCTTTTCATTTTATAGGTCGCATAAGCTGTTTTCCTCCGAGTTGAGTGAACTTTCAACAGATTTCATGATATACCAGAACATTACTGGCGGAATGGCATTTCCTAGTGCTTTATACTGTGCATGTTCACTTTCCGTTAGCTTAAAACTTTCTGGAAATGACTGAATCCTAGCAACTTCTCTTGGGGTAAATCTTCTGTACCTATTATCCACCATAAGAACTGGATCTGTGCTATTAAGAGAAACCTTTGCTAAATGTGCTCCAACGGTATTACAAGGTTCATCGATATTCTGAGCTCTTCCCTTATTCATTGATTTCCTATTTCGCATCATACCATCAACAGCTTTTTGTGAAAAATAGTACTTGCCATCAACATCGCTATCTATAACTTCTGAAAGTGGTACATATTTTTCGGGAGAATTGATAACCGCTTCCGGGAAGTCAAACTTTACATTCAAATCTTTTCTAAATCCGACGATTATAACACGTTCCCTTTTCTGTGGTACACCAAATTCAACAGCATGAATAACTTGATATTTCACATCGTATCCGCTTTCCTCAAATTCTTTAATAATCAAGGGAAAGGCTTCTCTTTTATTAGCTGTTAATAACCCTTTTACATTTTCTGCAATAAAGCATTTTGGCTTTCTCTCTCTTAAAATTCTGCACATTTCAAAGAACAACATTCCTTTTTCGTCTTTTATCCCCAAACGCTTAGGATTTTGTGCCACTATAGAAAATGACTGGCAAGGGAATCCGCCTGTTAAAATATCAAATTCAGGAAGTTCTTCCGTTTTCACTTCCCTTATATCTCTGTTATCGGGCTTCAATCCAAAATTCGCTTCAAAAATATTGCATGCTGATTTTTCAAAGTCATTTGCATATACAATTTCTACATCATTTTTTGCATAATGTTTTCCTAAAAAATCAAAGCCACCCACCATTCCAACATCAGTGCCTCCACAGCCACAAAACAGTGATGCCACTTTTAATTTTTCCATGTTAACAACTCCTCATACTGACCAACTTTCTTAGGATCAAATGTAATATCTGCTCCATTAGAAGGGATCATATCAATCAAATCCTGTTTATACAGACCAACCGGGTCTTGTAAAAGGAACAAAGTCCTTTCTGTTTTACTAAGCTGTAAACGATATACATAGTATCTGTCTCTTGTGCTATTGGCCGTATTCCATTCATTTTTTGTCAGATGTACTTTATTAAAATGAAGTGGTTTACTGCTAATAGTTGTCTTTACTTCAATATACCGTTTTCTTTCATCCAACTCGACTGAACTAATATCATATCCCACAGCAAACTGCGTAGGAATTCTTTTTATCAGATGAATCAGATCTTCTCTTCCACCCAACTTTATTCTCATACATTCATGCCCATGCACAAGTCCCTCTCCAATATCTCCAATATCTTTCGTAGTGAAGGAATCAAAAGATGTTGTGACACGTTTTGTAAAGTCATCTTCTGCGTGTAAAAATTCTGCTGTAGTTGCATCTATCTCATCATTTTCAGCGTTCTCTTTCAACTGCCTTAATTCTTCCTCATCTGATGCAATGTATGTCAGAATATCTGTTGAAAAATCTGTATCTTTGATATCACGATTAACATAAGCAAACCAATCATTCACACAATCTTTCACTTCAGCCATAGACCCCAAACGGGTCTCTATCATTTTATCGTATCCTGCGAACCATTCTGTTGATTCGCAAAACTTAACAATTGACTCTTCTTCCAAAGTATTTAGGTAATATGTACGACTGTCATAGGTTTTCAAGAGGTTGGCAATCTCCATGTAATCTATAATATCTCCAGCGTATCGGATAACATCTCCCGTTTGTTCATATGTGACATTTTCTTTTCTGTTTTTCCTTATACGATCCCATGTTTTTTCAACACCTTCATTATCTCTGGTTACTCTTAAGTCATTAAATATGCAATGGCATACCTCAAATTTTGTTATGCCTATGCTATTACCGCTACTTCCGTTTGCGTACCTAAGTAGCTGTAAAATATATTGAGCTGGCTTAAAGTGAATCCCTGCTTCAATCTGCTCCAAAACATTTTTAGGCTTTATATGTGCACCAGGATATTGAAAGCTATATAACCATATCTTAAAACTTTCAACCAAATCCTGTCGTTGTGCAAGTTCTATAGCTCTTCGACCTGGTCGGTCTGTTGTATCGGTATGCTCTATGAAACCAAATAAAGCAGATATTTCGGTTCTCCAATTATTGATGGTTTTCAACTCACGATGAGCATTACCCGGGTATCTATAAATTGCAGCATTCGCTTCTTTAATAAATTCATCCACATTTTTCTCACCAATGGCAGTAAGTTCTTCCGCCATATATATCAATACATTTTCTATATCACCCTTAAATCTTGGTCTGACATGATGAATTCTAAAATAATATTCATCTGGTATTTTATATTCACTCATTCTCTGCTTCCTCCAGCATTGCCTTTACTCTATTTGCTATTGCTTGTGCCATTAACGGTGGAACAGCATTTCCAACCTGCCTAAACTGCTGTGTTTTATTTCCTAAAAAAATAAAATCATCGGGAAAAGATTGTAGTCTGGCACATTCGCGCACAGTTGGAACTCTGTTATACTTATAGTGAAAATGATGTCTATGCCCAGTATCTATTGTCGGTGCAGGCTTATTGCTGGCAAATCTTGTCCACGCTACATGGAAATTGCGTGAATTTCTGTATTCTTCAGGCAGACTTTTATAATTACAACCATCTGGAACCATAGCAATAATCGTCTTTACTTTTTCAGAATGTGCCGCCGCTACATGATTATGCACTTTCGAAGACCTTTCTCTCATCAAACTCTGATATGAGTTTAATGCTGGTGTTGCATAATCAGAAATTTCTGTTCCTAACTCATCCTCTAAAGGTGGCAAATCCGACAAAGCCATTTCACACGTAACCTGCATATTATTTTTCTCTGGATACTGAAATTCCACGTTCTCTCTAGTACCTACAAAAACCACTCTTTTTCTATTTTGAGGTACTCCATAATCTGCTGCACATAAGATTTGATATTTAACCGAATATCCCATTGCAGTAAATTTTTCGATAATACTGTCTTTTATCTGTCCTCCAAAAAGACTCACCAATCCCGGAACATTTTCAATAACAAATGCCCTCGGTCTTATTTCTTCAACTAATCTAATATATGAAAGATACAGCTTATTTCTTGGATCATCAAATTTACGTGGTCCAGACAAGGACATTCCTTGGCACGGAGGTCCTCCTATAATAATATCTATTTTTTGTTCTCCAATAAATTCTTTTATATTTTTATAGGTAATCTGAGTAATATCTCCACAAATGCTTTTTGATCCCTTGTGATTTTTTTCAAATACTTCAAGTGCTTTCTGATCACTATCTATACCTAAAAGAATATTAAACCCAGCCGATTCAAATCCATAGGAAAGACCGCCTGCTCCGCAAAACAGATCAATAGCATTATATTGTTTCATTATCTTTTACCACCTTTTTTCTTTTATCTATAGGCTTCTCCACATCTGATGGTATCGCCCAGTTTTCCCCCAGTTTAAATACTCCTGGAATTCTATTTTCAGCACACAATATTTGTACTCGTCTTTGAGAAATCTTCCATCTTTTTGCGGCTTGACTGGCTGTCATATATTCCATTTGCCACTGCCCTCCATCATAATTTAAAAAGCTACATTCATTATATTCGACGGGGCGAATAAAAGCAAGCATTTCTGCAAATCGATTCAACTTCTATCATTCTCAGGTATTGATCCAAGTATTGACATGCGATATAATAAAATTAAAGTATACACAAGAGGGAGGAAGTGATTATGTGCGAAACAAGATAGACCGTCGAATTCCACGATATAACAAATTAATAATGCCAACTTTTATCGCATTAAAAGAGCTTGGTGGTTCAGGTACCAACGATGAAATTCTAAACCAAGTTATAAAGGATCTGAACATCCCAGATGAAGTAGCAGACATCACCCATATGGGAAAGGTTAACCAGAGCGAATTATCCTACCAGTTGGCATGGGCAAGGACATATCTCTCAAAGTACGGTGTTATCCATAACAGTGCTCGTTCTGTATGGTCTATTACCCCGGACTTCGTTGGTGTAGAGGTTCTTGATGAAAAAGAAATCGTATCTGCCCTCGTAAAGAAAAACGCAGAAAGACGAAATAAAGCCACTTTATCTTCCACTAAAGATGAAACCTCAGATTTTCCAGATGACGACGATCCTGGCAACGATGATGAGGAATTTCCAGATGAAATAAAACCCTGGAAAGAAAAACTGGCTGATATTCTGCAAACAATGGACCCATATGGATTTGAAAGGCTAACTCAAAGAGTTCTTCGTGAATGCGGCTTCTCTCAAGTAGAAGTTACAAAGAAATCTGGTGACGGTGGAATTGATGGCACTGGAAAACTGAAAATCAACGGCATCTTTAGTTTTAATGTTGCCTTCCAATGCAAACGATACAGTGGTGTTGTCGGTGCTCCTGATATCAGAGATTTCCGTGGTTCTCTCACAACTAATATTGAAAAAGGTCTTTTTATTACCACTGGCACATTTTCAAAAGCCGCACGTGAAGAAGCCTGCAGTCCTGGCAAACAACAGATTGACCTTTTAGATGGCGAAGAATTCATCAATAAACTCACCGAATACGAAATCGGAGTACATCCAATAACAACTTATACAATTGACGAAGATTTCTTCCGAAAGATATAATGCAACGCTGATCATTCTTATGGTCAGCGTTTTCTATACCCATCCCCTTTCCTCAACTCTACCAAAAATCCACCGTGTACACTCGTAAGCTAGTTTATGTCCCATATTTCATTTGCTTTTGTTATAACTAATCGCCCATCCTCGCACTTAACTTCAATCTGCTCTCCAATATCAAATCCTAGTTCTGAGAGCCATTTTCCTTTCAAAACAATGCTCGGTGTCCGCTTGTACTGGTATCCACTTGCTTCATAAACCTTCATTTCTCTATATTTTTTATATGCCATATGTATCTTCTCCTTTTGCCAATTTTTAGACTTCTGCCATAAGATTAAACTTACGCTGAATTATTGCTTCTTTTGCCAATTTACACATTTTATGAAATACCCCCTTGAACAAGAAAAACGACATCGGGGAATTATTTCCTCGTCTAAGCACAGTTTTAGAATGTAAATTATAGCAATATGTAATGACACAAATGACCTGTTTATGCGGTATTCAGGCACTAGGGGGATATCCAACTTTAGTGTCTTAACACCCGATATCGCCAGAATATGCGCAATCCCGCCCATCTGATATAATGTCTTGAGTTCTGCATCTATCCCTGATTTTTCTCCAAGCAGGATTCCAGACACAAGTGATGCCTGTTCTTCTGGAAGAAGCTTTGCAATCCGGCAGTCTGCCCATACACGCAATTCATATAATATACGTTTTCCCTGATAATACAAATACCTTGGCAACCCAAGTATTTTCCGCTGATCAACATTCCGGGCAAGATAATAGCTGCGTGACTGGAACCCACCCGGATTTCTCACATGCTCGAATGTATCATAAGTACCTGTTACCTGTACAATCTCCGCAATCGTGTGTTCCCCTTCCACACCACGGAGCAGAATATCTCCATGCACGTCAGTTCCGTCCAGTACCCGCATCGTCCATGTTTCTCCCTGCCGGTCAGTCAGAATCCCGGCACAGATGACAGGCTGCCCCTGCGTCTCCCTTCCCGTTGCATAGGTTATAATATCGTAACCGTTTTCCTGCCGGATATCCGGCTTTTCCCGTAGATCCTGCGGAATACGCAAAAAAGCACCAAACATTCCAAGACCAATTCCCAGTCCAAGAACGCATGCGCTTTTTCCCTGTTTTTTCTTCCGCACGAAAATCCCAACGCAAACAAGCATAGCACTCACTATGCCTATCTCGCCCACCGTTCTTGTGTACAGGCCAATCACCTCTCCAAGTGCATACGCCAAAGCCACACAAAATACTGGTCGTTTCATACGTCTCCTATATTCTTTTATTCTTGTACTACATTTGCATTAAATGGTAATGGTTTGTCTATTGCAACCACATTCCGGTACATTGGCACGATTTTTCCATCAATCAGAATCTGTACCGTATCCACGTCTGTCTGTGCAATTACCGAATTCACGACTGCATACAACGCAAGCTCTGGTGAAATCGTTCCCACGGCATTTGTAAATTCCTCTGACAGATCCAGATAGCAGACCGAATCATGGACCGACACCTGGTTCACCTTTGTGTCCGGAGAAAGCACTTTTTTCTGTACCAGCTCCCGCACGATATACTCCTGATCGGACGTCTGTGGCTCCGACTGTACTTTGATTCCATAGGATTCCAGTGCAGTTCCCTGCGCATTTGGTGCATACATGGTAATTGATTCCTCTGCCAGACTCGGTTCGTCGGTACCATAATAATAAACAGAATCCCGCAGGAACAACTGCTCTGCATACACTTTTTCGTCATGCCCCTTTACGGTCAGTGCAATGCTGGAAATATCATCCATCTGGAACAATGTCTTCGTTGTGGCTGCCATGATCAGCAATATATCTTCCTGCTCGTAACTGCCTTCCACAAGTGTGATATCCATCTGCAAACTGTTATCCTCGCCCATCATATAACTGTAAGCTTCGATCTTCGATGTTTCCAGTGCTGTGAGTGCCGTCATTGCATCCTCCACGCAGGATGCGATTGCATCCGGTGTTTTCAACTGGTAATCTGCATCGGCACGCACAACTGTGTTATCCTCTGCCAGATACAGATGAATCATATTATCTGCAAGCGGTGTAATCTCTCCAGTCTGTGCTTTCCCGCAGGCTGTCAGGCAAAGCAGTGTCGCGATCACGCATCCGGTTTTCCAATACTTCTTTCTCATTCTGCATCGCCCTCCTTTCGTGCTGTATCCACGGAGGCATCCGATTTCATCGGAATGCGAATGGTAAATGTAGTGCCCTCTCCAGACTCGCTGTACAATTTGATTGAACCCTTGTGCATCTGAATGACGCTTTTCGTGATAGCAAGTCCAAGTCCTGTACCACCGGTATCCCGGCTTCGCGCTTTATCTACCCGGTAGAAACGTTCAAATACATGCTCCTTGCAGTCATCCGGGATTCCAACACCGGAATCTGCAACCTTCACATAGAAGTTGCGGTGGTCTGCATTGAGCGTCACTTTCACCCAGCCATTGTCAACATTGTACTTCACCGCATTCTCTATAATATTCGTCAGAGCCAGACTCAGTTTGACCTCATCCACCCATGCCGTCACATCACGGTAACTCTCGTAAGTAATCTGGATTCCACGGCTTTTGGCGATCGGCGTTACGCGCTTCAATATCACCTCCAACAGATCATTGATCTTTATCTCCTCGATATTCATCGCGGCTGATTTTTTATCCATTTTTACAAGTGTCAGCAGATCGGTAATAATTTTACTTTCTCTGTCAATCTCATCCACGATATCAGTCATAAATTCCTTGTACATCGCAAGATCCGCAGATTCGTTCTGTATCAGAGAATCTGCCAACACCTTCATCGACGTGATCGGCGTCTTTAATTCATGTGACACATTCGATACAAACTCCTGTCGTGTGGAGTCAATGACCATCAGCTTGGATATCGTCGCATTGTAACGTTCCGTCAGCTGTTTAAACTCCTTGAATCCACGCACTGGAATCTGTGTCTCCAGCTGACCTTCTCCCGCGATTTCCATCTGCTGATTGATACGCTTGATCCCACGTGAGCTTGCATTGCCGATTGCCCATGCTGCACCAATGCAGATTGCCATGATAAGTGCAAATGACAACCAGTTTCGTCGTTCTACCCGGCGTTCAATTACCTTCAGGCTGTCCGTCGATGCCTGAATCACAAGCACGCCCTGTACATCCTGTTCCTGCTTCACAGCTGTGATATATTCAAGATATCCATCCTTCTTCGATATCTTCTCACTCGCCTGTCCGCGCATTACAGCCATAATATCCGGATTTACAATCTGTGCATTTTCATGGTTTCCATAAGTATCCTTGATCACCCGGTACTCCCGGTTTATCACAAGCACCCTGCCGTAAAAAGTCGTTGCGACACCCTCGATACGAAGATTTAAATCCTGTGGGGCATCGAGCGTCATATGATTCTCAAGCAGATTATTCTTCAGATATTCCGCCTGCGCCATCACATTTTTTTCAAGCTGTTCCTGATATCGCTGCACATACAGACGGCTTGACATCAGCGAATACACAAGCATAATCCCTGCACACAGCACGATGATCAGAAACGTCACAAACCATCGGAGGCTGATGCCCATATGTTTATGCTGGCGCTTCTCCGCCCGTTCCCGGCGTTTCAGCTTTTTACGTTCTAATTTTTCATCTTTTTTTTCTTCTTTTATTTCGTCTTTCACGTTGTTTCATTCCGTCCTTTTCCAGAATACCACTACTATATCACACCGTCCGTTTTGCTTCAAGGCACTTGTACAATCCATGCGAAATTGCTATGATACAAGTACAACACCGAAAGGGGGATACACTTATGAATTTTGATCCTGTTTCCATGCCAAAGGTCGAACTGCACTGCCATCTGGATGGTTCTTTGAGCAAAGAATTCCTGATGCAGACCTTACAGCTTTCGGCACTGGACATGCATACAATACAGGCACCTGCCAACTGTCAGTCACTTGCCGAATATCTGACCTGCTTTGACCTTCCGGTATCCGCACTGCAGGAAAAAGAGCATATCCGGGATGCCGTCGTTGATGTCGTGCGACAGGCAGCCGCAGAAAATGTCCGCTATATGGAAATCCGGTTTGCACCTATGCTGAGCGTCAACAGTCACCTGGATCTGGAAAATGTCGTGCAGGCGGCTGTCTATGGATGCCAGAAAGCATTTGACCGGTATGGAGTATTCACCAATCTGATCTTATGTGCGATGCGCCATCACTCCCCACAGCAAAATCATCTGGTTGTCCGCTGTGCCAGAGAATTCTTAGGAAATGGCGTCTGTGCGTTAGACCTTGCCGGTGATGAAGCCGGACATCCAAACGAAGAATTTGAAGCGCTGTTCGAGGAAGCAAGGCGAATGGAGGTGCCTGTCACAATTCATTCCGGCGAATGTGGCAGTGCCAGAAATGTCGCGCTCGCCCTCCAATATGGAGCACGCCGGATCGGACATGGCATTGCAGCCATCAAAGATCCTGCTCTGCTGGAAGCCTGTCGCAACGCACACATCGGTTTTGAGCTTTGTCCAACCTCGAATTTCCAGACAAAAGCAGCGACTGAACTGGACGCGTATCCACTCCATGCGTTTCTGGATTTTGGACTGCTTGCAACAATCAACACCGACAACCGTACCGTGAGCCACACAACGCTGACTGACGAATATACCTTTGCCCTTGAAAAGCTCCACATAGAAAAAGAAGATCTCCGGACACTGTATAAAAACAGTGTGGAAATCTCCTTTGCCTCTGACTCTGTCAAGCATCAATTACTGTATCTTCTGCCATAGCGAACTTTTTTCGCTGTGTGCAGATTACTCGTGGAAATAATATCCCACGCCCCATTTTGTATGAATGTATTTTGGATCGGCTGGTGTTGCCTCGATCTTCTCACGAAGTCGACGCACATGCACATCCACGGTTCTGGCATCGCCCGGATAAGATGGTCCCCAGATAGTTTTGAGCAACTGCTCTCTGGAATATACCTTGTTCGGGTTTGATACCAGCAGATATACAAGTTCAAACTCCTTGGCTGTCAGGTTGACTTCCTTGTCATCGATATATACCCGGCGGCTGTCCACATCAATCTTCAGTCCCTTTGTCTCAATCACCTTCTGATTTTCCTGTTCCGGCACATTCCGGTTATTCCGACGGAAAATCGCCTTGATTCTCGCCTTTACTTCCAATATATTAAACGGCTTTGTTATGTAATCGTCTGCGCCATATTCCAGCCCCAGTATCTTATCCATATCATCGCCCTTAGCTGTCAGCATAATGATTGGCACATCCGAAAACTCGCGGATCATCTGACACACTTCCAGTCCGCTAAATCCCGGCAGCATGATGTCCAGTAAAATCATATCGTAATGATTTGCCTTTGCAAGCTCCAGTGCGGTTTCACCATCGTAAGCAACTTCGACTTTCATATCGTCCTGCTCTAAGCTGAACTTGATGCCCTTTACGATTGACTTTTCATCATCTACCACCAAAATTTTCTTCATTCTATACACCTCATCCCACAATAATTAAGTCCTTGATTTTATTATATATGCCCTCTTTGATTCCACGGATATTCATAAGCTCCTCCGTGTTCTGAAATTTCCCCTGGGCTTCCCGATATGCGATAATCGCATCCGCTTTGCTCTCGCCAATTCCCGGCAATGTCATCAGTGCGTCTTTTCCGGCGGTATTGATGTTGATCTTCCCGTCCGTTTCCACATTTGTACCGGCTGGTGCATCCTGCACCGGTGTTCCATCCGTATCCCGCTCTGATAAGGAAATCCCGTTTGTCTCCTCCATCGTCGGAATGTAGATCTGTTCTCCCGCCACGACGGTCTGCGCCAGATTCACATAGGTAACATCCGCATCGTCCGTAAATCCACCTGCCATTTGAACCGCTGTCTCTCTGATTGCAGAACCTGCAACATAATAGACACCCGGCTGTCGTACCGCACCACACACATACACAGCCACATCGTCTGACTGTTCCTGCTCCGGTGTTTCCGCTTCGGTTGTCGTCGTTGCAAACGCCTCTGCCGATGAAACCACTGTTTCTTCTCCACCAGCGTCATCCATCATCTGCGTTTCTGTCTGTGTCTCACTCGTAAGCAGCTTTACCTGTCTGCCACAGCCACACAAAGCCACTGCCAACACACAGCCAGCAATTATAAATTTTATGTACTGCAAAATGAAATAGCTCCCTTCTAAAAAAGTCTGGTATTCCATATTGCATATTCAAGACATACACCCATTGTACAGAACTTCCCACGGAATTACAATAGGCGGATTTCACGAAAAAAAGTTACTTCTCCCACTGAAAAATGATAAATCCCACTACGGACACAACGATACCAACCAGCTTCGTCCACTGAAAATCTGCTTTCTCGACACCGAACCAGCCAAAAAGCTCAATCAGGTATGCAATCAATAGCTGCGAAATCACAATCAGCAGCACTGCCTTCGCCGGTCCCAATCCTGCCATCGCTGTAATGACGGTCCATGTAATAAAGGCACCGATCACACCGCCTAACAGCATATATTTGTGATCGACCTGCGCAAGCGAGAATATCCCTGCCTGATTCCGCTCAAAGATCGCCCACAGGGCAATCGCAACAACAAATCCGGAAAATGCCACCCACGCAGACGCAAGCCACGTAGACGTCTGCTTTGTCACGCCTGTATTAAATACACCCTGCACACTCATCAACGCACCGGATATCAATGCGACTATTATTCCCCACATAAAAAACTACCTCCATAGACAAAATGTATATAGAGGTAGTTTGTGTTAATTATTTCATTTTCATTCGGACAACTTAGAATAATGGCTCCTTCAAAATCGCAGTACCAATACCCTTTTCTGTAAAGAACTCCAGAAGCAGGCAATGCTCTACACGACCATCGAGCATATGGACACGTGCAACACCGTTCTTCATTGCCTCGATACAGTTTGTAAGCTTCGGAAGCATACCGCCGCCGACAACGCCGCTGTCGATAAATTCCTGTGCTTCGTTAATATCCATCTCGGAAATCAAAGTTGACTTGTCCGTTGGATCTACGAATACACCTTCGATATCGGTCAGGAATACAAGCTTCTCTGCGCTGATGGCTGTTGCGATCGCACATGCTGCATCATCTGCATTGATGTTATAGCCATGATAATCGTCGATGCCAATACCAATCGGAGCGATAACCGGGATGAAATCATTTGCAATCAGTGTGTCAATAATCGTAGGATCTGCGGATACAACCTCTCCGACATAGCCGATATCCTTGCCGCCGGAAAGCTTCTTCTGTACCTTCAGAAGTCCGGAATCCTTACCGCTGATACCAACTGCTTTTAATCCAAGCTTCTGCATCATAGATACTAGGCTCTTGTTGACCTTGGAAAGTACCATCTCTGCGACATCGAGTGTCTCCTCGTCAGTCACACGCAGACCATTTACGAACTCGGATTCTTTACCGATTTTCTTTAACCATGCGCTGATCTCCTTGCCGCCGCCATGTACAATGATCGGCTCCATACCGATCAACTTCAGCAGGGCAACATCCTTGATGACATTGTATTTTAAGTTCTCATCAACCATTGCACTTCCACCGTATTTGACAACGACACGCTTGCCGTTGAATTTCTGTATGTAAGGAAGCGCCTCGATCAGTGTCTGCGCTTTCGCAAGTATCATATCCATTGAATCATTATTTACCATCTTGTTTTCCTCCATTTTCATTCATCCTAGGAACGATAGTCCGCATTGATTTTCACGTAATCATAGGTGAGGTCACAGCCCCATGCAGTTGCTTCCGCATCGCCATCACGGACATCGACCTTTGCAATCACGACATCCGGCGACAGGATCTCTGCTGCCTTCTCCTCATCAAAGGCAGTTGCCACACCATTTTCTACCAGTGCGATCTCGCCTTTTTCAGATGCCATCACGATATCGACCTTGAGTGGATCAAACTGTGCGCCAGAATATCCCATTGCACACAGAATTCGTCCCCAGTTTGCGTCTTTTCCAAAGATTGCACATTTCGTCAGGTTGGAAGTGATGATAGACTTTGCAAGCACCTTTGCTGTCTGCTTATCCTTCGCGTGTTTCACCTGCACCTCGAACAGACGGCTTGCCCCCTCTCCGTCACCGGCGATCTGCTTTGCAAGATAAGTATTGACTGCGAGCAGTGCCTCCTTGAATGCCTCGTAATCTTCGTTCTCCTCGGTAATCTCCGGGTTACCTGCCATACCATTTGCCATCACTAATACGGTATCGTTCGTTGATGTATCGCCGTCCACCGATACCATGTTAAATGTATCCTCGATAGAACCCTTCAGCGCCTTGTCCAGCAGATTCTTCGAGATTGCTGCATCTGTCATGATGAACCCAAGCATCGTTCCCATGTTCGGATGGATCATACCGGAACCTTTGCACATTGCTCCAAATGTGACTGTCTTTCCACCGATTGTTGTCTCATAGGCAATCTGTTTCGGATGCGTATCGGTTGTAAGGATTGCCTCTGCGGCATCCTGTGCAGACTGTACATCACTTTTCAGCATACCGGAAAGCTTCTTCACACCATCTGCAATCACGTCCATCGGCAATGTAAATCCGATGACACCGGTCGATGCAACCAGCACCGTATCGGATGAAATATTCAATGCCTCGCCCGCAAGCTTTGCTGTCTCTGCTGCATTCTCATAGCCTGCCTGTCCGGTACATGCATTTGCAATACCGGTATTTATTACAACTGCCTGTGCCACACCAGCATCTGTGACCTTCTTGTCCCAGAGTACCGGAGCTGCCTTGACAAGATTCTTCGTGAAGGTACCTGCGGTGACCGCCGGCTTCTCTGAGAAGATCATTGCCATATCCTTATTCGTCTTTCCTTTTTTGATTCCGGCTCTTGTGCCGGCGGTTGTATATCCCTTTGCGGCGGTTACGCCGCCCTCGATCTGCTTCATCTCGATTTCCTCCTTATTATTTGTATCGAGACGGATACAATTACGATTCTACGCAGACGCGCTCCCGCTCACTTCATCACGTAGTGGTACTAAATTCACGTCAAACAAGTTTGCCGTTCATTAAGTACCAACGTGCTTCAATGGTCTGCTTTAGAATTCGTAATTGCATCCGTCTCTATCCACATATTAATCACAAATTCTTTTTGTATAAATCGTTGTTGCTAAACCTTACCTTGTTATGGGAACATTGGTGGCATCAGAAGTCCTTCTTCTTCCGGTAAGCCCATGATCAGGTTCATGTTCTGGACTGCCTGTCCGGCAGCACCCTTCACCAGATTATCCATCGCACCCATCACAACGACACGTTTCGTTCTAGGGTCAATCACAAAATTCACATCCACATAGTTGCTGCCTTCTACCCAGCGAGTCTCCGGGCAGACGCCCTTTTCAAGCACACGCACGAAGCGCTCCTTGCCATAATATTTATCATACACTGCCTTGATATCCTCGTAAGAGACATCCTTCACAAGCTTTGCATATGCTGTTACTAAAATACCGCGGTTCATCGGTACGAGATGTGGTGTGAAGTTGATTGTAAGCGGTGTACCATCATAAGCATAACCAAGCTGCTCTTCGATCTCCGGAGTATGTCGGTGTGTTGTCACGCCGTACGCCTTGATGCTCTCATTGACCTCACAGTAGAGGTTTGCAACCTTGGCGCCACGTCCCGCTCCGGATGTTCCGGATTTCGCATCCACGATGATCGTATCGACATCAACCAGACGCTCCTTTACGAGTGGATACAGAGAAAGAATCGAGCAGGTTGTATAACAGCCCGGATTCGCGATCAGACGTGCCTTCTTGATATCCTCACGATTGATCTCACACAGTCCATATACTGCCTCTTCGATAAACTGTGGACTCTTGTGCTCTAAGTTGTACCATTTCTCATACGTCGCTACATCCTTGATACGGAAATCCGCGGACAGATCCACAATCTTCGTATTCGATAAGATCTGCTCATTTACAAGCGATGCGCAAAGCCCCTGCGGTGTCGCAGTAAAGATTACATCCGCCTGCTTGCTAAGCTCATCCATATTATCATCCATACATTTCGCATCGACTAACTGAAACATGTTCCGATATACAGATGCGTATTCCTGATCGATATAACTTCTGGAACCATACCAGACGATCTCTGCGTCCTTATGTCCCAGCAAAATACGTACTAATTCCTGACCGGCATATCCGGTTGCTCCTATAATTCCGACCTTTACCATTGTTCCTGCCTCTTTTCCGTAATCACAAATTTGTCTCATTATACATCCGTAGTTTTATTTATGCAACCCTATTTCAATATTTTATGTATAATTTCACAGGATAATCTTGCTTTATGCATAATTTTATTCATTTATACATATATTATGCAGAAATATGCAAAATTTCTGGTTGCATCTTGCAGAAAAAAGAAGTATACTAGACAAAACGTGTCGCAACGTGAATTATTACATATTTTATGGAGGAAACTTTGATGGGTAAAGAGAAAGTTATTCTTGCGTATTCTGGTGGTCTGGATACCACAGCAATCATCCCTTGGTTAAAGGAAACTTACAATTTCGATGTTGTATGTGTATGTATCGATGTCGGACAGGAAAGCGAGCTGGAAGGCCTCGACGAGAGAGCCAAATATTCAGGAGCTGAGAAGCTCTACATTCTGGATGTCGTTGATGAATTCTGTGATGAGTACATCCTTCCAGGTGTAAAGGCAAATGCAACTTACGAGTATGAGTATCTGCTTGGTACTTCTTTTGCAAGACCGCTGATCGCAAAGAAGCTGGTAGAGATCGCACGTAAGGAAGGTGCTACAACGATCTGCCACGGTGCTACTGGTAAAGGAAATGATCAGGTTCGTTTCGAGATCAATATCAAGGCACTTGCACCAGACTTAAATGTCATCGCAACATGGAGACAGCCAGAGTGGACGATGCAGTCCCGTGAGGATGAAATCGCATTCTGTAAGAAGCACGGCATCGATCTTCCATTTGATGTGACAACATCTTACAGCCGTGACCGTAACATCTGGCACATCAGCCACGAAGGTCTGGAGCTTGAAGATCCATCTCTGGAGCCAAACTGGGATCACCTTCTTGTACTTGGTACATATCCTGAGAAGGCACCAGATGAGGCTGAATATGTAACTGTAAACTTCGAGAAGGGTGTTCCGACTGCAGTCAATGGCAAGCAGATGAAGATGTCCGACGTAGTCCGTGAGCTGAACCGTCTCGGTGGCAAGCATGGTGTTGGTATCGTAGATATCGTAGAGAACCGTGTCGTTGGTATGAAGTCCCGTGGTGTCTATGAGACTCCTGGTGGAACCATCCTCTTAGCTGCTCACAAGCAGCTCGAAGAGCTGATCCTCGACAGAGATACACTTGCATTCAAGAAGACAGTTTCAGACAAGTATGCAGATCTTGTATACGAAGGAAAATGGTTCTGCCCACTCCGTGAGGCATTGCAGGCATTTATCGAAAGCACACAGGATCGTATCACAGGTGAAGTGAAGTTCAAGCTTTACAAAGGTAACATCATCAAGGCTGGTACAACTTCTCCTTATACACTCTACTCTGAGTCACTTGCAAGCTTTACAACTGGCGATCTGTACGATCATCACGACGCAGAAGGCTTCATCCATCTGTTCGGTCTTTCTATGAAGGTTCGTGCAATGCTCGACCAGAAGCGTGAAGAAAAGGATAAGAATAACGATAAATAAATTTACGTGTTCTATAAAAAGAAGAACCTCGGCAAATGCCGGGGTTCTTCTTTTTTGTCTGATTATTTATCAAGCTTCAGATACTTCTCCCAGAATTCCAAAGAAGTAAACTGTGGTCTTGCTTTATGCCATTTCTTTCTGTCCCGCTTGTAATACAGCAGGATATTCTTGGCTGTCTTTAAATACTCGCCCAGATAATGGAAACCTTTCTTGTAATCTCTCTGCAGGATATAGCCTGCATTCTTCTCTTCATCGTACAGGAACATCCGCTTGTAGATATGTGGCTGCTCGATACCGATCGCAGATACTGCCTTGATATCCCGCAATGGTGGCAACAACCAGCAGAACATACAGATGATTCCATTGACAAACGGTGGGAAGAAATTCTTCTTCATCTTCACCGGCTCCTTGATGCCTGCTTCTTCCGGTGAGATAAACTTGTAATTGAGTGTTGCAAGCTCTGCATGTTTCTGTACCGGGTCGATCTGCATAAATGCTTCCGGTCCCTTGTGGAAATCATTGTATCCCTGCAGGATACACTCTACCAGATTGTACCGGTAATCAACTACATGAATTCCCATCATCATCGTCATATATCCAAGCAGCTTCCACGGTGAGCCAAGTTCTTTCATCGTAGATGCCTCCGCAATCAATGCATTTCGCATGTCATAATATGACATCGATACAGACGCCTTGTTTGGTGCCTGTGGATGCCATACGCAAATACCATTGATCAGGATGACACCCTTGTCTGAATGGCGCACACCGTATTCAATATCATCGAAATGAATAAATGCAGGAATTGGGAGATTGTCTGCCTGTATCTCTGTTGTTGGAATACAGTTATACCACCAGCCACTGTAATTGATCGGTGTCTCCTGCTCGTTTGCACTTACCATATCCGGCTTGCGCATGTCATAATGGCGATGATAGAAATCATTCAGCTGCCAATGTGTCAAAGCACCTGCCTCAAACTGCATATATTTACGGTCAAGCTCAAACATCTCGCCACCAAGGATTGCACCCTGATATTCCTTCTTCACATGTGACAGGAACAACCATGTCCGTTCTACTACGGCTGTATCAAGCAGAATATCATCATCCATCAGGATAATATGCGTAAATGGCGATGGTTTTCTATAAAACAAAGCTTCCATAATGCAGCGGGTAAATCCACCTGCACCACCCGCATTGATATTCGGGAATACATGAATCTTATCGCTGTCAAAGGTATCCGGCTCGATCGTCTGTCCATTATCGGATACATAGACCTCCAGATTTCCATAAAGCGGGCTGTCCGGATTATTGATAATGTGATTCAATACCAGATTAACATTTCGTTTTAAAAACTCCTCCCGCTTAAATGTACAGATTCCAAGTGCAATGACCGGCTTCTGCGTCATCACAGCCTCTGTTCCATACCCACCGGACAATAAAACCTCCGAGATATCAGATACCTCTTTCTGGCATTTTATATTCACATACAAAATACCATCGTCTGGCAATTCCTCAAGCTGCAGATGATATTTGTTTCCATCCTTTGACACGGAACACGGAATTTTACGACGCACAACTGCTACATACTTAGATGGCGACTCTTTCTGAATCATTTCCCGTGTACAATCATGTCCGGCTGCTACACTACCGACTGCGTGTACGCAGGTAAACTGCAATGCCTCTTCGGACTCTACCTCAAAATAAAGGTTATCCAGATCGGTATATTTCTTCCACTTTCCAATTGAAAATGCGTTAAAATATGTCTCTAACGATATCTTGTCTTCTTTAATTCTATAATACATTTTCTGCTCCGGGCAGACCTCCTGCTTCGGAAACAAAAGCGGTTGTATAATCATAATTCCCCTCCTAATTTGGTACATACTTTTTATTTTTTCCTAATCTTCCTGCTTTCCCATCCATCCACGCGTCCCACAACATTCGTGTGATATATTTTCCCTGACGATGGTATTTCGGGATCAGGCACATACCTGCGCCACATGCAATAAAGACCATAAACTCTGCATAGATCACAAGCTGTGTCACCTTGCTGCAATGCGTTTTCACTGCATCCAGTCGGTTCCGGTGTCCATAATAGGTTCTCCAGCCCATCCGCATGAAAAAGCCCTTCTGTTCACCCGATGGCAACACCGTTTTATGATTCAGATGTGCCGCATTGACGTTTACAATGCCGCCATACTTCCGCAGGCGCATCGAAAACTCGGTATCGTCATACCAGATAAAATATTCTGATTTCGGAAGTCCAATCTTTGCAAGGATATCTGCACGAACCATCAAACCGCAAAACGTTGCCAGATCGTAGCGGAAGCATTTGCGCTCATATGCAGATAACGGAACGTTCTTCTCCAGATACAACGTCCGGTTTGCAATCACTCTCCGGTGGATCGTCTGAATCTTTCCATCCGTATAAACCGTTCCCGAACATGCTACCACATTCGGATACCGGCGAATCACGCGGTCACATTTCTGAATATAATCTTCTGCGATCATCGCATCATCATCGATGATCAGCACCCAGTCCAGATCTTCTTTACCTGCAAGCTCCAATCCTACACGGAATCCGCCTGCACCGCCCAGATTCTCCGTCTGTTCCGAAATCACAAACCGCATATCTGCTTTGTACTGTTGCAAATACTCGTCCGTTCCATCGGTACTGCAATTATTTACGATAATAATCTTTTCAAACGGGATTGTCTGTCTGATACAATTCTCAATACATTCCTTCAGTAATTCTAACCGGTTATATGTTACAATTACGACTCCATATTTCATCTTAGTTCCTCCAGCAAAATCTGTAACGAATCGATCTGGCATTTGTTTTTAAACGCCTCCCGTTTACAGTCCTTCTTAAATGTTGCATTGGTAGACATATCCTCCAAATGCAGAATATCAATCGACGGTTCATATACCGTTTCAATTTCATGCTTGCGGCACCGCAAATATAAAAGCTCTTCCTCACGGAACATAAATGTCCGGTCGTCAAATGCTGTATCAAACTTTCCAATATAGAGCGGTGTCAGAATCAGACAGCAGCCATGCAAAACGATATTTTTGTGCCGTTGCTTGCTCGCAATCACCATCTGTATCTTATCGTCCAATGTCTCCTTAACCGGTTGCTTCTGAAACTTCAACGCAGGGAGCAGTTTGTCTAGTGTTCGATTGATTATATTTCGAACCGGATAAAGTCTGGAAGTATAATACCGGTACATCTGTTTCGACATTTGTAATTCATGTTCAAAATATTCCCGCGTATGTATTTTGAGATACATATAATTGGTATAGCCGTTCAATAATGTGATATGCGGTCCAACTATTCCACACTTCGACGTCTCATACTCCTGTACAATCCGCTCTATAAAATCCGGCTGCAACAGCAATACATCATTGTTCATCACACATATATAATCCGCATGCAACGTCTGCTTTGCATAGGTATACCCAATGTTATTTCCTCTGGCAAACCCCAGATTTTTCTCTGCTTTGAAAACTGTAATATGCGGTTGGTCTTTATATTTTTTCTCCAAATAACCCCCTGAACCATCCGGAGAACAATTATCAACAATGACAATCTCAGAACTGTACTTCTTTGTATTCTCCCGGATTGCTTTCACACATTTTTCTGTCACTTTTGGTTCATTATAATGGAGTACCACAAACGCAAAAATAATATCTGCCATTTTACTCTCCTAAAATTCGCTGGTATTCACGATATATGTTTTCGGCATTTTTCTTTGCTGTCATATGCTCTGCCATGAAATCACGGGCTGTCTTTGCTGTCTCCCGCAATTCTTCTTTATGATTTAAAATATATAGCATCTGCTGCTTAATACTTTCTGGATTTCCGCATTGATACAGCACACCGAATTTTCCGTTTTTCAAAAGTTCTTTTGTTCCCGCTGAATCCGCACCCAGCACCAGATTTCCCGTCAGCATTGCTTCCACGGTTACACGTCCAAACGCCTCACACCGGGAAGTTACAACCGATACATCTGCCTGTGCCATCACATCGGGCACATCACTTCGAAATCCAAGCAGTTCTACATTTTCTATATGATTCGCTTTTAATTTCTCGCGCAATGCTTCCTCATACTCTTCCCCGCCTCTTCCTGCAATCATCAGCCGGTATGCATCCTGATACCCCTCCTGATTCAACAAGCGGCAAGCCTCAATCAAATCATCCGTTCCCTTTAATTCTGAAAGTCCGCCAACATAGCAAAGCTTCAATATCGAATCTTCAAATATCTGTCTCTCTGGCTTATAAAATTGATCTATGTCAATTCCATTATATATAACCTTCATGACATTTTTATGAAGTGATTTACTATATTTTTTATAAATGCTACGGGAAATGGCAATGACTAGATCTGCCCGGTTCATCAACTTATACATATATTTCGGAAAATAGAACTCATTCCCCTGATCTTCCTCCAAAAACTCCCGGATATGCCATACATAAGGAATATTCACCTTACGGGCAGCATATGCGCCAAAATAGCTATACACCGTGTTAATATGCACCAAATCCACATGTTCCTTCTTTAGGATACCCGCCAATCCACGTGCATAGATTTTATTTCTTAAAATATATTTTATCTGCCCCAGTGTTGCCAGTATATTTCTTGGAAAATCACATGATACAACTCCTGATATGGATGGAACCACATAATATTTGATTTTGTGTTTTCTTAATAAGTTTACTCCATCGCCAGGTCCTACATAAGGTCCTTCCTTTGGAATGATCACAATCGTTTTTACATGTAATTGATTTAATTGTATTGCAAGATTTGTCATGCTTAGGAAAGCTCCAGAACTTGCATTATTATCCGAAGCAATCAATGCTACCTTCATTATTTTCCTTCTTTGACTACCTTTATTTTTTGTCATAATACTTCTACATTGTACCCAATTCCATACAAGAAAGCAAGAAAAAAAGCAACATCTTAGCTGCCCGCTAACATGTTGCTTTTCTTATCTCTCTGTCTATTTGAAGAACACGTGATTACCAATCTGCTTATAGGTTCCAAGTGTACTTGTATCCACATATCTTGCAGGACGGAATGACATCAGATCACCGATGTTGTTATTGCCTGCACACGCATCTCTGGCTGCCTGAATACAGCTTGCCTGCGCACCGTTCTGAATCAGTCCCTGTAATCTGGAATCCGATACAACGCTGAACTGGTTGGCTGCATAAACAACACCGCTGATCGTACTGCCCCATGCGCCAGACTGCAGGCGGTTCAAAATTACATTTGCTACCGCAAGCTGTCCTTCGTAGGACTCATTTCCACATTCCAGTGTCATTACAGCTGCCATCAGATTGATATCTGCATCACTCAGGGATATCGGAGTTCTGGATGAAGAACCGATATTCGAGCTGTTGTTTGCCTGTGTTGTTGCTTCTGTTGTTGTCTGCTGTGTTGTAGAAGCCTTCTCTGTTGTTGTCTGTGTCGACTGCTTGTTCTCCTCTACACTGCCAGAAGCTTTCTTTGTCTCAGTTGTAGATGTCTCCTCAGAAGTTGTATCTTCGTCTACCGCTGTACCATCGACTGGCTCTGCAACACGATACCCTTCTGTGACTTCCATATAATCTGCACTTGCATATCCTTCGGTACCAGTTGCCACCTGAAGACATACCCATGCATCATCTGTTTTCTCTGGTGTAACTGTATAAGTTACATTCTCATAAACCGCACCGACAACCTCAGCGTCCTTATTGGCTGCTGCACGAAGATTGATACCATCTTCCTTCGCAACGGCTGTCATAGAATAATACTGCTTTGCAAGTGCATATGCTTCCTCGCCGATTGTAACATAATCTGCTTTCACATAGCCCTTTACATCACCAGACGAAATCTGCACCCATCCGTCTGCCTGTGCAAGCACATCGCCACAAGCACCGATATTCATATGTCCAACGATTGCAGAATCCGTAGATGCCTCTGCACGGACATTCACATCATCCCTATTGGCTGCACACTTATCTGTAAACTCTGCAGCTGCCGCAGCAACCACTTCTTTTTCCTTTGCTTCCTTATCTGCAGTCATAACAGACTCCAGATCTGCACGGATCATATTGGTTCCGGCTGCATTCATAGAAGTCATCGAACCATCCAGAGTCACAACCTCTTCCACATTTCCAGAAGCAACAACTGTATCTGCTTTTGCTTCTTTCCTGTTTCCAATCATAATGCCTGCGCCTGCACACATGGCAACGACTGTAACCATAATCGTAAAGGCTAAAATATTTCTAACTATGTAACGACTGTTAAATACATTCTTTGTGAGGAACAATCGCATATTCCGTACTTTTAACTTCGTTCTTCTGCTCATTTCTTTCACCTTGCAAAATAATTTCGTAACTTTTTACACACATTGTTACATTTTTATTACAGAAGTATCTTAACATTATCTTACAAAGGTGTCAATAGTTTGTTACATATTTGTTACAAATGCAATCGCTAACATACCAGAACCGACATGCGTACCAATGATCGGTCCAATTGGCGCAATCATCAGATTGTCCGCCTGCATACCAGCGTCCACTGCCATCTGCTTTAATTTTTCTGCTTTCTCAATGCAGTCCGCATGTCCGATCACTGCACGGAGTGTACTTAAATCGCCACCCTCTTCCACGGTCTTTGCAATAAGGTATTCCATCGCCTTATTTGTTCCACGCGCTTTGGAACGGATGACCAGCTTACCTTCCTCGTCCACGCTCAGGATTGGCTTGATCTTAAGGGCACTTCCGACCATCGCCTCGACAGTCGACACACGTCCACCACGTTTTAAATGGAACAGATCTTCCACCATAAACCAGTGATGCACATGTCCACGTGTCTGCTTCACCCACTCTGTAAGTACATCCAGATCCAGACCTTCGCGTTTCTTCCTTACGATCTCATACAGGAATGCACCCTGTCCCACAGCGGCTGACCGGGAATCCACACATACAATCTTTGCCTCCGGGTATTTATCCAGCACCATATCTGCACCAAGCATAGAAGACTGATACGAACCACTTAAACCAGATGAAAAACTGATATATAGAATATCCTTTCCTTCTTTTACATATGGCTCAAAGAAATCCTGATACATCACCGGGTTGATCTGCGATGTCACAGGCATCGCTCCCTTGCGCAACCGCTCATAAAAGTTTCCAATGTCTCCATCGCGCTCATCCAGATAATACTCGTACACCTGCTCCTCGATTGAATAGGAAAAAGGTACGATCGGAACTTCTAATTCCTTTACAACCGAGATTGGCAGATCGGCTGTTGAATCACTTATAACGATATAATCTCGCATACAATCTATCCTCCAATTTAATATCCATAATACGCATCCAAGCCATCTGCAAGTCCCTGAATGATTTCTTTCTGGTAATCCTGATCGATCAGTTTGGATTCCTCCTCTTCATTACTCAGATATCCAAGCTTGATCAGTGCGACCGGCTTTTCACTCCAGTTGATGGCTGTCATCCGGTCTGTCTCGTAAATTCCCTGATTTGTACATGCCGTATTATCCAGAACGCCCTGAATCAACCGCGTCGTCAGACGGTAACTGTCATTGTACAAGTCACTGTTAAATTCGCTATCTGGCGTCATACACACACCCATCACACCAGTCAGGGAACTATTCTCACTAAAATTCATCTGAATACGCACATATACGGTTGCCTCCGAATCATTCGCAAGCAATGCACGATCCTTGTTCGACAAATTGATCTCATCGGTATCTCTAGTCATCAGCACCTGGTAACCACGGCTTTCCAGTTCTGTCTTTAACAGATTCGCATAAGTCAGATTCAGTTCACTCTCTTTTGTTCCAAGTGTCGTACCAACATTTCCCGTAGATGCACCCTGTTTGGTCACATCAGTATTCGGTCCGATCTCGACCTGTTCCGCATTCACAACCGCCTGATTGGCTGGATCAAGCATAACGATCTTCTTTACCTTCTCGGCATCGCTTTTTGTCGCCGTATCCGTCGGTGTCTCTTCCTCGGTTGTATCTGGCAGGGTTCCGGCTGGCGGTTCTGTCTGGATCACATATTCGGAATACACGTAAAATGTACTGCCATCCACCATAACCTTTGTCCACTCTTCATTGTAACCGACACGATTTAATATCTCTCCACCCGGAAGCAGCTTGTAAATATCTGCGTCCGTGGATGCTGCCACGCGGACATTGATCGTCTCTCCCAGTGTTTTCACATAATCATTTGTAATATAGTACCCATCGGCATCCATCGGAAGATCCGGTTCCTTCGCTGCATCCGCATTCGTTGCCACAACTGCAGGTTCTGCCGTTGTAACTGCCTCGGTTGTTCCATCCTGTTTCTTTCCGCAGCCTCCAAGCAGTACCATACAAACGGCGCCAATCAGCCAGCCTGCCAGTTTACTTCTTCGATTGATTTTTTTCCTCATAGCTTGTTACTCCTATTTTTATATCTCTGTTCATCTGTAAAAAGCGTATTTATAAATAGTATCATTCCACGCAAAAAAAGACAAGATGTTTTCCGCATCTTGTCTTTTCCAATCTTTTGAAATATAAAATTAGAAACAAACGATCACGCCGCCACGGCTCTCGTACGTAGAGCTAATCCCTTTTGCTTCAAGAATCTTTACATCTGTGAAGCCAAAACGCTCCATCAGAATTTTTCGTACATTTCTGCAACGATCCAGACTTCCACACTGAGTGATACGAACCGGTTTTGTATTATCATAACCTTCCTTCTCAATATGGGACAACAGTTTATTTAATGCTTTATTCATGCCGCGTGCCTGATCAAGCTGCTGAATCTCACCATCCACACCATGCAGTACCGGTTTAATATTTAACATGTTGGCTGCCAGTGCCTTTACCTTTGTGATTCTTCCATTCTTACGCATTGTATCCAGGCTGTCCAGTACGAAAAGTGTACGGATCTCTCCAACATATTCCTCTGTCTTTTCCACGATCGTCTTGAAGTCAAGCTCCTGTAAAATATAACTTTCCAATCTCTCACAAATCAGATGCTGTGCTGCCGCTGCAGACTTCGAATCAAACACATGGATCTTTACATCTGGATGATTCTCCTGATAGATCTGCTTTGCAAGCATTGCACTGTTGTAGGAGCCGCTTAACTTGGAAGAAAGTGTCACTACAAATACATTTTCCGCACCTTCAAAATGCTGCATATAATTCTCTGGTGAAGGGCAGGAAGAACGAGGGCATTCCGGGCATCGGTCTACCATATCCAGATATTTCTCCTGATCAAAGGTATCATCATCAATCACATCCGTATCCCCAACTGTGAGAATCAACGGTACCCGGCTGATATATTCCTTTTTCAAATCCTCGGCTGTAAAATCACAACAGCTGTCTCCAACAATCTTATATTTCATAGTTTTCGCCTTTCAACTCTTTTAGAACTATTACACGTGGTTTTTAATACTACATATGATAGCATGTTAAAACACGAATTGCAACCTATTCTTATACGAATTCATAAGTTTTTCATGATTTATAAATTATTTATCTTTTATTTACCTTTTTCAAATTGTATTTTTATACCTTTCATAGTATAATTTCAAAAGTTTGTATTATACATTCAATATAATAGTGAAGGAGTAAGAAAACTTGAATTTTTTAGTTGATCTGATCAAAGGTGTTTTTGTCGGTATCGCAAATGTTATTCCGGGGGTCAGCGGAGGTACGATGGCAGTTTCGTTCGGCATTTATGACAAGCTGCTGAATGCAATTTCCAGCCTCTTGAAAAGCTTCAAAAAAAGCTTTTTGACCCTGCTTCCGATCATACTCGGAATGGTAATTGGAATTGTTGGTTTTACTTATATCATTCCGTGGCTGCTTGCAAACTTTCCATTTGCAACTTCCTGTGCATTTACAGGGCTGATCATCGGCGGTATTCCAGCGATCTTACGTTCCCTGAAGGACGGCTGGCAAAGTGAAGAGAAGAAATCTCTGCTTGTGAACATTCTTGTATTTTTGATTTTACTTGCCGTAGCAATGGCAATGGTATTTTTAAATGGTGACAGCGAAAGCGGCATTGCACTGACTGCAAGTGCCGGTATGATCGTGAAGATCTTCTTCATGGGAATCATCGCAAGTGCAACTATGGTAATCCCCGGTGTCAGCGGTTCTCTGGTGCTTATGATTCTCGGATATTACTTCGGTGTTATCAATTCTGTAAAACAGTTTGTAGAGGCACTCCGCACACTGAATCTGCAGGGCATGCTGAATCAGCTTTTCATCCTGATTCCTTTTGCGATTGGCTGTGTACTTGGAATCTTCTTTATCTCCAAGCTCATAAGCTATCTGCTGAAGCATTTTGCATCTGCGACGTTCAGCGGAATCTTCGCGCTTGTAGCGTCTTCGCCGATTTCAATCTTCTATAAGGTAAATCAGGAATACAGCATGAATGGAACTTCCGTCGTATCCATCATCGTCGGTGTGGTTCTGCTGGTTGCCTGTGTAGCATTAACCTTATTCATGGAAAAACTCGGAGCACCGGAATCTACGGTGTCCAAGTCTTAGTTACGATTCCTTTCTCCACAAGGCTGTCCGGCTGATAGGACAGCTTTGCCTGGCGAAGTCCGGGAATTCCCATATCTTCTTCCCGGTTTATATAGGTATAGTCCGACAATTCCCGTCTGACAAATTCCCGATTGATCATGGCATACGCACCTTGTACATCTGCGTATGCCTTTTCAAAATGCACATCAAACGTATCTTCTGTCAATCGTTCTCCCAATGTAAATGCTACAACCTTGCCCTCTGCACGGATCAGTCCGCCGATCATGCCAAACATCTTCCGATGCGCAAGCGCATAGGCAATAACTGCTTTCTCATTTTCTTTATCCCCATCGTGTTCCGGGTTGTTCTCCCGCGCCCATGCTTCTTCTAATTCCAGACATTCCTTCCAGTTTTTCCCATTGATCCGCTCATATTGATAATCCGGGTAATTCTCTAAAAACCGGTTAATATGGTTTCTCTTCGCATGCAGCTTCTTGCCTGCAAGTGTCGCAAGCGACTCCTGTCTGTACAGATAATCGGCGCTGTCTCTGTCATATTCAATCTGATACTGTCCCGGATACCAGCGTTCAATCATCTCGAACATTTCCGGCTCTACCATATACATAGCAAATGGCAGATTACTTTGTTCAAAGTAATCTACCACTCTGTCAAATGCATCCTTCGGATCGTGTTCCCCGATTGGAAACGTAAATGAAGTCGGAATGCCATCCTCCACTCTGCAAAACACAAGCATATCCTCTAAAATCGTGAATTTCGTCTGATAAAAATCACACCAGAACAGGCTGTTTGCAGCAGAGAATTCACATCCTCTGTAATGATTGTACTGCAAATAATGATCTAACAACTCTTTGGTCTCAATACTCGGTCTGATAATATCCATGTTTGTCTACTTTCCTTCCAATAATGTATCGACGTCATTTCGTCCGTACGCACATAATTGTTTGCGGATTTCCTGAATTGTATACTCATCTGCATGAATTTCTACCTTATCCAGCAAATGATCCACATAACCACACCACTTCTCGTAGATACGAACCAGATCCTGCTCGGTCGGCTCCTTCTTCTTATGATCGTTCAAAGAAACTGCACCTGACATAATCTCCTTCATCGTAAGTGTCCGTGGCTCAATGCCATATGCAATATAACGGATCTCTTCGGTACGAACCAATGCACAGTCATACATCTCTACCAGCAGATTCTCAATACAGTCATCTGCAATATTAAAATGATGATAATATGCTTCGATCGGACGGCGCGCCGGACGGTCTGCCGCATCCTCTTTGTTATACCAATAGAAATCTTCATCACTTGCAACCTTGGATTTTGCACGTTTATTCTTCTTAGAACCATAAGAAGAAAGTTCTTCGTTGATACCAAACATCGTCTCGACCGGCACCTTTGCTGCCTTCAGATCTCCCATGATGGCTGCGCCCATCGCCTCTGCTTCCCGTACAGATGCAGCAAGCGCCTCGTTGCTGATATTGATCTCTGGAATATCCGGTCCAAATGCAGAATCTGTAAAGTCATCATTTACAGCCTCCGTCTTCGGTTCCGCAATCGCTTCTGGCTGTTTCTTCTGCTTTCTTACATGCTTTTTCTTCTGCTTCTTTGGAGATTCAACCGGCGTCTCTGCTTCTACCGGTTTCTCCGCCACTGTATCAGCTTCCGCCTCCTGCTCCGCAGGAATTTCTGTATTAATCGCTTTCTGATCTTCTACGGCATCTGTGGATGCAGAAACCACATTTTCTGTGGAGTCTGACTCCTCTGGCATAATCGATGTTTCTTTCTCATCCGTTTCCACAGTCTCTGCTGTATCTTCTGATTCATTCTGTACCGATGTCTCAGTCTCCGTCGCAATCTCCGGAATACCTGCATCTGCCTGCATAATATCCTCTGTCTCCGGCTTTGGATTCCGACGTTCTTCCTTGACTGCCTTCGTATCGATCTCCTGTGTCGGCGCATTTGCCTGAACCGGATCAATCTTCAGCGAACCAGGTACATCAAATGCACTGTCAAGCTCTGCATCATACTCATCAACTTCTACATTCTCATAATCTTCATAGGAATCATCTGCATCCGCTGTATCGACGTCATCATAATCTCCGTCCTCTGCATATTCATCCTCGTACTCATCATCATAACCGGTGTCTTCTGGTGCAAACGCAGAATTTTCATCCGGCATATCCAGATTATCTACATAGAAATCATCTGATAGCATGGCATCCGCATCATCAAACACTGTCTGCTCATCTTCCAGCTGCTCCGCATCTTCATACTCTGTGCCATCTTCAAACTCATCCTCGTCATCATATCGACGCTTCGACTTGCTTGCAATCACAGCAATTGTTGCTATAATCATAATCAGAAACAGCGCAAGCAATGCGACAAAATATATCATTGAAATCATTGATCGATCCATATCATTTCCCAGCTTTCTTATAAAATAACCACTCCCAAAAACGAGAACAATCCTTTTGTAGTATACTAAAAATAAATTCAATAATCAACATTATGTTGTAAAATGATTTTTCCTTTGTTATAATTTCCTAAGAATTTATCTGTTATACAGGAGGCTATATATTAAAATGGCAAAGATTAGAACAAGATTTGCACCGAGCCCGACCGGCCGGATGCATGTAGGAAATTTGAGAACTGCTTTATACGCATACCTGATTGCAAAGCATGAGGGTGGCGATTTTATTTTGCGTATCGAGGATACGGATCAGGAGCGTGAGGTAGAAGGCGCTGTCGACATCATCTACCGCACTCTGAAGGAAACAGGACTTGAGCACGACGAAGGTCCGGACAAGGACGGCGGCGTTGGCCCATACATCCAGAGTGAGCGCCAGAAGAAGGGCATCTACTTAGAATACGCAAAGAAGCTGATCGACAAGGGCGAGGCATACTACTGTTTCTGCGATGAGTGCCGTCTGAAGACACTTGTCACCGAATTCGAGGGGAAGACCATCTCCCGCTACGACAAGCACTGCTTACACCTGTCCAAGGAAGAGGTTGAGGCAAACCTTGCGGCTGGCAAGCCATATGTTATCCGTCAGAACAACCCGGAAGAGGGTACCACAACTTTCTCCGACGAGCTGTACGGTGACATCACGGTTCCGAACATCGAGCTTGACGATATGATCCTGATCAAGTCCGACGGTTTCCCGACCTACAACTTCGCAAATGTTGTGGACGACCATCTGATGAACATCACACACGTTGTCCGTGGAAATGAATACTTATCTTCCTCTCCAAAGTACAACCGTCTCTATGATGCATTTGGCTGGGAAGTTCCAACCTATATCCACTGTCCACTGATCACGAACGAAGATCACCAGAAGCTTTCCAAGCGTAGTGGTCACTCATCCTTCGAGGATCTGTTGGAGCAGGGATTTTTGACCGAAGCAATCATCAACTTCGTTGCACTGCTCGGCTGGAGCCCGGAGGATAACCGTGAGATCTTCTCTTTGCAGGAGCTGGTAGAAGCCTTTGACTACCACAATATCTCCAAGTCCCCGGCAGTTCTGGATATGACAAAGCTCAAATGGATGAACGGCGAATACATCAAGGCAATGGACGATGAGAAGTTCTACGAGATGGCACTTCCTTACATCCGGGAAGTCGTTGGCGACAAGATGGATGCGAAGAAGATCGCAGCTATGGTAAAGACAAGAATCGAAGTATTCCCGGATATCAAGGAGCAGATTGATTTCTTAGCAGCTGTACCGGAATACGATATCGCAATGTATACACACAAGAAGATGAAGACAAACGCAGAGAATTCACTGCAGTTATTAAAAGAAGTTCTTCCGGTTCTTGAGGCACAGGAAGCGTTCGACAATGACAGCCTGTTCGCGGCTCTTTCTGCATTCGGTAAAGAGCACGAGTACAAGACCGGCTTCGTCATGTGGCCGCTTCGTACCGCTGTATCCGGCAAGCAGGCAACACCGGGCGGCGCAACCGAGCTTATGAGTATCCTTGGCAAGGATGAGACACTTGCAAGAATCAAGGCTGCGATTACGAAGTTAGAAAATGCATAATCTCTTTGACAGACAGAAAAACAGGGACTACCTCAAAAGGGTAGTCCCTGTTTTTTATTTAATCCAGTATATCCTTATCTTGAAAATATAAAGTCCCACATACAATCACACAAAGTAATCCGAACAGGGCAATCACAAATCCACTCATTGGTTTTACGCCTTCATAATTGATATAGGAACTTCTCTGCCACATCGTATAACTTCCCGGCAGCCACCAACAGGTATAATAAGCAGATAGAATATAGACACCACACGTTGCAGCAAAGCTTATAACGGGTGTAAACAAAAAACTGAAAAGCATCTGTACTTCTGTCATCAACACAGATATGGCAAATGGCAGCAAAACGGAAATCAAAATCATATCAGACTGGCTGACATAATTCATAGAATCTCCATACAAATGTTCCAGCAGATCCACAGAAAAATCCGCACTTAGCTTTGCTCCATGCACACAGGCACTGATCGTACAGGTTACAGCAATTCCAATATAGTATAGGAAAACTGTCATCAGACACCAGAACATCTTCGCAATCCACCAACGAACGCGGGAACCGCCTGCCGGAAGCACAATCGCTCCATACTCATTATAATCCTTACATGGATAATATGCAGTCAGATATGCCAGTCCAATGTGAAGCATAAACCACGAAATCGGAATCACGAACGTCGAATCGGGACTGAATTTATAGATATACATTCCCTGCATAACATACAGATAATAATCCGCCGCTGTTCCGCTTCCGGCGATCGTCCCCGCTTCGTATATGTTTGCAGCATATTCCGCAAAACCGGCAGTCATCAGCACGACAACAAGAGGTATGATCAGAAATCGGGCACCATGCCGGAACGTCCCAAGACACATGTCCCGCCAGAACATCTTTGCTGTTCTCATGCCACTCCCTCCTTCTGCTTACGCACAACTGTACCGTCCTTGATCTCAATGATCTCATCGCTCAAATACTCCAGTTCTTCCCGATCATGACAGGCAATAATAATCAGATGATCCCGTTCCCGCAAATCCACCAGCACCTTCTTTACCTGCTCCACGCTTGCTTCATCCAGCGCATTGATTGGTTCATCCAATACAATGATATCCGGCTCTCCCATAATTGCATTTGCGATTCCAAGCTTCTGTTTCATTCCGAGCGAATATTTCCGATATACACGCTTATCCTCCGGATCAAGCTGCACCCGCCGCATAGCTTCCGCCACAGCCTCTTTGTCTATATCACTGCGAAGCGATGCCAGCATACACAGATTCTTATATCCTGTATATTGCGGCAGAAATGCCGGATTCTCAATCAACGCCCCAATGCTTTCCGGGAACTCGATATCCTTCATGAGTACTTTTCCGTTGATACTGACCGTTCCTGTGCTTGGTATCATCAATCCGCAAATAGTTCGCATAAGCATGGTTTTCCCACATCCATTTTTCCCTTTCAGGCCATAAATTGCTCCCGAATGGAATTTCAGATTGATATCATGCAAAATCGGCGTTTTATGTATCGTCTTCGATATATTTTTTAATTCAACCTCTATCATAACACGTCTTTTCTCCTTCCCTTTAAGAACAGCCAGAGTATAATAATCAGCGTCCCACCGACTGCCATAAGCACGACCTGCAGCCTGCTGAAAACAACCGATTGTCGCGGATTTAGCATCTCCATCACAGAAAATCTGCCATCATTGTTTTCCATCATAACAGTGCTCCACATGATATAGAAAGCAAAAGGAATTACAATCGCACTAAACATACTCTCGACCCGTTCTGCCACACATACAGAAACAAGTGCCAGAAGTCCTGCAAACAAACCATCTAAAAGGATAAATGCCAATGCATACAATGCACCGTTTGTCTCATACAGTCCGGAAAACAAATTCACATCCAGAATTCCAGCCGACAGAAATTCCAGTCGTTCCGGCATACGAAGTGGATATATTGTCATAACCGCCATCAAATCTAACAACAACGGAATCATCACAGTGATTGCTGCCATCACAAACACAACAAATGATTTTGCCATATAGTACCCACGTCTGGAAGTGTGCAGTAAAATATTCTTCAGATAACCTGTTTTGATGTCTTCATAATAAGTTCCCGCATATGGTAATGCTGCCAGAATCGGAAGCAGCGCATAAAACAGACTGTTCGTCACGAACTGATAATCTGTCCCAATCCATGTCTGCATCACAACTTTTGTATCTATCGTATCCCGAAATGCATTATGAAAGAGTACGATATCGCCAATTGCTAGAGCCGTTCCTAACAGCAATGCCACATAAAATCCACCCGACCGAAAAGCTCTGTAAAACTCAAATTTAATCACTGGTTTCATAGGCTCGCTCCTCCATAATTCCCCCTGTTTTTAACCGGATGCGTACGGCATCCGGATACAGCGACACCACATATTCAAACTCCATGTCTGAAAGATTCTCCCATGTTTTCTCACGAAAGCAGGCACGGGACATCGTAGTTGCAATCCAAATATCCTGTTTCTTTCCCGTATCTAGCTGTTCACCATAAAATTTATTCAATTTAGCCCCCATATACGGATTATAAGCACTTCCCCACCCCCTGCAGACAAATCCTTCTCCTATCACGGAAAATATATCGTCCCAGGATATCGCTTCATCCGAATCATTTCGAACCATTAATCGCACACAGACAGCCTTCTCACTATCTGCCACATCATTCTCCATACCAAAATAAGTACCATATTCATCCGAATCCAATAGCAGAAACTCATCCGCCTGAATTGCAAGCCCTCCATAATAAAATTCCTGTCCCTGTTCCACATACATTACATTGTTTTCCTTCCCACGATTCAGGTTCACAACTTGGATTACCCATAGCAAGAGTCCAAACATAATCAGGAACACGGTTATCTGATTTTTCATATGCACACGCTCCTCACTGTTGCTTATATCTATTCTGACTCATTCCCCATAAGATCATACAATGGCACAACCGTCTTGGATAATACCGGATTTACCCACGAATCCAACATTTCCACACTAATAGTTCCTATATACATGAGTCTTTCTTCATGTAAATCATATAAGGAATGTTCATCTATCTCATATCCAATGACACATTCCAATACCTCTTTCGGTTTCATTGTATACCATGTAAACCAACTGAGTCGATCTGGATTTTCTACATATTGCGTTTTATCAAAATATATTATATTATCAGTCGTCACAGCATAGCTTTTCGCTCTATTTGTTTGAATCAAATATAAATCGCTTAAAACAATTTCTCTTGATTCGACCGATTCATTTTCTATACGCATTTTCACAAAATAATATCTGGATTTTGGATGTCCTTCTATCCGATATTTATCACCTGCATCCTGTCTTGCATATGGATCTGTCAACGCATTATATTCTTCCTCTGTATAATTATAGGGATTTAATACAATTTCTTTTATATCCTCCAATTCAGGGATTTCCTCATACATTTTCTCATAATCCCATAACAGATCCGTCTGATAATTTGCATCAGGAAGTGCACTGTCAATAAAAAACTCTGCCGGATAACGTGTCTGCATTTCTATTTCTGTATCTTCAATCATATCGCAATCTACAAACTCATATGTTATATTATCAATAGTCACACTATGTGTCACATCTTTTTCCTCAGCATCACAATCTGTTTGTGTATCATCCCCAGATGTATTCTGTTGCTTTTCTTCTTGTTCATCCCAATATCTCTCAACCGGATACTTCTTATCTTTTTCATTTTTCACAATGTATCGTAAACACGCAATTCCAACAATGCCAAGCAAGCATCCACTTATTAACTTTTTGCGATTTTTCATACTTCCTCACATTCCTTTTATAGGAGGAAACAATTCACCTAGTTTCCCCCTATTTTCTATCTTTCTTCTAGCCAAAAATAGTGTAATTCCTTGTTGAATCCGGGCTCCATACTCCACTAGTGTCAAGTCGCGAATATGAAATTCTTGACATTACCAATCTGGCCTCTGTCCCTCCCTTTTCATTTATCCAATTTGTAATGCTTCCCTGTGTTCCTGTTGGAATTGCATAGGAATATGACCCTGCAAATTTTTCATACTGACCTGTAATGCTGTTCTTTTTTCTTCCATTAGCCTCATAATATATCTTAGGTCCTGCAGTTGGATATACATAAACTTTAGTAGCATTATTTTTAGTTCTCCATTCACAACTTCCTATAGGATCTATATTACTATACGAATACTGTTTATTACCTGTATTACCTGCCGCTGCTTTTGCATTCGTTCCAAATCCCACCACGGCGGTTACAGACAGCATCATTGCCATCGCTATTGTTACAATTGAATTTTTCATTTTTCCTTTTCTCATAAGCTTCTTCCTCCCATTTCTACTTCACATGATTTTTTGCAAACTCCTTCACCCCTTCCGGTTCCTCTGGTTGATACCAAGTTCCCCTACAACAAAGGGATGATAACGATGCCAGCGAAACCGCAACTGCACATATGACATTTCCATGTTTCCCAAGCCACTTCTTAACCTTTGTTTTCATAAGTTCCTCCTTCTCTTCTGTCTTCCATCAATATGGTAATCGCACTATAACATGCTTTTATGATTTCCTGTTGAAATCTGCTACGAACGGTCAAAAATAAGGGATGAATGTTCGTTCATCCCTTATTTTTGACCGTTCGTATCCCTTTTTCTATCTGTCCGACGTTCTCTGCTATACTGTAAAAAATGAAAGGATAAATGAAATGATACTCTCTAAAAAAATAAGTAAGAAGATAACCGATATACTTGTGACAAACGAAATTATAGAATCTCAAAAGAAAGACATTTATTTCTATTGCCTTGATTTTGCGCTGGATCTGATTTTGTTTAATTGCAGTCTGCTATTGATTGGGGGACTCCTCGATTTTTTTCTCCCATCGCTTGTATATATTATTATCCTGGTTCCAATACTCATGCTGGCAGGCGGTGCCCATGCAAAAAGTCCTTACTCCTGCTTCCTGCTTTCTTATTCCATTTATTTTCTGACTCTATTTTTATCTCGGTTACCATATTTGATTATGCCTGGACTCTATATTCTTCTTATCAGCCTGCTTACTCTTATAATCTGGGGGCTGGCTCCAGTTGGAAATGCACACAAGCACTACACCACTGCCGAAAGAACAAAAATCAAAAAAATATTGTTCTTTCTGTTATTCTTTATTTACGCATTTGCAGTCCTCATGCTATCATGGAAACAGCAACTCTATTATCATATGATATTGATTTGCTTGTGCATCGTTCTTATCAATCAATGTATCGCACGTTGCTTGAATCATAGGACATTACATGTTTCAAAGGGGGAAAAAAAATAAATGACACTGAATATAGCCATCTGCGATGATGAAGCAAAAGAATTCGAGCCATTATGTCATCTTTTAGATATATGCTCTTTCCAATTCAATATTGATCTGCACATTGATACTTATACAAGTGCACAGGCACTTCTGACTCGCTACCGGGAATCCACAGGAGCGCCCTATCAGTTGCTCTTTCTGGATATCGAGATGCCGGATGGAAGCGGAATCACGCTTGCAGATGTAATCAAGAGAAATTTCGACCATCATGTAATGATTGTCTTTGTCAGCAACTATCCAAAATATATGCAGGACAGCTTCGCCGTCCACCCCTACCACTTCCTTCAAAAGCCAGTCCAGGAAGTCGAGATGAAGCAGCTGATATCAGATATCCTCGAAGAGTACACGAAAAATCTATCGTTGATTTCCGTTGTAGATGGCTATGACCGGGAATATACATTGAACTTAAAAGATGTCTATTACATCAAAGTGAAAAATGCGAAGTCCAAAGAATTATGCTTTCATATGCGGGAGGATACGATTCCTGCGAAAGGGACAATCACTACCTGGAGTTCCATGCTGGATGAAACGATGTTTATGATGTGTTCCCGCACAGTTCTTGTCAATCTTTCCCATATTCACTATCTGAAGGATTGCTCGATTATTTTTGACAACGGTGCCACCGTCTCCATGAGCAGGCGGAACCGGAAACTGATCACGGACCGCTATCTGAATCAGGTGGTTGCCATGCACTCGGATTTTTATACACACCAAGGAGTCTAATATGCAGTACGCACTTACGATACTTACATATCTTTTTGATATGTTCATCTTAACTACATTTCTGATGAACACATTACATCATTTCAAGAAACGTTATGCCCCACTATATCTTTGTGTCCTTGTCGGTTGCGAATGCTGTCTGTATGGATGTGAAGTATTAAACAGCCATTTCCCTACCATACAATCAGAAATTACCGCAACGCTTATCAGTCTGGGTACAACGTTTATCCTCTGCTTATTTTTCACAAGCAGTCTGAAAGCAAAGCTATATGTGGTACTGCTGTTCCAGATCCTTGCATCACTTGGAGAAGCCATCTTTACTTTCCTGTTTACAAAACTAAATCCTGACTTCTATGCAGAAAATGACACTGCTTTTTTATACAGTGTTATGAATATCGGTTCCAAGGTCGTCCTGTTCATACTCTGCCTGCTCATGTCATTATTGTTTCGGAAGCAGACACCTGCGCACTCTCTGGAATACAAGTTTTTGATTTTATCTACACCAATCATATCCATCATCATTTATGTATGCCTGCCGCTTCAACATCTGTTTCTGATTGATAACATACTTTTCTATGAGCTTTTGATTTTCTGTCTGGTGTTGTTAAATATCATAAACTATATTCTGATCCAGAAAGAATATGCATCGACCACATTAAAATACACAAACGCCCAGATGGAAGATCAGATTCGCTTTCAGAAAGAAAAATACGAACAGCTCAGTGAATCCTATCGGCAAAGCCGCCGGATCATCCACGACCTCAAAAAGCAGTATTTCTGTATCAACGAATATGTCGACAACAAGGAATACGATAAACTGAAAACCTTCACCAGTGAGGCAGTCAGGGATATCGAATCCACTTATTCCAAATACAATACCGGCAATCTGGTCATTGATTCTTTCCTGACAAACTATGATACACTTGCAGCGAAAAATCATATTCAATTTGTTGCTAAGCTTGGGGTAACGTATAACCGGATTCCGGTCAATGATTATGATTTATGCGTGATTCTCGGCAATATGCTTGATAACTGTCTGAAAGCATGTATTGCCAATCCTTCCAGTGAGAATTTTATCCACATCGCGATTGCGACTACCGAAAATGATAAATTCACGATTCACTGCGAGAACACAACCGCAGAGGGAACATCCCTGGAGCACATACATGCCAACCGGCAAAATTCCCTCTATCACGGATATGGTCTCACCAATATCCGGAATACAGCAGAAAAATATCATGGTTTCTTCACTTACAGCGTTGAAACCCTCTTCTATATGGACTTGATGATTCCAATTATCGAAAAAAGCAAACGCATTATGCTCTAACTTAACTCATCGAGTGTCTTCGCATAGGCTGGCAGGAATTCCTGAACGAAGTCCTTTACTTCCGGGTAGCTCTTTGATAGCTCCTGCACCATCTGCTCCGTGCTTTCCTTCGCCTTGACGAATTCGCGGTTGCCGGTTTTTTCTTCTTCCATGCACTTGATGAGTGCGGAGAGCTTATCTGCAGCCTTTACGAGCTTCCAGAGATACTTCGTCTCTTCCGTATCATCGCCCTGCTTGAAGAAGTAGTCCCGGTAATATGTCTGCAGATCTTCCGGAAGCTGTCCGATCAGCTTCTCGCACGCTTCATCCTCGATAGAATGAAAGAGATCCTTCATCCGGTTATTGTAATATTTGATCGGTGTTGGCATATCTCCGGTGATGATCTCGGACGCGTCGTGATACAGTCCGATCACTGCCGCCTTGTCGGCATCTAAATGCTTGCCATACCGCACATTTCCGATCACGCAGAGCGCATGCGCAAGCATGCTTACCTCCAGGCTGTGTTCCGACAATGTCTCCGGGTATGTGTTCCGCATGAGCGCCCAGCGCTCAATATATTTCATGCGCGCCACCGTCGCAAAGAAATTGTATTCCATAATTTTCTCCCTACTGTACCTTCTCCGCTTCCGTAAGCTTTACATTCTGGTATTTCTCGTATAATTCCATGAATTCTTTACCGCTCAGGTTCTCCTTCTCGTAGAGTACCTGTGCGATCGCATCGAGTGTCGGCATATTCTTTTTAAGTAACTTGTATGCCTTCTCGTAGCTTGCTTTCATCATGTTCTTGACTTCGGTATCGACCTTCGTCTCTGTCTCAGAAGAACAATTTAATACGCGGCGGTTATCCAAGTATTCTCCGGTTACGCCTTCGAGCTGCACCATGCCGAACTTCTCGGACATACCGTACATCGTGATCATCGTCCGCGCCAGGCTCGTCGCTTTCTCAATATCATTGGAGGCACCATTCGTAACGGAATCGAACTTCAGCTCCTCCGCGGCACGCCCCGCCAGAAATGTCACGATATCCTCTTCCATTTCTTTCTTCGTCTGTAACTGCTTCTCTTCCTCCGGCACCTGCCATACATAGCCAAGCGCTCCGGATGTACGCGGTACGATCGTGATACGCTGGATCGGAAGTGTGTTCTTCTGCAATGCAGCAACAAGCGCGTGTCCAACCTCATGGTAGGCAACGATCTTCTTCTCTCTTGGTGAGAGCAGCTTCTCTTTCTTCTCTTTTCCGGCGAATACAACTTCCACCGAAGCGATCAGATCCTTCTGGGATACATAATCCCGCTTGTTGCGGACTGCCATTAACGCCGCCTCATTGATGATATTCGCAAGGTCTGCACCGACAGCCCCGGATGTGGCAAGTGCAAGTTCCTTGAAATCTACCGTCTCATCCATCTTCACATTCTTCGAATGTACTTTGAGTGTATCGATACGTCCCTGCATATCCGGCTTTGACACGATGATTCTCCGGTCGAACCGTCCCGGACGAAGCAATGCTTTGTCAAGCACCTCCGGGCGGTTTGTCGCTGCAAGCACGATAATTCCCTTCGAGCTGTCGAAACCATCCATCTCCGATAAGAGCTGATTCAAGGTCTGTTCCCGCTCGGAATCGCCACCGCCATGACGCGTGTCACGCTTTCCTCCGATCGCATCGATCTCATCAATAAATATGATACATGGTGCCATATTGTTCGCCTTGCGGAACAGATCACGCACACGGCTCGCACCGACACCGACGAACATCTCCACGAACTCCGAACCGGACAGCGAAAAGAACGGAACATTCGCCTCGCCGGCAACCGCCTTGGCAAGCAGTGTCTTACCGGTTCCCGGAGGTCCTACAAGCAGGGCACCCTTCGGCAGCTTCGCACCGATCTTTAAGTATCGGTCCGGCTGATCTAAGAAATCTACCATCTCGCAGAGGGATTCCTTTGCCTCCTCCTGACCTGCAACATCCGCGAATGTCACACCGGTTTTCTTCTCCACATACATCTTCGCATTGCTTTTTCCGATGCCGCCGGATTTGGACATATTCCGCATCAGTAACGACATCAGCAGATAGAAGGCACCGATCATTACCACATACGAGAGAATCGTCGAAACGACTGCATTTTTCCCTTCATCCATTTCCTCAAACTGCACACCCGCCTTCTGCAGACGGTCCACGATCTTGTAATCACTGATGCGGATCACATAATACGTCTTGTCCATCTCCGCACCCGTCTCCTTCGAGATCGGCGTGAAGCTGATCCGGTCATTGTAGAGCTTCACATCGGTAACTAATTTATCATCAAGCATCTGCAGGAACGTGTCATACGTGATCTTCTCCTGTTTGGACTGCTGTATCGCCGTAATTCCCTGCCAGATCATAAATGTCAATAGAATGGATACGATCCATATCACCACCGTCTTGGATGGCTTTTTCTTATTATTATTCGAATTCCGGTTGTCCGAATTGTTCTCCGGGGCGGAATTTTTCTGCTGATTTTCCATATATCATTCTCCGTTATTCAAGCGTACTTATCTATAAATCTCATACAACCATGAGCAAGCTATTTCTTTCTGTATTATTAAGATATTTCTTAAGACATAATAAACCGGAAGCCACATGTCAAGGGAACGGATTCCCTCTCGCGCAGCCCCCGGTTTTGCATTTGATTTTACTTAGTATACGATTTGATCTCGTTCTTTATGCGTATTATGCGTATTATGCATACAATGGATACTTGTCTGTGATGCTCTTTACAAGTGCCATTGCCTTGTCATTATCCTTGTCAATGACTGCAGCCTTGATTGCATCTGCGATCACAATCATATCATCTTCTTTTGCACCACGTGTTGTGATAGCCGGTGTACCAAGACGGATACCACTTGTAACAAATGGCGACTTTGGATCGTTCGGTACCGTGTTCTTGTTCGCTGTGATATGAACAGAATCGAGAAGCTTCTCCACTTCCTTACCGGTCAGGTCAAGGTTCTGTAAGTCAACAAGCATCAGGTGATTATCTGTACCGCCAGATACAATCTTGAATCCACGCTCAGTCAGTGCCTGTGCCAGACATGCTGCGTTCTTCACAACCTGCTTCTGATACTCTTTGTATTCATCTGTCAGTGCTTCCTTCAGGCAGACAGCCTTACCTGCAATCACGTGCATCAGAGGACCACCCTGAATACCTGGGAACACTGCCTTATTGAAGTTATATTTCTCATTTACTTCATTGCTGGAAAGAATCATACCACCACGCGGACCACGCAATGTCTTGTGCGTTGTGGTTGTTGTTACGTGTGCGTATGGGATTGGGCTTTCATGAAGTCCGGCAGCAACAAGCCCTGCAATGTGTGCCATGTCTACCATAAGCACTGCGCCAACCTCATCCGCAATCTCACGGAAACGCTTGAAATCAATTGCTCTCGCATATGCAGATGCACCGGCTACGATCATCTTCGGCTTGCATTCCTTCGCAATGCGGAGTACCTCATCATAATCAATAAAACCATCATCATTAACACCGTAAGGTACGACATTGAAATACTTACCTGACATATTGACCGGTGAACCGTGTGTCAGATGTCCACCGTGTGCCAGATTCATTCCCATAAATGTATCGCCCGGCTGCAAAATAGCGAAGAATACTGCCATATTTGCCTGTGCGCCGGAATGTGGCTGAACATTGACATATTCACATCCAAACAACTTCTTTGCCCGCTCTCTAGCAAGGTCTTCCACTACATCAACATACTCACATCCGCCATAATAACGCTTTCCCGGATACCCTTCAGCGTATTTGTTTGTAAGCGGACTTCCCATAGCTGCCATAACTGCCTTGGATACGATATTCTCTGATGCGATCAGCTCAATATTATGATCCTGTCTGTTGATCTCGTCCGTCATTGCCTGTGCAATCTCTGGATCGAAATTTGCTATTTCATCAAAACTGTACATCTTTGTCCCTCCATCTTGTTATAATTCTATCTGTTAGATTATCGCACATCCCTTGGGGAGTGTCAACCGATTGACCTTAAGATATCTCTGCTTTTTCTTTCTGATTTTTTTTAATTTTTTGTTTTTCTTCCCGTTTAGCTTTTTTCTTCATGTGGTATTTTTCCCGGTATTTCCAGATCAGATCTGACAGATAATAATTGATTTCTGCACCATACAAAACAATCTGCATACCGATATACAGCCAGATGATAATCAATACGACAGATGTCATACTGCCATACATCTTTGAATTATCCGCCGAATATTTGATATATACAGAAAATCCCCGCGTCATCAGCATCCATGCAAGTGATGCAAGCACAGCTCCGGTAAACTCATGCCGCATATGTCCGCGCCGGTTCGGAAGCTGATAATAAATCAGAAGCAAAAAGACAAAGATAACAAGAAATGTCACAACATTCTTCAAGCTCAAAATCAAAAGTGTTGCATCTGCAAATGCCGGGTAATTGTCAATAATCTTATGGGCGATCTGCGAACCGAATGCCTGTATCGCGATCACGACGATACAAAGTACCATAAACACCAGTGTATATAACGCACAGATCAGCCGCACAAGGAAATAATTTTTGTTCTGTTCCACACCATAAATTTTATTTAACCCGGTCGAGAGTGCCTGAATGCCCTTTGCTGCAGACCACAAGCTGACAAATACCGTAATGAGTGTAAACGACTGCACATTTGCATTGACTACATCATCCACAATATACGCCACATAAGATTCCAGCCCGCTCGGTACGACACGCAGAATATAGCCAAGTACATTTGTGTTCATAACGGACAGCTTCGATACGATCATGACAAGCAGCATCATAAACGGAAAAAAAGAAAGCATGACAAAGAAAGCAACCTGTGCCGCATACGCCGGCACGCTGTCTGCGGTTGCTTTGTTCACAAATTTGATAATAAACCGAACGACCTTTTTCATACATCCCCCGTTTTGTTATTCTGAATCTGCTGTTTCCTCTCCATCATCCATTGTATAGATCGACGTAAAATCAACATACGAAAAATAATGCCGTAATATATATTTGTAGCTTTTTCCCTGTCTGCCAAGCACGCCGGCACCATAGATACTCATCCCGGCACCATGTCCGAATCCACCACCATGAACGACAAATCCCGCGTCTGTCTTCTCCACATAATAATATGGGCTTGGAAGTGATGTCCAGCCGGTTACCGTCGAACCATCCTGCCGTACAATCTCCTGATTGACTGGATTCAAGATCGCACGGATATTGCTCTGTCCGCTGATGGATATCGTATGTTCACTTCCGTGAATCACAAGCTTCGATACAACACCGCTCACCGTGCGCTCTGTCACCTCGATCTCTGTCACGGTTCCAAGCTCCGGCACGTCCGCCGATACAAACTCGCCGGTTTCATCCTCGACAAGTATCGCCTCTGCCATCAGAGATTTGCGGTTTTCCAAAACCGTCTCGATCGCGTCTGTCATTTCTTTCTGCGTAAATGTTATATCCCACCGATAGTACGGCGAATCTTTATCTATAATAGTATACGCATCACTATCTGTCAAAAATGCCTCAAAATCAGCTTCATCCGATAAATCAATCTTGTCCTTATCCAGATTCTCCACATTGGACTCCAGATAACTATACGCATCGCCGCCCCAGATCTCCGCATTCGTGCAGGTCGTTCCGAAAGATGTGTTAAATGTCATCGGTACGATCAAAGTTCCCCGGTAAGTCGGCACCAGCCCGTATGTATCCTTCACCGCACGGATCGACGCATCGGTCTCTGCCACATTATTATATACCTGACAAAGGCTGGAATCGTCAAGATGTGCATGATATTCTGCGTAACTTTCATCCTTTAACTTCGCATACGCCGTTCCTCTGGCACAGATTGCCATCGCCTGCATAGCTGCATCCGGGTAATCCGATGGCATTGCATTTGCCACGACATTTGCCAGATAACGCTCTAACGAAAGCTCATTGATCACATAGATATAGCCATCCTGTACATCAAGCTCCATCATTCCATCGTATTCCGGATTGCCACATTCCCGCGTCACGCTAAGCAGTTTGATCCGTCCACTGTGCGTATCCGGTGTTACTGTCAATGTATCGTCCGGCGCATAATCTTCCGGTGTGATCGTGACCGTCTCACCAGCCTCATATGTTTTCTCCGTCTCATCTGGATACGCCACGGTGAACGCAGATGTCGCCGTAAACTGCACCATTTCCATCTCATACGAAGAGTAATCATCGTTGCTGATGATCACGCGGATATCCTCGCTTTTTAACTCCTGGTTAATCACGACAGCACCAACTTTTCCATCCTGCAGATACATGTCCACATACGAGTAGCCAAGCAGCAGAGACAGACTTTCCTCGTCCACGGCATCCTCATACACATTGTACATTTTATAATGATCGGCAAGTGTGAGTCCGCCGATATTTTCCACCTGAATATCCGTATCTCCCGTCGAAATGACTTTGCCGCGCAGCACCTTCTGTGGTCGTTCGATTTTACAGATGCCTGCATAGTCAAACACGAGATTTGCAACATAGCCCGTCGTCTCATAGCCGGCTTCCGTCTGCCGGTCCGCATCCAGACTTGTTGCAACTGTCACAGCTCCATCCGGGATGCCTTCCTCCGTCCGGGCAGGGTAGGTTTTTTCCAGATTTCCATATAAAAACGTGCATTTTCCATCCGTCACAGACTCCACCCATACATTTTGCAATGTGATCTGGGTATCTCCAAGACGGTTGATCTTGAAGATCTTTCCATTCTTCATATAGACATCGAGCACATTTCCCTCGTAGCTTTCGTCGATTTCAAATTCTGCATTGTAGGTGTCCTGTCCATCGAAAAAGGATGTCTTGTCCTCCTCGGAAATTGCAAGCACCAGAACATCTTTCCGAAGCAGTCCTTTGACGGTTGCCGATGCGACGATCCGCTCATAGAAGTCCTCAAATTCCGCTTTCGTCACGTAGTCAGAATCCTTTTTTCCGTTCAGGGCTTCCTCATAAATAGAAGCTTTCACCTGTATCGTCTGTGCCACAGACTTTACAAATGCCACATCGATGACCTCGCTTTTTTTCAGAGGATCAATCAGGCGCGATAACGCCTCGGATTCTGCCTTTGTATCTGCCAGATAACTGACGACCTTTTCCACATCTTCGTATGTGTAATATAAGCTATAATCCACGGATGCTTCCGTTGTTTCTGTATTTTGTTCCGCTTTGTGCATATGCCGCCCGATCTCATGACCAGCAATCATAACTACCCCGGCTATAACCAGCAAAAGCATAAACGTGAGTATCTTCTTTTTCACGTATTTTCCTCCAAAAAAATATATCCGGGATGCCGGTTCCTGCCTTTTGACTCCTAGCTGACGCTAGGTGGGCAACCGCATGTGATCGTCTGTCTTCCACTCGGAGGAGGCCTGACATAATATCACAGATATAGGAATCCCGTTTAAAGTAAATGTAGGTTCAAAAATAACAGGAGTTATCGAACATTCCAGATATATTATATTTTTAATATGTGCTAATTATAGCTTACTTATTCTTTTTTTTCAAGATATTTATTCGCTGATGATCTTACGGCTGCAGATATATGTGATCATAAAATAAATACCATAAATTACCAATATCACGGCTGCCGCAAGCAGGATAGAACCAAGCAGTCCGCCCCGTCCAAATGCAGTCAGAATAAACATTGCTGTCTGCATTCCGAAGACGGAATGCACGATTGCAAGTAAAAGCGGCATGGCAAAGAACACGCCCGACTGTGCCAGGAGGGAATGACGGATTTTCTTCTCGTCCACTCCGATCCGGCGCAGGATCCTGTATTTCTCCTTGCTGTCGGCTGCCTCGGAAAGCTCCTTGAGTGACAGAATTGCCGCACCGGAGATCAGAAATACAACACCTAAGTAGATTCCGATAAATACGATCATCGCAGTAAGTCCCACGCTGTTATCACGGAGCCGCTTGCTTGTCTCGCAATTCATGGAATAATAGGAACCATCCTCGCCTAAGACTGCTTCTGTCTTCGCCTCCTGCAGTTTGTAGAAATTCGCATCACTATAGTACTCATTAAGTGCATCCACCTCTGTCTGGTCTGTCGTATTATAATTTGCGGAATAGATATCATACCAGAAATCACAGTCAGACATATCCACAGAATCTGGGACAAGCAGCACGCCTGCATTGCTCTCTGAATTGCTGATGTGTACGATTCCATCCACACAGGTACTGTATTTCGGATGATAGGTCTTTCCTTTTATCGTAACCGTCTGTCCCTCCGCAAGTCCTTCGTTGTATCGTGGTTCCATCTCCCCGTAATTACAGAGTATCACATATTCATCCTCTGCAAGGTCGATTGTCGTTCCGCCAAAGGAGCTTACAAACGCATTGTATTCTCCAATATGCATCGTCTCCATCGATGCTTCTTTGAAATAATCCTCCGATCCGCTCTCTGCAAACGCCTTTCCGAAGAAATCTCCGATATTGATATCTTCCGGTGCATAGAGAATCATCTCGGTCACATCCGTAAGCTTCGATGTATCGATATCACAGGCTTTCAGGTTTTCTTCCACATTGTGTCCGGTCATATCATAGTCCTCGGCTGCATCATAGGAATACAGCTTTGAAAACTGCACATCAACCGGCGTACATGTCTCTAACACATGGTTCATTGAGTTGCGGATTGCCATTGCGCTTGACAGAATACAGATCGTAAAAAAGAGCAGCAGACAGATAATCCCGCCAGAGAACACCGTTGTGTTGATCCGGCTTCCAAGTTCCTTCACACTGAACGAGTTGATACCTTTATAATAAAACCGTCTGCACCGCTTCACGATTGCAAGCAGCATCCCGGATACCGACCAGAATACAAGGAAGGTTCCGATGATACCTTTCGCGATCTGGATACCAAGTCCCTGAAAGTCAGAGATTGTACGGACACCGGCTGTCACTTTATAATATGCCGTTCCAAGCAGAATAGCCGCTATAATAAATACAAGCACACAGACAACCGGGTTTTTTGCATGGTTTTTCTGTGCCTTTGCGCCTGCATAAAGCAGGTTTATTAACTTGGCGCGGCTGACAATGATTACATCTAATGCCATGACGATCACATACATGATTGCAAAATAAATAATCGTTTTGATGATGGCTGATGTGCTGACCATAAACTGGAAGTTCGTCATATCCGCTTCGAAGAGGTTCGCTGTCACGACACTCATCCCCTGTGAGATACCGATACCGAGCAGTAACCCGATTACCAGAGAGATCACGCCGATCAGCAGTGTCTCGATCACGAGAATCTTTGCCACCTGTGTTTTTCCCATACCAAGCGTTAAGTAGATACCAAATTCCTTCTTCCTTCGTTTCATCAGGAAGGCACTTGCGTACACGACGAGAAAGCCAAGTACGATCGATACGAACACACTGACGACAGACATCGCCTCGTTCATAAGCCCGATGATTTCTTCCGTATTTGACGATACCTTCAGCATAACTGTCTGGCTTCCAAGTGCATTAAATACATAGAAGATTGCTACTCCTAAGATCAATGTTGCAAAATAAATCAGATAATTCTGCATACTTTTCCGGATATTCCGGGTGGATAATTTAAAGAGCATCATTCAAACTCCCCCCTAACACTGTCACAACCTCAATAATGCGGTTGAAAAATTGTTTCCGGGTATCATCCCCTCTGCGGATCTCATTGAATATCTTGCCATCCTTGATGAAGATTACGCGCGATGCATAGCTTGCTGTAAATGCATCGTGTGTAACCATCAGGATCGTTGCGGCAAGCCCTTCATTCATCTCCTTCATGCTTTCCAACAGATAGCGGGAGGATTTGGAATCAAGAGCACCGGTTGGCTCATCGGCTAAGATCAGCTTCGGATTCGTAATCAGGGCTCTGGCTGCCGCCACACGCTGCTTCTGTCCACCACTCATCTGATAGCTGTATTTGTTCAGAACTTCCTCGATGCCAAGCCGCTTCGCAACCTCTTGGATCCGGCTGTCAATCTCCTTCGGTTTTACATTCTGGATGGAGAGAGCCAGTGCAATATTCTCATATCCGGTCAGCGTATCCAGCAGATTAAAATCCTGGAAGATAAATCCCAGCTCTTCCCGGCGGAACTTATTTAATTCATTTCCCCGGATGGTTGTGATGTCCTTATCCCCGACATAGATATGTCCGGCTGTCACACGGTCGATCGTGGAAATACAGTTTAAGAGCGTTGTCTTTCCAGAGCCGCTGGCTCCCATAATTCCGACAAACTCGCCTTTCTCTACAGAGAAAGAAATCTTATCTACCGCCTTTGTCAGATTCGCTTTGTTGCCATAGTATTTTTCTACATTGTCAAGCTTTAATATCTCATTCATAGATAGTCTCCCTTCGTTTGCTAACATTCTGCAGGCAGGAATTCTGGGGTTCCTGCCGCTTTTTACTGTATTCAGTATATATGGTTTTCCAGCCGCCATCCATCGGTCTAGATTACATGTTCCTTACGATTTTGTAATATAATGGTTGTATTATATATTGATTTGGTGCAGATGCCTATGCAAGAGAGTCGACTTTGGAGCAATCCTTATGATTATCTGATTTTACTCCATGTCACGCTTCATGTAATTCTTCCAGCTTGGAGTATTTCCCTGATTTCTGCTGTTTTACTCCAACCCACTTGCTTCCTGTGACTGCTCCATTGGGGGGATTCCCCATATTTCAGGTTTTTGCCCCAATCTGCTTGCTTCCTGTGACTGCTCCATTGGGGGGGATTCCCCATATTTCAGGTTTTTGCCCCAATTCAAAAAAAGGAGGCATCCCTGCCTCCAAAATAGCATGTCCCATCGAGCTAGTTTCTTGCTGATGCATACTCCACACTGTCTTCCTCCCAGTGTTTGTAGTCCGGATTGTTTCTTTTGTCTTTCAACCCATAAGCTTCCGATAGCCAGTTTCCCACATATGCACTCACCTTCTTCGCGCCGTCAAAGTTCAGATGGTCGCCTCCGTCCTTCGTATCGGACGCCCAGTCGATGCCCAGCGCATCATTCAGATTCAGATCTTCATAAGTAACCGCGTTTTCCTGCGCCCAGTCGGACACACTGTTGTGCTTGGCATACGTCCAGTTCTTCGGGGAAGGGGAACTGACTAAGACAAGCTTTGCACCATGACTCTCGCAATATTCCTTCATCAAAAGCAGATATTTCTCTGCGTCCGCATCCATAGATTTACGTTCCTCGCTCGCATGCATATAGGCTCCACCCTCATACGGCTTGACCGTGCTTCGCTTGATAAACCCACGGTTCTTCTCATTTTTTTTCTTCGTTAAGGAATTTGTACTTACGAACGCATCCTTCCAGCGGGAATGATTCTTAAAAATCTCCACATGATCGGACAGACGGTCTAAGACATAATCTTTCGAATCACCCTTAGATTTCACGCTTCGGAACAGACAGTTCGTCTCCAACACAACGACCTCCGGCGTCTGCGTCTCAAATGCCGCCTGTAAAATCGCATACGAGTCGCACATACGCTGTGCCGATGTCCCGCAGATAAATGAGGTGTAGCCATGCTCTGCGAACATCTGCAGAGGATTGAAGCTCGAATAACATTCACTATCACCTAAGAACACTACGTCAATCGTATCCTTCACTTCATTTTTCACTTCCGCATCTTTCGTGCGCACGGCTGTTGTATCATAGATGTCAGCGTTACTCTTCCGACACAGGAATCGTCCTGCCAGAATCAGTACCACACAAAGTCCCGCTAGAAACCCGACGCTGCCCGCTGCCATCTTGAGAGTTGTTTTCCATTTTCCACTTTCTTTTTTCATAAACATTCCTCTTTCGTAAATCACATACAATTACGCTATCCATGCAATCCATAATATTTCAAATTACCAAACATCGAATGTCATCTTCCACGTAATTATTCATCCCTCTATCAGTACGCCGCGTAGATCATATCCACGATCGTGTATCCACTGCCATAGGCACCAAATACAACAACCAGAAGTACAACTGCATACCAGAAGCTCCAACGGACTGGCAGCTTGCAATCCGCTACCTTTCTTCGAATTGAAATGCCCTTTTCATGGATGATGTCCACCACAAATACGAGCAGGATACTGACAACTGCCAGAATGAGATCCGGCACATCCACACTGAAATTCGTCTCCGCAAGTGCTGTGATATGGAAGTCTGTCACGATTCCGCGCAACATCCGAAATCCAGTTGCAACCGTGTCAGCACGGAAGAACATCTCGCCAATATTCACGATCACAAATAGCTTCAGGAACTGGAAGATCCGAAATCCGATGCATTCTGTATCAAGCTTGAATCGCTCCACCAGCTTCCTGCATGGTTCCTCGGTCAGATTCTCGATCACAATGAGCATAAAATAATACATGCCATAAAAGATATAATTCATATGTGGTCCATGCCAGATGCCGTTTGACAGCCAGACAAAGAATAACGCAATCGTCGGTGCTACGAATTTGCTGACCGAAAATCCAGCTTTCTTCTTGATCTTCTTCGCCAGATTCTTCACTGGCTTGGCAAGTGAGATCGGATAAAATACATAATCCTTCAACCATGCGCCAAGCGTGATATGCCATCTCCGCCAGAAATCACCCGCATTCTTCGCGAAGAACGGCTGACGGAAATTCTCAGGCAATGGTACACCGAAGATCTCGCCACTTCCCATGATGATATCCATACATCCGGAAAACTCCATATATAGCTGCATCGTGTATGCCAGCACCCCGACGAGGATTGCCGCACCATCGAAATTGTTGTAGTTGCTGAACACCTTTGCCACAAGCGGTGCCAGCCGATCGGCAATCACCATCTTCTTGAACAGCCCCCAGATGATACGCTGGTAACCAAAGACCAGATTTTCAAACTGAATGCTGTTCCCACCATACAGAGCATCTGCTGTCTCGGAAAACCGACTGATCGGACCTTCCATGATCTGCGGGAAGAAGCTCAAATAAAGTGCCACCTTAACCGGATTCTTACAGGACTCCTGTGTGCCACGATAAACATCTGTCATATACGAAATTGCCTGCAGGCTATAATAGGAAATACCGATCGGTGCTGCAAGTGTCACCCCAAATACGCGGAGGTATTTGAGTGTCACAAGCGCCCCTAAGATCAAAACAATTCCAAGTGCCAACACACCACGCTTCTTCCGCGTCAGCGCTTTTCCGTGAAGGTCACTGTGCCGAACCGGAATCGCCGCCAGCCATCTGCCGGTTCCATATGTCACAAGCGTCGCCAGAAGCAGCCAGACCAGAAGCTTACCGCTTATCATACAGAAAAATGTATAATCGGCTGCAAGCAGTACCACAAACCGGAACCGTGCCGGGCATAACTGGTACAATGCGATCACGACTGGCAAAAATATTAAACTGTATGTAAGCAGATGGTAAGCCATATGATTCATCCTTTCCTACACTAGTCTTCCTTGAGTCTGCAAATCATCTCCCACAAGCTCTTTGCTGAATTGAAGTTCGCAGGGATCAGCTCTGCCGGTGATACCTCTACATCAAAGGTATCCTCGATTTCTGATACAAGTGATAAAATCGCAAAGGAATCTAAGATATGATCGTCAATCAACGTTGTGCAGTTCTCAAAATCCTCACCCGGTGCAATTCCTTCCAAAATCTCCAATAATTCTTCCATGTTACAAATCCTCCTAATCTTTATTATAAATCCATGAATTCTCATGTATTGTTACCAATGATTCCACATGTGTTTTGTATTATGTTGTTGCAGACACATGAAACAGATACGTCTCCATCTGGTCGCGCAGCTTCTCGATCTTCCCGTCTGTCTTGCAGATCAGAACCTGCGGAAGCTCCCGGCTTAGAAACATCGCCATGCCCTCGGTCGCTGCATATGCGCCACATCGTTTGAAACAGATCACATCGCCTTTTTTCGGATCATGCAGGGCAACATCCCGCGCCAGCACATCATTGACTGTACAGAGCGATCCGCACAAATGAAACAGTTCCTCGTCACCGTCTTTTTCTGCCAAGACTTCGATCTCCGGCTGCTTCATTCCCATCATCCAGCCATAGTAGTTGATCTGGTGGATTCCGCCATCTAAGATCAGGAATCCCGGCTGTGCCGTCCGCTTGACATCCATCACACGCGTCAGGTAATAGCCGCTCATGGAGACGAGGAACCGTCCAAGCTCGATCGTCTTTTTGCCGTAGGCACATGTCCGAAGCTTTTCGGCAAGTGCCTGTATCTGCGGTTCCGGCTCGCTTTCCCTCTGATCCTTCTCGCTGTCATTTATGAAATAAGACACCTTCATGCCTGCTCCATATTCAAGCTCATTCAGCACGGTTCCGGTCTCTTCTTCAAACGTCTTTGCAAATGCGGTTAAGGTATCAAGTTCCTTCTCCAGCTTGCTCTGCCGCTTCTGTGTCCCTGCATAATAATGGACGCCCGCCAGTGTCAGATACGGGCTTTCCTGTATCTCCTTTGCCAGCCGGAGGAACGTCTCCGCATCAACGCCGAATTGATTGCCACTCGAAAGCCGGATCAGTACCGAAAGCGGCATCTGATTTTTCTCTGCAAGTGTCCGCAGGATCTTCGCATGCTCTTCCGATTCGATCGTATAGATCCCAGCACCCTTGCTGTAAGACAGGATGCGTTTCATGGATTCGTAAGTCTTGTTTACCCCGGATACCACGATCTTCTCCGGTGCAATCTGTTCCTGTATGCAGATCTCATATTCGCCCGGCGAGCAGACCTCCAGCCGATCAACCAGATCTGCCACATATGGGATCAGAAATGGATTTGCTTTTACGGCAAAGCAAAGTCCGGTGTCCTCCGGCAGCAAGCTGCGAAGCAACCGTATTCGCGCTTCCACTTCCCGCACATCGAAGATGTAGGTCGGCGTTCCATATGTCGCCGCAACCGTTCTTAACGCCTCTGTATTCATGCAAACGCTCCTTCCCTGTACTGTGCCTCCAAAAGCTTCTTGTCCGTCTTGCCATTTTTGTTGAGTGGCAGCATGTCCACCTTGCAAAATACATTTGGCACCATGTAATCCGGCACCTTTTTCTTCATCGCAGTAATCAGATATTTCTTATCGTCAATTCCGATATAGCAGGCAACGACTTTGTTCTTCTCGCGGTCATAAAAGCACGCGGCACCTTCGATCTCCGGGATCACCGCCAGTGCATGTTCAATCTCTTCTAACTCGATGCGGTGTCCCATATGCTTGATCTGAAAATCTTTCCGTCCCGCGAAATAAAGCAGCCCATCTTCGCCGTAGCTTGCCAGATCTCCCGTCCGATAGATTGTCTCCGGGTAATCGGTCTGTAACGGATTTGCCACAAATGCCTTCACCGTTGCCGCTGCATTTCTGTAATATCCAAGGGCAAGCGTCGTACCTGCCACACAAAGCTCTCCGGTCTTGCCAGCACTTCCCGGTTCGATCAGACGATTTTCCTCATCGAGCAGAAAGACGCGTTCATTTGGAAATGGAATTCCGATCGGAAGTTTTTCGTCCTCGCCGTATGTCCGGTCTAAAATATGATAGGTACAGTTGCAGGTGATCTCCGTCGGTCCGTAGAGATTCACAAACATCGCATCCGGGTAGTAGCTCTGCCATGCATGAAGCTGCCGGATCGGCATTGCCTCGCCGCTGAACAAAATCTTGTTGATATCTGCTGGTACCTTATGTTTCAGTCCATGCAGCCGGTTCAACAGGCAGAGTGCCGACACCGCCCAGATCAGCGTCGTGACATGGTTCTCATCGAGCATGTCCACAACGGAGTTTGGGAACATGAAATACGCTTTCGGAATCACAACTAAGGTTGCGCCCATCTTCATCGCACTGTAAATATCCTTCACTGATACATCGAAATCAAACGGCGCCTGATTGCCGATCACATCGGCTTCCGTGATATCAAAGATCTCTGTAAACTGATCGATAAATTCAATCACCGACCGATGTGCCACAAGCACCCCCTTCGGGGTTCCGGTCGAGCCGGAAGTAAAATTACAGTAGAGTGGATCGGTGTCAATCATAGATTCCCGGATCTGTTGTAACTGATTTTCATCGGAACCTATACATTCACTATCCATCCCCTGTGTCAGCGTTTCCATCCGAACCACATTCTCTGTGTAGCCACACGCGGTAAGCTTCTCCGACGCATCACTTCCATCCACGATCACATCCGGCTGTAACACCGAGAGCATCGACTGGATGCGTGCCTCCGGGAACGAAGGATCAACCAGTGTGTAGAAGCAGCCCGCATAGACGATTCCAAAAAAGACTGCCAGTGTATCCGCACTCTTATCGGCAAATACGCAGACCGGATGGCGCGGTGTTGTCTGCTTTGCCAGACAGACACCAATGCATTTCGCTTTGTTCTGTAATTGTTCATATGTATAGGAACATGCCGTATCCTTCACTGCAATTTTGTCCGGATACATCTTTGCACTTTGTTCCAGATATTCTAATACATTTTTCATAATGTCCTCCATGCGTGCAGGTTCATCCGCCGCATTTCTTTGTTCTGTTACATAGTATAGCAACTTAAATATTAAGATAAAACCAAGCAATCGTTTAAGATTTCTTTAAGTTTGCGGAAGGAGTTTTTCAAACTCTGCCGCCCGCTTGTTCCATGTCTCATACCGGGCATCCTTCCGGCGATCCGGCAACGTATAATGCGTCTGCATATACCGCTGCAGATATGCCGTAGCTTTCTGACAACCGGTATAGTTTAAATGATCGCCACCATCGAGGGTATCCAGATTCCAGTCGATTCCAAGCTCCTCGGTATTCAGATTCAGATCGAGGTATGGAACGGCAAGCGCATCTGCAAGTGCCTGCACCTCATTGTGCCGCTGCATCGTATGATTGACCGGGGAAGGGGCTGTCACAAACAACAGCTTCGTTCCATGTGCATCACACAAACGCTTGATCTTATCCAGATAATACCTTGTGATAAAAGTCACCGGTGTTCTATCGTCGGTTGTATGCATGTAGCCACCACCCGTATACGGCGCCACCGCTGCACGCAATTCAAACCCATTGAAAATCGTCGTCTGCAATTTCGGATCGGCGGGTTCCATCTTCCAGAAACGGTGATATTTGAGGATCGGAAACATCTGCCGTGCAAACTCCTGCGCGGATTTCGCCGCATCCTTTATCACACTCGCATCTCCTCTGGAGAAAAATTCATTCGTCTCTAAGATCAAAACCTTGGGAGACTGCCGCTTGAGAATCTTCTTCAGCGAAAAATAACTTTCCCCGATCCATTGCCCGGACTGTCCGCCGATATACGATGCAATGCCTGCCTCCTTCCACAACTGATACGTCGATACCAACGTATAGCTTTCGCTGTCACCGAGGATTGCCACATCAACCATTTCCTCTGGTTCCGACAGCAGATGCAGCAGATACCGTTCCCGCTCGGAAACCGAATCCTGCAAGCCTAGCCGGATTGGATCGCACAGCTTTCCGGATGCTATTAAAAGTAAAATGACAACGACTGCAAATGAAATTACCCGGAGCCAGATTCTATGTCTGACGTTTTTCGTATTCGCAATTTCCGTATTAACAGATTTTTTCTTTTTTATTTTTTTGTTCTCAGAAGCCTGCATAGATCAGATCCACCTCCTGATATCCCGGTCCATACGCACCGAATATAAGTACAACAAAGATGAGCGCAAGATACACGAGCCAGCGCACTGGCAACCGCTTCTGTAAGATCACACCGCGCACATCAATCTGCTGCTCACGGAAATGATTTACTACGCCGACAATCAACAGAGAGACTAAAATAATTCCGATCTCCACTCTGCCAAGTCCAAGCGTAAGCAACGTACCATCCCAAAGCTTCTGTATCGAAAAATCATGGAACAGCGACCGGAACATGTGCATGCCAATGCCAAGTGTATCCGCCCGGAAAAACAGTTCTCCGGTGAAAATGATTACCCATGTTTTCAAGATCCGAAGGACATTCCACCATGCCGCGTCTTCTGCGATTTTCCATGCCGCGCAAAGCTTCTTCACCGCTGGTTCTAACATCAGCTCAATCATAATTACGACGAAGTAATACATGCCGTAGAACAGGTAGCTCCAGTTCGCACCATGCCACAGTCCGTTGCACACCCACACCGGGAATAATGCGATTGCCGACGCAACCATCAGCTTTATGTATTTGCTTGTATGTTTCTTCGCAAACCGGTTCCATTTTCTGGTAAGCTTCGACATGGAAACCGGATAGAAGATATACGTCTTGAACCATCTGCCAAGCGAGATATGCCATCTGCGCCAAAACTCAGATGCATTCTTCGATACGAACGGCTGCGCGAAATTCTCCGGCAATGTCACGCCAAAACATTCCGCACTTCCGATCACGATATCCATGCAGCCAGAAAATTCCATATAAAGCTGCACTGTATAGGACACTGCCGCAACGACGATCATCACGCCGTGGTAGGACGCATACCCATCAAACAGCGTCTGCACAACGACATACAGGCGGTCTGCGATTACGACCTTCTTCAACAGTCCCCAGCCAATCCGCATATAGCCGCGGATAAGGTTTTCACTCCGGATATCCTCGCCCTTCGCAAGCGTCTCTGCAGTATCGCTGTACATACAGATCGGACCTTCCATGATGATTGGAAAGAAGCTTAAAAAGAGTGCAAGCTTCGCAATGTTTTTCTCCGGTTCAATCTTCTTCCAATACACATCCACCATGTAACCGATCGCAGAAAGCGTGTAAAACGAGATGCCAAGTGGCAGCAGGAACCGCCGCACCGGAAGCCGGAGTCCAAGGTTTATCGTTCCGAAAAGCGCATTCACATTCTCTGCGAAAAATCCGCTGTACTTCATCACAAGCAGCATGCCAAGTAACAGCCAGACACCCACGATCAGAATCGTTTTTCTGCGTTTTTTCTCACCAGTCGCAACCAGCCGTCCTGTCAGATAGGTGATTGTAGTTGCGCCAAGCAAATATACAATTAATCTGTGGCTGAATAAAAAATAGAAACAATAACTAAAAAAGAGCAGTACACCAAAGCGCACCCGCTTTGGTGCAAGCTGATATCCGATGAGAACCACCGGTAAAAATACTAAAAAATACATGGATTCATGATAAGCCATGTTCCAAATCCTCGCCACAGTACCAGACTGTGCCTTTCTTCTAAATTAGCATCTCAGGCATCTATCCTGCCTGCATCATACATTCTCTCATGCTTTCTATCCATCGTAGTTCATGACAACAACCTTACATTTTTGTAAGGTTATAGACTACTCTTTCGTCAAGAAAGTCTCTTTGCCGAAGGCGATCTCCACCTCGGTGTATTCCCCGTACACGGACGCAATCGTAATCGCATGTCCGAGCTTATTACAAAGCTGTTTACATATATACAAACCCATTCCAGTAGAAGCATTTCCTTTGCGTCCATTCTCCCCAGTAAAGGTCTTGTCAAATACCCGGTCGATATCCTGTTCCGGAATCCCGATACCATTATCGCGGATCTTTAGAACAGTCTTATCTGCCATCTCCTCTACTGCAAAAGAAATACGCGGCTGTTTTGCAGCATCCCGGTATTTGATACTGTTGTTCACGATCTGCCCAAGCATAAATGTGAGCCATTTGGAATCCGTGACAACCGAATGGGCTGTATCGTTTTTCTCGATTCGTATTTTATTTCCAATCAGCAGATCCTTCTGCTGCTGCAGTACTTTATTGATCGTCACATCCAGATCACACGCGGTAAGCAGATAATCCTTTTCTGCCGCATCTGCACGCGCATAAAATAAAATCTGCTCCACAAAGCTGTTAATCCGTGCAAGCTGTGCCTTCTGCTTCTTCAAATCCTGACTGCCGTTATAATTCATCAGGTTTAAAGCGGCAATTGGAATCTTGATCTCGTGAATCCAAAGCTCCAGATATTCCTTAAAATCCCGCAGCGAATCTTCTGTTTCGTTCAGCTTGTCCCGCATGGATTTCCCGGTGTCATACAGAACATCCATCCAGATCTTACCTTCCTCGAAATCCGGCTGTACCGTCATCTCCGTGATCAGGTATTTCTGGTCAAGCCCTTCTAAGATTCCCAGCAATTCCCGATAAAAATGCCTGCGCTTGCGATAGTCCGCCAGACACACGCACAATGCCGTCACAAAAATGATGCCCTCCATCACCCAGATGAAATCCATCCGCGCCTTGCAGGCAAATCCTAACAGCCTTAATACGGCCATGATAAACACTGTCGCTGCAACAAAGCTGATTCTGTCTTTTAGATAACTTCGAACTGTCATGCCAGAATGTACCCCTGTCCTCGTTTTGTCCGGATTATATCCTCCACGCCGAGATCAGCAAGCTTCTTTCTGACACGGTTCATATTGACCGTCAGCGTGTTATCATCGACAAATGCCTCCGAATCCCACAGATAACTGATCAGTTCATCGCGCGTCACGATCGTATTCTGATGCTTCAGCAGATAGGATAAAATACCCGCTTCATTTTTCGTAAGCTCCACGCTGTTATCCCCGACCGTCAGAACTCCACGTGCCGTGTCAAGCGTCATATTTTTATAGGTAAGTCCCTTGTCTGCGTCCATCTTTCCAAGCCGCTTGAATACCGCCTCGATATGCAGAAGCAAAATAGAAGGATTGTATGGCTTCGCAATAAAATCATCCGCACCGAAGCTCATCGAGATCACTTCGTCCATCTCTGTGTTTTTGCTTGTCACCATAATGACCGGAATATCCGATGTCTTGCGCAGTTCCCGCAACACACTCTGTCCATCTACTTCTGGAAGGTTAATATCCAGCAAAACCATATCTGCCTGCGAAGCAAGAATCTGTCCAGCTACATCGGTGAATTCTTCGACGCACTGCGCATCATACTGATTCGAAATCAGCAGATACTGCAATTCCTGCGCCAGCGCCATATCATCTTCCACAATTAAAATCCGTTTCATCTCATACTCCTCGTTCGGTGGTTTCATACATCTGCCAACTTACCTGATCCCGCCTGATCGGTTTGATGCACCCACTAACGCACCAGTCCTGCTACTGTGCCAGACGAAGCATCTCGTCGAGCGGTTTCTTCGCCTGCTCACACATTTCCTCTGGAAGGATCACTTCATCCTTCAGATCTTCGAGCCTCTCAAGTACTTTGTCCAGACTGACCTTCTTCATGTTCGGGCAGAACTGTCTGTGTCCGACAGAGAAGAATTTCTTGTCCGGGTTCTTCTGCATCAACTCATAGAACACACCCATCTCGGTGCAGATCAGGAACTTCTTGCTGTCCGATGCGGTTGCGTAATCAATGATCTGGGACGTACTTCCGATGAAGTCCGCCAGTGCCAGCGTGTCACTTGTACACTCCGGATGTGCCAGAACAAGTGCGTCCGGATGCAGTTCCTTTGCCTTCTTCACATCTTCACTGTGAATACTCTTATGTACATGGCAGAATCCATCGTTGAAGATAAAATGCTTCTCCGGTACCTGCTCCGCTATAAAATGTGCCAGATTGTAATCCGGAATAAAATAGATGTCCTTGTTCGGCAATGCCTTGACGATCTTCAGTGCATTGGATGATGTCACGCAGACATCGGAATGTGCCTTTAATTCTGCTGTTGAATTTACATAGCAGACAACTGCCACATCCGGATATTCCTTCCGCACTTCCTCGATCTTCTCCACTTCCGCCATATGTGCCATCGGGCAATCCGCTCCATCATCTGCCATATAGACATGCTTCTTCGCATTCAGGAGCTTCGCACTCTCACCCATAAAGGAGACGCCGCAAAACAAAATATTCTGTTGTTCCACTGTCGTTGCAACCTTCGCCAGATAGTACGAATCGCCGACATAATCTGCGATTTCCTGCACTTCACCATCCACATAATAATGCGCTAAGATCACAACATCTTTTTCTTTCTGTAACTCCTTGATTCTCGCTTTCGTTTGTTCGTTCATGGGAAAACTCCTTTTCTATTTTAAATCATGGTTGTATCCAAATTGTATCTTTTTTATTAAACTCCGCTTTTGTTTAAGACTTTTTTAAATCGTATCGAAATCATCCTTCGTAAACCGGTGATAGGTAATTCCAAACTGATCGTCTGTCACACAGTACAGATAAGGCTCCACATCCTTATCCGCAAAAGAGAGCACCGTTCCGAGATCCTCCTCATCGTCCTCCTCACAGACCGTCGTGCCATGTGCTTTCGCAAATGCCTGAAAATACGCCCGTACCTGCTGCATATCCTGCGTCTTAAGCACCTTCAGAAATCCCTCTAAAAATTCCGAAACAGGAATCTCACGGTTAATATAATCACAGCCCTCCGGACTGACAAACACGCAGAACCGATCTGCTTTCTCGGTCACTGTCACGTGTCCAAGTTCTGGTACACTTTTCTCGAAATATGCCTCTGCCTCCTGACAGATCTTCTCGGAATTCTCCTCCACTGGAAGCTTCAGATATCCGCACATCGACACCTTCGGATAATAGAGGCGCACGCCTGCATCATCCGTGCCGATCTTCGTCTGCCATTCCTTCACTGTATCAATCACATGCTTCTCTAATGTCATTGTTTCTGCCTCCTGTTCCATCACATGCATACCAATTACACGAGTTACTATATTTTATTTTGCCTACGCCCGTATTTATGTTGTCGGTTCTTCTGCCGTCCGCGGTATGTCCTTCACCAGATCCTTCACAACCTCACCGGCAATGATCAGACCTGCCACCGATGGAACAAATGCGACACTGCCCGGAATATCTCTCCGCTCGGTGCATTTGTGTTTCGCACCCGGCGGACATACACAGCGCGTCCGGCAGCTGATCGACATATCCTCGATCGGACGAATCGACTGTTCCTCCGAATACACAACCTTTAATTTCTTCACTCCGCGCTTCTTAAGTTCCCGCCGCATGACCTTCGCAAGCGGACAGACCTTCGTCTTATAGATATCTGCCACCTTGAACTGACTGCCATCTAATTTATTGCCGGCGCCCATACTGCTGATGATCGGAATGTGTTTCTCCTGTGCTTTCATCACGAGAGAGATTTTTGCAGTTACCGTATCCACTGCATCAACCATGTAGTCATAGTCTTCATACGGAAACTCATCGGCATTTTCCGGCAGGAAGAAACATTTGTGCACACGTACATCCGCTTTCGGATTGATATCCAAGATCCGTTCCTTCATAACGTCCGTTTTATATTTTCCGATTGTCTTATAGGTCGCAATAATCTGACGGTTCAGATTCGTCAGACACACCTTATCATCATCGATCAGATCAAAGGCTCCAACGCCGCTTCGTGCCAGCGCCTCACAGACATAACCACCTACACCACCGATTCCGAATACGGCGACACGGGAATTCTGTAATTTCTCCATCGCTTCTTTTCCAAGCAGCAGCTCAGTTCTTGAAAATTGTGTCAGCATCTTTTTACTCCTGTCCTGTTCCCCTTGTCTATAATTTTCGTTCTATAATATTTTATACATATTTATTTTCGCCCCTAAGTATACTTCAATCCCTGTAAAATAGCAATGTATCTTGCCATGTTTTCCTTGCATAATTACAAATAATTTACATCCATCTTCCTCTTGACATAAGTCCGAAATCAGACTATACTAAGTATGTTTTCGGACTTACTTGAGTACGAAATCAGACATATTTTGTCGAATTGTGAGAGGAGCCTCTATGAAAGAAAAACACGAAGAAAAACAACCATATATGAGTGACAAGCTGGTTGCATTCAACCACATCTACAAAGAATATAACATCATCTACCACGACGCAGCGATGCGGCTTGGTCTCTCGAACAGCGAGTTCGACACCCTGTACGCAATCTGCGAGCTGGGGGATGGCTGTAAGCAAAGTGACATCTGCCGCACAACCTTCATCCCGAAGCAGACTGTCAACTCAGCAATCCGGTCATTACAGAAGAAGGAATATCTGACACTCGCGTCCGGAAAGGGACGGAGCATGCACATCTATCTGACCGAACAGGGATTGCAGCTCGTTCGCCGTACGATCTTCCCGATGGTAGAGATTGAGAACGAAGCATTCCCAAAACTGACAGAAAAAGAATACAAAACGATTCTGCATTTCCACGCACAGTATCTCGCAGCCCTGCGCGAAGGAATCCAGAAGCTATAACAAAATTGGAGGAATTACAACATGAAGATACAATTATCCGAACATTTTACTTATAAGAAGCTGCTGCGCTTCGTCCTGCCGTCCATCATCATGATGATCTTCACTTCCATCTACGGTATCGTCGATGGGCTGTTCGTATCGAACTATGTCGGCAAGACAGCATTCGCTGCAGTCAATCTGGTTATGCCTCTCATGATGGGTGTGTCCGCACTCGGCTTCATGGTCGGTACCGGTGGTAGCGCGATCGTGGCAAAGACACTGGGCGAAGGCGAACATAAGAAAGCAAACGAATATTTCTCGCTGCTTGTCTATGTGACTTTCATCGGCGGTGTCATCTTCAGTCTCTGCGGAATGCTGTTAGTCCGTCCGGTTGCATCCTTGCTTGGTGCAGAAGGCGCACTGCTGGATAATTGCGTGCTATATGGAAGAATCTGTTTTATCTCCATGCCAGCCTTTATGCTGCAAAACGTATTCCAGAGCTTCTTCGTTACCGCAGAGAAACCGAAGCTGGGACTTGGCGTTATCATCATCGCTGGTGTGACAAATATGGTGTTAGATTATCTGTTTATCGCAGTCTTGGGATGGGGATTGCCGGGCGCCGCGATTGCGACGGTAACCGGAGAATGCATCGGTGGATTCTTCCCGATCTTCTATTTTGCACGGAAGAATTCCAGTCTGCTGAAACTTGGAAAGACAAAATTTGACGGAGCGATGTTATTGAAGACATGTACAAACGGTTCTTCGGAGCTTATGACAAACCTCTCTTCCTCTCTCGTGAACTCGCTCTACAACCTGCAGCTTATGAAATACGCAGGCGAAAATGGTGTGGCTGCCTACGGCGCGATCATGTATGTAAACTTCATATTCATATCGATCTTCCTTGGATATTCGGTCGGCAGTGCACCGATTGTCAGCTACCACTACGGTGCCGGGAACCGGGATGAGCTTAAGAATATGTTCAAAAAAAGTACCAGTCTGATTGCCATCTGGGGTATCCTGCTTGTCCTGCTGGCACATGCGATTGCAGGACCTCTGACGAAAATCTTCGTTGGATATGATGCAGAACTGTTTGCACTAACCAAACACGGATTCCTGATCTATTCGTTTACCTACCTGATCAACGGATTTAACATTTATGGTTCGTCCTTCTTCACGGCGTTAAACAATGGCTTGATTTCTGCGTTGATTTCATTCCTGCGGACACTTGTGTTCCAGTTATCCGCCGTCATGCTGCTGCCACTAATCCTCGGATTAGACGGTATCTGGGGCGCGATCATTGTAGCGGAAGCAATCACCTTGTGCATGACGCTCTTCTTCGTGTTCTCACAGCGGAAGAAATATGGGTATCTGTAGTTAACACAGAAGCCGGTAAGAAACTATATGAAATAGTCTCTTACCGGCTTCTTATATTCGTACTAAATTATATTATTCTACGAAGAAATCTACGCAGCCTCCGCGAATATATCATCCACCTTCTCGTAGATTGCTTCCGCGAGCTTTGCGTGCCCTTCCTCATTCAGATGCTCCTGATCGGTGTCACTCGGTGCAGCCACATCGGATGCATCTAAGAAATACAGATGTTCATTTCTCGCGATTTCCGCATAGACATCGGCAAGCCCCTTCGATACATCGACCGACTCTCTGGAAAACTCCGGATCATAAGATTTCTCCCAGACCTTCTCGCCCAGATGGATCGGTGACACAAGCAGAATCTTGCTGTCCGGTGCAAAGCTTCGGATCTTCGCGATTACCGTCTCCACACCCTTTCCAATCAACTGTGGTGTCGTCTTGTATGCGGTCTTGCAATCATTGGTTCCAAGCATCAGGATGATAAGATCCGATGCCCCGTGTGTCTCCAGCACAGCATTGACAAATTTTGCGCCATTTCGATGGTCTCGGAACGGATCATCGAAGATGGTCGTCCGTCCGCACAGCCCTTCCTCAATCACACGGTACTGCAGAAGTCCAAGCTTCTCATTCAACCGGCTTGTCCAACGGATCCCCCATGGATACCGTGCGTTTTCCTTCGGTACTAATCCATATGTATTCGAATCTCCATAACATAAAATCTGTCTCATCGTTCTCACCTCGATCAATTTCTTTCATGCCCCTATTATATAGCTATAAGGCAATTCTGAAAAATACAAGGTTTTTATATCCGACTATAAGTGTATGTTATATCAAATTTTGATTTACAAACTGAAATCCTTTTCTGCTACAATTCCCGCTCGTTTTTCATAAGCGCAACACTCACGGTAATCATATGAACAGTCACGAAAATTCCAACGATCGATACAAGCAGCGTTGGCAAAAGACCGATTGCCTGATTAAAATTCGACAGGATCATTGCAAACGACTGTCCATAGAAACAAAGCGCAAACACCTGTCCGAATTGTAAGTTCAAATGAAACTGATGATTCATGCTGTTCACAAGGATAGAAAAGAGCAGCGCAACCACTGCGTATTTTACAAAATAACTGAGCATCGTTCCAAGCAGTGTCACGAAAAGTACCGCGTAGATCGACGGAATCATCGCAACAAGACTGTCATTGTTAAACCCATCCTGCAAATAATCAGACAGATAATATACCCCGTAATCTGTCACCTTGGAACCTAGTACCATGCTGATCCGCACGGTCTTGCTTCCAACCGCAAGAAACATGCCCTGTTTTTTGAGGCTTTCGTTCTGCACCGTCTCCTGTGACGTATCCACTAAGAAATTCGCGGCGTTGATATGCATATCAAAATTATTGGACACCGAAAGCGTATCGTCCGTATAATTTACTTCTCCAAGACTCTGTGTGAAAAGCTTCTCAAATCCGCCAAATCCAAAGATGATCGAAGCCGTCGGAACGACGTAGCTGACAATCGACAAGACAAGCATCATCACGATCACATACGCAACAAATCGCCTGCGCGGTAACTCTATCATATCTTTATATTTGGATGGCTTAAACCAGCCATACACGATCTGTTCCGAAAATGTCATCTTCTTACTCCTTTATTACATATCCCTGTTTTGGGATCTTCACAGTCAATATCGTACCCTTATCCGGTTTTGTGCGCACTTCAATCAAAGCACCCACCGACGATTTCAACTGCTTTTGCAGTCCCCGGAAATCCTGCTTTGCCCGGAATTTCTTTACTGGTGAAACACCATTTCCATTGTCAACAATCTGAATTGCGAAACAGTCCAGCCGCTCATAGCTTCGCACAACAACCTTTCCATCCTGCTTCGTTTCCACAGCCGCCTCGACTGCATTTTCCACAAGCGGTTCAATCGTATTGTATGGTACCTTGAACTCTGTCACCTTGTCTTCCACAAGCACCTCAAGTCCCGGATGAATCCGTTTCTGCATGCCGAGATATGCCCGGATATACGAAAGCTCTATATCGAAAGAAACAAGCCCCTGCTTATAAACTGCATCCATATTGTGCTGCATAAACATCGATGTATCGTAAATCAGGCGGCTGTTCGACTGATCATGTGTCTTCAAATCTGTAATCGCAGTATTTAACGCCCGATAAATCAGTGCGGTATTGATCGTGCGCACCGCCTGCGACTTCTCATGTCCGACACTGCTCAGCGCTGCATCACGCTCCGCATTCATTTCCTGAATCACCGTTTTCTCGATAGAAATCATCAACAGCACCGCAAATACAAACAATCCGATCTGCAGGACAACGCCCTGATAACTCTTGTAAAACCGGAAGAAATGCAGGATGAATTCCACCAGACACGATCCGGTCAGTATCACATTCGCCCAAAAATTGCTGTAAATGCTCTTATCTGCATATGTGTCTGCCGCTAAATACATAATCAGACATAGCAACAGCAAGCCAACCATGATCAGAATCTTCGTGAAGAACATATAGCTTGCAAAATCGCAGACACCCACTAACTGGAATACGATTCCAGTCAGGAAATTCACCGCATAAACATAAATCAAAATCTCAAAGATCTTCGCATAGCGCCGCTTCATCGCGAAGCTTCGCAGATACATAAAATATAACAGCGGCATCAAAAGCAGGAAAATCTGGCTCGCCATGTACGTTGCAAACTGATTCTTCGTCAGCAGCTGCATCATCGTATTTCCAAAAAAAATCCAAGCTGCCGCAAAGACAATAAACCCAAATCCATACGCTGCCTTCTGCTTGTTGATGTTTTCATTTGTCATAAATAACAGTGACACGCCAAGCAGGATCGTAAGCACTAAGATCATCAGTGACACAACAAATGGAATACCATTTCTCCGTATGAGCCACGATACAATATCTCCACGCGAACCATAATAAATCCCCGGTATTCTGCCACTGTATCTGCCATATGCCGAGGCAAGCTGGATCGTTACTGTCTCCCCGGCTCTCGCGTCAATATCTACCACGTGATATCCGGGCACAGCATTTTTCGTCATCTTGTTATCTGCCAGCACACCGCTTTCATAGACACGACGATCACCGATGGAAACGATCACGTTCTGAAACTCTGTGTAAAAACAGATCGCGCTGTCCTCGCCGGCATCCTCCGGCATCTGATGTGTGATCGTGATGATCTCGCCTTTTTTCGCCTTGAGCTTCGTCGGCAGATCTATGATCTGTTCATCCGATTCGCCCTGCCGGTACAACACCCATGTATCATCAAGCTTCTTTGGCGTGCGGAAGGAAATCTTCTGATTGCCACCGTCCGATACGACAAATGCAAAAAAGAGCATCATCCCTATCCCGACCGCTACGGCAATGATCGTCAATATATTCAGTTGTCGAAAACGCCGTTCATTCATCGCTTACTCTATCATCCCAAAATGCCGCATGGCTTTCTCGATGCCGTCCTGTTCTACCGTATCCGTACGGTACGAAGCAGCCTCAGCCACTTCCTCTGTGCAGACGCCCATCGCAATACTGTTTTGTACATATCGTAACATATCGAGGTCGTTATTGCTATCCCCAAACGCATAAATGCGTTCAAGCGGAATATCATATTTCTCCATCAAAAACCGGATACCAGTCGCCTTGGAAAATCCGTGTGGCACAACCTCTAAGAAATTGCCCTCACGCTGAATACAGGTAAAATCTTCAGACATATAATCAATAAATTCCTGCAGCTTCGGGTTGCCTTCCTCATACCAGCAGGCAAACTTGTCAAAGCAAAATTCCGGATCTTCAATGTTATCAATCATATGGCGCCCCATGGATTTGAAATAGTGCAGAATCTCCTGATACCCGGCGTCCTCGCCAGCCAGTGCGCTATCATAACCGGTATGATCCGTGTGTTCAAAGATTGCCATCATGTGACATTCCCGGCACTTATACGCGATCTCGCGGCAGCGTTCCTGCGGGATACGGTGATGCAGCATCACTTCTCCCTCAGACACAATATATGTTCCGCAACCGCAGACATATCCATCAAAACCGACTTTGCGGATGAAATCATCCACATTTTCCATGACGCGCCCGGTGTTGATGTAGACGAGGTGTCCTCGCTCCCTTGCCTCGCGCAGCGCACGCTTCGCACTCTCCGGAAATGTCCGCTTGCCATCGGTTGTGATCAATGTCCCATCAATATCAAAAAACAACATACAACGTTCTTTTTTCATATTCGTCTATCCTTACTTAAAACTAAACTTCTGGTGTATCGCAGGTAATTAGATCTGCTTCATGAGGTTGATCATCTCAATAGCTGAAAGGGCACAATCGTATCCCTTGTTTCCAGCCTTTGTACCTGCACGCTCGATTGCCTGCTCGATGTTCTCGGTTGTAACGACACCGAACAATACCGGAATCTCTGTCTCCAGTGATACGGAAGCTACGCCCTTGGATACTTCGTTACATACGTAATCATAGTGGCTTGTTGCTCCACGGATAACGGCGCCAAGACAGATTACCGCGTCATACTTTCCAGACTTTGCCATCTTCTTTGCGACAACTGGGATTTCAAATGCACCTGGTACCCAGGCGACTGTGACGTCCTCTTCCTTCACGTCATGACGGATCAGACCGTCCATCGCACCACCGACTAATTTGGATACGATAAATTCGTTAAATCTTGCTGCTACGATTCCGATTTTTGCGCCGTCTGCGACTAATTTTCCTTCTAATTTGTTCATTTTCTTTCTCTCCTTATTTTTATTCTTATGCCACATCTCTACATTCTTTCTATCAATGTTCTCCTATGTATGTTCCATGCAGACGCACTCTCGCTCACTTCCACACGCAGCAGACACTAAACTCGCAGCACCACCATTTTTCGATGGCGGCACTGCTTGTTAAGTGCTGGCGTGTTCCAATGGTCTGCATTGGAATCATACATAGAAGAACATCGCAATACACATTTTCCTTTTAGGATGTGGCTATAAACATTCTCATATTTGTACGGAGAGGCGGCATTCACCACCTTTTATGTGTTTGGTATACCGTCTTTCCTGAAATTTATCCTTGTTAGTTTTTTATATATCAATGTCATCAATCTACGTTATCGAGAATATGTCCCATCTTTTCTTTCTTTGTCTTTAAATAGAACATATCGTATTTGCTTGGCTCCATCTCGATTGGCACACGCTCAACGATTTCAAGGTTGTAGCCAGAAAGGCCGTATACCTTGAGTGGGTTGTTTGTGAGCAGGCGCATCTTGTGTACGCCGAGATCTACAAGGATCTGTGTACCGATCGTGTAGTCACGGGCATCCTCCGGGAAGCCGAGCTTCAAGTTCGCCTCGACCGTGTCAAGTCCCTGATCCTGCAACTGGTACGCGCGGATCTTGTTGATAAGTCCGATTCCACGGCCTTCCTGACGCAGGTAGAGAAGCACGCCTCTGCCCTCCTTGGCAATCTGCTTCATTGCTGCATCATACTGCTGTCCGCAGTCGCAGCGTGCAGAACCAAGTGCATCGCCGGTCAGACACTCGGAATGTACACGGCAAAGTACCGGTTCGCCATCGGTGATGTCACCCTTTACGAGTGCGACATGGTGCTCGCCGTTTAATTTATTTACATAGCCGTAAATCATGAACTCGCCGTAACGTGTCGGCATCTTTGCCTTTGCCACGCACTCGACAAATACTTCATGCTCCTTACGATACTGGATCAGTTTCTCTACAGTAGAGATCTTCAGATCATGCTGCTTTGCAAACTGCTCCAAGTCATCGCGTCTTGCCATCATACCATCGTCGCGCATGATCTCACAGCAAAGACCAACCGGTTTCAATCCTGCAATCTTCATCAGATCTACCGTTGCCTCGGTGTGTCCCTGACGCTCGATCACGCCACCTGGTCTTGCCTCGAGTGGGAACATATGTCCCGGTCTGCGAAAATCTTCCGGCTTCGCATCGTCCTCCACAAACTTGCGTGCTGTAATCCCTCGCTCATAGGCTGAGATACCAGTTGTCGTACTCACATGATCGACCGATACGGAAAATGCGGTGCAGTGATTGTCTGTATTTGTAATACACATCTGTGGCAGATGCAGCTTATCTGTGTATTCCGGTGCCATTGGCATACAGATCAGACCTCTGGCATAGCTTGCCATAAAGTTCACGTTCTCTGTTGTTGCAAATTCTGCGGCACAGATGACATCGCCCTCATTCTCGCGATTTTCATCGTCCATGATCACAACACATTTTCCTTTTTTGAGGTCCTCTACAACCTCTTCAATGCTGTTTAATTCCATGTTGTTCCTCCATTTTATGAATTGTTTATCATTGTCTGTTCATAACTCTATTATGTGTAATTATCGCTAATTTCTCTATAAGAATCCATGCTCTGCAAGAAATCCCATATCAACCTTCGAGCTTTGTTTCTTATTATCCGGCTCTTTGAAATGAAGCAGATGCTCCACGTATTTTCCGATCACATCGTTTTCCAGATTCACGATATCGCCTGCCTTCTTCGTAAGCAGCGTCGTCTCCTGACCGGTGTGCGGAATGATCGATACCTGAAACCGGTCAGTGCTGACCGTCGCGACCGTCAGGCTGATGCCGTCAATCGCGATCGAACCTTTCTCGATGATGTATTTCATAATCTGTGGTGTCGTCTCAATCGTCACCCAGACTGCATTTTCTTCCCGTTCCATGTTCGCGATCGTTCCGGTGCCGTCAATATGCCCGGATACGATATGCCCACCGAAGCGTCCGCCTGCCGCCATCGCACGTTCCAGATTGACTTTACTTCCGGTATGCAGTGTGCCAAGTGATGTCCGCCGCATCGTCTCCGCCATGACATCCGCCGTAAATGTATTGCCCGAAATCGAAGTTGCCGTCAGACAGATGCCATTGACCGCGATACTGTCTCCAACCTTCGCATCCTGCAAGACATATGGTGCCTCAATCGTAAGGCTTTCCGATTTCGATGCTTTCCGCGTGGCAAGAAGCGTTCCAACCTCTTCTATGATTCCTGTAAACATATTTCCCGCTTCTCCTTTCGATATCGAAGTAAGATGTCGTCTCCGACCTGCTCCATCCGGTCAAATGCAAACCGGTACGCACCATTTGGATCCGGTACGCCTTTGCCTTCCACCGGGGTTTTCGCTTCCGCACCACCTATGATCTTCGGTGCGATATATACCTGCACCTCCTGTACAATATCCTGTGCGAGTGCCTGCTCATTTAACGTGCCGCCGCCTTCTAACAGGATGCCGTCGATATCCTGTGCACCAAGCTGCACCATCAGATCATACAGATCAATGCGTCCATCTTTTTCCTTGCACTGTAGTATCTGCACATTTGCCCGCTGCAATTCCTTTGCCTTGTCCGATGCACCATCGAGTGTTGCCACGATCGTCGGCACATCCACCGCCGTCTGTACTAACTGGCAGTCCAGTGGGATTCGCAGATGACTATCGCAGACAATCCGGACTGGATTCCTTCCTCCTTCAATCCGGCAGGTCAACGCCGGATCATCCTGTAAGACCGTATTACAGCCCACCATGATTCCTTTCAGCCAGTTCCGTGTCTCCTGCACATGTTGTCTCGCTGCTTCCCCGGTAATCCACTGGCTCTTTCCGGTGTACGCTGCGATCTTGCCGTCCATTGACATCGCATATTTCATAACCACATACGGCAGCTTCGTCGTTATATAATGGAAGAATACCGGATTGATTGCATCGCAAGCATCCTTCATCACGCCGGTTTCCACCTCGACGCCATGCTCCCGCAGAAACGCAATGCCTTTTCCAGCCACCTTGTCGTTTGGATCATCACTTCCAACATAGACTTTTTTTATGCCGTGTTCCACGATGGCAAGCGTACATGGGGGCTGTTTGCCATAATGACAGCATGGCTCCAGCGTTACATACATTTCCGCGCCTGTTGCATCCTCGGTAAGACTTGCAAATGCTGCCCGTTCTGCATGCAGATCCCCATATCTTGCATGATACCCCTGTCCGATGATCCGGTCGCCCTTCACGATCACCGCACCGACAAGCGGATTCGGATTGACCGCGCCGGTTCCTTTTTTCGCAAGCTCGATCGCAAGCTCCATATATTCCTGTTTGTATGCCACTTTATCACCTTCTTTGTTCTATTCACCCAAAAATTAAGCCCCGGTCACATATCATTATGTCCCGGGGCTTATCCTCATCGAAATCAAATGGCTGTCATCGTGCATCACGCACTGCCATTTTTCTCCTGCAACTCTATCCTTACTCTCTCATCCAGACTATACTGTCGGCTTTGGAATCTCACCAAATCATGCATCACTGCGCGCGGGCTATACCGCCGGTGGGGAATCACACCCCGCCCCGAGTAAATATTTATTTACTTTTTGACACAACTGTACTTTAGCACCATCGTTTTTGTCTGTCAAGTCCTGTCTCAGACCTCGATCTGTGACAATACCTCACCGATCTTGCCATTGATCACAATATCCGCATAGGAATCACGCGGTGTCGATGCCATATTGATGACAACCAGATATTTCCCATGGAAATAATCGATCAGTCCTGCCGCCGGATATACCGCTAACGATGTACCACCGATGATCAGCATATCTGCCTTCGCGATATGATTGATTGAACGTGTCAGGATACTCTGGTCAAGTCCTTCCTCGTACAGAACAACGTCCGGTTTGATAATTGCACCACATTCGTCGCACGTTGGAATGCCTTTTGATTCTACGATATACGAAAGCGGGAAAAACTTCTTACATTTCGTACAGTAATTCCGGTGTACGGAGCCATGCAGCTCTAACACCTCTTTGCTGCCTGCCGCCTGATGCAGTCCATCGATATTCTGTGTGATGACTGCTTTCAGCTTTCCAGCCTGTTCTAACTCTGCAAGCTTCTTGTGCGCAGCATTTGGCTGTGCCTGAGGGAACAGCATCTTGTCCTTATAGAACTCATAGAATTCTTCCGTCCGCTGCATATAAAAGCTGTGACTGACAATCGTCTCCGGTGGATATTTGTACTTCTGGTTATACAGACCGTCTGTGCTTCGGAAATCCGGAATTCCGCTCTCCGTCGACACACCCGCACCGCCAAAGAATACAATCGAATTACACTGTGCAACTGCTTCCTTGAACTGTTCTATCTTTCCCTGTTCCACATTCTCACGCTTCTTTCTTCTCTTCCATACTCCGTCTGGAGGATCAATCACCCTTTATTTATTCTCTGCATTTGTGACATTGACACTGACCGTACCACTCATCGTATACGTCACACCGTCAATCTCCTTCAAAGTTACAGTCACATTTCCATGATTGCCAACCGGAAGTCCGGAACAGTCAATCGTTGGAACAACATCATCCAACGTCAGCTTCGATACCACATCTGCAAATCCAGATGCCGTGATCGTAAAGTTATTGATCGTCACCTCATACTGATAGCCATCCACCTGCTTGTCAAGCACAAAGCTGTTTACTGTCACAGTCAGCTTCTTATCTTCCAGCTTCGTAATCGAGATATTCACGGTAATCTCTGGTGGGATATCTACCACCGAAACTCCATCCGGTAGATAATCACGAATATCTACATCCGTCTGGTAATCTTCGGTCATTCCACTCACGGACACATCATCCACATCCACGGTTTCTATCTTGGCAAGTGCATCCGCCGGTCCAACCAGTTCCACGCTCTGTGGCTGATATACCACGCCTTCCACGCCGTAGCCATCGCCCGGTGTTCCACGCAGGTTCACCTCGATTGGCACGGACTTGGTTGCATAGATTTCAACGCTTACCTTTGCCGATGCAACGTCCAGGGTAATCTTATCATTTGTAATTTCTTCTCCGTACGCATCATAGATATGAAGCTCCGACTCTGTTTCAAAGCTGGAATATTTCTTGTCTACATCGACCGATGCCCGGATCTCTGTAATCTTCTCGACCGCGCTCTTCGGTCCTTCAACCTTTACGATATTCGGCGTAGAACTCGTTCCACTTACCGCATATCCGTTTTTTGTACTTCCAGTTGTGACCACCTTGATTGGAAATTGCTGTGTCACCTTCTCTTCCAGATTGAGTTTCATCGTATTATCCACGCAAGTAATATTGATCTCACTCTGAACCGTGTTGCTTTTTGCCTCCACAGATATCGATACGGTATCGGTAATCGACATCGTGGACAAATCCGCAATTGCCGTAAAATCATCTTTATCAAGTGTACCGACCACAGATCGTCTGCCCTTGACTATGATATCCACAGTATCTCCACTCACTACATCGTACACCTGATCCAGTTCATCAAGCACATCGCCATTGATCTGAGTGACCGGAATATTGGATATCTGCCGTGTCGTCTGGTAGTCGGAAATATTTGCCACCGCAAGCCAGGCAACAATCGCGAGCAAAACTGCCGAAATCTTGTATCCGATATGTCCAAGCTCTTTCTTATTTTTTCCCATTCTTTTTGCCCCCTTTCCGCAGTCTCGCACGTCTGTGCTCCGGAATAACCGGCTGTAAAGAGGTCAATTTCTTTCGAAGTTCAATTGCGTCCAGATTCCGATACAGGGTTCCACCATACGCGATAGAGATTTCTCCGGTTTCCTCGGATACCACGATCGTCATACTGTCAGACACTTCACTGATACCAACCGCCGCACGGTGTCTCGTTCCAAGTGCTTTGTTCAGATCAATACGATCCGTAAGCGGCAGATAACAGGTTGCTGCAAGTACACGGTTATCCCGTATAATTACCGCACCATCATGCAATGGGGTATTGTGCTCAAATATATTGATCAGAAGCTGCCTTGTCAAAGCCGCATCGATCAGAATACCTGTATTCTCGTATTCTCCAAGTGCAACATCCTGCTCGATAACAATCAGCGCACCGGTCTTTACCTTACCCATATCAATCGAAGCTGCAACGAGCTCATCGATCGTATGATTGTTGACGCGTTCCAGATGCAGGTTCTTATCATCCCTCGCCAGAACATCTGTAAAGATCTTCTTTCGTCCCAGTTCTTCCAGTGCACGCCGAAGCTCTGGCTGGAACAGAATGATCACCGCAATAATACCGACACTGATCGTGTTCCGGAATATCCACAGGATCGTATTCAAACGAAAAAGGGTTGCCAGTCCGACAAAGATAAACAACACAACAATTCCTTTGAACAAGGTCCATGCACGCGTCTTTTTAAACCAGATCATGACATGGTAAATTACATACGACAGAATAATGATCTCAATAATGTCCGTCACATGGATCTTCGGTATGTAAAACCAATCAAAATATACACTTAATGCTGTGAGTAACTTTTTCAAACTAACACCCCTTAACCATCGCTAGTCTTATCGATTTATCTGTCCGTTGTTTCGGTTTTGCTGTGGGCGTGGCTGTCTTGCCTGACCATTTGCACCCTGCTGTGGGCGTGGCTGTCTTGCCTGACCATTTGCGCCCTGCTGCGGACGTGGCTGTCTTGCCTGACCATTTGTGCCCTGCTGCGGACGTGGCTGTCTTGCCTGACCATTTGTGCCCTGCTGCGGACGTGGTTTCTTCACCTGTTCCGCAACTTCTTCCTCCGTCATGGTTTTTACACGTTTTTTCTGTGCATTTTCCACCTTCGGAATCGCCTTTACATAATAATAGTAATCATCATCTTCAAACTGCACGGATTCCTTGTGCGAGTAATCAATCACACTCTTACACATCTGTACAATCACGCCAAGCACACCCCCGAGAATCGCGCCGAGTACCAGACTGCCCGCCGGAACGCTGACGTCAACCAACATGCCGCATACCATAAATACCAGAATCGTAAATACGCTTCCAACACCGATCGCGACATACCATGCATAGTCAAAATTCAACTGATGAATGAGTGCCGTCACCATAACGATAACCACAAATGCAATGATTGCAAGCAGCATTGCCTTGTCCTTCATCATACCATTTACAATATAGGAGTATCCCTGAAAATCCGCATCCTCACCAAGAAGGATGGTTGCTCTTGCCTCTTTCGCATACTGTGCAAAATAATAAATTACCACACCAAAGGCGGCTGGAACCGCTCCAGAAAATCCTGCAAAGATTGCTACCATAACAGGCGCCGCAAATGGAATCTTCAGCATATATAAGATTGGCACCAATGCCAGTACATATCCCGTGTTCTGGAACATCCGAATATAGGAGCAATACATCACAAGGAATAACAACAGGCACAAAACGCCTACGTCCATCGATACCGAGAAGCAATGAACGGCAACGACAACACCAGCCAGAAATACAACAACCGGTCCTGTCACAAGTGCACAGATCACAGACAATAAAAATGTGATAACACCTCTATGTAAAAACTCACTATATCCAAACAGAGAATTTATACAGGAAAATACAATAAACGAGAAGATAAACCGAAGAATCGGAGTGGTTACCTCATCATATTTTCTCAAAAAATCACGTATGGAATTTCTCACTGCTATCAATCCAGTCATTCGTTTTCTCCCCTTCCTGCACCGTTCGGTGTATTTGTATTATAGACATGATCTTCCCGGTACATACCTTGCTGTTCCTGTCTGATCCGCTCCAGCTGTTCGCGCTCTAACTGCGCGCGGCGTGCGCGGATTCTGCGTCGTTCTTCTTCCATCTCTCGCTGTCTTTGCGCTTCTTCCTGCTGCTTCTCTGAAATACGCTCATTCCGACGCTTTACATTCTCGATAATCTCCTGATTCTTGCGTTCCTGCTGTGCCTGCAGCTGCCGCTGTACCATCTCCGAACGGCTGACATTGGCACGGGATGCCTGCTGTGGCGCATGCGCTCTGGCTGCAGAGACATCATCGGTCGTACGCTTTGTATCGTCTACCATGCGTCGCTGCATCTCCGGCGGATCGTCCGCATGGATCAGTTCTTTCAGGTTAATATTGTACTGTACCAGTCCATTTCTTGCTTTCTTATACCGATAATTATACAGGACAAATGCAAACAGAAAATAGATTGCACAGATGATTACATAGCCACCCAGCATCTTATATACGACTGCAAAATAATCCAGATCATTCAATTTCTCTAAGATACTGTCAAATGTCATGAATATGTATCCTGCAATGACACACCAGTATAGTACTGTCACTGCCACCCATGTTTTTAACACATTATAACGGACATAATCACTTCTATAATATTTACTCACAACCAAGCTTTTGTTCTTCTCATGTTTCTCAAATATCGCAAGCTTCGTCATAAGGATGGTTTTCTTCTCGTCAACCATATCCATACCTCTCAAACCTTTATTCGGCAAAGCCGTTCTTTCTTATCATATCGCATCTTGCCTTTAAAATCAATCTTTGATTCCCTGTACTATTTGAAAATACGGTGAATTTTTAATGCGTAGCATACTTTTTCAAACCATTTATCATATAGCTCAGAAACATCCTGCAGGATTTCCATACCGGATACCCTGCCAGCCGGTAGGTACGATATGTCATCCGTGCCGATTTCAGCTTGTTCCTTGACTTTCCATGCGCGGATAAACGATACTCCAGCAACGGTTCATCGATGCCAACCGCATATGGATATGCCCGCAGCATCTGAAGCCAAGTCAGATAATCCTCATGCACCTCGCTGTGCTGCATCGGATATTTCAGCAGAATCTCCCTTGGTGCAACCACGGAAGAACAGTTGATCACATTCGTTTTCTCCAGCTCTGCAAGTGTGATTTTCTCCGGGGTATGCATGATCGTCTGTGTCAGGCTTCCGTCCGGCGTCATCAGCACACGGGCGGTATTGCAAAGACAGGCTCCCGTCTGTTCCAGAAGCTCCACCTGCTTTTTCAGTTTTCCCGGTGCAAACCGGTCATCCGCATCTAAAAATGCAATATATTTTCCGTCTGCCTCCTGCACGCCCCGGTTTCTTGACACCGCGACTCCACTATTTTCTGCATTCTGCAGCACCCGGATGGAAATATCTGCCGTCTGTGCCGCGTGCACATCGAGCCACGCCTGCACACATGCCACGGAATCATCCGTTGAGCAGTCATCCACCAGTATCACCTCGTGCACATATTCCTGTGCCACCGCGGAGGCAAGTGCCTCGCATATATACTGTCTTGCGTTGTAACATGGAATGATCACTGAAACCATATTTACTCTCCAAACATCATTTTCATAATCCGCTCGGTCGCGTGTCCGTCGCAGGCACTCATAAATTTCTGCCGGAATTCCTGTACCTTTTTCTTATCAAACCGCTCATCCACATGCTGGATATACTCAATCATCTCTTCAGTCGTCGTGTGGATCGGTCCCGGGACAAAGTCCTTATAATCATAATAAAATCCACGCCAGTCATAATAGTTATCCAGATCAAATGCAAAGAAGATCATCGGCTTTTCAAACAGCGAATACTCAAATACAAGCGACGAATAATCTGAGATACAGATGTCTGCCACAAACAATAATTCCTCGATGCTCATATCATCCGTCAGATCAAAGGCAAAATCCTCGTATCCTTCCGGAATCGCAGTCCGTTTCTTCACAAATGGATGTAATTTAAACAAGAGTATATAGTCCTTGCCCAGCGCATCACCAAATGCCGCAATATCCAGCTTATTTGGTGTCTTTGCTTTTGCAACCCTGCCACGGAACGTCGGTGCATACAAAATCACCTTCTTACCCTTTGCCTGTGGCACTACCGAAAGCAGTTTTTCCTGTGCTGCCTTTTTTGCTTCTTCATCATAGAAGATATCCGAACGGGAAATACCGGTTGGCACAACCACGCCCTTTTTATCCTGCAGCGACATTGCCTCCTCATACGCCCAGACAACCTCTGGGGAGCTGACTGTCACATAGGTGTAATTTCCATGATATGGGTATTTCTCCAATGTCTTTCTGTCATCACCAAAGATCAGTTCTGCGGTACTCATACCGAACTTTTTAAACGCACCACAGCCATGCCAGAGCTGCGTAACGATCGTCTCCTTACGCATTGGAAGTGCCGCGATGACATCCGAAGACTCATTTAAAAAGATATATTTTGCATCTGCGATATCTGTGATCATCGCCTCACAGGCATGCTGATAATCCTTCCGCTTTGAGAATCCGCTGCGCAGGAAATGTGTATGAATCTCGTATTTGTGTTCCTCCTGCACCTTCTTGTACATCAGGGAAAAACTGTCACTGATCTTGCTCTCCCGCACCTCGATAAAGACAACCTTCTTCTCGTTGACCGGTCTTGCCGCATATTTATTATAAAGCTTCGGATAATGCTTTCGCAGCATCTCATAACGGTACATCCTGCGGATCTGCTTTCTGCACGCACGGTACACTTTCCGCAGTGCCCGGTATGGAATCGTCTTCTGAATCGTCTTAAATACAATCGTCTTCTTGAATTTTTTAAACAAGCTTTTCAACATCGTTTCTCTTTGTCTCCTCATGTAAAATATATCGAATCAATCGTTTCGTTGCATTTCCATCACAACAGCTCATATACTGCTCCCGGAACGCATGACGTTTCTCTGCATACACATCCTTCCCCAATGTGCCGGCAACCGCATCCGCGAGCTGTTCTCCCTCTGTCACAATCGCACCCGGCATATCTTCATAGGAAAGATACCATCCACGGTCTGTGCCATAGGTTTCGAGATCCGGCGCAAAAAACAGCAGCGGTCGGTCAAGCAGCAAATATTCAAATAAAACAGATGAATAATCGGTAATCAGCAGATCCGCCGAAAAAAGCAGTTCCCCCGTCGTAAGCGGCTGAGACTCTCCCCGTTTCAGCATATGCGGATGCAGACTTTTTATCACCAGATAATCGGGATTTTTCGCAAGCTCATCGATCCATGCCTCCCCGATTGTCCGCTCACCCTTGCTTTGCTGTCCGGCATTGCCCCGGAAGGTCGGTGCCCAGACAATCACGGTTCTTCCGTTCTTCGCACCATAGGTTTGTTCAAATTTCTCCTGCATTGCAGCTTTATAAGCTTCATCAAAATAACAATCCGTATAGCTGCTTCCGTACGCCCGCACCGTCTTCGGATGCTTCATCCGCATCGCCGAGGTAAAAAACGGACGGCAGTAAGGACTGCTCACCGTGACAAGATCATAGTTCTTATAGACATTTCCCTTATAAAACTGCGGGATATCATCCTTTGCATCATAGCCAAACCGCTTGAATGCACCACAGCCATGCCACAGCTGGATCACGGTTGTACCTTTGCGCTTATGGCAAGATGAAACCGGAAGAAAATTATCCTGCAGGATCACAAACTCTGCCTGTGCATACAACTTCATAAATGCAAGCATCCGCCGCATACCTGCCTGCGCAGACATCGCCTGCAGATCGAAGAAATCATCCACTACCGTCAATCCTTCCTGCAAGAGCAGTGCATCGTGCAGCCGCTGCATCAACGGCGGGCATGCTGTCTTATGTTCATCCGCGAACACAACAAGCCCCCTTGTCACAGGCTTTCTGCAGCAAATAAAATAGTAGATTGGAAACAGCACATGCTGTGCGATCATTTTTATAATCTGTTTGATATAAAAACCCATATTATTCAATCATCTCTTCATAGACAGGAGCTATCTCATCGATATCTCCAAATGCTTTCATTTCCCCATGCTCCAGGATCATGGCCTTGTTGCAGATACGTTTCACCTGGTCCAGATTATGCGATACAAAAAGCACCGTCACACCGGTATCCATCATATCGACCAGCTTCTTCTCGCTCTTCTTACGGAATTTCGCATCTCCAACCGACAGCACTTCATCCAGGATCAGAATGTCCGGACGCACCACGGTCGCAATCGAGAATCCAAGTCTTGCCTTCATACCAGAGGAATAGTTCTTCAGCGGCACATCTATAAACTTGCCAAGCTCGGAGAACTCCACGATCTCATCGAATTTTTCTTCCATGAATTTGCGCGAATGTCCAAGCACCGCTCCATAGAGGAAAATATTTTCCGCCCCGGTATACTGCATGTCGAAGCCGGCACCAAGCTCAATCATCGGTGCAAGCACCCCTTGTTTCTCAATCGTTCCCTCTGTCGGTTTGAATACACCTGCAATCACCTTCATCAAGGTTGATTTGCCCGCGCCATTTAACCCTAAGATTCCGACACGGTCACCCTGCTTGACCGAAAAAGTCACATCCTTTAATGCCCAGAACTCCGTGTATGCAATATCATGTTTGACAAGCTTGATAAAATATTCCTTCAGGCTGTCGACCTTTTCCTTATTCAGATGAAACTCCATGCCAACATGGGATAATGTAATTACGTCTTTTCTTGTCTCTTCGCTCACGATATCTCCTCCCATGCCTTACAGATGCAGGATAAACTGATCCTGCTTCTTATTGAATACTGCGATTCCGATCACGATGCAGACAAATGCAAAGGTGAAGGAATAAATCAGCATATGCGCACTCATCGCCCTGCCGAACACACAGTTACGGAAATTGTTGATAATGCAAAACAGCGGATTGAATTTCAAAATCCAGCTTACATTACTATTCAAAATCTTCTTTGGATAATAGAAAATCGCACAGGTATACATAATCAGCATCAACGCAACGTTCCACAGATATTCCATATCCCGGAAATACACGCCGATCGTCGCAAGTATCATACCCGCACCAATGGACAACAGGAACAGATTGAGCAGCGGTACGATGGCAAGCAGTGTACGCCATGTCGGGAACACGCCCAATACCAGTGCAACAACTGCAAGCACCACAAGCGAAATCAGAAACAAGATGTAGTTAAAACAGATATTCGCAAGCGGATACAGATATTTCGGAACATACACCTTCTTGATCATCGCCTCATTCTGACGGATGGACTTTAAGGCAGACGTCGTTGACTGCGAAAACAGCGTATACATCAGCCGTCCGGTCAGGATATAGACCGGAAATGATTTCTCCTTGTGTCCAAGCAGCGTACCGAATACCAATGTCAATACGATCATCGTAAGCAATGGCTCGATCATCGACCAGACGATTCCGAGATACGATCGTCTGTATTTTAATTTGATTCCTTTTCTGACAAGCTCCGTAAATAAATTGTTATATTGACGAAACTCCTTGATTTTTGTTCCCATATTTTTCCTATTCCCTGTCTACATGATTTCCCGAAGCACCTGTACGGTGTGGGAAAGTCCGGTCTTCATATCGTATTGTGGCACAAAGCCAAGTTCTGTCCGAAGCTTTGTCGTGTCAAGTGTTGCCTTGGTCGCCTTCGAATAGCCTGCCTGCTCCGTTGCATCCGGTAAGTCAAACACGACCTGTTTATCTGCGAGATCCGCGAGCTGCTTTGCCACATCGCGAAGCTGCACATCCGAATCCTTCGAACAGATATTGTATGCCTCACCATCTTTGCCATCTAACATGACAGCAAGGATACCTGCGACACAGTCTGCCACATAGGCATACGAAAATTCCTGTGTTCCTTCGCTCTTTAACACGATATCTTCCCGCTTCACACTCTTTAAGATGAACTGGGACAGTGCTTTTGTATCACTCATCAGCATCGTCGGACCATACACACGGGACAAACGTGGGATTACAACATCCATCTCCATTTGCTTACGGTATGCCTGACACAATGCCTCTCCGGTACGTTTGCTCTCCGGATATCCGGCACGCATCGTGTTGCAGTCGATATAGCCAAGATAGTCCTCTGTGAATTTATCGGTATCTCCACGGTTTTCTCCGTAGATTTCAACCGAAGATAAAAATACAAAACGTTTACAATCCGCTTCCTTTGCATAGTCGAGCAGATACTGGGTTCCAAATACATTTGCGGTGATCGTTCCAATCGGATCACTCGCATAGGCAACCGGGTGAGTGTTGCTCGCCGCATGGATCACATAATCGATCTTCGCTGGCAAAGCCGGATTTCCGACTACCTTCTCATTGATATCCTGCTTAATAAAATGAAACTGTGGACAATCCGCATAGTCCGCGAAACGGGCACGCGCCTTCTCCTCATTTCTGCCTAATATATACACTTGCGTATTTGCCTGATAATGCTTGTCTGCGTACAAAAGTGCATCCACCAAGAAGCTGCCGATCATGCCGGTGCCTCCGGAGATCAGCACCGATGCGTCTGCAAGCTCCTGTACCTCGATCATGCTTGCAACGGCACACACATCCTGCATATAAAGTTCACTGTCATATAAATGCATCGTCGTCTCTCCTACTTTAACCATTTATCCTTCTCTGCGGTCAGATAGCCCTTGAAAATCTCCAGATCATCCTTCGTCGTAAGCTTGATGTTCTTGTCCGAGCCCTTCGCAAAATACAGGCGCTCGCCAAGCTCTACCATCATCGTATTCGTATAAGAAGAACCGTAGATACCGATTTCCTCTGCAAACGCTTTCTCATACGCCCACACAAGCTTATCAAACTTGTATGCCTGTGGTGTCGATACGCGGCGCAGTGTCTCACGTGGAATGTATTTCGTTGTAGATGCCTCATCGTCGATCACAAAGATCTGCTCATTGTAAGGAAGGGACGTAACACCATTTCCAAACTCATTACATTTCGCAATGACATCCTCGAGCACCTCATCGTCGACCAGAGGACGGATACCATCATGAATGATGATGTTATCATCTGCAGAGCAGACATCCTTCAAGTTGTAGACACCATTTCGGATAGATTCCTGTGCGCTGTTTCCACCAGAGATTACCCATTTTACCTTTGTAATATTGAACTGCTTGGCATACGCCCATAACACGTTATGCCATCCGTCGATACAGACAACCTCGATTGCATCGATCAGATCATTTCTCTGAAAACTCTCCAGCGTATAGATCAAAACCGGTTTGTCATATACGTTGATAAACTGCTTCGGGATATCCTGTCCCATTCTGTGTCCGGAGCCTCCGGCAATAATCACTGCTACATTCATGTGCGATACCTTTATCCTTTCTCGTTTTTATCCTTTAATGCGGTCTGCTGATTCTTATCCACGCCTTCCGAGCTTTCCTTTCGGAATACGATACGGAAGGTCAAAAGCAACAATTTCAAATCCAACCGATAGGAGTATTCCTGAATATATGTCAGATCCAGTTTCAATTTATCAATCGGTGTGGTGTTGTATTTCCCGTACACCTGTGCATATCCGGTCAGTCCCGCCTTTACCTTCAGACGGAAATCAAAATCCGGTACCGACTCCTCGTATTTCTCGAAGATCTCCGGTCGCTCCGGCCTTGGGCCAACCATCGACATATCGCCGACAAACACATTGAACAGCTGTGGCAGTTCGTCCAGATGGAGATTCCGCAGCACCTTTCCGACTGGTGTGATACGATCATCATCCTTCTTCGCAAGCTGTGCGCCGTGTGCCTCCGCATCGATCCGCATGCTTCGGAACTTATAGATCATAAACTGCTTTCCGCCGCGTGTCAGCCGCACCTGCCGGTAAAAGACCGGTCCGTGGTCATATGCCTTAATCGCGATCGCAATGATCAGCATGATTGGGGACGCTACAATGATTCCAACCCCGGATATAAACAAATCCGTTGCACGCTTGAAGAAACGCTGATCTGCCTGCAAGCCGATATTTCTTGACAAAAATACCGGAGTATCTACCAGATGCATATCATCCGAACCTTTCATGATAATATCCGTGATCTTCGGAATGACATAGGTACGGATGGAATGCTTAAAGCAATATTTTAATATATTATTTCGGTCTTCTGATGGCAGATCATACAGCACGACGCCTTCGAAATCCAATACATCCTGCTGGATCTTCTCCATACCCTGCTGATAGTTTAATACCTCACAGATCTGATAACGATCACGTCTGGCATTGATCTTAAGAAGGAAATTCTCCGGCGGATAAATACCATAGATCACGATCAGCTTCCGCGGTGGGAAAAACAGCATGTAGATATGCTGGATCAAAATCACCCAGAGCGTCTCAAACACAATCTGTATGATTACCATTATGATAACCGGAAGCACGTTCATATAATCACGCGATACCATGCAGATGAAAATATACGCAACGGCTCCACCGATCACGATTGCAAGTCCATGTGACAGACACAGATCAAGCACGCGCATATAGCTTAATTTATATCCATTGAAGCTTTTGGTGATCAGAAACAGAAAGACGGCATACAACCCGATCACGACATAATTTCCCCGAAAGAATAACGGATTGTGATACTCTCCAAACCAGATCACGCCAAATGATACTGCCTCAAATACCCATATGATCAAATTCGCAAGCAAACTCAATGCTCTTCTTCGTTGTTCTTCTAAGTACATAGTTCCTCTTTTACAAATAAGCTGCGCTCATTTGTCTCTTTCCAAAAACACGACAGTCGCACCGGAGACATAAACTATGTTCCGATGCGACACCCCGCTTTTTATTTAAATTGCTGGATCGGTCGGGTCCCACGTCTGGCTGCCCGGTATCTTCTGCAATGCCGGCTTACCGAGTGGTCCTGGATCACTGGAATTATAGATCGTAATCTTTGTGCCTCTTGGACAATTATCAAATATCCACTTTGCGTCAATAACCTGTAACCGGACGCATCCATGCGATACACGTTTTCCGAGGTTGTTATAGCTGCTTGGAATCAGTGTGCGCGGATTCGTCTTATTATATAACACCGAATGGAATAAGAAATCACCCTGTATCTGAGAACAATACTGTCCCTGTACACCACCCATCAGTGCATTCCAACGCCATTTACCAGCCAGATAGAAGGTTCCAACCGGAGTGGCGTCACCCGGCGAACAGGTCATTGCCTTGATTGGCACGCCATCCTTATAGATCGTGATGCAGCTCTCCTGCTTGTTTACACGAATCTCATATGTATCCTTCGTAATCGCTGGTGGTTCAATATAAACATACGGCTTCGCCGTTGCCCCCGGTGCCTTTCCGCCCTTTTTGACGAGCTGGATCTGGATTGCCTCCATCCGTTTTCCACCATTGGTTGTACCTGCCATCTGTCCATTTTTCGCCCAGTCAAGCCAGCCGAGTGACTGACAATGGACACGATAATAAATATCGTAATATGCCGTGATATCGCCGGTCAGATGCATGCAGATGGCCTCGATCCGCTTCGACCGACCTGTCGTACCACTCACACCGTTGTTCGAAACATCCTTTGTCCAGCCAAGGGACTGCACATGGGTATTATAGACGATACCGCCTGTTACACCCTGTGTCTTCAAATCAATCTTGATCGCTTCGAGACGTTTACCCTTTCCAGTAGTACCCGCGATTGTTCCACCTGGCACTGTATTCATCCAGCCATAAGACTGTGCATGTACCTGATAATTTACTGTGGCAGCCGGCGTTACCGATGGTTTCTGGATCAGCTTGATTTCGATTGCTTCAAGACGTTTTCCCTGTCCAACTGTGCCAGCTGTATCGCCGCCTTTTGTCCATGAGCTCCAGCCATACGTCTGCATATGTACACGGTATAATACCTCATAGCGATTTGCAAGTTCACCCGTCAGTTCCATCCGGATTGCTTCCATACGCTTTGACTTCCCAACCGTTCCGGCATACTGTCCTTTATCTGCAAGACTTCTTGGGGATGCTCCATTCGTATCGGCATCCACCCAGTTCATCCAGCCATAAGTTTGCACATGTGCCTGATAGCGAAGTCCGCCTGCATAAGATGTCCCATTCTGTTTTAAAGAAATCGCAATCGCTTCGAGACGTTTCCCCTGCCCGGTCGTACCTGCCGTCTTACCATTCTGAGCTGGATTCATCCAGCCGTAACTCTGTGCATGTACACTATATGATACTGTCGGCATCGCCTCCGCTGCCTGTGTGGTATTCGTTGGCAATACGATCACACTGAGCAGCATCACAAGCGATAATAAAAATGCTCCTATTTTTTTCATAATCCTGTACGCGTCCTTGAAAGCCCGCTTCTCCTTCACTTGATTTTTGTAAATCACATAATTGACATTTATTATATATAATTTTCCTGTTCTTGTCACGAACTTTCTATTACATTCTGTTTTACTGGATTGTTACACGAATCTCTGCAGCCTTTCCATCACGGATACGCTGTGCTGCTTCCCCGGATACAGTTGCTGCCTCACAGGACTCTATACTTCCATCAGCCGCCACAAGTTCGTACTTTGTAACTGCATACTGTCCCGGAATCAGATCCCGCTTGCTGCCACAGTCATATACAACCTTGATCTTGCCAAACAACGTTGTCTCTACCTTGCCGTCGTCCTTCACAAGATATGCCGGGATTGCCGGTGCAAGCTTAAATGTAAGTGTACCATCCTGCATTGTAAATAACTTCTCGCCGTTCATCATAAGCTCCCACATCTGTAAGAACTCTGCAGTTGAACCACTCAGTCTTGCGACAAAGCCCTTTCCGTGGATCTTCTCATTGAAGTTTGCAGAGCTTACTAAGAAGGATGAATTCTCGAGCGGACTTCTGCCGTATGTCTCATAAGGCAGGAATGGAACGCCCATCTTCTTTAAGTCTGCGAAATACTCTTCATACAGTCCGGACTTCAACAGTTCCAGTAAATATTTGTACTCCATATGCAGCCAGATGGATTCGTTCTCCAGCCAGCCTGGGGAGAATGCACGCGCACGTCCAATCTCGTAAGAGCATTTTGTAAGTGGTGCATTTACCTTGTACATATCAAGCTTCTTGTCATACATATCTGAAGCCTTTACCTTCTCATAAAGTGCTTCCTTCGCCGCATGTGTCTGTGGCAGCTTCAGGTAACGAACCGGTCCCTCTAAGAACAACGGGATATCAACCACCTGCAGATTCTCCGGTGTGATCACGCCGTCCTTTTCTGTGTAATCCGACATGCTGTATGCCATATAAGCCGGTGCAATGCCATCTTTCATCGCACAACCAAGTTCAATTCCTTCCTCTACATATGCGATCATGCGGTCAAGAGTTGCAATAAGCGTTGCAGCCGGAATCGTCTCTTCTTTTCCATCAATGCCAAATGCGGTCTTCTCACGATATGCTTCCTTCGCGATATTCACTGCATTCCATACTGCCAGACGGTCACCGCCCTTTGTATAATTCTTAAGTGCTGCATCTGTCTTTTCAATCAGCTCGGCAAGCTCTGCCGGAACGTCTACCGCACGGTCAAACTTCGCAAGCTCCTCACGCAGGAACAATAACATCCGCTGTAATTCGTATGTCTCGCAGACAGAAGAACCAAATAATCCCGGCAGACCATTTAACGCGTCATACCAGCCCGGCTTTCCACCTTCCATCTCGACACCGATGCCCTTCATATCGAGTGCATCGAACTTGAGTGTACTCATCAGCACAAGCTTCGTTGCAAGATTTGAAGTATAAACGTCACCCTTTCCATACGCTGTACGCGCCTTGTCAAATGTTACCTCTGCCTTCTTCTCCTCGTCGATCGAGTTGTACTGTCTGACACCCTTGTCTGTCTTGACATAACGCTTCACACGTGGAAGAACCGTTGCCTTTGACTCATAGTAGGTGTAATCCTTCTCATCAAAGAGCATCGTCTCTTCCTTCTCCGGATAGACAGACAGATATGCATCCACAAGATCGAGATTGTATGTCCAGTGGTCACTCCAGTAGCCCTCACCGAAATCTGCATTCAGATTCTCAACGCTGTGTTCCATCACAACGGCGAAGAACTTGTCTTCCTCAACGGTAAGTCCAACCTTCTTGTTGTAGATCTGCGCATATAATTTACCCGGTGTAAATGGTTTTGCAAACAAGTTTTTCAGAACATCCGCATTCTCAGTTACATAGGAGAGCACTTCTGCTTCTGTCTCCGGCTTTAATGAATATGTAATCTGCTTTACCTGCAATGGATTGTAGCCATCCAACTGCAGCAGATCGTAAAATACTTTGATATTGTAATCGCCGACGAAGTTCGCAAAATAGATATCGCTTCGACGGTTCTGGTTTACATCACGGAAGTTTCCATTTCCCTGTGAATAATATTCCGGAAGCATGGAGAAGAAATTGTAATCACGCTCCACATCGCCGTGCTTTCTGGAATATACATAGAAGATATGTCCACCCGGAAGCTTCACCGGATATCCGCCACGCAGGACGTTGTCAATATAGGTCTGCTTGCAGTACGCATCGAAGACTGGATCTGCCGTTGTCGTTGCGATCGTGTCTGCAAGTTCATTGATGATCGCATCATTTTCTTCATGCTTTCTTGCAAAATATGCTGCATTCAAACCAGCATCTGCAAATGTATGGAACAGCTCCTTCGTGCCTGCCTGACCATATACAGAATAGATCGTGTAGCTGTCTGTGATTTCCTCATGCGCACACGCAAACCCTGCCGGTACCTGATTCGCACACAGCTGATGCTCTGCCGCAAGTGCAAGCACCTCTGTCTGAAAGAATTTCACTGGCTTTGCCAGACTTGTATCGTAATCAAAGATCAGCTCCGGATCTGCGATGATCGGAAGTTTTTGGCCGTTCTTATTGACAGATACCATGAAGTTTCCTGCCTCTACCTCGGAAACTTCTGCCGCATCGGCAAGTGCGATACGCACACGGTAATATGGGAGCTTCTCGTTTACATCCTCGACCTGCATCCAAGCCTTTGTCGTCTGTGCCGTCTCCTTCATATCCTTTAATGCGATACCATATGGAAGCAGCGCTGGCATACCATCTAGCACTTCCACGTCCTTCTTCGCACCAGCGAGATTCGTGATCGTCACAGTACGGACCAGACCGCCGAGACGCTCGTTTGGCATTGTGTAATACAAGACGTTTACTTTGATGCCAAGTGCTTCATTTGTCTCTTCAATCTCCAGCTCGTTCATACCGATGTACATCTTGTGTGGCATATCGTCGTCCACAAATGGCTCGTAAAATGTTCCATCTACCTTCAGGAATGTGCGGAAGCCCATCGTCTTTGTGAACTGGTAGGACTGATGTGCCGGATAAAATTCCATGATAGAATGATCTTTGTTCTCTGAGCCGAAGCTGCAGATTGCCTGTCCACGGTTTACGTAGAAGTTCCAGAGTGGGGTTCCGTGGATGCCGCTGATGCCCGGGAGGAAGCTTGCGAAGCAGGACTGTTTGTTGTAGTTTTCGATTACAAAGCGGTTCTTATTGTCAAACATATTTTTCCCTTTCTAAATCGTACGGATAATTGTGGTTCTGTGTCTCAACGAATAATGAATATTACATTTCTACGCAGACGCGCACGGGAAGCATCACATCGCTACGCTCTGTGACAAATCGTCGCCATCCATCCTAAATGGAACTCCGTTCCATGGATGTCTCCTCTCGCTCACTTCCACACGCAGCAGACACTAAACTCCCTGTGTCTTCATTCTTCAGACACAGCTCGTTAAGTGCTGGCGTGTTCCAATGGTCTGCTTAAGAAACTGTAATATTCATTATTCGATATTCATGTTCCCACAATTATCCTGTATTATTTATAAATATCTGTTATCCTTGTATTCAGACGCTTGTTATTACTTTGCCGCGTTTGCCAATTCAACTAATTGCTTTTCGTCGAGTGGCAGGATTGGGGAGTTGTCGTCGCAGGTGTCGCGGTTTTCCACGATCACGACCTCGCCGTCCGTATCCATGATATGGTTGTGCCATGTACCTTTCTTGATGTTGTAGATTTTGTGTGGCTCCATGTGTACGGCTGTGATCTTACCCGGCTTGTCGCCCTCGCCTGCAAGGAACAATGTACAATGTCCCTGTACCAGTACGAATACCTCATCCGTATACAAATGCTTCTGCATTGTCTTTACATTCTCGATCAGCAGGTCGTCGCAGAACTTTAAGACTGCGACTCTCCAGCTTTCGTAATCCACAAGTGGTTTGTAGCCTTCCGGCTGAAAATCTATAATTTCAATTCCTTCCATAATTGGTTCCTCCTTAAGCAAGTGTTACTTCGATTGTGTGCTGTGCATCCTTGGAAAGTGCCTCGATATCTGCACGCTTGATCACTGGTATTCCGGCAAAGTCGTAAGCTGCGCCATCGATTGTGATTGCGCTCACCTTGTAATCAGCCGGCGCCTTCTTCTCTGCATTCTTCATAACGATCTTGACATTTCTGTCTGCAAAGATCATAGAAAGTCCTGCTTCCCCATTTGCATCAAACTGCTCCGGCAGAAGCTGTGGCACAAACGCCAGGTCTCCCATCTGTCCACGCACACCAAACATCTGTGTGATCACCGTTACAAGCAGCCAGCTTGCAGCACCGGTCAGATAGTGGTACACGCCACGTCCCTTGGCATCCACATACTCCGGCACACCCGGATAGATGCGGCTCTTCTCGACATCGTTGCAGTGCTCAAATAATGTATTAAATACTTTATACGCTTCCTTCGCGAAGCCTCTTTGATAAAGTGCATTTCCAAACATCGTTGCCATGTGACAGAACACGGCACCATTTTCCTTGTGGCCATACGCGAATCCAAACATACGTCCAAGATCCATCTTTACCTCATGGAAATCGGTGTTCAGACGGTAACCGCCAACAGAAGCATCGTACAGATACTTATCTGCGGATTTCACGATCTGGGTCACCTGTTCGTTGGTTGCTGTCTTCGACATGATCGTAAATACCTGTGAGGTAAGCATCATACGGACACCACCGTTAATATCGCCCTCAACTGCCTTGCCGGAATTATCATAATAACCGTTGAAGAAGCCGTCGCCCTCTGCAGTCTGTACCCACTCCGTCTTGCGGATATGCTCACGCATCCAGTCTGCCTTCCCCTTGAGGTTTGCAGCAAGCTCTGCTACAGAGATCTCTACCTTCTCACCGGATAATGTATGTCTGCAGGTATCGCAGTAGTTCATCAGAACTTCACGCTTCTTCGCCACATCCTCATACAGATCTGCACCGGATACGAGAAGCTGCTGCATCTCCTTTGCGATCTTCACGGTCTTTTTGCCGGATGCCTCGAATGCTGCAAGCAGTCCTGCGATGTGATCCATATTGTCTGCGTACATCGTTGTAAATGCCACGCTCTCACCACGCTGTGCTGCCATATCGAGTGCATCGTTCCAGTCTGCACCACGCAGGCGGATCTCATTGTGATCTCCGACATCGTAGAAGGAAGACAGATTCTGAATCAGCAGATGCTCTAACAATGTTCCGGAGTATACATTTCCTGCTGCATCCTTCTGCTTTTCACCCTGTGAGATATCCCAGTCTGTATCGCGGTCCTCGCCACGACAGATCAGAAGATCCTTGAAATATGTATTTTCTTCTAACAGGATATCCAAATCTCCTGTCTGATTGATATAAAGCTCGGTTGTCAGATATGGCCATACGCCGTGATCCATCCATACACGCGCGATACCATTACGGTCAGCGATAAATTCGCCCTGCTTGCTTCCAATGATTGTTGCATTTGTACCATCGAGACGCACACCACCGAAGTTGTCGATCAGCATCTGACGCACACCGTCCGGATTCATGATCAGAAGTGCCAGACAATCCTGCCACAGGTCACGCCATCCACGGCCACCCTTACCATAATCATGATGTGGAAGGAACGAACATCCATAGATCCGACGCAGCATTGGCTGGAAGCTTACCCACTTCATCCACTGGTCGAAATCCTTGTTGCCTGTATGATAAGAGACATTGACCTTCTCCTGCCAGTATGCGATTGTCTCATCCCATGCCTTGTCAAACGCCTTGACACTCAGGAACTTATTTGCAGCTGCTGTAAGCTCTTCTGCGCTGTCGCCATAACCCATTGCGATCACATAGGAGATTGTCTCACCGGCAGCCACCTTCTTCTCTGCAAATACAACACCGCCCAATGCTTCGTAGCCGTCGATGCCTTCGCCCTTTGCATATGGCGCAAGTGGATTCTTGTAAAGTGCACGTGGGTTTTCCAGATTACCGCCTTCGCCGATGAAATCCTCTACGATTGGATAATAGCCGATCGGTGTCTCGTTCTCATTTCCACCGAACACACCATAGTTGATCTCGTTGCGCTTATGTCCACGCTCGTCAAATGTCATCGTCGGTTTTACAAGAATGCCTGTCTCATTGGTTGTGATACGATGAAGCAGCGCCGTTACGTGACGGTGGTCACGGATGTTGTCTGCGGATCTTGCATAAAGTGGAATCGCAGTCACGACCTGCATTGTCATTTCTTCCTCCGAAATATTTGTAAGCTCTACCTTCAGAAGCTCCAGCTTCTCACCGCTGATTGGTGACACGCTGGATAGCGCTGCCTTCACACCGTTCTTCTCAGATGTACGTGTGATCTTGTGATGCATGAAGCCTGCCTCCAAATAGGTCGGTTCCTTGTCCTCTGTAAAAAGCTCTGCCTGCTGGGCAGCGGAACGCCCAGTCAATGACCAGAGTGTCTTGCCATTGATCTTGCACCATACATTTCTGGATGACTTGTCATTGTGCAGATTCTCACAGCTCACCGGTGGCATAAGGAATGAATTCTGACTCATCTTCGAGTCGCCTGCGAGATCGGGTGCAACCGAACTCATAACCCCTGATTCATTTGCGATTGGAAAATAAAGATAACTAAGCATCTCTGGATTCTCCATAGTAAAGTCGCCCTGATTTCCTACATAATTAATCTTCATTTCAACACTCCTTTTTATTAAAATTCTTATATTATTTTCTTGTTTTAGAGGTTGTCTGACAGTCTCTGCAAACAACCAGATGCGCGCAATCACGCACATTACAATTATATCGTATTTTTCCACATAAGAAAAGAGACGTCTATCATTTACGTCTCTTTTTTTAGTAAAATTTTACTCATCATTTGCATTTTTATTTTCGGTTGGCAGGTTCCATCTGTTCCCGCCAAAAAAGTCTGCCTCCGCAGCATCGTGTGTCACCAGAAATGTCGTCTTCCCTGCAGTCTTCTCCTTCACATACTGCATCACGATCTGCTTCGTCGTGGCATCCAATCCTTTAAATGGTTCATCTAAGATCACACAGTCCGCATCGTACAACAATGCCCGGAGCAGGGCGATCCGCCGCCGCATGCCACCACTTAGTTTCATGACGTTCTGTTTTAAGTCATCCGCCGTGATACCAACCTGTGCTGCCTCCTGTTCTATCCTGCACTTCTGCGCGTCCCTTTGTGCATGCGTCTTCTTACGTTCCAGCACAAGGGCAATATTCTCATAGGCTGAAACATCCTCGCACAACCGGTCTTCCTGAAACAATACAGCTACCCGCTCTGGCATGCCAGTTACTTCGCCGCTGTCCGCCTTTTCTAATCCTAACAGAATCCGAAGCAGGGTTGTCTTGCCACAGCCCGACGCGCCCATGATCACGGTCGTCTCTCCCGATGGGAACTCTTTCGAGATATGGTTTAACACCTGCTTATCACCATACGCTTTCGATACATTTTTTATTCTAATATCCTGCATCCGTATCCTCCATAAAACGTGAGCACGGATTAAGCAGCCTCGACAGTCCTGCCAGAAATACCTTCTCCGCCACCACGCTGATTACCACAATGATCACCGTCCACGCAAGCAGGTCGTCGGTATCAAGGTATATTTTTGCTGTATAAAGCATCTTGCCGATCGAACCGTTCGGCACGCCGATGATCTCTGCGGCGATACCTGCCTTCCATGCCATACCGGTTGTCACACGGCAGGCAGAAAGAAGAAACGGGCGAAGCTTCGGCAGCTCGATATAGCGGAAGCGTTTGCGCCATGGCAGCTGAAAGACTGTTGCGACCTCCTGCATCTCCCGGTTTTCTGCACGTAGTCCCTCTAAGACATTCTGATATATGATCGGAATTACGATCAGGAACGATATGAATACCGACAGATTCCGGGCGGACAGCCAGATCAGACAGATCACGACGAACGATGCCACCGGCACACTTTTGATCGTCGCCATCCACGGCCACAGCAAGGTCTCTACAACCGGGTGCTTCGCCGCCAGATAAGCAAGCAGGCAGCCCAGAATCAACCCAAGCAAAAAACCGCCTGCAATATGGTAGAACGAGAACCATATCGCACGCGCAAAGCCCTCCACCCGCCAGATCGTGCAAAGCCGTCTTGCAACTGCAACCGGTGTCACAAGCAGGATCCGCTGGTGAATGAGAAGTGCTGCAATTTCCCAAAAAGTGAGTGCAAGCAACGCTGCACCCACTTTCTTTAATACTTCTTTATAGTTCATATTTACAATCCATAATAAAAATCATCGGCTGGGAGTGTACCGCCAACTGCCTGTGGGTTCTCGTCAAAGAGAATCTGCAGATATCCGCTGACACTGTCCTTCATTTCCTGTCCCTTCAGGAATGTGATATGGCATTTCGGAATCGCCTTCTCTGCGAGCGGCGCCTTCGCCACAATACCATATCCGGCGATCAGCTCTGCCGCATCGGCTGCATTGTCATTTGTATAAGCAACGGAAGCCTCATACTCTGAAAGGAACGTCTCAACTGCCTGTGGATGCTCCTTCACGAAATCTGTCCGGGCAACAACCACACCAGTCACGATATCACAATCCTCGATCTCTGTCCATGCATCATTTAAGTCGATTGCAACGCGCAAGCCGTCAACCTGTCCCATTGCGGCTGTCGCAAATGGCTGTGGTAACATAGCGATCGCTTCAGAATCATTTGCAATATAAGACAGTGCTTCCGTTGTATCTGCGCACCACTGAATTGTAAGACCGCTGTCCGGATCAATGCCATTTTCCTTCAGGATATGACGCAGTGTGTACTCCGGTGTTGCACCCTGTCCGGTTGCATATACCTTCTTGCCTGCCAGATCCTTGATGCTCTGTATGCTGTCTCCACGCTCCACGATGTTCAGGACTCCCAGTGTGTTGACTGCGAGGATCTGTACGCCGCCGTTCGTGTTGTTATAGATCACAGAAGCCAGATTCGATGGAACCGCTGCAATGTCGATATCTCCCTTTGTAAGCGGTGCCACAAAGGTCGACGGATCGGTCGAAAGCTCTGCAAATTCATACGCATTCTTCGCCGCGCCATCCTCGGCATCCTTCATCAGCTTGACCATACCCATTGCGGTCGGGCCGGACATCGCACCGACACGAACTGTCACATTGTCCGTTTCCTCTTTCTTGCCACACCCTGCCAAAAGTGCGCAGAACATAGAAAGAGCCAGCAACAAAGCAAATACTTTCTTCACTGCCGGTCTCTTCTTTACATTTCGTCTCATCTCGTTCATAGATTTGCTCTCCTTTAATTAGTTAAATATGTATTAGATCTTAGCTGTGTTGCATTTCGCAGTCACACCATCGATCATCCCTAATTTGCCGGAAAGCGCACTGGTACACGACATCGGCGCATCCATAACGACGGATATGATAGAAACACCCTTCTTCTCATACGGAAGTCCCATACGGCCGATGATATAGTCTGCATATTCATGCAGAACCGCATTCACCTTCGCCGCCTGGTCTCTCTCATATACGATAATACTGATTACGGAAATTCGCTTATCCATAGTACCCTCTTTTATTACTCGCCTTTCCACGCGGGACGAACCCTTGTGCGTCAGAACGAAATGAAACAACTTTAATCTTCTTCAATATGCTCGCAACCCTGTGCGATAATTGTGCGGACATGTTCATCCGCCAGAGAATAGAAAATGGATTTTCCTTCTCTCCGGTTCTTCACCAGTTTATTCTGCTTCAAGATACGAAGCTGATGTGAGATTGCGGACTGTGTCATGCCAAGTGCTTCCGCCAGATCACACACGCACACCTCTGCCTCGAATAATACGAACAAAATCCGTATTCTCGTCGAATCGCCGAACACCTTGAAGAGCTCTGCCAGATCATACAATTCTGTCTCACTTGGCAGCTTCTCATTCACAATCTTCAGCAGATCCTTGTGTACCTCGTGACTCTCACAACATTCAATCATTTTCTGTGTCTGTGCCATAGTATCCTCATTTCACACTAAAGTTTCTTTACAAACAATGTACGGATCGCATTTAACACTGCCAGTATCATAACTCCGACATCTGCAAAAATGGCAAACCACATATTTGCAATACCAAGTGCGCCGAGTACCAGACAGATTACTTTAATACCAATCGCGAAATAAATATTCTCATATACGATACGGATACATTTTCTTGAGATCCGGATCGCCTTCGAGATCTTCAGTGGATCGTCGTCCATCAATACGATGTCGGCAGCTTCAATCGCTGCGTCGGAACCAAGCGCGCCCATCGCAATACCGATATCGGCACGTGAGAGAACTGGTGCGTCGTTGATTCCATCACCCACAAATGCAAGTTTATCCTTTTCCGACTTTTTCGTCAAGAGTTCTTCAACCTTTTCTACCTTATCGCCCGGAAGCAGCTCACTGCATACCTCGTCGATTCCAAGCTGTGCAGCTACATGATCTGCCACATTCTTGGCATCTCCGGTCAGCATAACGGTCTTCTCAATACCAGACTTCTTCAGTGCGGCGATCGCCTCTGCCGCATGCTCCTTGATGACATCGGAGATCAGAATATGTCCGGCGTATTTACCATCAATCGCTACATGGACAATCGTTCCAACATGGCTGCAGTCGTGATACTCGATACCGAGCTTCTTCATAAGCTTTGCATTTCCAGCTGCAACAACCTTTCCGTCCACCTTTGCTGTCAGACCATGACCACCGATCTCCTCCACGTCACTGACGCGGTTCTTATCGATCGGCTTGCCATACGCACGCTGTAAGCTCTTGCTGATCGGATGGGTGGAATAGCTCTCTGCAAGGGCTGCATACTCAAGCAGCTCCTCATCCTTATATGGACTGTGGTGGATACCATTTACCTCAAATACACCCTTCGTCATCGTACCGGTCTTATCAAATACGACGATCTTCGTCTGCGACAATGTCTCTAAGAAGCTTGATCCTTTGACAAGGACACCTTCCCGGCTCGCGCCGCCGATGCCTGCAAAGAAGCTAAGCGGAATACTGATTACCAGTGCACATGGACAACTGATTACAAGGAATGTCAGGGCACGGTATACCCAGTCGCCCCATTCCGGTGCAAGCCCCATAAATGCCATCCGCACGATCGGCGGTAAGATGGCAAGTGCCAGAGCGCCATAGCAGACTGCCGGTGTATAGATCTTCGCAAACTTCGAGATAAAGTTCTCGGAACGTGATTTTCTGGAGCTTGCATTCTCTACCAGTTCCAAAATCTTCGATACCGTCGACTCGCCGAATTCCTTCGTCGTACGGATCTTCAAAAGTCCGGTCATGTTGATACATCCACTGATGATCTCATCGTCCACGCTGACTTCCCGCGGTACGCTCTCACCCGTCAGTGCACTTGTATTCAAGGACGATGTTCCCTCGACAACGACACCATCGATTGGCACCTTCTCACCCGGCTGTACAACGATAACCGTACCGATCTCGATCTCATCCGGATCAACCTGCTCAAGCTCTCCGTCCTTCTCTACATTTGCATAATCCGGGCGGATATCCATCAGATCACTGATGTTCCGGCGGCTCTTGCCAACAGCGTAGCTCTGAAACAGCTCTCCGATCTGATAGAAGAGCATAACCGCAGTACCTTCCTTGTAATCCCCGAGTGCGATCGCACCGATGGTGGCAACTGCCATCAGGAAATTCTCATCGAAAATCTGTCGGTTCAAAATTCCCTTTCCTGCCTTCTTCAGGATATCATATCCGATTACAAAATACGGAATCATATACAGTCCGAACCGCACGTATCCTTTCACCGGGATAAACTGCAAAGCGATCACCAATACCGCTGCAATAATGATCCGAATCAATACCTTCTTCTGCTTCTTCGTCATAGCCGTCACTTCCTATCTCTGTCTGCTTCTTCTACTTACTTATGCACACCTGCTGCATCTGTGCAGATCTCTTATAAGAAGATCTCGCAGTCATCCTCTACCTTCTTGCAGTTCTTCAGAACGTCCTTCATAACTGCCTTTGCATCTGCACCTTCTTCAAACTCTACGATCATCTTGAGTGCCATAAAGTTTACAGTTGCGTCCTTGACACCAGCTGTATTCTTAGCAGCGTCCTCCATCTTATTTGCACAGTTTGCACAATCAACATCAATTTTGTAAGTTTTCTTCATCATCGTATCTCCTTTTTTCTCGATATCATATGAACAATTATTCATATGTTTTTGTTTATTATAGCATTCCTTTTTCAGATGTCAACTATCAATTTCCATTTTTTCCTGTTTTTTTATCACGCAGATCATTATGACAAGCAGGCTCAAAAATGCTGCCAGACTTCCTGCCGCTCCCAGACTGATTCCACGCCCGGATAAATCAAATTTTGCACTCACACCAAGTACAGCCGTCACCGCTAACAGAATTCCGATCAATCCCTCTCCGGCGATCAGTCCGGAAGAAAATAAGATTCCATCCTGCACATACGCCTCATTCTTTTTCCTTTCATAAAACGCGCGCAACAGACCGCCAACCATGATCGCTGTTGACAGATGAATCGGCAGATACAATCCGATAGAAAAAGGAAGCACCGGAATCCCAACGATCTCAACCGCAACTGCGATAAATACGCCGATCAGAATCAGTCCCCACGGCAGATAATCTCCCATCACACCTTCCACAACCAGCTTCATCAATGTTGCCTGCGGTGCCGGAAGCTCCGGATCACCAAAGCTCCATGCTGCCTGCAACAGATACAGCACACCACCGATTGCAAGTCCGGAAACAACCGCCCCGATCAGCTCTCCAACCTGCTGCTTCCACGGTGTTGCCCCGACGATAAAACCAGTTTTCAAATCCTGCGACGTATCCCCTGCCATTGCCGCGACAATACAGATGACCGTTCCCATTGAGATTGCAACTGTCATTCCTTTTAATCCGGTCTGCCCGGTTAATTTCAGCACAAAGGATGCAAGCAGCAATGTCGCGATTGCCATACCAGATACCGGATTGTTCGAAGAACCGACAAGACCAACCATCCGTGCACTGACGGTTGCAAAGAAAAATCCAAACACGGCAATAAAAAGTGCCATCGGCACAGACAGCCGGATCTGTGGCATCACACACAGGAACAACAGGATTGCCACAATTCCAATGATCACATACCGCATCGGAATATCACGTTCTGTCCGTTCCCTTCCCGTATTCCCATAGCCACGCACTGCCTTACGGAAGGTCGTCACGATCAATGGCAACGCCTTTACAAGGCTGATAATTCCGCCTGCTGCAACTGCTCCGGCTCCAATATAGCGGATATAGTTTCCCCACAATTCCCATGTGGTTAAAGTGCCGATTGCTCTCGTCGCTGGAAACAAGATATTATCCCCACCAACCAGCACGAACGCCGGCATCAGCACGAGCCAGCCAAGTACCGCCCCGCTCAACAGATACGAAGACACACGCGCGCCGCAGATATATCCAACACCCACCAATGCCGGTAGCACATCGATACCAAAGCCTGCCCCACGCAGCTTCCGGCTTTCAAAATCGACTTCACTTGGAAACAGCTTCAATCCGTCTGCTAAAAATTTATAGACAGCTGCCGCGAGCAATCCTTTTAATACCTTCTTTGCTTTCGCGCCACCCTCTTCTCCAGCAAGCAGCACCTTCGAACATGCCGTTCCCTCCGGGTATGGCAGGCGGTCATGTTCTTCCACGATCAGCGCGTGGCGAAGCGGCACCATGAAAAGCACGCCAAGCAGACCGCCGCTTATGGCAAGCATCGCGATCGTAAAAAAAGACGGCATCGCCGTGCCATGCTCCTTCGCCCACATAAACAACGCTGGAAGCGTAAAGATTGCACCTGCCGCCAGCGATTCTCCGGCGGAGCCGATTGTCTGTACCATGTTATTTTCCAGAATCGAATCCCGCTTTAACAACAGCCGCACAATCCCCATCGAGATCACGGCTGCCGGAATGGATGCGGATACCGTCATACCGACACGCAGCCCCAGATAGGCATTGGCACCACCAAATACAACGGCAAGTAAAATTCCTAAAATAAAAGCTGTCGGTGTAAATTCAGTTGTTTTTTTCATTGTCTGTTTCTCCCTGTTTTTATACTTCTTCACAGATACAGTTTTTCCCATTTTTCCTGCATACATACATTGACTTTTTCCGTCCATCTTATGTATAATTGTAAATAAAAAAAGCGCGAATGGCAGACACATTTCACGACAGAAGGGAGCGTATATTTATGAACAAACAGGTCATTATTTCAATCGGACGAGAGTATGGAAGCGGCGGACATGTAATCGCAGAAATAATCGCCAAGCATTACAATATTCCACTTTATGACAGAAATATTCTCGACGAGCTTTCCAAGGAAACTGGAAATTCTTACGATGTCTATAAGAAATACGACGAAAAGCCAGCAAATCCTTTTATCACCAGAACGGTACTCGGACAGTCAAACTCCGTAGAAAAGATTATTGCAGAAATGCAGTTTAATTTCCTGAAGGAAAAGGCAGAAAGCGGAGAATCCTATGTAGTACTCGGTCGTTGTGCCGAGGACATCTTACAGGATAATGATGGACTGATCTCCATCTTCCTTGTCGGCGACACCGATGTGAAGCAGAAGCGAATCATGGAAGTCAAGCATGTATCCGCAGACGAGGCGCTCACAAAAATGAAACGCCACGATAAAAGCCGGAAGCAGTATCACAATTCCTTCTCCTCTGGCAAATGGGGCGATTCCCGGTACTATGATGTCTGCATCAATACCAGCCGCCTTGGTCTGAAAGCTTCAGCAGAAGAACTGATTCGCTATATCGACGCCAGAGTAGCTGCCATGTAATTGAATTCATACATTGATATATTTACATACAAAAAGAGTCCTGCAAATCCGCAGGACTCTTTTTTGATTTCTTATATTATTTGATAATGCTTGCTCTTCCATCGTTCAAAGGCGTTGCACTCGGTGCTTTGCCTCCCTTTGGTACGAGCACGATCTGAATTCCTTCCAGACGCTTTGCATATCCAACTGTTCCAGCTGTCTGCCCATTCTTCGCCCAGTTCAACCAGCCGAAAGTCTGTGCGTGTACACGGTAGTATACATCATATTTCTCAGCAAGTTCACCAGTCAGTTTGATCTCGATTGCCTCCAGACGCTTCGCCTGTCCAGTCGTTCCGCTGACTACTCCATCGCTAACCCAAGGCTGCCATCCCAATTTCTGCACATGCGTATGATAAGTCACACCACCATCTACACCAAGTGCTTCATTGTTGACCTGAATCCGGATTGCCTCCAGCCGCTTTGCTTCTCCATATGTTCCAGAGAAGGAACCGTCTGATACAAATTGCTGGTTGCCATAGGTCTGCACATGCGTTGCATAATTGATCAAGCCCGGCTGATCACTCTTCGATGCAGCCTTTCCGTACTGTACATAAGAAACAGCGCTGGTTCCCGAAGATGGCGTCATCCCCTTCGGTACTACGTAAATCTGGATTGCTTCCAGACGCTTTGCAAATCCTGACGTACCAGCCGTTTCACCATTCTTTGCCCAGCCAAGCCAGCCAAAGGTCTGTGCATGTACACGATAATACACATCGAATTTGTCTGCGTCGTTGCCTGTTAATTTGATACGGATTGCTTCCAGACGTTTGGCCTGTCCAGTTGTTCCGCTTAAATCTCCATCGGCAACCCAGTCGCCCCAACCAAAGGTCTGTACGTGTGTCTGATATGTGACGCCCAAATCATACGCGCCACTGACCTTGATCTTGATTGCCTCCAGGCGCTTGCCAAGTCCGGTCGTTCCGCTTGTCATACCGTTAAATTTATCTGCCTGCCAGCCATAACTCTGTACATGTGTGCTATACGCTACATTCAGGAACGAATTTGCTGTACTGGATGTCTTTTTTACCGTACAGAATTTGTACATATAATCATTTACAATACTATATCCATAATTTGATGCAGTTGCCCAGCCCTTTCCCCAAGGGTTTTCCTGAATACCCAAGTACTCTGCAAAAGTTGCACAGCCTCTTGTCACATACTGGAATCTCGGATCAACCACTGCATTTTTCAGATCTTCCTGTGAAGCGTATGCCTTCAGATGCTGTACCTGTGCACGTACTCCCAGACGTACCGAACCAAATGCCTGTCCAGCAGCGCCGCCTCCGGTTGCGCCCAGTCCACAGAAATTATACTGCTCAATCTTTACATCGCCGCCGAATCGCAGGAATCCAGTTTCTTTCATTGCCTGTGCAAATACAACACCCGGATCTACGCCCTCTGCAACTGCCTCGTCGTAAAAGATCTGGCAAAATGTCTGCAATGGATTGGACGATGCTTTGATCTCTGTATCATGCTCCTGATAGTAATTCGGGAACGTTGCATTGGACTTATAATACGATACCATACGATCAACGGATGTCGTCGGAGTCGTCATGATTGGTGTCAATGCTTCGGACGTACCACCGTCATATGCTGTACGGATCGTATCCGCGATTGTCGCCTTAGAACCGTAATTCCCATTCTTGGACAATCCATAATATTCTGCAATGGCGGTTGCATCTGCATACCCCATTTCCTTTACTTTATCTTCTCTTGACAAAAAGTTATATACATCACCAGAATTATCGATAAATGCATGCTCGATCAAAACTGCCGGGAAACCAGCTTCCTTAGAACGCTTGATAACGCCTAAGTAATCCGATGGTGAACCATCTGGGTACTGGCTGCCGTCCTCTGTATTCCGGATCTTGATTCCTCTGTTATATAGGCCAAGTGCTACCAGCTTCTGCTGGATTACTTCTGCCAGTTCTTTTCCTTCTGTTCCGATACCCGGTATGTAATTGCCGTTTGGATAATACACCTCGGCACCGCCATGTTGTCCACCAACAGCATTGATATGAATGCTGACAAACACATCTGGATTAAATTTCTTTGCATACGCTACGCGATTAGCAAGATTATTGTCCGTATCTGCAGTTCTTGTCATGTATACTTCAACATGGCTATACTCTTCCAGCTTTGACTTGCAATACTGCGCAATTTTCAACGTCAAATCCGCCTCTCTCAAGCCATATTTACATGCACCCGGATCAGAACCGCCATGTCCCGGATCAAGCACAACAACCAGATTCGGATTGACTGTCGACTGTGTTGCGATTCCGCTGTCTGCAACACTGTCATCGGCTTCCTGTAAAGCTTCGGTCAGAGAATCAAAAGTCATCTCCTGTCCTTCGGCATCCAGCACGGTAATTCCGTCTTCGCCGCAGGCTTCCTCTGCATCCTGCTCTGCCTGTTCATCCACGACATAGGCATCCGCCTCAGAATCAACATCCGTATTGATACCAAATTTGGCTTCAATTCCGGTATCCACCATACGAACAATTCGTTTCTCTCCGTCTGCAACTACCTCAATCGTGGTTACTTCATATTCTCCGCTCGGCTGGGTATCATCAAACTCCATGTTAAACAGCAGGCTTCCCTCATCTACGGTATCCGCAGTCACTTCATAGGAAGTACCAGTCTCCACATTGACGTAAGTCAAAACCGCATCCGAAAGCTTCTCCGTTCCATCTCCGACATCCGCCAGAACAAACTGGCTTCCCGGTGTACATACAACCGGACTTCCGACGACCAGATAATTCAACTGTTCTTCTGTCTGTACCACCGAAACTGGTTCTGCTGCGCAAATCGGGACTCCATTTCCCGCAAGCAGCATCCCCGCTGTCAAAATGGCTGCAAGAATCTTCTTACTCTTTTTGAAGCGTATCATGTTACTCTCTCCTTCGTTTTCTACTATAATCCAAAAAACACCATTCCGATTATAATATCATTTTCGGCAGATAGCAATGATTACGCATCCCTTTTTCGTCATTTTCTTGTAAATTTCCTGTAATTTTCACTATCGACGTAGTTTTCTCTTCCGTTTATAGCCGGTATACTTCTGTTTTTTCTCGTAACGTGCCCGTAACTTCTCCGCAATCAGCGTGAGATACCGGAATAAGGATTCCGCTGCGAATCCGAACACAACCATCAACAATATACACCGGTTTGACATATCACTTAATGCGAACAGCTTCTTCAGGAAGATTCCGGAGAATACAAGTCCGAATATATTCAGGAAGATCACGCCGTACTTCATCTTATTGAGAGGTTCGCTGATCTTAAATAAGATCATAAATCCAACAACCGACAAAACCAGTGTTGCGGCTGTCGCCACACTCGCATCCGGAAGTCCGAATACCGATCCAAGCATGACAAGGGCTCCGACTGCAATCACATCGGTCAGACCGCCCGGCAGTGCCTTAAGCAGCACATTCGTGATAAATCTGCCTTCGATCCGGTTCTTGTTCGGCTCTAATGCAAGCAGGAATCCCGGTGCGCCGATTGTGAACATACTGATCAAGGATACCTGCGCCGGTTCGAGCGGATATGTGATCATCAAAACCATCGAGAATACCGCCATCAACAGAGAAAATATATTCTTTACCAGGAACAGGCTCGCTGACCGCTGTACGTTATTAACCACGCGCCGTCCTTCATACACGACATCCGGCATATGTGCAAAATCCGAATCCAGCAATACCACCTGGGCTGCCTGTGCCGCTGCCTCACTACCCGATGCCATCGCCACACTGCAGTCTGCATCCTTCATCGCTAAGATATCATTGACACCATCGCCGGTCATCGCAACTGTATGTCCTTTGATCTGCAATGCCTTCACAAGCTTCTGTTTCTGCTTCGGTGTCACACGTCCAAAGACAGTGTACTGTTCCACTGCATCCCTAAGCTTCGCCGCTGTATCAAGTGTGGTCGCATCCACATAATTCTCTGCACCCGGGATTCCCGCCTGCAGCGCAACCTCAGAAACTGTTCCCGGATTATCACCGGAGATAACCTTGATTGCCACGCCCTGATTGTTAAAATATTCGAATGTCTGCTTTGCATTTTCACGAATTGGGTTCGCAAGTATGACAAATCCAAGCGGAATCACCTCTTCTGTAAGTCCGTGCTTTAAATCTGTTCCTGCGTATTTTGCAAAAAGCAGGACGCGGTCACCATCCTTCGTGAAGGTTGTAATCTCTTCTTCCACCGTCGCATATGCATCTCGCAGGACAAATTCCGGCGCCCCTAATATATAAGTTCCTTCTGTAAATACGATTGCACCGTATTTCGTTGTTGAGGAAAATGGATAGCGCTCCACAACCATCCGATGCGGTGTCGCACCATCATTTTCTGCAAATGTGCGGAGTGCCTGCATCGTCGCATTGTTGTCGTTCGATGCAAGAGTATAATCCACAAGTAATTCCTGCAATTCCTCCGGCGTGTGCAACAGATTCTTCCCGTTCTTACTGCATATGATCTGCTTGACATTCATCGTTGGCTCGGTGATCGTACCGGTCTTATCCACGCACAGCACATCGACACGCGCAAGTGCTTCGATGCTCTTCATATCATGCAGCAGCACCTTCCGGCTGGCAAGCTTCATGGTGCTGAGAGCCAGTGCGATTGTCGTAAGTAAATATAATCCCTCCGGAATCATACCGATGATCGCCGCAACCGTCGCTGTCACACTCCGGCGAATTGTCTCATGGTTGATAAAATGGCTCTGATAAAACAGCAGAAGTCCGATTGGTATGATAACGATACCGACCCATTTGACGATCTGGTTGATCGAGCGGATCATCTCGGACTGCTCGCCGCTTCCCATCGTCTTTGCTTCCTGCGAGAGCTTCGCGATGTAGGATTCATTTCCAACGTGTGTGAGTTCGGCATGGCATCGTCCGGATACGACAAAGCTTCCTGAGAAGAGTTCGTCGCCGGGATTTTTCTCTACCTCGTCCGCTTCTCCGGTAAGCAGCGATTCATTGACCTGCACGCTTCCTTCCACAACGACTGCATCTGCGCAGATTTGGTTGCCCGCCTCTAAGATGATCTCATCATCCTGTACAAGCTGTTCGGTTTCAATCTTCTGCTTCACGCCATCCCGCACGACGATCGCGTGCGGTGCATTCAGCAGATTCATCTTGTCCAGTGTCCGCTTCGCACGAACCTCCTGTATAATTCCAATCAGTGTATTGCCGATGACAATCGGCAGGAAAGTCAGGTTCCGAAAAGAACCGACCAGACAGAGTAAGACTGTAATGATCAAAAAGATCAGGTTAAAATATGTGAATGTATTGGAGACGATAATCTCCTTCGTTGTTTTATCGGTAGACAGGTCGCTCTCGTTCGTCAGTCCCTGATCGATCCGCTCCTGTACTTGTTGCTGCGTAAGTCCCATAGTTTTCTCCTTTTTGAAAATACCCTTGCTGCATCCTGCAATCTGATTCTGTATAGTATATTCCTGCAACTATGTTTGCATATGCGATGTATTGAGCCCAAGAAATTCTAAATGTTCTGTTATACAATATTATCATCGTACGCAACCGCCGCCCGGGTATTGCCCCCTCGCTTCGCTCGTCGGCAGATTGTCGGGCGCATCCTAAATATGAATCTACGATTCATATGCGCCCTCCGCTCGCCATCCATGGCTCAGTGGCGGCTTGTTTGAACATCGTGTTCAAACATTGCTGTTATTATCCAGAACATTAAGAACTTCTAAGCCTCAAACATATGCATATTCCAAACATAGTTGCAGGAATTACACATACAGAACCAGATTACAATATACTTTTTTGTATTTTCAACACTTCTTATGCCTTAATTCTATATCTTCCAAATTATTACATATGATAGCACAGGAGATTTGCTGAAACAACGCAAATTCTATGAACTTTTGGTGAATCTTAGGAATCGGCGGTACAGCAAAAATCCGGCAATCGACGTAATAATATCCGTAACCGGAAACGTCAGCCAGAAGAAGTTTAGCCCGATTCTTGAGAATGCATACCCAAGCGGCACAAACAAAAATACCGTTCTTATCACCGTAAGCATACTGCTTGTAAACGCTTTTCCAACTGCCTGAAAGAACACCGGAAATGTCAATGATGTCACAAGCGGAATAAAGCTCACCGCAATGATACGGAACGCCACCTTCCCAATACGGATCACTTCTGCGTCATGCGAGAATACATGCAGCATCTGCCCCGGCATCAGTTCAAAGCAAAGCACACCAATCATCATCAGGGATACTCCATATATAAGTGCCAATGACAGCGTCTTCTTGCAGCGGTCAATCTTCATCGTTGCATAATTGTAGCTTAAGATTGGCACGATACAGGTCTGCATCGCACCGAGCGGAATGAAGAAAAACGCCTGCCATTTGTAATAAAGGCCGAGTACCGTCACCGCCTGATCAGAGAAGGTTGCAAGTACCATATTAAGTCCGAATATATAGAACGTGTACGCAGACTGCATCAGGATGTTCGGGATTCCCATCTTATAAATCTTGCGGATGTCCGGCAGATATACAGATAACGCCGGTGACTTCCGGAATCCTCTGCGCATGACGATCAGCGCCGCTACGATCTGACCAACGACGGTTGCTGCCGCAGCTCCTGCGATTCCCATCTTCGGCAATCCAAACATACCAAAAATCAAGAGTGGATCGAGTATGATGTTTGTAACCGCACCTGCAATCTGCGCGATCATCGGCGTCTTCATGTCGCCGTTTGCCTGCAGGATCTTCGTCCAGATGCTCTCTAGAAAAAGTCCGAAAGAAAAGACGCATACAATCCGTCCATACATCACAACCTCTTTGATTACTTCTGCGGAATCCGTCGACATCTTCGCGTATGCGGGCATGAAGAAATAACAGAACACGGCGAATACTGTCCACATAAACAAAGTAAGTGGCGTGCCGATCCCACCGATTTCGTCTGCCTTTTCGTCCTCGGACAAGCCTAAGTAATGCGCCATGCACGTATTGATACCAACACCGGTTCCCACCGCAAATGCGATCATCAGAAGCTGGATTGGATAGATGATGGACAGCGCGGTCAGTCCACTCTCGGAATACCGCCCGACAAAGAAGCTGTCCACAATGTTATAAAGTGCCTGTATCAACTGCGCCAGCATCACGGGCGGTGCCATATTCCATAGTATTTTACTGATTTTCTCTGTGCCAAACATCTGGCTGTCTTGTTTCATGTTTTACCATTCCTCGCTGTCCCACAAGATTGTGAATGGGCCATCGTTCTCCAGTTCGACCTTCATATCAGCACCGAAGCTTCCGCATTCTACCTTTCCGAACGTCTCCACACATTTTGCCTTGAAATACTCATACATTTCCTCAGCAAAGTCCGGCGCACCCGCCTTCACAAAGCTTGGTCGGTTTCCCTTCTTGCAGTCCGCATATAATGTGAACTGGGATACGACCAGCACTTCTCCACCTACATCGGTAATTGACAGGTTCGTCTTGCCCTCTTCGTCTGCAAATATCCGGAGGGTTGAAAGCTTCTTCACATAGCGGTCAACCATCTCCTTCGTATCTCCCTCTGCCACACCGAGCAGAAGCAGATAGCCCTTGCCGATGCTTCCGATTGTCTCTCCATCTACTTTTACGGACGCGTGATTAACACGCTGTATTACAATTCGCATGATTTTTCTCCTATTATTCTTGTTTTATTTTTCGACAGAGGTTAAATATTCTATATTATTCTTATCTGTCTCTATTTCTTGCTAAGCATCCCTATTATACATATGCAATTCCCCCGTTTCAACTATCTTTTCTCTCTCCATTCTCCAAATTGGGGGAATCTTTCTGTTTTCAGATTTTCTCCCCAATCAACTTTCTTCTCTCTGTCTTCCAGTTGGGGAATTTTCCTGTTTCCCTGATTTTCTCCCCAACCCGCTTGCTTCCTATCAGCTTCCGATTGGGGAGTTTTTCCCGTTCCTCCACTTTCTCCCCATCCTGCTTGCTTCCTATCAGCTTCCGGTTGGGGAGTTTTTCCCGTTCCTCGATTTTCTCCCCAACCCGCTTGCTTCCTATCAGCTTCCGATTGGGGAGTTTTTCCCATTCCTCCACTTTCTCCCCATCCTGCTTTCTTCCTATCAGCTTCCGATTGGGGAGTTTTTCCCGTTCCTCCACTTTCTCCCCATCCTGCTTGCTTCTCTCAACCTTCCCGTTGGAGTAAATTCTCTATTTTGGAAAAATTCACCCAATTCACGCATATACTTTCTCAGGACATAGTATAAATTTCCAAAAAATCCATAAACTATATGCATATCTGCACGAACCAACTAACCCAAGAAAGGACAAACCAACATGAAATTCAAAACCAACGCCATCCGTTTTCTCTTCATCTCCATCCTCGGAGTGCTGCTGCATTTCACCTATGAATGGTCGGACGACAACCGCATTGTCGGGCTGTTCTCGGCGGTCAACGAATCCACGTGGGAGCATCTGAAGCTGCTCTTCTTCCCGATGCTTCTGCTCACGCTGGTCGAGCTGTTCTTCTTCCATGAAAAAATGCCAGCCAATTACCTCTGGGCGCGTACCCTCGGAATCTTGTCCGGCATGATTTTTATTGTCGCAGTTTTCTATACACTGAATGGTATCCTCGGAACAAACTACGACTGGATCAATATTGCACTATATTTTGCAGGCGTTATCTTCGCCCTCTTCGTGGAAAATGATGTCTACCGAAATGGGAAGGCAGAAAAGCTCATCCTTTCTTCCGCGATTTTGCTCCTCTTAACCGCGGCATTTTTCACCTTTACGGAATATCCGCCACAGCTCGGCATCTTCCAGTAAATAATTTTTCTATCTCAATTGTTTTATTTGTCCATCCTCCATTTCATACACATGATCACATAATGCTTCAATATCTTCCCGGTTATGGCTTGCCAAAAGAATTGTCTTTCCTTTCTGCTTTTCTTTGCAGAAAATTTGACGCATCTCTTCTACCCCCTGTCGATCCAAACCATTCATAGGCTCATCCAATATCAAAACAGCAGGGTCTTCCATAATTGCCTGCGCAATTGCCAGACGTTGCTTCATTCCTAAAGAAAAGTTTTTTACCTTCTTTTTGGATTCCGGATCAAGTCCTACCATCCTCATTATTTCATGCAACAATTCCATGTTCTTTTTATTTCGAATTTCAAACAAATATTTTAAATTATTAATCCCACTTTCACTTTCCAGAAACGCCGGATTTTCAATAATTATCCCTGCATTTTTTATTAGTTCGCCACCAGATTTATATCTTTTTCCATCAATCAAAATCTCTCCGCTATCTTCAAATAATAATCCACATATACATTTAAACAGTACTGTTTTTCCTGATCCATTATGCCCTATAATTCCTGTAATTTCACCATTTGGGCAAACAAGCGAAACATCATTCAATACCTTTTGTTCACCAAAACTTTTTTCCAGATTCTTTACCTCGATCATTATCAAACCTCCATGCCTACGTTTCATTGATCCAATCAAATTCAGTATGCCTGATTCTTCTATATGCCGCAAAAAACGATAAACACATTATGCAGATTATCAAAATCACATATACATATTGTTTCGGATACTGCCAATCCATAAATATTGTTTCTCCGTATACTGATATTCGATACCATGTAAATATCGAAAGAAATGGCAGCCAGCGTTGGGTAAAAAACAGGCCTTCCGATAACCCTAACAAAGACAGCATCAAAACCACTACGATTGACACTGTACGATTGAACCAGATACTTATTGCAAACATCACACATCCTACCATGACCGAAACCAGCCATACCATCAAGAAACAGGTTTCCATTGCCGTGATCGGCTTATAATTCATCAAAATACTCGGTGATACCAGATTCATCAGATTATAGGAATACAAATTGGTTGAATATGCCATTGTATGTATTACTTTTCCCCATTCCATTGTAAAGTTGATTTTGGGAACAAATACAAGTACGCATACAGCAAACGAAATAATTGTAAACATAAACATGGATAGTATCATGGATAGCATTTTCTCCATAAACCACTTTTTTCGTCCCATTCTTGAAATGTAATATAATTCATTCGCATTAAAATAAGGAATATCCGATAACAGATAACATATAATAATTCCGTAAAATGCCGCAAAAAATGTATTACTAAATATATGAGGAACAATCCAGATGCTTACTTTTTCATTCACATCCCCAATTAATTGATCCATTCCCGACGTGACTGCTAACACTAATCCGACTACCATCATTACAGCACTTATGAATCGAAAGGAACGCATTTTTTTAATGCTGTCATAAGCAGCTGTTTTTATTATTTTTTGAACATTCGCCATTCACTTTCTCCTTCCATTCTTATAATTAATACAATAACTGACAATGAATATGTAACAACATATTTGGAAGAAAAATGTTGATGGTTGCTGTCCTGAAAGTGTCATTTCCAACTGATTCACCCCTAATGCCTTCCACGAAATGACTGCACCTCTTTGCCATCCAAGTAATCTTTGCATTAAAATATCCTGTACATACACACATAATAGCGGAAATGTATATGCCGCGATTTTATTGTTCACAAACTCTGACACAAACAACCCAAGCAATGACATAAAGCCTGCCAGTACTGACATATGGAAGATACAAACTGCAAAATACAGACCTGTTCTTCCTTCTTTTAAGTACTGCATATATGCGCGCTCCAAATCCAGTATTTCAAACCACTGTGTTTCATCCGGCATCCCCAATCGGATATAGTTTATTTGTAACGTAATCAAAAAGCCTAATATAAATGTGATCTGTGTCGAAATGAATACAACTAACATCTTCGAAATAATATAATATTCCCGATGATTACTGCGCAGTTCCATTTGAATCCGAAATTTATGACAGTTGTCATCTATATAACTACCAACATATGGTACCGATGCTATCCCCATTGCGATAAACAACAACTGCATCGTATTTACATGATTCATCCACGAAACAACATCCGCTGGCTCATCTTTGTTATAAAGAAGCAGTACACTAATTATAATCACACATATTGGGAATCTCCAATTTCCAAATGCTCGTCGCACATCTATTTTCAAATACCTCAATAGCATAATTTTCCCTCTCATTTATTGCACTATAATTTTTCCTGTTATTGCATTCACACGTAATTCATATTGATACTCCGAATCATTCAATGGTTTTTCATTTATTTGGAACGCCCATACAGGAATCAGTGTTTTTCCATCTTTCATATGGTCTACTATCAGTTCTGCCGAAATCACTTCCCGATCCGCTCCATCCACAATACCTTCAAAATATTCAATCACAGATTGCATAACTGCATCAAAGTTCAATAAAGATTCACTTTCATTCATTGATGTATAATCATACAAGTTTTGTATATAGCAAAAGATAATTCCTTTTTTATTATACATAACTGTGATTTGTGCATTTAAATCCTGTGCACTTTCCTGCCAAAAGGAATTACCCTGAAAATCACGAAGCCCAGAATACACATGATGAAAATAGAACAAATAGGTATCATTTTCTTCCGACCAATCCGTCTTATACTCCTCTTCCTGCTGATTTCCATCCATATCTATATGTTCTTCCTGTTGCTGCAAAATTTCATGATCCAAATAATACGTTTCACATGTAAAATCTTTTTTTAAATCTATGCCACACGAATCCATGATTTCATATATTTCCTGCTTTGCAGCTTCTTCAGAAGCAAACGTAAATTCTTTCGAATCCGTATATTCTGACAAATTATAATCTGAATAAAACCTGTCCGTTTTCAAACATGCATTCAATTCCAGATATTCCAAATCCGTATAGGTACAGGAATCCAATCCCCATGTAAAAAAAGATTCACTGACGCCATCCGACACCGCATTACTTGATATCATTTGTGCCTCCGCATCCAATGTATTGCTACCATCATCCGGCATAAACACTCTGCCTACTTTTTCATAATCCAACGAACATTCCGTCGCGGTTCCATTCTTCCAGCTTACTTCCTGAGGTGTTATTTCTTGTAAATCAATACGTAAATGTTCCGAACTATATCGATACTGTTGCGGGAATGTCTGCGTTTGTATATTATCAGCTTCTGTTTTCCCATTATTATTTCCTGAACAGGAAGTCACCACGCATGTTATAAACAGCATGCACATAACAACCAATTTCTTTTTCATAAAGCCAGTTACCTCCATCATACAAATAAAGCGATTTGAGACGTTTTATTTTGTTCCAAACCGCTTTATATTTCACTCAAAATTTATGGACAATAATTTCCTTTTCCGTGAACATTTGCATAATTCATAGGTGCGGAAGCATATACATAATATTGATGTCCACGTTTTGCTTCTACCAAATCATAATTATGGCTTTTTGTAGTACCCAAAGGATGACCAGGGTACGTCAACGCTGTAGACACCCTTACGTGATCGCTAGAGTATGATGTAAAGTTTAATGATGGACCATTGGTTAATGACGTTAATTTTATATAAAATTTCTGGTCATTATCTCCTTTAGCCTCTTTTCTTGAATAAGGATCCTTTGATGCTACCCCTGAAATATTAGATGCCGTAACATCTAACGAAATATTCCCAGCTCGAGCAACTCCACTTCCCAAACATCCAAATATAGCAAATGCTAATGCTATTTTTGATATTATCTTTCTCATAATTCATTACCTCCTCTACTGTACTTTTCCACTTTTCTTCAATACTTCTTCCAGCCCCTCTGGTTCTTCTGGTTCATACCAGCTTCCACGACAGCATTCCGGTGCAATAGCTGCTACACCAATCGCGAATGCGCATAGCTTTCCACTATGCCTGACAAGAAATTCCAGTACTTTTTTCATGCTCTTTTCCCTCCTGTAAATAATTATTTGAATTTCTTATTAAACCCATTTTTATCCTATCATACGCACAGATGCTTCTTTCATTTTTTCTGCGAATGGTCAAAAACGGGGAGTAAAGTGCATTTTACCCCCCGTTTTTGACCATTTACGGGAAATTATATATTACCAATTGTTCTATGTTATGATGCTTATATGGAGGTAAATCGAATGAAAATTACAGAAACGCTCAGCGTAAAAATCACGGATATATTTATCGATAATCACGTTCTACCGTTTCAGCAACGGGCAGCTTACATATACTGCTTTGACTTCTGTTTCGACTTATTCCTATATAATCTCAGCCTTCTGATTCTTGGAATCTTTTTCCATCATGGATGGCTGGCACTCGTCTACGTTTTTACAATGTCTCCACTCAAGATGCTTGCCGGAGGCATGCATGCATCTTCGCGCGGCATATGTGATATTATTTCTTATCTCACCTTCTGTATTGGAATAATTATCACGATCTATCTGCCAATCCCTGCAATCCAGACATTTCCAGCCTTCTGGTGTTTCTGTGTATTGCTGATTGCCATCATCATCCTTGCACCTATAGATACAAAAAGCCATCGCCTGACTCAAAAGAAGAAACGTCGATTAAAATACCTGACTGCAATATATTCGATAATGCTACTAAGCTTGTACCTTATATTTTTTAACTTTTTTAGATTTGATTCTATCCAGATTATGTTCTTTTGTGTTATCGTAATATGGATAAACCAATTATTGGGGCGAATCAGCAAAGGGGGATCTCAATGAAACTGAACATTGCAATCTGTGACGATGACGAAGCAGCAATTGAATATTTAAAATCCTGTATCACACATTTTTATTTTGCGTTTGATGTGGAAGTTTCTATCTCTACATTTACAAGCGGAAGAACATTCTTAGATTCCTATACAGAAAAAGGACAATATCAGTTAATTTTCATGGATGTAGAAATGCCAGAGCTAAACGGTTTGGATACCGCAAGCATCCTGCGTTCCACCATCGACCGTTATGCCTTGCTCGTGTTCGTGAGCAATTATCCGGAATACATGCAAAAAAGCTTTACAGTCCGGGCATTTTATTATCTGACGAAACCATACACCACAGAGGATGTCGAAGAAGTGCTGAAGAACGCAATCAATGAAATCGAACAAAGTCACACAATCTATTCCATCGTGTCTACAACAGAAGGAGAAACGACGATCTATATTCAGGATCTTCTCTATATCGAGGTTGAAAACAGTGATACACAGACTTTACTGTTTCATCTTACAAACCACACGATCTCTGTGCGCGGAACGCTTTCATACTGGAAGGAAACGCTTGCCTCCCAGCACTTTTACAAATGTTATCGCAGTATCCTTCTGAATCTGAAGCATGTACATTATTTTGAGGACAAATTCGTTGTTTTAGACAATCAGGAGCGAATTCCTCTGAGTCGAAATGCCAGACGGGAACTACTTTCTATTTACATGAATCACCTCGTAGAATTAAACGAGTTAAATTAGGAGGGCGCACTATGTATTACGCGATTGAAGCACTTACCTATCTCTTTGATATGGGCATAATCATTATCTATATGAATGGCATCTTCCATAAGGAAAACCGTCGTACCGCTTATCCGCTCTATATTGCGTGCTTCCTTATTATGGAGGTACTTATCTATGTAAACCAGGTTCTGTGCACCGGACTGCCATCCAAGCAATTTACAATAGCCACAAGCACCGTAAGTCTGCTTACGACCTTTGCACTGACCTTCCTATACAGGACGCGCCTGTCAAACCGCATATTTGTATCCATTTCCTTCCAGATTCTTGCTCTGCTTGGAGAAAGCTTTTTCCTGTTTCTGGTGAAAATAATAAACCCGGCAGTTATAGATCTCCCTCTCCGCCAGCTTTCGATCCTCATGAATCTCGGTTCCAAGATCATGCTGTTCCTGTTGATTCTGGTTGTGATTTTCTTCTGGAACCGACACATAAAATATCACGATTATAAATACAACCTGTTATTATTTACGACGCCCGTGCTTTCTCTGGTAATTACCCTTTGTATTCCTGTCCGCAGCAATTACCAGTCAAACAATGCGTACTATATGATCATTGCCTATTTAGCGATTGCCCTGTTAAATATATTGAATTATTGTCTGTTGGATAATTGTTTTAAGATGGAGCAGATCAAGGACGAAAACCTTTCTATGCGCAGACAGATTGATTTTCAGCAGGAAAAATATTTCCAATTGGGAACCGCCTACAAGAAAACCCGCAGCATCGTACACGATATGAAGAACCATTATTTTGCAATCTCCGAGATGCTTAAGAAGCAACAGACGGAGCAGTTAGATGCATATCTTCACTCTGCGATCAACGACATAGAAGCGAATTATATCAGTGTCAACAGCGGCAACCTTGTATTGGATGCCTTCATCAGTAGCTTCGAGATGCTCGCAAAAGAGAAGCAATTTGCCTTTTCCCAAAAGATTACATTGCAACCAACTCAGATTCCGGTCTCGGACTATGACCTGTGTACGATCGTCGGAAATATGCTGGATAACGCATCCGAAGCGGTCTGTAAATCCAGAAATCCGAACCGATATGTGCATTTCAATGTATGTATCTCTGAAAATAATACGTTTGTTATACATATGCGCAACACCTGTCTGCCGGAAGACCAAATAAAAAAGTACCCGGATCACCGAATGGATCACGGGTACGGTCTGGCAAATATAAAGATCATCACGGAAAAATATCATGGTTACATGCGGAGTCAATATATCGAGGATTCCTTTGAAACCATGATCGTTATTCCGATTCTTAACAGAAAACGATATTTTTAACGTTCCTCCTTAATCATAAGCAGACATCCGGCAAGCAACAGGACACAGGATATCCAGATTGCATGCACGCCGATCTGCATTGAGCAGATTCCACCGGCACCGGCACCGACTGCAAAGATCAATATGATTCCATAGTAATGCAGTGCCTTGCGAAGTGCCCCCTTCTGGTGCTCCCGGATATAGACGGACAGGCTCTCGGTTCCGCTTCTTAAGTTTCCGATACACATCGTGCTCGCATAGCCATAGCCATTTACCTTCCGGAACGTCTGAACCTGCATCGCACAGGCAAACGACACGAGCATCGTCGCCGCCATGTTGAACTTCTGCGGCATAAAACCAACCGCTAATAAAATCAATATCTCAATCAAAACAACGATCTGCCGCCAGTGGATCTTTCTCGCATTCTTATAAGTATGTCCAATCCGTTCTGCCACGAGTACACCAAATGCAAACGCAAGCACCGGGAACAAGTAGTGCAGCGCGCGCATCCAGTTTCCTTCCATCAGATGCTGGCTCATCAGCACAACATTTCCGGTCTGTGCATTCGAGAATACGCCATTTCGCACATTGTATGTGTACGCATCCTGAAATCCCCCTGACAACGCCAGAATCGCACTTAATAAGAATGTCTCCGACGTCTGAATCTTTGCATGTCTTGATAATGTCTCCATCGTAGTTACCTCTATATATTTCTCTTTTCAAAATATGCAAGTTGTAAACAAATCTTTTGCAACTTCGTTACAGTTATGATACAACTTCGATGCAATAATACACTATACTGCAAGCAGATACAAGAGTGAAATATCTAAACTTACTTCAATCCGCGTTTGTTTTTAAAGGAGGAATGGCGATGACAACCTTAAATATTCGGATTCGTGCTTTGGAACACAATATCGAGATCATCAAATCTCTGGCTGCTGACGCACAGATCATAGCCGTATTAAAGGGGAACGCATACGGCTTGGGGCTGTGCAAATTTGCGACATTCTTACAGGCACGCGGAATCCGACATTTCGCAGTCACGGAGCTTGCGGATGCCATCGAACTTCGAGAGAAAGGAATCTTCGGGGAGATTCTGCTTCTGACACCACTTTATCATCCAGAAGATATTACACGCGCAATCAAACACGACATCACACTCAGTATCACAAGCGTTTCATGCGGGCAGATCTTGGAGGATACTGCCGCACGCTTAAATCATTTTTGCGCCCATGCGCATCTGTGCATCGATACAGGCTTTGGGCGTTATGGTTTCTTATGCAGCAAAACCTCGCAGATTGGCGACATCATCAACACTGTACATGCCATGACGCACGTGCAGGTCACAGGAATCTATTCCCATTTCTACGCCGCATGTTGCAAGAATGAGCGATTTGTCAAAAAGCAGTTTGAGGATTTTAACAACCTTTGCACTACTCTGACGGACGCAGGGATTCCACTTGGGATACGTCATATCTCCTCCTCTTCCTCCCTCGTCCGTTTTCCGTATATGAATCTGGATGCGGTCCGTATCGGTTCCGCATTTCTCGGTCGTCTCGCTGTTTCCAATTCCTGTGGATTTGAAAATGTCTGCGACCTGACAGCAAGTGTGGACGACGTATATGAGCTTCCTGCCGGACACAATATCGGCTACGGCAAAACCTGCCGTCTGACCAAAGCTTCTACAACGGCTGTCGTATCGGCTGGATATTTTCACGGACTTGGTATGACACGCGAGACTGCTCCGAAACATCCCTCGCCGCTTCGTCTGCTTCGCCTGTGCAAGCATGCCTGCTTCCAGAAAAAACAAACGGCAGAGTTTGAAGGTCAAACCCTGCCAGTTCTTGGTCAGATCAGTATGAATTCATGTATCTTAGATGTGTCCAAAGCTCCCGTCTCTATCGGGGACTCTGTGACATTCCGGATCAATCCGCTCTTTGTGAATTCCGCAGTTCCACGGGTGTACTGCTAGATTATATAGAAAGATCAATCGGTCCATCAAATTTATTGATCTTCACACCATTTACAAGTAAGTCATCGCTGATTTCGATAACGATGCAATTTTTTCCGTCAATCTTTCGTACCTCAATTGCATCCGTCTGTTCTACCGGGAGGGATACCTCCGTCTTGCCGGACTTGATCTTCAGCTTATTGCTTCCCTCGAACACATTGCTTAACAGCACTTTTCCATTCTCTTCGGTTGCCTCATCGAAGGTCTTCGTGAACGCCTGAATCTCCTCTTCTTCAAATCCGCTTTCCTCTAAGATACGTGCCGTTTCTTTCTTATCAACCACAACTTCCTCTGGGCTGTCCTTTAACTCCATCTCATGCTCCCGCATGTTCGAGTAGATTGCTTTCGCCTTATCAAATGTCATCTCCTCCACGGCTTCGATCGCATTGATAAACATCTCGTTCTGCTTACCGGCGGTCGCCGGAATCTCACAGCCAAACACATCCATAAGCAGACTGTCATTTAACTCAGATGGTTTCTTCGTATAGTAAAGTGCCGCATGTACATCACTCATGCGTTCATTAAATGCCGGGAATAAGAATCCGTTCATCGGCAGCTCGACCATCATATTCCGCATCGCATTCTCCAGACTGTTATCGACCGGGTTGTACATCAGCCCTGCCTTCGATGGTTTGAGTGGACAAAGTAATGTCAGGTTGAACTTGTACACGACATCGGATGCATCCTCCATCTCGATTCCGTCCGCGGTCTTTCCCGGTACATCGTAGACACCATACACCAGCATAATATAATAATTATCCACATACGCATACGAATCGCGTATCTTCTCAAAATATGCCTGCAGCACCTGTGGATCTTTCAGTTCACTGTTTAACACCTGCATGAGTGTATCACGGTTTGGCACTGTAATTCCATTTTCTGTACGAAACACAAGATTCAGCAGATTCTTACCGATCCGCCCGGACAAGCCCTTCTTGATCAGATCAAAGTATTTGTGCTGTTCTTCCTCCTGCAGAACAAGGAATTTTCCCTGCTCCAAAATATGCATCTCTTTATTCGCATCGACATAGCATCCGGCAAGCCCGTGAATGCAGCAGTCGTTCTTCGTCATAATCTTCTTGATCTCAGTTACTTCGTTCTGTATCATGTTCTATCTCCTAACTCTGATTTGTTCTTCATCCAAGTTAAACCACAATGGGCAGTTTTCACCACATACCAAAAGAAAAGGCACTGCCAAATCACGAGCAGTGCCTTTTTCTTTCGCAACTTTACACTGATTCTACTTTAATTTAATAATGATAGCATAAAATCACCGGAATTTATACCATATATTTACTTTATTTCACAAAATCCGTTATATTTCGAGCCACATAGACACCGCTGGCAGATGCATGTGACAACGAATGCGTGATTCCACTGCCATCTCCGATAATATATAGTCCCTTATGACGTGTCTCCAGTTTCTCATCCACATCAACTTCCATATTGTAGAATTTGACTTCCACGCCATAGAGCAGTGTGTCCTCGTTTGCTGTACCCGGTGCAATCTTGTCAAGCGCATAGATCATCTCGATAATGCCATCTAAGATACGCTTTGGAAGCACCAGACTCAGGTCCCCCGGTGTTGCACTGAGCGTCGGTGTGATAAACGCCTCATCAATCCGACTCTGTGTCGAGCGCCTGCCTCGGATCAGATCACCAAACCGTTGTACGATAACACCGCCACCAAGCATGTTGCTAAGTCTGGCAATACTCTCACCATACCCATTTGAATCCTTGAACGGCTCTGAAAAATGTTTTGCCACAAGCAATGCAAAATTTGTATTCTCCGTCTGCTTCTCCGGATCTTCATAGCTGTGACCATTTACAGTGATGATGCCATTTGTATTTTCATTTACAACAGCCCCCTTTGGATTCATACAGAAGGTACGCACGCGGTCGCCGTATTTCTCAGTCCGGTACACAATCTTGCTCTCGTAAAGTTCATCGGTCAGATGCGCAAATACAACTGCCGGAAGCTCCACGCGCACACCAATATCCACACGATTTGATTTCGTTGGAATCTCCAGATCATCGCAAATCTTCTCCATCCATTTGCTTCCGCTTCGTCCAACCGATATAATGCAATTCTCACATGTATAGGATGCATCCTTGCAGACAACCGTGTAGCCGCCCGCCGCTTCTGCGACAACCGAATTCACTGGTGTATCGAAGAAAAACTCCACCTTATCCTTCAGATATGCATACAGATTTCCAAGCACGACATAGTTGATATCCGTCCCCAGATGACGTACAGATGCATCAAGCAGATGCAGATCATTCTGAATGCATACCGTCTTGAACCGTGTACCCGCCGTCGAATAGAGCTTCGTGCCCTCGCCACCATAACGCATATTGATCTCATCAACATACTTCATCAGTTCGAGCGATTGTTTCTTGCCAATATACTCATAAAGCGTACCGCCAAAATCATTTGTAATATTATATTTTCCATCCGAAAATGCGCCTGCACCACCAAACCCGCTCATGATTGAGCAGCTCTTACAGCCGATACAGCTTTTCACCTTATCTCCATCAATCGGGCAATGCCGTTTGTCCAATGCATGTCCTGCTTCAAACACAGCAATCTTTAAATCTGGATTTTTCTGTACCAGTTCATACGCAGAGAAAATACCGCCCGGTCCTGCACCAATTACGATCACATCATACTTCATAAATAACCTCCCAAAATCAAAACATAAAAAAAGACCACGAAACAATTGTTTTCGTAGTCAACTCTTTACGGTAGTTGGTAGAAACGTTCAACCATATTATGAACATATACGCCTATTTGATTCATAGATTTAATTTATTCTATCATAATAAATAGGAATACGCAATCGTTTTTTCTCTCTTTTTATAGCCTCTTTATAAATTTTTTCCTGCAATTCGCGAAATTTAATTCTTGACAAATATCGATAAAACTGTATAATAGTACATGTGTCTTGCGGGCACACCCAATTATAGGGGATTGGTCAAATGGTATGATAGGGGTCTCCAAAACCTTTGGCGGGAGTTCGATTCTCTCATCCCCTGCTTGTGAAAAAACCTTGAAACATTGTGTTTCAAGGTTTTTTGTTTATAACTTTTTACTGCATGCATCCAGAACATCAATCAGTTAGTTCAGTTTTCCATCATCCCCACGTTTCGCTGCGTCCAGATAGCGTGTTGAATTGAATGCACGCATTGTATTGTGTATTGAGCTACTGCATATCATAAAACTTCATCGTCTCCCGGTCACGATATTCATGTTTCTCATAATATCCGATTAATTTCTGCTCACTGTCCCGCAAAGCCACCATGTATACATCCTTGTTCTGCTTTGCATTGTAACTGGTATATACAATATTGTGACTTACATCTGCTGCAAACCAATCAACCACCTGTTGAATCCTCTTGTTCGATTCCGGATTGTGACAGGCAAGCAGACTTTTCCCTATGAGTGCCTCGCCACCGCGCTTTGCATAATTTTTAATTGCTGCAGGGTTCATGTAAATAATTTCATGCTGTAGGCTACAGATCACAACCGATACACGCTCCTGATCAATAATACTTTTAAAATATGCGTTTAATTCTTTCATAACGTTCACTTTCCTTTCTTGTCTTTTGGGCACATCCGCGTGCCTCATTGTAAATTCCAAGTTTTCCCTTTCAATACCAGCTTCTCGAATGACTCTGCAAATCTTATATCATCTTCCTCGGTTCTTTTCCTCGGACCTTTCAAATGATTCTTCCCGAAACTGCGCCGTGCTTTCTTGTTCAAATGCCGTTCCATCAGCATCTGGTCAATGTTCGCGTCTGTGTACCATTTCCCAGACTGATGAATGGCATACGCACCTTTCCCAAGTGCCATCGCCGCCACACCATAATCCTGCGACACAACGATATCTCCCTTATGACAAAGACTAATCAGCTTGTAGTCCACTGCATCCGCGCCGGCACCAACCACGATCACCTCACTATAATCAGAATTCAGGACATGATTCGTGTCGCAAAGCAGCGTCGTCCGGATATGATATTTTTCCGCGATCTCCTCCACGATACGCACGACCGGGCAGGCATCGGCATCTACAAATATTTGCATGATCTATTTCCTCTTCCTATGCAACCGTTGCCCCAAATGGCATCAGCGACAATTTCGCGAGCTTGAAAAATTGCTTTCCGAATGGAATACCAATAATCGTAATGCACAGGATACATCCCCAGACTACATCTGCAATCGCCATCGGAATCCCCGTCAAAAGCAGCCAGAATATATTCGCGATAAGACTCATCGCCCCGCCACCATATGTAACTTCCTTGCCAAACGGGAAGAATGCAAGCCCGGCGAACTTAAAGCACTGCAAGCCAATTGGAATTCCTATGATCGTAATACACCAGCCGATTCCCGCGATCACCCACGAAAGCCCGGCTGCAAAGCCGCCAAATATAAACCATAAAATATTTCCAAGTATACCCATGTTTTTGTTTTCTCCCCTAGTATTTTATTCTTTGTTTTTGTTCTATTCGAATCGTTATCGCACTATGTGAATTGTACTCTCGCTATTCGAATTGTTCGCGCGGTTCGCTTCTAGACTATATTGGCTTACCACGGCGCATTCATACAATAAAACAGCACCACGATCTGTGTCACGATCATCATCGGCAGTCCCACCGCAAAATAATTCTTCTGTGTCTTGTGATGAAATAAGTACATCGCAATTATACCACCGATCGCACCGCCAGCAAATGAAAATCCTAACAAGTTCGCCACCGGGATTCTCCATTTCCCCTTGATCGCCGCATACTTGTCGATGCCAAACAGGATAAACGTTACGAGATTGATGACGCCCAGATATAATAGCAGAATCTTCCTCTGGCTCATGTATCTTACAATGTTAAATGTCAGCTTGTCCGCCACATATCCTTTTGCAAACAAGAATATCACAATGACAATCACCAAGGTACAGGCGAGCGTGACATGCAGCATCGCATTTGATTTGGTTGTTTTTTCATGTAGTTTCATATTATGACCACGTCTTCCATATTTCCGGATGATATCCAAGTGTCGACTGCTTTCCATTCCGCACAACCGGTGTCTTGATCACCTGCGGATTCTCCAGTATCTTGTCCAGCTTATCCTCCGGAGCAATATACTGAATCAACGCCAACAGATCTTTATCCTTAAAATCCGGATTGATCATATTCTCCATACCGCCATTAACAGATGCAACAGCATGGAACTCGCCTTTGCTCATGCCCTTTTCTTTCATGTCGATAAACTGATATTTAATTCCACGTTCCTTGAAGAACCTCTCTGCTTTCTTTGTATCGTTGCACTTTTTTGTGCCGAAGATTTGAATGTTCATTTTAATTTTTCCTCATTTTCTTTACTTTGGATTATCTCTTGTATGATACTTATGTAATCTTCATACATGTTCCTATCCATATTATTGGATGATATTGATCCCATAAAAAGATTTGTAATCAAGAAAAAAGATCCCCCTATTAATACAATAATTATTACGGTAAATATTAAAGCTATTACTAATTTTTTTATATTTTCAATATCCTGTTGGGCTTCTAAAAATATATTGGAAAATTTTGCTATAATAAACCCATAGCTTGCTGCAAATATCAACTCGCTTAATTTTTCGACAGGTTTTGTATTTCTTTCTTTTAACCTTAAAAAATGCAAAAAATCTATCAGTCTACTTTTATCATAACAACTGTATCTCGACCACACATATTCCTTCCATCCTAAATATGTATTAAATTTACGGTCTTCTGACAACTTCTTTATTTCTCGCTTTTTACAACTATCGCATGCATACTTATATATTCTCTTTTCCTCTTCATAGTTAAATCCATATTTCTTACCTTGTTTTAATTGTTTTTTCATAATTTTCTCCTAATTCTACTAAAACTCTGACATTAAATTTACGACATTGTCTTGTCTCCATTACTAAAATACCACTAAAAATATACTTCAAATTAAAATATTAGCGATTTGGTTAAACCTCTTACAAATCAGCACTTCCCACGAATCAATTTCTTTTACATAATTGACTGTTATTCCGTAATATATCTGGATTGTTCTTCCGCGTGCTAGCACTTGATCCAGCAAATACCAAAGCTTTCCCTTCAAATCTGCACACATAATACACATATCGTTTGTGTTATTCGGTGCAGCGGAATACGAATTTTGCTTCAAATCCCTAATATATTTCATTAATTCACTTCCAAACGCAGTTTCCAAATCTGTATATTCCATACGATCAATTTGAGGTACCCATTCCAACGACTCATATCTTTTTAAGTTTGAACCATTATCCATTTTTTCATTTATTTTATATTTCATCAATCCCCATATAAATTCAAATAACAATACCTCTCCTGGTTGTTTTATATCTTTTCCATTACACAAACTATGTATCATATCTATTTTTTCAATCAATTTTTCTATATTTCTAATGTCTATTCCCGATAATTCAACTAAATCTAGAACAATTTGGCAACATTCCTCTAAATTTTCAAACTTAGAAAAATAATATCCATAATTATTCAATATCTGATTCTGAACTTTACCAGTGTCTAACCTTACACGAAAGGAAATAAACTTTCTAAGATATCGTTCGGTATCAACTTGCTCACCATAAATTTCTTTCACTGAATGTTCCAACTGTGTGCTGTCAATTGCCAGCAGAACAATTACGTTATCCAATCCCTCAAACATATGATGTAAACGCTCTAACACTTTAATTGCATATTCTGGCATACATCGATCCAACTCATCAACCACTAATAATACTGTTTTATTTTTTGATAATTCTCGGATTTGATTTCGTGTAAAATCCAGCGTTTTTTTGAAAGCAAACATTTCATCAAAATCGAATGGATTTTCTCTTTTGTCGCCTTTATTCTCTTCCAATTCATTACATAACTCTACTAAATTAATTCCTATTTTATTTTTTGTAAATTCACCGGCTATTTTGCCTAATACAGTTTTCAAATCCGTATATTCTTTTTGCAATGCCATCTCCGCTTTATTATCTTTCCCACGTTTTTCTAACATCGCTGACACAATTGCAACCGCTGGTTCCTCATAATAATCATACTGCCAGCAATTATAATGGAACACATAAAAACGATCATCATTCGTTCCTTCTTTTTGAAGTCCCACTAACTTCTTTTCTAACTGTTCCAGTATATATGTTTTGCCATACCCCCACTTACCATCAAGCGCAAATACTCGCCCCTGTTTTTGTTCAGATAAGAGCACTAAAATCTGCTCTATATCGCTCATAATCTTTGTCCTGTCCAAAATATCAATCTTTTCTGTCTGTGACATATTCTCCTCCTTATAACTAACTTTTCTATTTCTAATATCATGGATTAAGTAACAGAAACTAAGACATATGCCAGAAAAACTATATAACACAAATCCCCATTTAGTTATATATCCCCATTAACCAAAATCCATATATTTATATTACAATATTCTACAAAAAATACAAGATTAAACTCCGATACGACACGATTTAATTTAATACATTCATACATCGACGTGCACCACTATCAAAAAGGAGGATTTACAAATGAACACACCAACATCCAGAAATCCAATGCTGTTTTGTGATTACTACAAGCAATGGATCAACGTCTACAAAGAAGGAGCGATCCGCCCGGTCACCATGAGCAAATACAACATGGCGCATCAATGGCTGTTAAAGCTGGCTCCCGATCTGTCGATTTCCGAACTGGATCGGATTTCTTACCAGAAAATATTAAATGAATATGCGGAAGAACATGAGCATCAGACAACGATGGATTTTCACCACCATGTGAAATGTGCCATTTTAGATGCCGTGGATGAGGGGCTGATTCCACGAGATCCAACCCGGAAAGCGATCATCAAAGGCAAAAAGCCACGTGAGAAAAAGCAGAAATTTCTCAATCAGTTTGAGCTTCACAAACTAATCGAAGACCTTGATCTGGGGCCGGAAGTATCATGGGACTGGTTCATCCTTCTGGTTGCCAAAACCGGAATGCGGTTTTCCGAAGCGCTTGCATTGACGCCGAGGGATTTTGATTTTTCACGGCAAATACTGACGATTTCCAAGACATGGGATTACAAAGGAAATGGCGGTTTCTTGCCAACCAAGAATCAATCGTCTGTCCGAAAGATACAGATTGACTGGTTAACCGTTATGCAATTTGCCGGACTGGTGAAAAAGCTTCCGGAAGATGAACCGATCTTCGCAAAAGGGAAAATATATAATTCCACCTTGAACGGAATATTGGAACGACATTGCAAAAATGCCGGAATCCCCGTCATCTCTATCCACGGTTTACGTCATACCCATGCCTCGCTCATGCTCTTCGCCGGCGTTTCCATCGCCAGTGTGGCAAGGCGCCTCGGACATGCCAGCATGACGACCACTCAGAAAACCTATTTGCACATTATTCAGGAATTGGAAAGCAAGGACATTGACATCATCATGCGATCCCTTGCGAACCTGAATTAAACTACTTCGCATCCAAATACGCACGTCGATTTATAATAAAACTGGGAATACCATCCATAGATATTCCCAGTTTATTCCAGCTTATCAATTTCTCATTCGTCGTTTGCAGAAAGCGTCCTATATATCCGCATCCCGACATTCCATCAATCGCGCAGTGGCAATACATTCTCCATCAGATCATGCTTGAACTTCTCTACTATAATCTTACGGAACTTGAATTTCGGCATAGGTTCCTCTACACCCTCCTTATACGATGCATACGCGCGATCCTTGAAAGTGTTTTCATTTGCCATCTCGCCATCCCGGTAATTATATACTTCATATCGCACATCATCCTCATTCAGATTCCACAGCTTCGCAAATGTCTTGATCTCCGTATCTATCGCATCATAGCGCATCTGGTTGACAACCACTGCGATATCCTGACCTTTGTACCGATCTTTGTCCTGTTCGATATTATCAATCACCTGCTCCAACAATTCACCGAGCTTCTGATTATCCTCGGCAAATTCCTTCGAGATCTCACGCAGCGCCAGAATGTTCTTCGCAAATATCGCATCCTGAAAATCATTGCTCGACTGATCCAGATAATTCACCAATCCCTGCAACAATTCTACAATATACTCGAAATCCACCCGCATCTTGCTGTACGCAATCAGATCATAGTCGTCCATAACCGGATTATCGTTTTCCGCCTCATCCTTCGGTTTCTTCAGCTCTTCCATAACATTTTTATACATTGCCGCATAGTTTTCATATTCCTCCTGCGAGAAATCATAGTCTGCAAGCAGTTCTTCCCGATATCTGGAAAATGCTTTCAAATGTGCAAAACTCTTATCCAAACTCCGGAATGCATAGATAAACGACTTCTTCTGCTCCCTTGACAACTGACTAATCTCTTCCGGTGTCCGTCCCAATGCATGAATCGTCTTTATATCAATCGAAAAAACATCAAGCACGCTCTCCCAATCTTCTGATACTGCTACGCCTTCACCGCCTCTGGAATACAGCCGCAATGCCCGGTCAATCTCTTTCTTGAAGTCTTTTGGGGACTGAAATGTTACAACCTGTCCATATGTCTTATTCGCATCAAACAAACGATTCGTTCTTGAAAAAGCCTGTATGATATCCTGTGGGCTCATCGGCGATCTATCCATATACAAGGTGGACAGACATGGAGCATCAAATCCCGTCAACAAACGATTAACAACGATAACCAGATCCAACTGCTGACTCCGCTCCATATAACGTTTTTCCTTTCGAGCCAGACGATCATTCAGATTACTATTATACGCGTTGATATTCTCCACGTCATAATGTGTGCCAAACATCTCATTGTAATCTTGCAGGGACTCGCGCATTTTATCCTGATTCACCGTTGATGCCTCATCATTTTCCGTCACAGAATATGTGATTGCGAATTTCGGGAAATCGGGAACTACCTTGCAGATCTCCTCATTTATCTTTAATGCATCTTTGCCCGCTTTGATCCGTTTCAACAACTCATAATAACGCTGTGCCTTCGCGATGGATCCGACAGTCAGGATACCTTCGTAGGTTCTTCCCTTGCCGTTCTGCATGCCTAATTTCGTATAAGACTGATTGAGCACCACATCCAGGACCTGGCGCATATGCTCTTCTGTCTCAAATACCGCATCATCCACATCTTCTTTTTTCGGTCCGAGATTCTCAACCATGAATCCGAGAACTGCTTCGTCGTGAATGGCATTCTTGATTGTGTAGCTATGCAGGCATGCTCCGTACAGCTCATCGGTTGTCTGTGGAAGATCACCCTTCTGCTCATACCGGTTCTCCTCAAAGATTGGCGTACCTGTGAATCCATACCACAGAGAATGTGCAAAAAATCGTTCAATCTTACGTTTTGTCTCTGGCGTGACGGCTCTGTGACATTCATCTACCACAAATGCAACCCGAAGGTTACGGATTTTGTCATATTCCTTTGTCCCCTCCTGCAATCTCTTGGCAATCATCGTCTGCAGCTTCTGCCGTGTCGTGACAATCATCTGTCGGTTGCCATCTGTCAGACGCCGAATCAGGGCATCCACATTTTCTGTGTCATCCACATCAATCGTATCGTTATCTGCATAGGATTGGAACGCCATCTTCGTCTGCATATCCAGATCTTTCCGGTCAATCAGGAATATTGTCTTTTCTATGGACGGAATATCCATCAACAGATTCCGTGTCGCCTTATAAGATGTCATCGTCTTTCCGGAGCCCGTTGTATGCCAGATATAGCCTGATATACTCCGCTTGGACGCTGCCCGCATCGCTTCAATCGCATGAATCTGATATGGTCGCAAAATCAATAATTTCTTCTTCTCATTATCAAGCACTGTATACTTCGCAATCATCTCATGTGCCTGTGGAATCCGCAAAACAGCCTTCGCGAAATCCAGATAATCACAAACCGGATAGTTCTCGTTGTCCACCCATCCGGTTATAAATTTCTTACCTTCCGCTAATTCTGCTGCCCTTGCCGCTGCAAAATATTTCGTGTCAACAGCATTACTAACGACAAACATCTGTACATTTGAAAAAAGTCCGCGGAATTTTCCCTCAGAAATATACTTCTCTATCTGCCGATACCCATCCATATAGGAATGATCCTTGTTCTTCAACTCAATATGTATCATTGGGATTCCATTGATCAACAGCGTCACATCAAATCTTCGGTCCCGCTTGTCATCCATCTCATCTGTCTTGAATGCCTGATACTGGTTGATTACCTCGTAGACGCTCGTTCCCCCGGCAATATGCTCGTTGTTCATCACGACCAAATGTAATGTCTCATTGCCTCTTTGTACATGCACATAGACTTTTCCGTTCTCACCAACCTGCCATTTGCCTGCATCATAAAAAGAAGCGTGCGATACATCATTTTTAATCTTTGCAAATTCACTCTCGCTGAGTGGCGTATCGTTCAGTTTTGCCTTGTTGTTCTGCTCCAAAATGTATTTGAAGTTGTCCCACAACTGCTCCTCCGTCCGAATATCCTTCCGATATGTCCACTGTGAATCCCCACCGCATAATTGGTCAATTAATCTCTGCTCAATTACTGATTCTAATTCTCCCATTTCTTTCGTCCTTTCTTGTAATTTTTTATGATTTGTTGCGATATTCCTATCGCATTTTATGCTTTGATTGACAAACATGTGATTTGCCATATATTGTTTTAATTTTTTCAGTTCGCAACACTTACGCTGATGAAGAGTGATGAGGTGATCAAGGTGTTCAAAATACTGTCCAATTCTCTTCTGTTCTTCTTTTTCAACTGGTTCATAATATTTGATGTTTTT
>JABLTN010049898.1_pt1 | contig 188631 bp, 230 predicted proteins | sample 7160141 | NCBI WGS metagenome assembly JABLTN01 (sample SAMN14651226, study PRJNA627086) | human gut metagenome | isolation source: feces | host: Homo sapiens | reverse complement strand
CTAATCCAGATCCGGTTGACCATGACCTAGCAGCTTCATCCACTTTATCCTTAACATCAGACCATCTGATATCAGCATCCAACGGTGCTTCCGGTTTCCCTTTGCTTCCGTCCTTATCTACATAACCATTCTCAAACGCAGTTCGTAGATAGTATACGAATAACTCACCAACAGCTCCATCTTCATTATCTTTGATGAAGCACATATAGTTAGCAGTAGGCATAAAGGATGTAAGCTTAAGTCTTGAGATATTCGTAGTAGTGTCCCAATATGGTTGACCATCCTCCAACTCTACTGTGTCATACAACGTGTTCTTGATAAGCTGTACTGGATATCCTTGATTTGTAGTTACAGGAGAACCTCCATCAATGTTAGGAGTTTCAGGGTAATTGTAGCATCTAACACTTATTGTATTAAAGTAATCAGACGTAGCACCATTACTCTGTAAATCATAGATAACAGTATTACCAACTCCAAGATGACTCTGAAACTCTTGAGTCTTTCCATCATCAATTGTAAACTGACTAGCAACGACACCCATAACACAACGGTAATCAAAGTACATCATATTTTCCTGCTCAGAATCAATATACACAAGAGTAGGTGCAGTACCATCTGTAGACATCATATCATACAGAGTGTTTCCAATCTGTATAGTATGCTGAGTGTCATTAACAATAACCTGACCCTCTTTTGTCATAAAGTAATATGCACCATTACTTTGCATGTTAGGTTGTGCATAAGAACCAGTATTTACAATAAAACCTGACTTACACATATCTTCCCATGAGATAAGAATCTGCTGATTTCTATCCATGATTGTAGATGTTGCAATGGATGTATCAATACTAAGCCCTTCATCTGTTGTACCAACAGCACCACTCTGAGCAACAGCTGCACTTACTATCATTTCATTGAATGCTGATAAACCTTCTTGTGTTCCCTTTACGGTATAACTAAGATTAGTTAACTGAGTAGCACCATATATTCCTTTTGAATAAAGATCACTTATGATTTCATCCTGCTTATCAGTAAACAATGTATCATACATCGAAACAAGATAATCTTTGTATGTACTGTTAGTAATACCATATGTGCCCGTATCAAACTCAGCAGTTATCTTTTTACCAGTCGTACTTCCTGTATAACCTTGACTACCATGCTCATTACTAATGTTGAATGAAAGTGACGCTTCTCCTCCATATAATCCAAATAGGTACTGTGTAGCAAATGCTTCGATAGGTTTCCTAAGTTCCTTTGCTACTTTATTCTTGAATAAGTCACTACCTTTCTTACTGTTATATCTAGACAACATTGTCCAGTAAGAATGACCACTTTCCCAATAACCTGCACTACTCTCATTGTTTAAGTATGATAATAAACCTTTCTTTACAGACCCATCTACAAGCACATTATCAGCTTTAAACACACCATTTTCAGAACCTATAATAGATGGGTTTTCATTAAGTGATTCTGCATATAAATAACTTCCATACTCCCACATAGCACTTAACCTGTTAAGAAGTATCCTGTCCTGGTTTGTACCATAATACAAAGTTGCATTCCAAGCAGCATTATCGCACTTACAGTTATATATAGGTTTAGTCCCATCACTATAAGCTATCTCACCTAAAGTGTCTACTTCTATCTCATTTAGACCACCACCACTTTTGGAAGAGCTATTCGTCAGATACTTGAAACCATGGTTTGCATTAACACTTTCTTTATAGTAAGAAAGTCTCATTTCTTCCGGTGCACTTTCTGAGTCACCTACAGTCACCTCAGTATCTTTTTGAGCAGCATAAACTGTCATAGGTGTAGTGTATTCATCAACCTTGGCAGATAAGTATTCCAATACAGTAGCATTTGATGCAGTAGCTTTACCATTAGGTTTGTCTTCACCAGCTCTAGCGTAGTCTGTACATTTACGTGTAGCATACTCAACCTTTTTATCAAACAGTAAGTAACTTCCACTATCAGTACTAACAGTCGCGGTATCTCCAGAAATAGAATACTTTGAGTAGTAACCACCACCTAAAGCACTACTTGGAATCTCAATGTATACTACAGTATTATTACTAACCTTTGCATTACCCTCAGTGTGCATCGCAACATAAGCATTACCTGTGTATGACTTCGGCAACGCTATATTATACCATTCACTTCCATCAGATAACTTAACTGTATTTGCTGATGCACTTGCTTCAGCCACTCTCTTCGACGTATCAGTAGTCTTCTCTGAAAATACAAGAGGAGTACCAATATCACCAAGAGTCATCTCAGCTGTCTTACGAATAAGATAGTTATAAGATGTAGCAGCCTTATGGTCATACTCTGTATTTGAAGCAAACTCACCGTTTGATATTTTCATATCATAAACAGGGTAGTAATAATCCTCTTTCATGACATCACTAAGATCAAGTACAATCTCAATCTTCTTGTAATCAGTTCTAGAGTCTGTGTCTTTAATTCTCATACACATCGTCAATAACTGGTCACGAGTAATATAACCTGTATAAGTGATATCATAAAGTAAAGATTTCTGTCCCTCAGTAAATTCACTAAAATCCAGAATACCACGTGCTGCCATGTAAGCCCATGCATCCGCGATATCTGTACCAAGCTGAATAGGGTAATGAGTTCCATAAACCTGTAAGAGAGCTTTAAGCTCATCATCATTCATAACAGGTTCGCCATAAGCCTGCATCATAGAAGATGCCAACTTAAAGAACTCTGCAAACGTGATAGGTTCTCTTGCTGACTCAACATACTTGCTAGGAATGAATCCACCATTCAAAGCTTTCTGCCAATAAATGTAATTTACCTTAGCCTGAGAATTATTACTAAGTATTTTATCAACATCTCCAGATGCTGCACCAGACGTAGAAATATCCTTAGAAATAACATTCGCTCTTGTTAAGAACATATAGAAATCAAATCCAGCATATTTACCATTTGCATCTGGTATAGGATTAGACAATCCTTGATAAGCCGGAGATGTCTCAGGAGTAATACTTGAATCAGCCGACATGAAGCTCTGATAAGAAACCTGTTCCTGACCTAATGCTCTATACAAAGTTGTAACAGCATCGATCCATGTAATCTGGTCTTCAGGCATCATTTCCTGATAGTAGGTAGCTATACTGTTAGTAGCATTAGTAGAGTCATTTGCTGCAACATAAGACTGATTCTTTCCAGATAAACCGGATGCTGCATTCTGTGAACTTACACTCGCCAAATCCTTCTGAAGAATAAGTCCCTCTGATCTAACAATAATATCATAACCTAAGATTTCCTGAGCACGCGTAGTAGCAAGACTTCCCGGATTATTAAGAGTATTAACTCCAGTATCCCAGTAACCTGTATAGACATTAGCGAACTGTCCAGTAACAGTCGCAAAATCTTTTACATAAGGAATATCCTCAGACTGAGGTTTCCATAAGCAGTTATCATATGTATTGTTTAATGAATACAAATGAGCCACTCTGTAATTATGTTGCATGTCATCAATGTTCTTATTGATAGCAGCAAGTTGTTCAGAGATTGTAGCAAGCTTGGTATTAACATCTCCTAACTCTTCAATGATATCATCAAGCTTACCATTCACAATAGTGAACTGTGCCTGCATATTTTCATCAAGAGTTTTAATCTGGTTAACAGTATTATTACCAGCTATTTCAGTTGTTGTATTAACACTGTTTATAGCAGTTTTAATTTCACCAGCTTTGCTATTAAGGTCAGTAAGAGTAATGTTACCTGAGCCCATAACCTTATCAATAGCACTCGATGCATCGCAACTGAAAGAGTATGATGAACCGACAGTACCACTAGCACCATCTGCTTTTACAGTCATATAAGGATTACCGTTCTCAGCTATGTAGACAAGATTATTCTTAAGATTAACAAACCTGTCTACAATTCCACTATCAGCTACAGCACCACATATAACTGCTAATGGATTAACATTCAATGTGAAGCAAAGTAGCATACATAAGAACCCAGCAGCCCTTCTTCTTCGTTTTAACTTTTTCACTAGGTTACCCTCCTTTTAATTTTAACTATAAACATGTAATCTACGTTTATAGGTAAATCCTGTTTGATAACTTCAAAATCATAGTATCTACCTAATCCCCTAGTCTTGTGAATTACTTCATCAAGATAAGGAATATACTTAGAAGATACAGATAATGTAACACTCTGATGCTCTCCAGATTCTAAGCCTTGTGCCGCAGTCTTAAGCAGCTTCATAAGACTAGCCTGCATTCTAAGCTGTAATCCAGATAACTTCTCAGCCGCATCTAACTCTGCCACATCATCATTATTGAATTTGTTAATCAATAGTTTGAACTGGTCAAAGAAAGACAATTTAGCCAAGGTAGTGTTTTCCGTAGCTTTAATATGCGTACTAATAATTTCGCCTTCCATAATTTATTTTCTCCTTTTCTTATAATGAGGTTGGAAGGGTTCGAACCCTCTTATAACAATAAGATTGTTACTGCTTCCACTAGCTCAACCTCAGATGTATCCGGTGACACTAAGTCAAACCTGCCCGACGTTTACCGGATACCAAGCTACTTTCGTACTAGGAAAGCAACAAGCTTAGGCATAGGTTTATAGCCAGACGTCTAGTACACTATCTGACCGACTCCTCTTTATAGAAACGCCGTAACGTAACTAACTACGATATCTGAAATCCCAACCATTGAATTTACGAGGACCATACTCCCAGCATCCATGTAGGAAATCCCAATGTCTCTCCTGAGTTTCTGTAGCACTGCTTCCTATAGCATTTGATTCATTTGTAGTTACTTTTGTTTCATTTGTACTTGGCATAATATCTCTCCTTACTTAATAATGAATTCTTTTAATATATCCTTAATCTCTTCTGCCCTCTTATCATCAGCATGAATAATCATGATAAGATCTTTAGACAGGTTGAGACTGAAGATTCCCATAATAGACTTAGCATCTACAATGTACCGACCAGACTTAAGGTCAATAGTCTCGTAGATGTTAAACACCTTGTTAGAGAAATTCTTAACTTTCTCTGTGTTGTTAAGATTTACTTTTACTTCCATTTTATACTCCTTCTGTTAAACATTTCTCATATACATCTAACATATACAATATGAAATGAGTTATATCATAGTCCTCTTCTGAATACCTGATTGACTTATAATATCCAGAACTCATATCACGTATATATCTACTTACAGGTATATTCTCAAATTTGGTAAGACCATATCGAACTAACAATTCTCTGTTTAACATACGAATTGTTCTACCATTTCCATCAAAGAATGGATGTACCCATACGAAAAGGAAATGTATAATAGCTGACCTTATAAACGGGTCATAACCATCTAACCAATTTGAGAATAGTAGTTTTAGTAAAGGTTCTATCAGAGAGCAATCACACGGAGTGAATACTACCTCTGACACTTTACCTACATAGACTGTATTGTCACGTATTCCAGTTCTATCTGTATCAGAGTAATAATGTACAATTTCTTCATTTAAAGATTTACAGTATTCAAAGTCTATCACTGCATCTTTATGATTTTGCACATACTCCACAGCCTTGCTGTATCCTATTATCATAGATGACTTTTTATCTCTTACTGACTTATTTCTTAAGATTGTAAGAGTTTCATCTAAGGTATCTATACATGCTCCCTCGATATTATTGGATTCGAAATTCTCAATAATATCAATGTCCTGTACAGGCTTATTATAACTAAAGTAGCAAGCCTTGATAAGATTTAACTTATCAATCAAGTCAGGAAATAAACATATCTTAAATTTCTTACCAAAGTCCAAGTAAGTGTCATACTCACTATAATCAGTAATAGTATAACCTTGCCGCTTCATTATCTCAGCAATTCTCTTTGGCTTATATCCATTGTAGACTTTCTTAGACGTACTTATATTTCCAACACCTTTACTTATAGCCCTAGCTATTTCTTCATTCAATAATCTTACCTCCGGTATACCTATCATTATCTCTCCAAAGCTTACACATGTACTCATAGTAACCAGCTAGCCAAAGCTTAATAACTTCATCAACCTCAGCTTTAAGATTAGGGTAATAAAGTTCTACACGCAGATTATTACTAACAACCCAACGAGCAAGATAATAGATATGTTCAAAATCCATGTTCTTATAAACGTCATGTATGTTTGAAAGTGTAGGGAGATATAATGAATCTCTCTTGGTTTCATTACATTTCCTACAAGCTTTTACAACTACATACATAGGACTACGAGGATATAAATGTAGAATTGATTTAGGAATCACATGGTCCCTAGTATCTCCAACCATATAACCACAATATTGACAACGTACTAAACTACGCATACTTAATTCCTCCTAAACATAAGCTTAAGACGTTCAGCGAAAGAACTCTCATATTTCTTTTTCTTACAATCAAGAGTATATCTCCCATCTACTATCTTAAGGATATTGTAGCAACATCCTTTACATCTACTACAACCATAGTAACACATAGGTGTAGATTTATCCGTTTTTGTATAAGTAGAGTTTACCCGTCTTTTCATCTGTACCTACCCTTACCCTTAATGAATCCATGAAGTAAGAATAAATATCTGACTCCTTTATAACTTCACTATCATTTATAATAGCAGTCTTCTCAGCACGTTCAACCCATGTCTGAATCTCATAGTATGATAATGCTGTATATTCCTTAGCATGATAAAGAATAATATCTTTGATATCCTGCTGTAAGTCTTTCTCGAGAGAAAATGCTGGCAACATAAACTTCCTGATAGTTTCCTCTAAGTCATCAAGAGGAGGAATCTCAAACTTAAGCTTAACATTGAAACGTCTTACAAAAGCAGGGTCCAACTCTGTATAGAGGTTAGTCGCAGATATAAAGATACATTCCGGATTCATTCTATCAAGCAACTGGAATAAGGCATTGTTTGCTCTACGAACATTAGGGTCTTCTGGTACAGACTTATCAGAACGGTCTCTAGCAATAGCATCACATTCATCTAAGAATATAATAGCGTGACCAATATGATTACCTAAGTCAAAGATATCCTCCAACGCAGTAGCAGCATTACCAGTCGATAGAGCATTAGCAATATCAATAGCAAGTAACTCATAATTGAAATGAGCTGCTAAGCACTTAGTTAAGAATGTCTTACCAGTACCGGAAGCACCATAGTTAATCATTCTGTTTACAGGCTTAAGACCATAGTGGATGAACTTAGACTTAAACTTAGTTTCCACTAAGAAGTCATCAACTTTCTTTTTATTCTCATCTGATAAGATTACAGAGTTTATTGTAAGGCCAGATAAGTCATCTGGTAAACAATACCTGTTATAGGTAGTCTGCAATTCTTCAGGTAAAGAATCATACAATTCTTTATTCATATTTATTTACTCCAGTTATCTTACTATTTCTTAAAACATGAAAATATAGCGATAATAGCAAATAACAATGCAGGAACCGCTGCTAACGCAATTTGGAATAAGGTCATTTCACTCACCTCCATTTATGCTATGTAACATCTTATTACAATTATCAATCATACCATGACATACTTTTATAAATGATAACAATAGTATTGATATTATAATAAGCATAATTATTGATACTATCATACTTAATCTCCGTTCAACATATTAGTTAATACTAATTACATTTAGGGACGTATAAGTCCCTATTCATATTTATCCCGGATATCCTCAGCATGCTCAGCCACAAGGTCTTTCATAGGAGTATCGAGAATCTCTTTGTTTCTATGCTTCCTGTTTATCTTACGTAATACTATAACCAAAAGTACAACACAACCTGCAATAAAGATAAGCTTAAGTCCTGCTACAAATAGAGATAAGAATGGATGTATAAGCCTGTTACCAGCCACAATTAAACCTCTAGCAGCACACTCCTCAGATGAGTAATACTTGCCTGGACTTCCATCATAATATTTTTTGAATGCGGCATTATAAATAGCTAATGCTTTAGAATCCATAAAAGTGGATACATAATCACCATAGATGTATTCGTTATAGAATGACACATAAGCATCGTTATTATAATCTTTATGATGTGCATTCACAAGATAGAAGCCATAAGGGTCATCAAACTTATCTTTTATTATATCGTTTATGTACGTTAAAGCTGTAGCCTTGGTTGTAATCTCTTCCGGTATCTCTATGTATAAATAATACATCTGAATACCAGTCTTCTCATAGACTTCCATAGTCTTAGATTTAAGAGTACCACGCCAGTCAGAGAAATCATTCATTTCATCATAGACATAGTCTGTGTTAAACTTGTTAGGATTGTTAAGTCTATCTCTCGGTATAATGTTGTACGGAATGAAATTCTCAGCATAATTTATAATATAGCCAAGTACAAATAAGAATACCACAAAGCACCCAATCAGCTTTAAGATGTTTGAGATACCTCTACCTATAAATGATTGCTTACTTGCCATTATCCAATACTCCTTTGCTTTCTCTTACTTTTCTAGTAGCATCAGGACCTATCTCAATTGTACCATCTACAACACAGCTTGCTAAATAGTATTCTGCTTCATGTTGTATATTATCCTTACACTCGTAAGTATCTCTATCTACTATAACGACTGCATGTATAGCAGCAACACTACCACTAGGCTTTTTAGCACATTTAAGAACGGCACATACAATACATTTGGGAAACTCATGCGTACTCTTAGTAATTCCAATAATCCTAAGAGAGTCCCATGCACCTAAAGTATGAAATCTATAATAAGCACTTATGCCACTAAGTTCAACAATTTCTTTTTCTAACTCATCCATCTTTTTACTTCTTGCGATACGTTGATAGGATTTCAGTGATTTCGTCAACCGTGCAATGATGCTCTCCGGCAATCTGACGAGGAGTCCAACCAGCCTTTGCAAGTGTGAGAATACCCGGATATCAAACTTCTTACCCTCTGCACTTAAATCACTCTCTTTCCTTGTTTTCTTGTTCGATTCGTTTTCCTCTGCTAACATTTTTCTTTTACCCTTTTGTTCATAACACATGTAAGAGATCTACATACACCACGTGTAGTACGTCCGAGTTTAGCAGCAATCTCCTCAGGAGTTTTACCCTCCTCGTTCATACGTAACATGATACTAGTCTCTGCCGGCGTTAGCGAACCACTCTTTCTAGATACCTCTTTCTCAGGCTCAGAGTCTTCCTTTAAGAGTTTAGGCTTCATATTATCTTTTGGAGCCCTGAGCAGTTTAGGTTTCTCTTCTGAGCTTTCTACAACATTACTTGTAGAATCAGATACCTCTGATAAGAATGCACTAAATATATCTCTCATAGCAGCATCACACTCTTTACACAACTCCAAAGTCTCTTTCTTTACTGCATCACCACAGTCAACAATCTGTGATACATACTGAACAACGTCAATTCTCTTTAGTTCCTTTTTACATTTGTCACATACATAAATAATTTTCTTCATTGTTATACCTCACATACTTATTAACATATTCTTAAACATAGCACTAAAGAGCACTATATTTACGCTTGGCATTAACCCAGCTACTCCTATTTATACTTATCAACTAAGGGATCGTTTTCACTACTCTTAGTTAAATCCTGCATAGGAGTCTTTAAGATTCTTTCAGTCTCAGCAGCTTTCTCAGCTTCATGCTGGCGCTTAGTTTTCATCACAATGTAGATACCTGTAAGTACAGCAATGCTACCAGCAAAGACAATAAACGTGACTAATACATCAGCCATAGTCTTACTCTTCTCCATGATAACATTTGCAGTCTTTGTATAGATAGTCTCGAACATTTCATCTGTAGACATATCCGTATACCAGTACTTATCAACATAAGACCAGAAGATATCTATGGACTCATTATCCATTACAGAATCAACCATCTTACCATTCACATAGTACATGTATCCAACATCATTATCCTGATCCTGCTCTGCAAAGTAAACATATAAGAAAGCATTCTCGTTCAAACCTAACTGATCAAACAGTTCGTTCGCATAAGCTTCCTTTGACTCTTCAGTTGTAAGGCTAGCATCGTATGCCTTAAGATAAACATAAGGCTGAACACCAGTCTTATCATAGAATGTTTTTAGTTTACCACCAGCAGAGTTCACATTGTCAAACCAGCTTAATTCGTCTGTGACACAGTTAGCATCAAATGCCGCAACGCCAGTAAGCTTCTCACGATTCATAGTACTAGCCGGTTGCCAAGGCTTAATGCTTATCAGAGTGTAAGCAATGGCAACAATAACTAGCACTGTAATGATAGCTCTTACCAATCTCATAGGACCAGTTGGAGTGTAGGCATTACTGTACCCAGAAGTCATTGATGGCTGACTATAATAACCGCCACCATGGTAACCACCATTATTATAAACAGTGGTACGATTATAACTTGTATAACCCCTACTATAGGACCTGTCACCAAATGAATCAAAGGAACTTCCACCAGCTCTACTATGAGAACTAAAGGAACTTCCACTTCCTGCTCTACTATGGGACATAGAATGTCAACCTGAACTTCTACTGAATGAATGACCACCGGAGCTGTGGTGTCCTCCACCACCTCCGCCACTACCTGCTCTACCCAATAGTGTATCCTCCTGTTTTCTTTATAGAATTTTTATCTAATGTAACATACCCATTAAGTTCATATAAGGTTACATAAGCACCTATTGGATATTTAAGTTCACATGCAGTACCTGTACTCAATTCGTATAACATACCAGTGGATTCATCTTTACAAATAATCTTAAGTAAAGGAACACCATTGATAAATAAACTCATATCATCACTGTAATCTACAATCACACAATTTGGTATTGCACGACCATACTTTAAAGTTCTATTATCTGTGTTTATTCTTCGCACGTAGGATACTATTAATACTATCCCGAAAAACACAAATACTAAACCTGTAACTGACATAAGTATCCCGTCAGGGTCACCATCTATCACATACCATATTCCGAATGTTGTAGTGGTTAACCCTATAACGAGACATAATATGTACATTGGAAGCATTAGCCACATTAGCTAATACCCATCTCTGCCTTCATACGAGCAAGTTAATCATCCACAGTCTTGTCCGTACCAGCAGCATACTTATCTGCTAATGCGGCAGTAGAATCACCCTGCAACTGAGCCTGAGAAAGTTCTGCACGTGCTGTAGACTCGTCAAGCATCTTCTGTGCTTTTGTCTCCATTCTAGAGAACGTATCAGCAGCATTGGTCTTGCCAATCTCAGCAGCAACCTTAGTTACCCTGTCCTGAGCTTTAGCCATAGACACCTGTGCCTTGATTGTCTCACGTCTGCTGTTAAGAGTGTTAATGTCAGCAGTAAGCTTGTTGTACATCTGCTGCATCTTCTCAGAATTAGCCTTAGCAACAGCATAGGTGGAATCAGCCGGAATTTTCTGGTTCATAAGTTCCTGCTTACGAGCCAATAAGGTTCTTGCATCTCCATCATTACCAGCCTGAATAGCCTTACGAGCAGAAGCATCATACTTGTCGATTTCAGCCTGAAGTTCATCGACTCTACGCTTAGCAGACTTCTCCTCAGCCATAACAGCTGCAGTTTCATTCTTTACTTCAGCCAACTCCTCATTACACTTACGAAGAGCCTGATCAATCATCTTGCTAGGATCTTCACACTTATCCAGCAGTGCATTGATATTTGCTTCCATAATGTCAGCGAATCTTGAAATAATACCCATGTTAGTATCCTCCACTTTAAATTGTTTTATTTATGATAAACTATTTTATCATCGATTGTTAAGAATCTCATTAACCAAATTCATAGTTTCATAAGTCTGCTGATTGACAATGTAATCAGTTTCCGTTATCTCATAGCAAAGATATGCATTAGAAAAGTATTCCATGCAGTTAGAAAGTAACCCTTCCAGCTTAACAACATCTGTAGGATTAGCAGGGTCAAACCCACAACCATGCTGGCCTTCTTTTAACCCATAACCTCTTACATTAGCGAAATGCACTTCCTTACATACACCAGAAAATGCTTCAAGCATACCAGGAAATACATAGTCACATCCTAATCTTGTAATATCCTTGCTGTTGTAATAGCATGACATGTGTCGAATACAGCACCAATTCTATCACCAAATTGCTGCCTTAAATGTTTGCATATATCTGCAGAATCATTTATACATCCATTCTTAAAGGTTATAGGATTCTCCTTGCAAATAGGAGTTACATTCTCAATCCAGAACTCAATGTTATGGTACTTCATAAGTAAGGCACCTAACGTCTCTGTTACTATCATAAGGAAATAAGGATTCCTTGAGAACTGTTCATAAGACAAACTATTATGAATTACCACACCGACTCTATGGCTCTGGTTTAGAGCAGCAATGTTAGCAATAAAGCAAGCATCATCCAAAGCTAACATTACATTGCGCTCATAAAGGTAACCTATGTCACAATTACCACCAGGCATGATTCCCTCTTTATTTGTAAGAGCAGTATGTACACTTGTCACATTATCTAATAATGAAGCACACATACCAAAATCCTCAATAAGCTTATCAGACTTTCCGATACTACCACCTAACAACTGTATCTCAAAGTTTCTTGCATTAAGCTTTTCTCTCTTTACCTTAAGCTCCTCTAAGTTTAAAGTCGTCTTAAACACTTCAATCACTAATAACACCTCACATATAAAAATAATAGCCCTATATTACGCGGCATACGTAATATAGGGCTTAGTCATCATTTAAGGTAATTCATAATAGAAATAATATTACACTTAGTCTCCTCTCCATCACCTAATAACACAATAGTCGTGTTGGAGTTATAAGAAACCAAACCTAAGTAATAGTTTCCAGATTTAGCATAAAACATTCCATCAACCTTATAAGTCTCGTCAATCTTCTCTCCGGAAGCAGCACATAATCTGTTAAGGTAATCTACCTCTGTATTGTACAGATTATCAAATACACTAGAACACCATAATGTTCCATCTTCGAACATGTACTTATGTTGTTCCAAATCCACATTCTGAAATGTAACCTGTCCAACATACTGCCCAGAATAAGACAACTTATCCAGCTCTACGTAATCATCCGCATAAGATACCTCATCACTAACATAGGATTCATTTGTGCTCATCAAAGAATCTCTAATAATAGAGTATGTTTCATCGCCATAATATACATTGGCAATAATAGCATAACCATCTACTAATGTAGCAATAGTCCTCTGTCCCTTTCGGTTATCTTGAGTACATATAGTTGTTTGATTAAGGGCGTCACCATTATCAATACCAGCAAGAGCAGATAGATTATCTAATGTAGTATCAGCAACGACTCTAATCATATAAGAGCCATCAACTGCCCACACTGTTTTACCGTAGTCATATATGTAGTCATTCATTGGAATTGATACATCATAGTATTCATCACCCTTAAGATGTAAGACTACTTTCTGTTTTTCAAGACTACTGGATTCAACATAGTTAATATATTTCTTAAACTCGACTGGCTTCCAATCCCACTTAGCTTCTGTGTATTTATAACCTTCCTCTGTCTTATAGATGTAAACTTTCTGTTCATTAAGTACATCCTTATTAAAGACACCAGTATACATAAGTACACCAACTACAATAGCGATTGTAACACCTATGGCTAAAACCACACCCAGCACTGTTAAAACTTTCTTCATAACCATTCCCTTTCTGCACTGATACAATACATCTCGGTACGGTCATATACTTAGTATTACAGTGCGCAGATATGCATAATTCATATACATATCTAATTCAGAGGGTTATTAACAGCAACCAAGATATTACGTATGCTAGCTAGCACTTACTTGCAATAGCCTTGTTTCCTTACTTAGTATATAGTTAATAACCCACCTACTGTTCAATGTGCCCACTTTATAGCAGGTACATTGCTACTAGCCTGCGGATGACTAGCAGCACTTGTTAAAGGCGGTGTGTTAACACCAGGCAAATCCTTTACGTAACTGGAGCATAGCAGTTGAGACTACCATGCTCGTGGTGACCATATCCGGTAGTCACCACATGTACTTTTCGGGGGTGCAAAATGCTTTGAGCATTGTTGCTCAATGGGACTGCTATATAAGCCGACCCATTCATCACCAGCAGATTCCCAGCCACTGGTGATTGATAAAGATTGAGACTTTTCAGACCGACACGTTAAGACGCACCGGTCTACGGCTTATGCTCAGCTGGAGGTCATAAGCCGCATCCACTCTGCTATCACGCCAGAAAACAAGTTCCTGGTACACAATAGCGACTTAGTGAGTACACCGCGTTGATGCACGCTAAATACGTACCACGAGTGATAAGCATAAGATATCTACAACCAGATACTTATATGCAATGGTTAAAACCATTACACATCCTGGTTACCCGGCAGTAACCAGTTAGTAAAAGAAGTCGAAAAAGAGTGCAGAGCACTTTATATGCAATAGTTTAAACTATTACACATATGGGGAGACAGAGACCATCTAATCTCCCCTGTAACAAATCCGTGAGATATTCAGTTGTATAAATTGTCAAAGTTCACCACAGTAGCATCCATCATCAATGATACGAGCTAACTCAGTCCTATGACATAAGTTACTATTCTTCTCATAACATAACAATGCTACTTTATCTTTACCACATTCTTCTGCCAACCTTTTAATCTCATCCAAGATTTCACAAGGCTGTGTAGTTCCTGTTATCTTCTTCCGATACTCGGCACAAAACGTTTCATAAGAAATTTCATCTTTCTTGAAAGCGTTTATAAACTTCCAATCAGGAAATACATTTACAGATAATGTATGATACTCTCTGTTAAACCAATCCGGAACAGTATTGCTAACACGAATAAGCAATATATCATCAGAGGCTCTTACCACTCTCGCATAATACGAAGTATATAATCTCATCTACTTAATCCTCCAGTATATCACTTTCTGCCATGAGCATTTCCAATGACTTTGCAGTAACATCAGATTGCCCAGAGTTAGCATGTACTTCTCTCTCTTCCATCATTCCACCCATAAGCTTGATATCCTCAAGTTTTACCTTATCGGGATAAGAGCGTTCCGGTGGGCTTAGTACGATATCCGATTTGCTGCACCACTTTAAGAAATATCCTGATACAGCACTTCTTGTCATCCTGCCATGAGTCGTACAATCAATAGCAAACCCAAGAAGATTGTTTATCCCATTCCGGTCGACCAGATTCCTTAAATGCAGTACCGCATCTCTGGTCAATAATGTACTCTGTCCATTCTCAGCAACTCGCAATATTTCCAACAGCGTAGATTGAAAAGTAGAGGACATATCCATATCATTGATAAACTCCAATCCTAATAAGATATCACCTGTGTAGAGATACCCTATAAGAGTCATCAACTGTTTTCCTTCGTAGACATTAAAGAACGTCTCCAATTCCTCTACTGTAACGGTAGAACCTTTCTCGAAGCTATCGAGTAGATTTATAGCCCGCCTAGGCTCTCTTCCTGTGTAACTACCAATTAAGGTATACACCATAGGAAGCGATAATTCGAACTTCAAGTCGTTCTCTTCAATACGCCGCTTAAGGAAACTTCTCATTTCTGTTTGCGATAAATTCTTTAATCTTCTTAAGACACACCGGGATAAGAATGCATCTCTGAATGATTCAAGCTCTGTAGAACAGACAATAATGTAGACCTGCGCCTGCAAGCCTTCAAAAGCTGTGAGTAAGGAATCCTGTGCTTCATCTGACATACCATGCGCTTCATCCATAATAATGACCTTGCGCCCGGTAGAACTAAACCCTACAGTCAAGTCAGACTTCACTTCTGTGACTGCTTCCTGAGACTTAAGATTCGACATATTGTATAAGCGGACACAGTCTGTACTTTTAGACTCGTCAATCACCAAACGCTTACATTCAGCCAGTTTCTCCGGATTGTTCATACATGCAATCTCACAGGCTACGATTTCAGCAATCGACGTCTTTCCTATTCCAGGTGGTCCCTGCAACATAATGACCTGCGGCATCTTATCTCTTTTAATACACGACGCAAACCATTTAACAATATTCTGTTGACCTATCACTTGGTCAAGCTCCTTAAGCCTTTCAGCCATACTTATTCACCTTACCCACATACTTATTTCATTTGGGCTGGTTACTCTTTTAAAACCAGCCCCATAGTTATCCGCACCGGCGACACTTAAACCAATCACTCATTCATAGAGTATTGGCGACACCACTTATGTCACACCCGTCCCGGCGCATCGATCTTCTTTTATTTATAGTTTTATTTGGTGGCGGGATGGGAAACCTTTGTCCCACCCCAACATCCACCAACAGCCCGTATGGCGATCCAAATTAAGCTAATTCCTCAGCGCTCTGAGCAGCAGCTTCTTCAGCCTGCTTGTTAGCAGCATCCTGGAGCATCTTAACGGATTCAGAACCAGAACGAACAACATCAGACAGCTTAACGTTACCAGCGTATACGTTAGCGAATACATCCAGTACAGGAGCAGCAGAGAACTCAGAGATGTTACCATAGTTACCCTTCTGCTGGTTAACGCTCATCTGAACGCCCCAACGTCCTGCTGTTACGATGATATCTTCATCAGCACTCTTGTAAGCAGCTTCGAACTCTTTCTTGATCTTGGTTACAGGAACAGATACGTTGATAGAAGCAACTTTGGTCTTGTAAGTAACAGTACCATCTTCCTTAACGCTTCTCTGAACTTTCTTACCATTCTCCAGAGTGTAGCAGGATACAGTAGCACCTACCAGCTCACCACCCATGTTGATAGCAGCCTTAAAGGATGCAGTACCATTGCTCTCAGTATCTTCCTGAGTAAACAGGAACTGAACATGGTTTCCACCAGCAATGAACTCTTTCTTGTTCTGAGGACGAACTACAGGAACCTTGTTGGTTTTCTTAGCGGTACTTACGCCGTTGGAAACAGCTTTCTCAGTTCTGGAAGCGATACCAACCTTGAAGATAACCGGCTTCTCACCGACATCGTTACCGTTAGCATCCATAGAACCTTCACCGTACATAACACCCATACCATGATCGATAACAGCCAGGATGAACTCCTGCTCAGGATAAGGAACAGAGTTAACCATGTATCCACGTGTAGGATAGTTTACCTTGTCTGCGCCAGGAATGTATGCAGCAACTTCTCCGAGAGGGTTCTGCTTAATTCTCTTGTACAGATCGTACATAGCAGCAGCTTTACCAACATTGTCAACGCCGTCTTTTCTTACAACGTTAGCGTACTTCTCTTCATCGGTAAGAGCCTCGAATGTATCCTGAGTCATTCCTTCCTGACCGGAAACCATAACGATGAACTTGTTGATCTTCTTGTTGATTTCTTCCAGAGCCTTAGCAGCATCTGTCTCACCCGGAACAGGTACACCCATATTGGAAAGAGTACGGAGTGCGGAAGGTTTCTGTGTAGAGATGATAGCAGTTACAGTGTTCTGACGAGTCCAAGCGTTACGCTCATCTTTCTGGCTAGCTAAGAGCTTAGCCACTCTTTCCTTAGCTTCCTGATCTGCTCCCTTTGCGGTAGATACGTTTGCCTTACCAGGCATTGTCTGCTCCTGTGCAGGATTTGCAGCTGTTGCTGCAGGTGCTGCAGCCTTCTGTGCTGCACTTAACATAGCATCGATTTCGCTCATTGATTTTTCCTCCTTGTTTTCCATAGCGATAGATTTATTAAATATAGGCTTTGATTCGTTCTCATGAACATTCCCTGATGGCTGGATATTGCTTGTATCAACATGAGGCTCCTCGTGAACCTCCTGTGAAGCGTCACTGTCGGTAAGCTCCTGTTCTCCATACTGAGGCTGTTCAATGACATCCTCTCTCTGTGCTACAGTACCGGCATTCTCCTCAGTAGAAGCACTCGGATTATTCTGAAGTTCTTCTGTTTCCTGAGGAACTTCTCCAGTGGCTTCATTTCCGTTGACAACTACCTGCAACTCCGCCTGCTCAATCGCTTTCTTCGCAGCCGATATTTCGTTATATACTTTGAATATCAACTCCCACTTAAGGAGCTTACGATATTCTTTGTAGAACCTTCTAAGGTGTTCTACAAGTTCCATAATGTTGCCGTCATAGACATCAATGATTTCCATACGGCGATCTCTGTCCTGATTACTCTCATTCTTTAATCGCTGGTCATATTCAACGATACCAATAGGAGCCTGTGCCATCCAGTCTTCAATAACCTTGGACTTAAGCAATTCATCAGGAACACTAAACAAATGCTTAAAAGCAACACGCATAACCTGTTGCTCAGCTTTAGAATACTTATTCATGTCAAGATATCCTCCAATCAATATTTAGTTTCTCGGTAGCAACTTTGTTACTTGACCGTGACTGAAGATAAATACATATCTTGTAAATAAGTGCATTCCATTCAGAAAGACTAGGTACATCAACTAAACCATATTGCATGTCAATGTCATCAGTCAATCCATAATAGTTTCTAGTAACAGCTTTTAAGTTATTATGATAATGCTGAATTTCATCATAACTCATAGAGCAAACTGTACTAACAATGTCACCTATCGAAACAACCTTACCACTGTCAAAACGAGGTAATATGAGAGTAGCGTTCTTACCAACATTAGAACTGCAAGCAAGTTCACTATATAATGCCCAACTAATGTCATACATGAAATAACGTATAGACATAGCTTCATCATCAGATGTAAGCATCTTCTCATAATCAAGTGGTTTCCTATACTGTAATAAAGTTTTATATTTTTGTATAAAACATAACCACTCTGTATAGGGTACGATAATGATTACATTGTTCTGACCCCTCCATGGAAACTGAATATTTTTACCCATTAAGACACTGGCTAGATTATCACGACTTGCGTTCACAATCTCCATAACAACCACCAGTCAAACTGTTTTTAATTTCAAACAGTTTCTTTCTTTTTCTTTCTTACACTTAAATATGAGACAAGCTATAGGTATTTTTCAGACACATAAAATTTTTTTGTAACAAATGTTTATGGTATTCAGTCTCCTCTCAGACTCTCAGGATCAAGCGTATTGTAGATTTCCTGATGACCCTCAATATAGATTGCAACATCGTTAAGCATCTTATCATAATCAGGAATCTGGTCTTCTTTATCATTCATAGACAGTATGTAAGTGACATATAATCTATGAACCATCTTACGAATTTCTGCAGGTCGGAATCCCTTAGCACGTAATGTATCCTGTAACTGTGCAGTAGGATTTAATGTAGTCTGTACAGTGCTACGAATAATAGCATCAACAGCCATAGCAGACTCAGGTAAAGCTAATGCAGAAAGCTTAAACTGCTCAGATTCCATAACACGCTTAACGCTACTCTGTGCCCGTTCAATAGCAAGGCGCTCTCGCTCCGTTGTTACCTCTTCACGTTTCTTCCGGTACTTATCGGATAAAGCCATTTGTCTCACCTCCTCTACTCATAGTAGGATTCAATGTAATCTGCAAGCATTTCTTCCAGTCCCCATCTATCCATAGACTGGCTCCAGTCACTCATATAGTAACCCCATTTGCCTGTATCTACATCCTGCTCAATATCATTGAGTTCTTCAAAATTTACAAGCAATGGACATAAGATATTAAATGTTCTCAATATGTTGTGTCCACCAACCATAGTAGGATTTTCCGTAACAACACGTTTGATGTATTCACGACATAAATCCAAATCACCAAACTTAGCATACTGCTCAGTCGGAACTATAGCATCTAACTTTTCAGCAAAGTCCCAACCTACACCAGGAATGTTATCAGATGAGTCTCCTCTACAAAGCTTGCGTAAGTGAACTGTATTATAGAGAGTATGCTCACCTGATTTTACAAGCAGTGGATAGGAGTACACATCTATCTCTTTACCTTGGTCTCCTACCTTAGCAATACTCACATTCGTATCTACAAGAAAGAATAAATCACTATCCTTTGTGTGGATATAGATTTTCTCATAGTCATTTTTATAATACCTAACTAATGAGTAAATAACATCATCAGCTTCGTATCCATCAACAGCTTGAACAGGAAATCCAACATTACGAAGTATCTGTTCAGCGTAAGCCTGCTGTCCAGTTATATCTATCTTCTTAGCAGGACGGTTAGCTTTATATCCTTCATTACCAAATGTATTTGCATACATCTCACGTTTTATTTCAGGCACCCTATCGAAAACCGGCATAATCTCTACACCAGGTCTCATAAGACTTGATATCTGTCTTAATAGGAAACGCACTCCACCAATAGGAGCTTCATTTGCCTGATACTCATTGTTACTCTCACGAACACCTCTGGCAATAAACTTCTTAGAGAATGAGCCTGCATAAATATAATTACTGCAATCAAGAATGTGAAGTTCCATTATAATCTCCTCCATGACATAGGATTCTGTCCGGCTTCCATTTTCGGAATAAGGAAGTCCAAACCTCTAAGAATAGTCTTGAGTTTATCCTTTTTGTAGATAGCCTTACGGAGCACTGTAGGTTTATTGATGTTGTAGTTTCCATTCTTGAATAAACTCTTATTCTTCTGAATCCTAGAAATAAGGCTCATAGCAGCAACATTACCATGCGCCTTATCCATCATGTCTTCCAGAACACTCTCTAAGTTATCACCATCAAGTTTAGCAGTATACGCAGTTTTTCTTCCTGTTTCTACTTTTACTTCTTTATTCATGTATTCACGCATGAACTCTTCATCTTCTGATAATAACTCAATAATAAGTGTTCTGTACATCTTTAACTGATTTAAGTCAGTCGAAGCTGAAACATCACTGTATTGTAAGGATGCTAATGTGTTAGCCAAATCCTTCGCTTCATCACTCTCCAGATAGGCATTAACATCATTAACTTCCTTATATACTCTCTCAAGTTTGAGTGCCGCATCTCTGCACTCTGCATCCTGAGAATTCTTATTTAACCTTACAAACTCATTAACATTGTCTAAGACAATACCAGTAGAGATTCGAGTGAATGAATATAACACTTCATCAGGAATACTCAGAACCTCATCCGTTGTAAGTATTGTAGGCAATACGTATTTACTCATAGTCCTCACTCTCCAATTCTCTGTAGTTCCCATCCACCAGCTTTACCATAGGATGATACTGATGTAATTCTATAACACCATCTTTTAGGAACTCTCCATAAGAAAGTTCCTTTCTTCCCTCCCCTACTCCGGTACACATTTTAACAGACTCAATGTTTACAGGACCAGAACATCCTTTAAGCTCAATATAGACGTTCTGAGCATCTGCATGCATAATGCGACTAAGTCTGAATAACTTACCATTTGTATTAAATCGAATAGCACTCCGCATGTTGTTAATCTCTTCAATACGATAAGCCTTTGTGTTCTCCATAATAGTATATCCGGAAGTATCTCTTATAGGAGTTAACTTCTCCGTCTTAGGTTCCCAGATATAGAACCCATCAGTGTATACCACATACCCTAAGAACTTACAATCACCCTTACTGCACACAAAATCAAATTCAAATAATTCTTTGTTATCCGTTCCACGTGCGATAGTATTTGTAAGTAATATCGGCGAGTTAGGTCTGTTACATAAAATAGTTTGCCTGTTGTTGATACACACTGGAGCATCTTCTACTCCAAAGTACACTGTTTTACTTTTCAATGTCTGCGCCCTTAAAATCATAGAAATTCTCCAAACTCTGTCAAATCAATATTTTCTGGATTTATATTTATCAGATAATCAAGCATGACCACTTCACTTAAATCAAGGAAGATGGAATAAAACTTGTTAACATACTGCGTAAGGTGATGCCCAACCACAACGACATTATCAATTCGTCTTCTAGACTCACCTACTTCAACAGCAGTTTCTTCAAGTCTTACTTGATAAGGCTTATCATCAAACTCCGCACTGTCTAACATAACCATATCATTGATTACGTTTAAGACAGATTTGTTGAGGATACTATATGCGTCCATTACACTTACCATACGTCGCCACCCTCCCATTGTTTCAGTTTCAAAATAATCTCACCATAAGGTCTACCATAAAGCTGTGATTTTCTATCTTGTGAAAGATAGATAAACTTATTCTTTGGTCTCACTGTATCTGTCTCCTCATCCCTCACTAACTCCTGATAAACAATAGAGTGTAAGGTCTGAATAATTCTATCCGTTGTTAATCCTGTAATATCCTGTAGACGTCCAATAACATCTGCACAAGAGTTTGCATGTAGTGTAGAAATTACACGCTTACCTGTATTAGTTACTCGCATGATAGAAGTAGCAGTAGTATCACCTGTCTCTGTGATATAAACTATATCAGGATTCTGTCTTAACAAAGAGTTAATGTTTGCATCATACTCATCTTCATCATTACAGTTAATCTGTTCTACTCCATCAAGCTCCTGCTCCACAGGCATCTCTATAGATACTACTTTATACTTATCCTCTATAGTAAGTTCTCTTAGACAAGCCAACGCCGTAGTATTCTTACCAGACATTGTAGAGCCTACAATAAGACGTAAACCTAAACCTCTATCCATAAAGGAATCTCTAAAGAACTTAACAGTTTCTTTTGTGAGATTTAAATCCTCTAAAGATTTATCAAAAGCTGCATTAGGCAAAAGTCGTATTGTAATTTCATAACCATGGTATTTGTGATTGATAACCACACGACCACGATAAAACTCATTAAGAGTTACACCTACATATTTAGGATGATTACTTGCATTATCCATAGGAGACTCTGAACATAACAGCTTTATAATATCTTCAATATTATCAGCTGACAATATTCTCTGAGAGTATACCTTAGTCTTCCTAACGTTATAATATACATTAGCAGATTTACCAACTGATGATATAGTAACATCAGCAGCAGATAAAGATATACCCTCATTGATGATACTGTCAATAAGCTGTCTTGCCGGCATATCTAACAAATCAGGATGTGGTCCATACTTCTTAGTATACTCCTGAAAGTAGTTGTATATAGGAGTAAAGACTACATTCACTTCTCTGTTTTCGATAGGCTTGTAAGATATACCGAGTTCTGGTAAGGCAACACAAGTTATGACACCACGCATAGGACTATAAGAAACTGGCACAACTGAGGAACCATTGAAATGTCTTATGATATCATCAGGTACATAAGACATTGCAGGGATATATAAATCCTCTTCCATAACCTGTTCACATATAGCAAAGATCTCGTCATTACTTAATAATCGCTGTTCATATAGAGCTAGCGCTTCAGCACACGTATACTTAGTCTTGTCACGTAACCGTAAATCTGTATAAGAATCCAACTCATGAATTACTTCAACAGAGACAATACCGTTAAGATTAAGCATGCTTTAACACTTCCTCCATTGTTAAATCAATTGTGCTGATACCGTAAGGATCATATCCATTAAGACCTGCATCAATCAAAGTAGGTAATGACGGTACCGTACATACCTGATAATCCATCTGATCATCAAGTCCAAGCCTTGTGATAATCTTACGAATAGGTACATCACAGCGGTTAATGATAACACGACGTGCAACATTAGGAATTGTACAATCCTCAATCTCCTTACGCATACGCTCAATACGAGGAACGTTAGTGTCAACAAGGAAGTTAATAGATAATACATCCTGTGCAATAGTCTGGAACAACTCATTCTGCTCAGGCGTCAGAACAACGTTAATTACTCTGTAATAATCTGCAGCCTTAAGCAATGTAGTTACAATTCTCTGCGCTGTAGAGATAGAGTTATCTACGGTACCAGCCGCAAGCATAAACTCTCTCTGGTCTAAATCCATCAGGTAGGTATCAATGTTCTTGTACATAATACCATACTGAGAATACTTAGCGGTACCAGTGAGGTCTAACAGTAATACATTCGCATTCTGTCTGGACTTGTACTTAGAGATAAGGTAAGGAATGATTGTTCTACCAGTTCCTTCCTCTCCAACATACACACGCAAAGACTTCTTAAGCAGAGTCTCAGCGACAACAGTATTCTCAATGTTGTTAGACTTAAGGTAATTGATAACCTGCTGTTGTGCAGCAATAATCTCCTGATCTACATCAAACACTTTTCTTAAGAGTGTAAGAGTATTGATGATGTTAATTTTCATCTCTTTGAATGTGGACGGAATCTTATCAGCACCCAACTCCATAGCACCACGAATAGCATCGATAGTGCTATCAGAAAGAACCATCTCACCACGCTCTTTAAGCTTAGCATTGATAAACTCGTTACCGGTAGCGTCATCAGAAGAAGCTGCAAGATTTGTAGCTGTAGACATTACTAAGGAATCTGTACTCTTATAGATATCACCAACCTCAACCTCAAGAGTATGCAACTCAATAATAAGATTAGCACGCTCTTCATTAAGCCCAGCCAGACGAGCAGAATTATTCTCCATGTCCTTGTCAGTCATAGATTTCTTAATAGCAGCATTGATCTCCTCAAGTCTACTCTGCAGTAATGAAGATGTCTGTGTGCAAATAGCATCAACAACTTCCTCCAGTCTCTGCTCAATAAGGGTATCTCCCTTTGCACGGAAGAAAGCCTTGTCATGCAGTAAGGCATGAACCTTAGAAAGTTTCTCATCAAGAGATTTGATATTAGGATCTCCCATAATGCTGAAGATTGTATCATTGAGAGATTTAAGTTTCTCTTCAATACCTGCATAAGTAGAGTTTGTCTCGTACAGATCTTTGATGACCTGAGTAGCTGTAAGCTCTCTCATGATAATACTTGCATCACCTACTGTACCAGCCCGTTCAATACGTTCAACCAAACCAGATTTCACATTAACCGGTTCAGGTTCAGGCACAGGTTCAGGCACAGGTTCTGGCATAGGTGGTAACGGTTCAGGTTCAACAATAGGTTGTGTTTCAGGTTCAGGTTCCGGCTGTACATATTCCTGTCTTACTTCCGGAGTATACTCCGGAATCTCAACAATAGGAGCAACCTGGGACTCAACAGCTCCTTCGATAGATGCCTGTGCTGTTACAGCAGAAATAGTTTGTGTAATGTCATTAGGCTTAGGTTTCTGCAGGATAGCATCTAACCCAGGAAGTCCCTGCTGATAGATAGGCTTGGAACTCTTATTGATAAAGATAACTTTCGTAGCAGGATGCTTCGAAGCAAGAGCCTGTTCAAATTTATCTTTAAGACGTTTAGCAGAGATATCCTCATTCGTTACAATGTAGGCATCTCTCTTAGGATTCATCATAGTAGGGTCCAGAGCAAACTGATCAAGCATCTTATCAATAGCAATGATAACAGTCTTATCTTTACCCAGACTACGCTTAAGCATCATGTCTGATTTGTTTGTAGAAATAATCATGTTCTTTCTCCTTTAATAAATATCCACTATTTTATACTCGAGAAGAGTATTGTTAGAGTCATGTCTGATACTTACAGACTGACCTTTCTCTTTTCCAAGAATAGCACGTGCTACTCTGGAGTTTGCCGCCATAACACCAATATCTATGAAAGATACACCCTCAGGGTAAATACGATAAGTCATAATCTTACCACCCATTTCAAGCCGTACTGTTGTATAAGGAACTACAATACCACATTCATTATAAGCAGGCAATTGTGCAACCTTTAAGAACTTAACAAGCTCTCCAAGGCATTCATCGTTTCTTTCACACTCATTGTTAGCCTTACACCATGATGCAAAATTTATACACCATGTCTGGATTTCTTCCGGACTAGCTTTCTTCATCTTCATCTCGATCTCTAAGTCAGACTTAATCCCAAAACTTTTACATAAAGCATTTCTAGACTCACTATCTAACTTACCGATCGCAACGTAAATATCTCTGAAATCAAATGTTCCCATAAGATACTGAACATCCTCTAATCCTTCCATAATCTGTAAGACCCTTGTGTTATTTCCAATCTCACCAGTTACCAATTTAAGGTTCTGTATAGCCGCCTCGAGTGGAGCGTTCTCAGATGAGTCACCATCATTGGCAAGCACATAAGCTTCTTCATAAGCTTTCTTGTCTTTCAATAATTTATCACGAGTTCTCTCCAACTCACGTCTTGCTTTAATTAACTCGTTAGATATCATAACCGCCGCTTCTTGTAATGGTACAGCGTTTAATTTACTTTGATTGTTCATATTACCTCCGATTTTGATTAAGCAGAGACAACACTCGTAACCCAGTATTCATCAGGGCTAACAGCCACCGTCCACATCTCTTCATAGTCATCAGAGACTTTCATTGTCCTCGATGCTGTAAGTCGAACGTCTCTATATACACATTGTTTCCGCAATACAATTTGTGTACTGCTCTCCTCAGAAATCTCCCATGTAGTATTTCTGAACCTCTCTTCACTGAAGTACCTAGAAGAAGCTTCTGCAACAATCCACCTAGAGATTGCTAGACAACAATCCCTAGTAAAGTATTCTTTAAGGATACCAATGGAACGTGTTTCAAAAGCTCTGATATAAAGCCTGTCTGCTTCTTCTAGGAACTCATACAAGTCGTCGGCGATATCAGTCTGTTTCTTTTTCTTAAATCCAAACATAATATCAACCTCGTACTTAGTATGTCAGCGGCTTAGAACCGCTGTCCATTCTGCTGGTTATTCTGATTAACCTGCTGATTGTTCTGCATGGTATTCTGCTGCATGTTGGTCGTGCTCATGGTATTGTTAGTATTGGTTGTGTTGGTTGTTCTACCATTACCATTACCATTACCATTACCATTACCATTGTTGCCGCCACGAGGTGCAGTATTCATCCCCTTAAGAAGAAGAAGAACAGCCCCAATAATGACAACTACCATTGCAATTGTTTTACCATCCAATGTACTAAGAATGTGCATACCTAGTCTCTCCTTTCAATCGTTATAGTATGACTAATTTATCATCATCAGTCTTCCTAAGAAATTTAGGTTGACCGTTGAGATACACAACTGCATAAGCACCATTGTTTAACATCTCTTTATATCCGGCATAATGATAGTCAATGTTAGATAATTCTGATATATTAAACATAGGTGTAAGAATACCATCATTTGTCACGATAGTATTGTTAGTCCTATCGTAAGTGAGACGGTATATACCTGGGCAAGACCTAAACTGAATAAGTTTAGTTCTTCTATACCCGATATACGTAAAGTTGCCAGGCTGTGGAATTACAGATTGTCTGCCCTTTTCTCTCTCATCCATAGGTGTCTCCATAAACTTCCAATAGCCATCCCAGCATAAAACAAAGTATCCAATAGTACCGCTCTCTATTACAAGAGCATAATCCTTATTGGACAATAAGATAGCTTCACACATAGCCATCCAATTTATATCCCTGTCAACATATTGTGCAGGAGCATACTCAGCCAACTCTAAGTCCCTCGTATCCAATAATGAGATAGGCATTATGTCAGCCATATGTGTCTCACTGTCAATGTAGGTGTGTATAACTTCACCATTAGGTATACATCTGTAGCAACAACTAATCTTCATTACACACCTCCTACATCTCGATATATCCAGTAGTTTTAATTGCCCTACCAGATATAGTGTACTTATCCTCATCATCTTTATAAAGATTTGTAGCGACCTTTACAAGCCTAGGAAAGTATCTACTACCTTTGAGAATATCCTGAACGAATAGAGGATTATCCTGCGATTTGAACTCGATAGGTTCTGGGTCTCCAACACACTCTAAGATATACTCTCCACTATCTACAACAGAATAGATTGTACACTGAGTATGCTCTGTAATGAAGTCAGAATGACCATGTCCAACAATACCTACAGGAGCCATGACTGTGTGTTGATAGATAAGCTCCTTATCGAACTTACTAAACCCTGTGACTTCCATGTTCTTGTTAAACTTCGTGACAGTTCCATCAAATCTCATAACCACATAACAGTTATCATTCCTAAGGAAACACATTACATTACACATAGGGAATTCTGTATTATCCAATTCAAATTCATCAGTCAGGAACTTGAATGATTCCTTTATTAAGTGTGAACCTACATGTATAATAAGTTCACCATTCTTAACCTCAGTGGGAAACAAAGCCCCATCCCGTCTAAATTTAAAAGACATGTGAATACCTCATCAATAGAAATACAAACACAAATGTTAAACATAAAGCAGCAACACACAGAATCAGGTTAAATATAACATTAATCCGTTTACTTCTACTATTGTTGATTTCCTGTAAAGACCTGAACTCGTTATAGACCTCTGCATTATAATCAACCTTTTCTTCGATAGTAGGACTCTGCTTGATAGGAGTGTCCTTTAGGAACTTACCATTATCATTACGATATATCACATGAGGAGTTCCTCTGTCATCAAACTTTAATTCCTTAGACTTAACATTATCAGGGAGCTTACCACCAGTAAGCTCCACTTGTGCCATTAAGTCTTCTCCCAACTCAATATCAACCATACTTATTATCCCTCCAACTTAAACAGCTTGAAGAATTCATCTGCATCATCGTAATCAACAGTACTGTTCTCATAGACTGAATCATACTGACCATACTCATGTGAATCTGGATCTGTAATAAGCTTTGTAGGCTCTGCACCAGAATAAGAAATAACAACATTATCCTTAGCACGAGTAATCGCCACATAGAGCAGATTGCGTTCAGACCTGATATCAACAGCTACATCAAGATTACAACCAGCTTTGATCTTATTTGTCATAACCTTGTTATTAGGGAATGTTCCCTCATCACAGTCAAGGATATAAACATCATCAGCTTCCAGACCTTTAGCAGAATGCATAGTGTAACATCTGATTCCCATTCCAGCCTGAATACACTGAAGATTCCTCTGCTCCTTATCCAACTCTTCATTATACATAAGAGGATAGGGTTTATTATTACAGATAGGTGCTACAAGGTTAAAGTAGAACTCTTCACTGTTATCAAGCTTCCACCATTCATTCTTGAAGATATACTTCTTGTAAACTTCCATAACTTTCATAAAGACCACACCGGCAGACTTATTGTTCTCAATATCCCTCTTAGCTAAAACCATAGCATTAAGAATAGCATAAGAAGACTGTTCCTTATATTTATAAGATAATTCAAACAAGTCTTTGCCAGAACTTCTCATAGCCTGTACAGGTAAAGGTTCAGTTCCAAACATAGTATCCTTAAACTCAGGAAACAGCTTTAAAGCTTCACTAACAACGATAGGGTCGTTAGGTTGCCATGCCGCATTACACAGTTTACTCAAAGAATCAAACATAGGGATGCTCATTATTGTAGCAAACTTAGAACATCTGAAAGGGATACCACGTCTGTACAATTCCTCAATAAGAGGAATAGCAGATGCATTGTTACGATATAAGAACATAGTGTCACGCTTTATTTTACTCTTGACATCTCTCATATCGTTTTCAATGTTGTTAACAATCTCTTTCCAGTTTAATTCTCTACGAGGAACAATAGACACTGTAGAACCTCTATCATGTCCAGTAAAGCACTGAATAGATTTATCGTTAGGTCTTATAACCTTTGTTGCAAATTCAGCAATCTCCTGTCCACATCTGAAAGAGTGCGTAAGATTACATGTTACTGCATTAGGATGCAATTTCATATACTCTCTTACGATCTGAGGACATGCACCATTGAATGCATAAATCTGCTGTTTCATATCACCGATAACGATAAGTGTCTCGGCAACATAAGACAGAATTCTTAAGTGAAGTAAGGATAAGTCCTGAAACTCGTCAACCACCATGATCTTATACTTACCACGCCACTTATCGATGATATGTGGTTTACGCATAAGGGCATATAAGCAGTACAATGGAATATCACCCTGTACAATAACGTTATCTGTTACTCCACGAATAAACCAAGACTTTCTTAAATCCTGGAATGTATCTACATCCATACCAAGTTCCACAAATGAGAACTTAGTCTGAACATTATCTGGATGGAACGTAAGTGAGCTGTTTAAGTCATTAACAGCTCTGATGACTTTACGGATATACTTAGTATCATCCTCATCTACATTTACACCAGCTTCCTTAAGGTAACGTCTCATATCCTCTACATCCTGCTTAACATTACCATGAGCAACAATTTTCATAGTGGGGTAAGCTTCTCTCATAATTCTATTACTAAGAGAATGAAATGTATTAAATACAACAGTAGCAGACGTAGAGCACTTTCTACAAAGTTTCTCGTATCTACCAGCCATCTCAGATACAGCCGCATTTGTAAATGACATGCAGTTGATAGACTTACCAGGAACTTTATAGTAAGTCTGTGCCAGCAATAAACCAGCAATCAACGTATGTGTTTTACCAGTACCAGGATCAGAGAATGAAATAGTATCTCTAGTAAAGTCACTAGCGAACTCTTTCTGCTCATCAGTTAACGGGTTACCCATATAGGCAGATATAATATCTAACCTCATTCTTACTTCATCTGTCATCTCAATCATCCTCTCTAAAAGTTAAGAAATCCTTTACTGTCTTACCTGCAACTCTCTTTGTTTTCGTAGCTGTGTCAAATACATTTAAGCACTTCTCAACAACAGCTCTCCATTCTTCACTAACCTGCTGATTAGCATCAAGCTTGATAATCTGGGTATTACCAAACTCAATAGGTAAGACTTTACGCATACGAATGAAATCATGTTCATTCATAAACCCGTAATCAGGATTTCCATATTTTCCATTTTCATCACAAACACGAGTTGTTATATTAGGAGCAATAAGTTCCTGATACGTGTCATGATGTTCAGAGCTACTAATCCATAGGTCTCTGACAAACTCAAATATATCAGCTGCACAAGACCTAATATCAAATTCAATATCCGGTCTCGTCATGATAAGCAGTATTAGCGTAGCCTTACTTGCACTACTTCCTAAATTTACAATAGGATTGTACTTAGAACCTTTCGGTAAAGAACCAACTAAATCTAAGTAAGTATCCAATGTAGTTGCTTTACTTAAATCCAGTGGTTCATACTCCTCTAATTTCTGCCTAGCCGCTTCACAGTTATTCTTTAAGACACCGTCTAAATAAGAATCTTCTGTATTACAGAAATCCAGAGTGTCATAATAACCAAACATTATTCTAGCACAATCTGGACCAAGTCTACATCCATTCAAATCAACAGTATCTCCATTAGCCTTGCATTGCTCAAGACAATCAGTAAATCTTTTTGTAAGAGACTGTATCATAAATCTCGTATTCATCATGTCCCTTAAAAGCACAACGCCAGCCATTTACATCCCTCCCGTCAAAGAGTTTTTGTAACAGTAGTATTCTTCATAAGGTCCTTCTTAAAAGTATACTCTGCATCAATGATACCATCCATAGCATTTCTTCTCTGTTCGATACAGATAATGGTGATATCCTTTTTCATTGCTAAGAAGATATCCTTCATAGCACTTGTTGTTGTGTCACTGAGAGTAAAGAAATACTCATCAAATAACATAACCTGTAGAGCATCAGGTTGGGCTTTGAGACATGCATATCTAAGCATAGCACCAAGTATAGCACGGTATCCACAACCCTCTCTAAGGTTAACATTCTGTCCATTTGCATTAACCACGGTAACACGATTATTCTCTGTAGTCTGCAAATGTATTCCTTGAACATCAGCATCAGGAACAAGATTACCAGCTTCCTCGATAGCCAAATCAAGAATGTTTCTGGCACTCTCCTGATGTTTAATATTATAACTCTTAATATTCTTGTAGATGTCTTTAAGGTGATTACCAGTCTCCCTAAGGTCACCAATTTCAATCTCCGTGTTGTTCATAATATTCTGATACATAACACGTTTACCCTCATTGGCTTTACCTCTGTCACGTCTATCCTGCGCGACAGTAAGAGCACTCAGTAAATCATTCCTGCAATCAATAAATTCTTTTCCCCCGACCGTAGGCATATACAGTTACCTCCTCTCAAACATTCTACTTTCTCATCTTCTTTAAACAGTTTAGAGATTACTGCTACCTGCCCAGATGTAAGGTTAATTCCAAGTAAGGAATTATTTATACTATCTCCAACAGTGCATTGAACATCACTATTGTTAATAGCTATACTGAATGTACCATTCCCAACAAGTAATGACATCTTTTGTTTGGGAAACGCTGTAGACAATATAGACAGCTTGTCCACATAGTCTATAAATGATAACTCAGTAACCTTAACACACTCAGCTAACTTCTTATCAATGGCACTAATAACAGCGCCACTGATATTATAGTTGTTTGTAGGTATCCAGAATTCATATCTACCAGACTTAAAGTAAACGACATTTAAATCAGGCAAATAAGCATACTCAGCCTTTTCCTCCAACTTAAATGCAAAGTCACGTAAAGTGCTAAGAGGTACACAGAACTCAGGATACTCCATATTCTCAATAAAGAATGTCTGTCTGTAATCAGCATAGAACTTCTTATTAGAGAATACAGGGTCAGGGTCGGCAATAGACAACTCTTTGGCTAACCCAGTACAACTTATCACAGAGTGTGTAAGATACTTCAATCTGTTTGCATAAGCAGGTGATAAAGATATTCCATCTGTATTTGGAAATACTCTTCTTTCCTCGTGCTCCTTAACAAACGTAGAGTTGAATGTATCTTGCTCGAAGAAGATAACTGCATCAGCAAATGTAATCTGAATAGGCTTGTCCGCATCCATAATAGCAATAGCCTTTGTTACCCAGAATGAAGCATCATATTCTTTTGTATCCCCATCTAAGGATTTAACTGGAATAAGAGTACATGCTGTGTAATCCCCAAGCATCTGTACATCAAGGACTTTCCCGTCTGTCTTGAAGTTAAACATCACTTTATTTCCCTTAACAAAATCAGAAAATAAGGATGTAAGGTATTTTGCATCAACTTCTATTTTCATGCTCTACCACCGTATGTTTCATTGTACTTCACAAGTCGCAGGATACCTTCTTTCTGAATGTTGTTAGCATACTCATTAACAGCCATAAGCTTAGCATTAAGAGTATCTAACTGACCCTGAGCAACCTCAGCATCTGGAACCTCTTTATAGAACTCAGGACACTCATCCTTAAAGGAAGCACCATCAAAATTATAAGGAGCACCACTCTTGAACTTATCAGAATACTTGTCCCACTTAGCAACCCATGCATCAAACATTTGTTGCCCTTTCGTTCTTTCTGTGATAAACTTCTCAAGAGCATCTTTCCTAGCCTGCTCTGGATTAGCCATATAATAATCTACTAACTGTTCAGACATCTTGTATCCTCCTTGTAAATACTTACTAACTTATCAACATCATCTGGACTGTTGATAACATTCCTTATAAGACTCTTATCTCCCGGTGTGTAACCCTGTTGCATCATAAAGGAGTTAAGCGATATAAACCCGCCAGACTCACCAATAAAGCTGGCAGTCTCTAACTCCTCATATAATGTTTCCTTACTGTTACCTCTAAGAGATTTAAGCTTCTCCCTTGTATCATCAGAAATACCTTTCTTCATAAATACAAGTTCATCTGTATGTAAATCCATCTTGTAGTAACTTAATGAAAAGTTACCATCATCGTCAATATCAATAATAGGTATGTTGATGAAACTATGACGACTTATCTCACCAGCATCAGTATTTGTAAGGCTACCAGGCACAATCATCGTAGTAGTCTTTCCATCCATCTTGTTGATTATGAATGAGCCAATAGGCTTATGTATATGTCCAACGATAGCAAGATCGATATCTTCCAATGCCGCGCTGATAGCAGATGAATCATTACATACACCAAGCATTCCCATATTATGTAAATAGGAAGATGGAATGATGTACTCAGAATGATAAAGCCCGATATGATACTTACAGGACTTATCTATCATAGCCTTATACATCATAGCATTCTCTGCATCCTTATTCCAATGCATAAGATGGAACTGTACACCATTAAGAATCAAATCCTTAGGTGTCTTAATAATCTGATGGTCTCTAGAAACCACATGCCTACTCTTGTAATAAGGGTGTGGCTGAATAAGGAATAACTCAGGGTTAGAGTCCATTCTTATCCTTATGTGATTTCCAATAAGACCATAGAAGTTACCATTAAGTAACTCATACATTTCTCTATCAATATCCGTATGTGATAGAGCTGCAGCAACATCAGAACCATAACCAGCATCAAACCAATCACCTAATGAGATGAAGTGTGTTACTCCAAGTTCCTTAATTGCATTCATTAAATCCAACTGTACCTTACGACACGCACTAACATAACCACGTATTGTAGTTATGTCTTTCATGCGTTTATGCAAGTCTCCAGCAATCATAACACGATAAGACATTTATATCGATCTCCTTATCTTCCACTTCCCTTATGTGCTGCTCTTATAAGCTCACTAGAGTATTTCTGTGCATAGGTATCTGAATTGAAATTATCATCAGACATCTTCTTAAGACTTTCCTGACTCTTAACATTAAGCTTATAAGAACTTTCATAGATAACATTCTGCACAGATTTAGGCAATACAGTAATGACCAGTTTTGAGACAATCTTAATGATACATACAACCAACATAATGATTAGGAAATTCTTAATATTATCTGTAATAATACTAATAGGGTTACCTATAGCATCAAATACTACTTCCTCAGCATCACTAGGCTTAATACCACCTTTCATGAAGAAGTTAAAGATTAATGAATATCCAATCCCAAATATAGCAAACGATAAGAAAGCCCAAATGTTCTTAATACCTATGTACACAGATACTAAGCTGGCGATATTCTCAGCAATCGTAGATATAATCCTTCCTATTGTAGACTTACCATAGTTAATCAATGACATAATAATGCTATTGTTAACAGTAGAATCTTTTTCATCGTTAAGCGCTTCTTTGATAGACTCCTTATTTAATCCTGTCTCTTTTACTGTGATTGAATGTCCAAAATCCTGTAACACATTGAATGGTCTACTAAGTATAGAATCTTGGATACGACAATTATCACAACCAAACAATCCGTAGACAAATCCGTAATACGCAAGCGTTAATATAAAATGTGTAAAGTAGATGCCACAGTGAAGAACCTTTTCAATAAAAGTAAATTCTTCTACATTAGCGGTGTTATTGTATACACCAAATAATCTGTACATAGATAGAGATATACCAAATACAAGTATCGTATCAAGAACTTTGACGAAATCTGAACCATCTTTACCATTCTTGTCTTTTAGACTGAAAATAGAAATACGACGTAAGATATGATATACTAAATTACCTACCTTTGCAAAAGCTACAAAGAGAGCCAATAAGTAGCCATTGACCGTTTTTGATTTTGTATAATCAGTAATAGACTCTTTATAAGAAGCCGCCTGACTATATACAATATTGAACGCAATAAACACATTGCAAATAAACATAATTATACTATTCATAATACCATCCATTTCCTAGGGTGGGTTAACCCACCCTATCATACTTATTTATTTTGATTTAAGAACATGTTTCCATGTCTTCTGTGTCTCTTCTTTTAAGAACTGCTTGAACCCAGAAATCTGTTCAGTCCTATCATACACATCCAACGCCATATAGTATACCTGCTTATCATCGTTAAAGATAACAGCTGGAGGATAGTTGTTGAGCATTAAGAAGTAATTCATCAATACTCTGCCAACTCTTCCATTCCCATCAGCAAATGGATGTATATTTTCGAACACAAGATGAAAATAAGATGCACGTGTAAGTACATCCCCGTCATCTACCGAGTTGACTTCATTTATCAGCTCAGTAATTAGTGTATCTACTTCATCAGGAAATGCACCTGTATTAGAAGCACCGACACAATAGTCATTCTTCTTGAATGTACCAGGCCGCTCACCTTTATTCCATCTACGTTCGTCATAACAACCACGGAGCATAATATCGTGAACCTTAAGAACAAACTCTTTAGTAAGAGGAGTTCTTCTCTCTAAGGACTTAGCAATAAACTCATAAGCAAATTTCTGATTCTGTAATTCCATGATGTGACTTACATCACCTGTAAAGTTCTGTACTCTACCATTACAGAACAATTCACGTGTCATGTGATAAGTAACAGGTATATTCTCAATATTAGCAGAGTTGTAGGCAAACACAATATTGAAGTTCTCTAATTCAGTTGTAAAATCATCGATAGTAACAAGATGTTTATCCTGCCACCATTTTAAGATATCTTCATAGCTCATAGAATTCACCGCCTTATTTACCGCCCTTAACAGTTCATCTAACATGTAACCTACTCCTTACTTTCATGTAAGATTTTCTTGCTCGCTTCTAAGATAGTACTCTTAGCAGTAGCCAGACTTACACCATGCTTTTCTGAATACTCCTTTACAAGTTCATTCAATTGCTTCTCCAGTTTACTCATACTTAATACCGACCTTTCACAAATCTTCCCACTTAATCTCATCTTCCTTTTCTTTGATAAGATCATCATAGGATTGCATAGTTAATAAAACTCTATCTGTATCAACCAAACCATTAGTTCGTTGTACACCGTAGAGTCTTATATACTTATAGAGGTACAGACTTATTGATTTATAATACCTAAGTAGTTGCTCAATATACAAATCATCTAAGTATCTTAATGAGCCAATTTCAATAAAGTTCTTACCTCTTTTTATACGACAGTCATCACACAACGGAATTAAATTATCTAAATCCGTTGATACAATTCTAGTCCACTCTGGTATAAAGCACACACATGTGAGATTATTCTTACTCCCACAAATAGCACATCTTTTTCCAGTCTTGTTATATACTATCATTCTTTTATGTGAGCCTATTACCATAATGAGTTTCTCCTAACTTTTATGTTCAAATAGTGGACGACCACAAGTAGGACACACTCCACTAAGAACCTTAAGATAATCATCTAAAGATTTAGGATATGGAATCCTAGAACATAAATCATAGAACTGTATAATAGGTATATCCGGAATCTGTATATTACTTACTGGAACAACAGATAAATCTGGAACTGGAATATCATCGATATAACAATACTCATAGTCCTTTATCTGCTGATAGACTTCAGATAACTCTTCATAGATAGTATCATATACTCTCCAATCGTAAGACTCCATGTTATCCAGTACAGCCTTAGCACTATCATGCTCTTTCTGTAATCGTGCAATTTTCTCCTTGAATACAGGAAATGTAATTGTCTGAAAAGACGAGAGAAAATTATCCGCAATCTTATCTCTCGTAATATCCTCTACAATACTATTGTTCGTAGCACCACTTGTAGTGATGAATGGAATTGCACCCCATGTAGGATGCAACTGTAAACAGATATCCCCATTAGCATAAGCACGAAATCCAAACTCACGTACAATAGCGTTCAAACCATCTGCATCATTGATAGCCCTAAATATAGCGTTCTCAGGGTCATCAATAATATTAGGCTTATACATAATAAGAGATTCTTTAACAGCCGGTTTAAGAATCAAACCTAACTGTTTTTCATTATAGGTAAATATAACAACACCCTGCTCGGTATTATCTTTTATAAGAGTACGCCGAACATCTTCATGTGCTATATCACCAGATACAAGGTTTTCAATAACCTTAGATATAACAGACTTGCCATTAGAGTTATCTCCAACAAATTCGACAATGGTATTATTCTCAACAACAATGTGAGCATTACCAATTGCCTGAATATTTTGTAAGTCTATTTTAAACATACTTATCACCTCAAAGCATCTTTATAAAGCTGGGGAATATTTCATCCCCAGCCTTTGTGCAGTACTTAATCTTACAGGTCACCCATATCCTCATCAGCACCAAGGTTGATATCAGGTACAGCCTGAGCCATCTGTGCAAGAGAAGCAGCAGCGGCACCAGCAGCAATAACCTGAGAAGCCTGCTGTAAGTTAGCTTTCTCCTGTTCCTCGAATGTAGGCTCAGCAGTCTCAGTAGCAGGTGCAGAAGTTTCTGCTACAGGTGCAGATTCTTCATTATCTTCCTGATCAGCAACGAGTTCTTCAAACTTAGTCTTAACAGTAGGAATAGTATCCAACAGGTGACTGTTTAAGAAGTCCTTAGCTGCTCTGCCAGTGGTCTCATCCTCATAGTCGATGGAACCGAAAATAGCGGCATTGCTTGCACACCATTTCTTGAATGCAGAAATAACCTCAGCAGGAGTATTTCCACCCTTAAGGTTTCTGTTACGAGATTTAATAATCTCAGCTGTTTCCTCGATCGTTCTACCATTAGCAAGCCCATCAACGAGAGCTTTACCCTGCTGTGCCCAAATGTCAGGGAACATAGATTCAATGGATAAAGACTTAGCAATACCCTGGAACTTAGCAGCCTTACCAGCAGCTTTCTTGTCAGCACCCAGATAATCATACCCTACCTCGAAGTAGGTTGAGTTGTTATCGAAATAAGAAGGGTTGTCCACAATAGCAAGCAACTCATTCATACGCTGGTTACTTAACTCCAGAACTGCATACTGTGCATTTCTGAAATCAGGTGTTCCATCAGGGTTCATCTTAACAACCAGAAGCTGTGTAGTCATCTTCTGCTGTACACCGGAAATAGCCGGACTCTTGGACGGATTGATACGTGTACCATCAGCTGCTTTACCACCGTTGTACTTAAGCTCGATACCCTCAAGTGCCTGAGCCAACTTAACCTGATCAACCGGTTTACCGAGTTCCTGAGAAGTTCTCTCAGCCTCAGCTTCCTGATTCTTCTTTTCTCTTACGCACTGTGCCTGATGAAGAACACGAGCAATTCTTGCCCAGCTGTCCAGACCAGTCTTATCTGTGATAGAGCCTGCATCGTCCATAGTGTACATATCTTCATTGTAAGCAATAAAAGAAGAACCACAGATTTCAAAATCCAGAGAACGTCCCGGAACCACTGCTACTGCAACGTCTCCAAGTCCCGGTTCAGGCTGTACGACTCTACCGAATAAACGATACTTGCCATTCAGTTCAACAACCTTAGAAAGGTGCTGGTCACTGCCCTGTTTGTCCTTTGCTTTCTTTCCTGCTCTTAATGTACATGCTGTAATGTTTGCCATAATTCTTAATCTCCTTTTGGTTAAAATTTTAATTGGTTAAATGATTTAAAATAGTGCTACTATATAGCCGTGATATAACTATTTTATAGCTTGGTAAAACTTGGTTAATACTTGGTTAATGTTTAACTCCTTTCATACTTATTTATCACGTTCTATGTAATTGGATAAAATCCAGTACATATTCTTTCTTTATCAATAGTATATGACACTATGATATGTATTGTTTCAGTTGCTGTAAATTTTGATGTTAATATCCTGTGCAACTACTGGATGTCAGTTATAGGTTCTTCTGTGATTAAACCTAACCTTATAAGTCTGTCCCTTGAGAAATCCTTTTCCTTTATAAACAGATAAGGTATATCATATTGCAATGGTCTGAAGTCTACAAGTATATCAAATATACATGGCACTACAGTCTTGAAGTCAGTAAATTCAACTGCATTAAGATTGTTCTCTTTAAGAAACTTCTTCACTTTATCAGCCAGTGTAAATGAGATGTAAGTATTTGCTGCATGAATATAAATACACTTCATGTAGGCATACTTATACGTAACAGGTATTGTTAAGGCACAATTACACTCTGATACCAACTTATACAGTGTGCTATAAGACGCATCATCTAAGTCTTCTAATGTGCTGTTGCTAAACATTGTATAAAGTAAAATTGTTGGCTTAGCAAAATTATTGTATGTACTAAACAAGATTTCATCAATCCTGTCAATACCTTCAAACTCATCAAGTACTATAGTATTTAGAAAGTCTCTTATCTCCTGACTAAGTTCCGACAACTCACCAGCCATCGAACCGTTGAAGATAATATAGAAACTTAAGTGCTTAACATTTATAGTTTTCTGCTTTACAAGATTCATAGGACTTACATACACTTCAATGATGAAGCTTCCAAATGTATCAACAAGCATGTTAGTTATATTAACTAACTTATCAACATCAGCAATTAGGTCTTTATCATCCTGTTGTATCTTAGCAGCTAAAGATCCCATATTAGCTGCTCTAAGCAATTCACTCATATAAACCTCCTAAGCAATACCGATGAAATTTACAATAACGTACGCAAGCCCGATAAGAAAAATCCACTTGATTACCTTACCGGAAAACTTAAGGACTTTTCCAAGCACAATTGCTACTAATACTACAACAATAGCAAGCACTGGATTACTCAATAAAGCTTGTACCATAAACATCTTCTCCTTATACTACTAATCTCTCCCTACACTCTTCATAAATCTTATTACGTGTATAAAGCTCAGTCTGGAAATCAGATAATCTGATTATATCTTTACCAACACTAACTAACGGATTCTTTCCGTCAGCTGTATCGATAATAACACCAGTCACACCATTATACTCAATCTCTTCTCCTACAAGATATAACGGTATTATATTTAAGAACTTTCTTAACATAATAGGATCAAACTTACTACCAGTTTCATTTGTCATGAATTCTCTCACAGTTAACCTAGGTAATGCATCTTTATAAGGTCTCTTTGCACATAGAGCTTCATAACAGTCAGCAATGTGAGCTAGCCTAGCCAACTTGTAGATGTGATAATCTTTAAGTTGATTAGGATAACCAGTACCGTCATGATTCTCATGATGCTGTAAAACTATCTGCTTTACAGCTGTAGGTACTTCTTGGTCTAACTCATCTAGTATATTGTAACCTAACTGAGGATGTGTTTTTATAATATCAAACTCTTCGTCAGTCAGTTTTCCATTCTTGTTTAAGATATCCAAACTTATTCTCGATTTCCCTATATCATGAACCAGACAACCATAAGACAATAAATACAATTCTCTTACAGTTAATCCAAGTTTTATTCCACATGTAAGTGCTAAGCTTGCAACATTTAGAGAATGATTATATGTAACATCATCATAGTTAAATAACATGTTAAGCATAAGACATTCTTCACTCTTAGCTAAGTTATCAACCATAACGTTAGCACATTTGGATATATCAGTTGTATCTAATCTTTTAAGACTCATATAAGTCATATTTGTTAAAGATGAGAAGTTTAAACACTCTTCATCAAACTGATCTCCAATAACAGCTTTTATCTGAACTTTATGAATTCCAAAATTGGGTAAAGACCTTTTTAAAGTTCTACTGATAGGAGTACCAGGATTACATATTAAAACACCACTAGGACTAATTACAGGCTCAGATATAATTTGTCCAATAACCGCATCCTCTACATTTACGACGCGCATAAACTAAACACCACCTAACTGGAGGAAGCTTTCACTTCCTCCATAATTGTTATATCCTCTTAGAGTTCTTTTCCAGTTTCATCATATGTACTGTGACAAGACGGGCACACCCATACATTAGGATTCTTCTTACTCTTATTATGTTCAGAGTAAATAGGAGTACCACAGCACTCGCACTCAAACAGCTCTCTACCCCATGAAGCTTCATGACATTTGAGTGGTCTGTTAAAGACTTTCTCCTGACAGTTAAAGCATACTCCAGAAATGATAAGCTCTCTTCCAAAAGAATCGATATCATCAAACGCTTCCTGAGCACTTGCTCCAGCTTCATATTTCTCCATCTGTTCATCCTTTACATAGAGAGTGCTAGACTCTCCACAGAAAGGACAGATTTTAACAACCTCCATAATAAGCCCTCCTAATTAAGCTTTACATCATACACATCATTAGATACATTAAGTACCTTAATGTTGTATCCAAGCACGCCAACCATAGCACCATTAAAGCTGTACTCATCCTCATCGAAGTCATCAAGAACCATAGAATTCCAAATGCTTGTCTTTTCCATAGAATCAGCATCTTTGTGTGGAACATCTTTATTAGGTTCTACCAACGCCAGCTTGAATCTTGCTATACGTTCTGTAGTAGCCAGGATACCTGTCCATCTCAAAGCTTCCATAACAATAACAGCATCGCCATTATTTACAAAACCTTTAAGAGTGTACAATTTCTGAATGTCATCTCTTGTAAACAACTGCTGACATTTATCAGTGACCTCTAAGGGTGTTAAACCTTTAAACTCACTGAAAGTAGCCATATAGACTCTTGCGATCTTGTTGATGACATGCTGAATGTTTATAGCACTATCATTGTTTGTTGTTGTCTTTGCCTGAACAGCACCTTTCATAGCTGCTCCAAATAATCTTTCCTTATCCATAATAGACCTCCTATACTCTCATAAACTTAGCTTGCTTAGCACGCTCATCTTCCTGTATCTGCAAAATCTCTTTAGCAGTAAGACAACGTTTAGCAGTGTAACAATACACTCGTAACGGTACACAATAATTGTATGCCTGATAAATAAGGTTACGTGTCATGTAATCTTCACCATCCCAGAATATTATAGCACCCTTATGAGCTCTACCACCAACTCTGGTAAACATATCTTCGTTTCTCTGGAAACCAGCTTTATTACCTTTTCCTTCCCAATCTGCTTCATACTTAAGAACATCATAGTCATTATGCATAGCATAATCAATAGCTATACTGTCTGTCCCAGAATTATCTCCTGTAACAACCTTGATTTCCTTATAGTCTTTCTTAGCAGTTGTAAGAAACTTGTCAGACACTAACTGAAATAACTCAGCTGCTCTGATAGGAGTAACAACATCATTTACAATAGCTGTAACAAAGTTGTCACTCTTAAATCCTTTATCACCGGATAAGATGATGTAAAACCTCTCTTTATCAGCCTGCAGTTCTGTATTTAATTTCTTCCAATCCACCATAAGCTACTCTCCTATTTCAGCAGGTGGAGCAGGTATATTTGAAATAATACTTTCTACAAACTGTCTTGCACTACTCTGTTCTGGTGTCAGATTAAACACCTCAGTTGTTGTAAATGATTTATAGGATTCAGTGATTAGGATGCCTGCAATCTCATCCAGTACAGTCTGTCCATCAAGACCTGTCTGATCACTTAAAGCCTGTGCGTTAATACCTGCATTTGCTAACACATCATAGATGGCATCCTGTTCACCTGTGATACCAAATAAGCTTTCACATAATAAGGCATCATAGTTGAAAGCCTGTTCCACAGTAAGTTCCTCTTGAGTTTCCTGAGTTTCCTCAGTACTTCCAGATGTTTTATAAACGTACTCAGGAACATCTATTGAACTCTCATTATCATTTACAATTGGAGTAACAGATACTGACATACCGGTAAGCTCTGTAGGATTATCTTCGTAAGTTAATCCATCCATAGGATTCACATCAGCTGTAATCATAATCATCTCGCGTGTAGCTGAATCATACACAGCCCTGAATTTATAAGAACAGTCAGATATACCATACTCTGATAATATATCTTTGATATAAGAATCAAATGAACTGTTCGACAACCCTGATGCCTGACCATTAACATAAAGCCTATCACCCTGCTGTTCAAAGGTGTCAACAGTCACTTTAGATGTATCCAGCTGATAATTGTAATACTCATCAAAGTTTTCATAAGACTCATAAGTCCAACCTGTATAGTTTGTGTTAAAGTATTTCATAGCGTCATTCTTACTGTAATAAGCAAGAATAGAAGTGCTATGGAAATCATCACTAGTTATATCCTTATGAGTAATAACATCATAAGCAACATCCTCATCAGCTTCATGAATCATCGCATTAGACACCTGATGTATTACATTGCGATTCTTAACCTTAACAGTTAAATCCAACATAGACTGTAAGTTTAACTTCTGGTAATTGTAAGTTGTTTCTCCAGCCATTAAATCATAAGCTGTGAAACCTAATGTCTCCTCAAGCGTAGGAGGTAATGTCTCCTCTGTAGATTCAGTCTCAACATTTTTGTCCCACGGCATCTGTGCCGCGCATCCTGTAGTAACAAGTATGAGACCACTACAAAGAATAGGTAACCATACTCTTTTCATAATTTCATCCTTTCAATACTTAATAAGTTTTCTGTATTACTTCATAAGCTTCCTTTGGACTGTAGTTGATAAAGGTACTATCCACGATACCATCAATCTCATCTTCAGATATGTAATCAACACCCTTAAGATAATCAATAGCAAGTTCCTTGTATTCCGCTTCTTCCATAGATACAGGTGTCACAGACTCTGCACTTCCTTTTCGTGCCGCCCTCATAAGCTCACTCTCTGCGATAGCAACTTCTTCTGCAAACTCAACATCATAATCATCATGAACTAAGAACGATAAGATATAGCCATCATATTCATTGAGTAGCTCCGTAAACTTATTTCTCACATCTTCAACAGCCTGCTCTATGTTTGAATCTTGTACACTAACACCTCTTACGTTTCTACAAGACCTTAGGTCAGCTTCAAGGTTCAATACAGAATATGCTGTAGCAAAGAATCCTTTCCTGAATAATATGGCTTTATTATCATAAAGACACTCAATCCATAACAGGTTAAATATACTCATTGGATTAGGATTTGCATATACCCAATTGTAGTACTCTCTTGTAACATCCTCACGCCAGTTAGGATCCTCATGTTTATCATCAATGTATAAATACACATTGTATGTAGGCAATCCAAAATCTGAACCTATGTATTTCTGCCACAGGCTACTAATAGTATCATTCGAGTAGAGCTCATTGATTACCTCTTCATCGGCATTAGACGCTGGGTCAGATAGTTTATTCAGTATGTTGACCACATCAATATCTAAATGACTAAAGTCCTCTCTTGATATTTTTAATGCAAGACTGAATGCAGCTAACGAGGTTAGTAACTTCCAATTACGTAAATCCCAAACCTCTTTCTTAGAGCCAACACTTTTAACATGCCGGCTCCAAGATACACACTGCTCATAAAGTCCCTTCTTCAATTCTTCTATTTCATTCATAGCATTACCTCTTCACCTGCCACACACTAGAACAGTTTCTAAAGTTAACCAAGTAACTTCTTGTACAGTTAACTTCTTCCTCTTCTATATAGAGAATCATTTTACTTTCATCCAACTGTTTAAGAATACCTGTAATGTGTGAACCATTTGACTGCGTAACATTTATTCTCTGGTCAATCTGCAGAGTACTTAATATGTTATTCATACAAACCTCCTACTGAATGAAATTATCAGCATTAGAAGATAACGGCGTACTGTTATCAATAACACGCTCATTAAACTTAACTTCACACACTTCATCAGGATTGATAACAATACCCTCTCCATTAACCTTGCCAAGAATCATACCACTAGGAAGTACACCATAGAAGTCAATCAGTCCAGCACTTCCGCCGTGAATATAGTTAACTTCCATTCTCTGCCCTTTGCTAAGCACACCATTTAAGAAATTGAAATTTGCCATAATACATTCCTCCTATTTGTTTAATACAATATCGAGATACATATCTAGTGTAAGCCATACACCTTGTCTATACAGGTACACATATGTAAGCATACCATACTTATAAGAAAGTTTAATATCGTGTAATGTCCCTTTAGATTCTCCATCCCAAAGGATAAACACCATATTCCTTTTTACTTCTGCTAAGTATTCAAACATCTTTACATTTCTAATGTATCCTGCTTGTTTACCTATGCTCCAATCTGCCAACATCTCCGTAAGCTGATAACCATAACGATTAGCAAACCCACGACCATAGACGTCAGCTCCTCTTGCACCACCCTCAACGATTTCAACAGGATAGCTAGGTAAGACACACTCATTAATCTTACTGTTTATAACAGAGTCCATAACAGCTCCAACTGTTACAAGGTTAAAACTCTCATCTATCTGTGACTCATCAAAATTTCTAGACCCACAGATAAGGACGCGTAATGGACTACAAATACCATTAACCTCTGTCTCAATAGACTCAATGTGGAGCTTGTAATATAACTCTCCTTTGACTGCTCCCCAATCCTCTCTCCCAGTTCCAATAGACAGACTAACAGATACCACTAAGCTAGGCGAGTTAATATCATAACCCGCCTTAAGCATAATATTTACAATATGTCCAGGAATAGGATTATCACCATCAAAAGGAAACACATTCTTAAACCTTGTAGTCCAATAAGGTTTAATCTCTCTGTATTCATCTTTCTTTTCACCGGAAGCAATCATCTCCAACCATTTCATTTTAATTGGTAGACATAACATTTTTCTCAGCCTCAATTTCTTCATGAATCTTATCTAACCTAGCATTATACTCATCAATTAATTCACCAGGAATCTCGCCTGTCTGACACATATTGATAAGCTCCTGTGGATCAGTTACCTCTTTACCTATTGCACCAGCAGCGCACAGCAAGTCATGAGGATATCCACCTACACGTACTACCTCAACATTGTCTTTAGCATAATTACAGCATAAACCGAAAGTAATACCAAGTCTTGAATCACCAGACTCAAACTTCATAACAGCATATCCAAGTTTATTTTTATCACGAACAACAATGTAGCTAGCTACATCCTCATTATTAGATTTCATTCTTTTGTACCCTCCTCTTATAATCCTCTGCACTGATAATAGTATGCTCGTCGTATGCTTTACGTAATCCTCTGAACCATTCATCACTTTCACCCTGATGTAATGGATGATTTATCCATGAGTTACAAATATGATCATGCTGAATATCCAGCTGGATTTCAATAGGATAGTGATAACCATCTAACTGATAGTAAAGCTTAACTCCATGATAACCTCTATCATCTTTAGTACCTTTTTGTAAATCTACAACCTTGTACCATTCTGGATATTTCTCTAAATAATCCCACACAGTCAATCTGATAGTGATTATTCCACGTACAGCTGTGTTAGCATTTGCTTCTGGATTTCTAGTGATAATATCTTCAAAGTCACGCATGCAGCCAATAATATAAGGCATCTGTAACTTAGATAATTTATCTCCTATCTTCTCGCTAATACCAGGTATATCCGTCCTAACAGATTTAATGAATTCCTCGTTTATGGTAAGACCTCTCATATCTTTCCCATAAGAACTTCTGAAGCTTATTTCCTTTAGAAAGTCTTCCTTAGGTAAATCATTATACAATCTCTTCGCCCTTACAGTTTTCTTCAACTATTCCACTAATGACATATTACTCTACCTCCTTAGTAATAATTTTGTTTTTACGAAAGGATTACTAAGAGATGTAAGTTCTTTTAATAGTTGTTCTTCATACTTATGCTCTTCCAGTTTCCTTAGTCCCTCAATATCCTTTCCTTTCGTACATTGTATAATCATTGCTTTTGGCAACTGCCTTTTTATCTGTGATACATACTTATCACCAGTATCATCAAAATCAGGAACCATAATAAGTCTGTCCCCCAATCGTGATAATATCTTTACAACATACGGTGTAAGATATGAACCTAATGATGCCAAAGCCTGAAATCCTTGTGACCTAAGATATAATGTACACATAAGACCTTCTGTAACAAATACAGGTTTCTTTGATGTATAGTACTCAGGTAACATTTCCATGCCGTATAATGTAGTAGCCTTTGCCTTATAGCCATAATTCTTAGAATCTAAATATTTAGGTTCTACAAAAGGATCCCATCCACAGAATCCCATAACATTACCATAAACATCTTTTACAGGAAATACACAACGTCCCCACATAGGAACCCAGTTCTTTTTAACGAAACCTAGTGGCTCCTGCAACATCCATTCCGGAAACTGTGAGATATGCATATCTTCATCAACACAAAATGCATCGGAAGTTTTAGCTACCTCAATAGGCAGTTCCCTAAACTGTTCTATGAATAACTTCATAGCATGCTCATGATAATCTTGAGCCTGAAAGAACCTAACTATATTAGCTAGGTCCTCTCTAACCTCTTCAACGGAATACTCATTTACATATAGTTCAAATTCATCAAAACCATACATAATTCATAAACCTCCGTTTCGTACTTATTTTATTTATTTAGACTTGTTAGCCCAGTTTACAACTTCCATAGGACTAGCCACCTGCACTCCAAGGCTAGCCACCTGTGACACATGGTTATAGTAATCATCTATAAACAGGATACTATTAGCATCCAAGCAGTACGCCCGGATGATATAAGATACCATATCTTTCTTAGCAGCCTCCCCAGTTGAAACACAGAAGTTCTTCATATCAACTCCATACTTCTGTTTGACCCAACCAAGTTTCACATCTGCAGTAGCACAGAACTCAACAGCAGAGATAAGACCCATATCAATATTGTTATCTCTACAATAGTTGATAAGTTTCATCATCTGCTTGGAATACTCACAACCATTACCATCCCACCAGCTTGTATCACCTGTAAACATTGCTTTATTATAGCTGTCAGCATTAAAGTTATAATGGTTTGAATGAATACATAAAGTATCATCAAAGTCAAACAGTACAAGTTTAGCTCTACTTAAATTAATCATTTAGTTATCTTCTCCTTATCTGTTACAGATTCTGAATATACATTGCTCAATCTGACATATACCACATTTAGGATTCTTTGCACAAATCTCTCCAAACCCTGTAGCACCATATAACCAGATAATCTCATTTACATAGGTTATAGGAAGATTTAATTCTCTACCTAACCCTGACATTGAATTAACAACGTCTCGCACAGAACAATCCTCATAAGGTATCATTCCAAGTCTACCTAAAATTCTTCTGATATGAACATCAGGTTTACACGTATCAATGCCAACATTACGAAGATATTGAAGTGCCAGAGTCTGAGCAAATCCAGTCAGCTTATAGTGTCCAGATGACAAAACATTTGACACGTCGTAAGGGTCATTATTGATAACCAATTTTTCCAAATCACCAATAACACCAATGATCTCCTCCATAAGTCTTACATTGTAGGACACTCCCTGCATCTGTCGCATAATAGCTCTATTACCACAACCAGCAGCACACACCTTATCCATAAGAACCTTAGGGTCTTCACTTTCTAAGAACTCAGGATTATAATATCCAAATATCTCATCAAGCTTAGGTATATTCTCCTCTACCTGTTTCCAAGGTCGATTGGCTGAAAGTAGTGATAACAGCATAGCTTTGATATGTTCCTCAAAAGTAAAAGCATGTCCATCTTTTCGTAACTGATACATCTTACAAGAATAACCATTACCAACCTCAATACCTCTACTCTCAAGAAGAGTTTTCATTTTTAAGATATCTTCAGATGATGCCATAAAATTCCTCCTACAATAGCACAGTATTTCCATCATAAAGAATTGATGGAGAACTGAGTTTATTTATAGAAAAAGGTATTCTTCCAATAGGTGTCTCATCAATATCAGGAATACCCTCTCTAGGTATAACCTTGATTGCACCACCTGTCTTAAGCATCTCTTTTCGCATCTCAGTAACAACTCTGTTTACAGTAGACTCTTTCTCACCTGCCTGCTTAAGCTGATTAGCCTTACCAACTAACTCAACTAAACTTTTACACCCAGCTAAGTAAGCTTTCATTTCATCCTTTTTCATATTCTGCACTCTCCCTTACAGTAAGTCATGATTCCATGCATCAACCCAGATTACATAAGTCATAACAGCATCATACAATGCACCATGCGCACCAGTAGTCCTATCCTTATCAAAACCATCGTAAACGTAGTCTACAACTTTCTGACCATTAGGGAGTACATCGATGTACTCCTCAAGTCTGCCTTTCTTGCCAGGTGCTAATGGATACTTATATTTATCAAACCACAATGAATGGAATCTATCCTTATAGATTGTCTGCATATCAATAGAGTAACATGAATTCTCATAGATAACCTTACCACCATTGTAAGCATTCATGTTAAGTCTAAAAGCCAAATCAGAGATATCAAACTTGTGACCAGCATGCTTCTGAATAAAAGCCTTAAGGAATGGTTCATCAAACTTTGCAGAGTTCTTACCGATAATACAAGTACACTGCAACATCGCATTAAGGGCAATGAGGTTCTTCTCGAAATCCTGTTCATATTTCTGTAAGAAGTCCCTTGTAAGACCGTGTACTTTCTGAGCCTCAGACTCAATATTGAAATAAGGTTTATAGAAATACAATGTGCCATGATTAAGGATTTCCTTGTTATTCATATCTACATTGATATAACCTACCTCAAGAATTTCAGACTCATCACTGAGCTGTGATACTCCATTAACTGTATTGAATTTTAACCAACCAGTCGTCTCAATATCAATTACTGTTCCTACCATACTTATTTTCCTTTCTTGTTATAACGTACTGACACACAATTTAGCGTATACTATTGATATTATAATCTTTATCAATAGTATATGATAAATCGTATATGTTTAATTCAGTCAACATAATTATTATATGTATAAGTTACTTGTCCAATGTTTCCTTTAAGAACTCAAGCTTTTCTGAAATATATTCCTCAGAATATTCAGACTCAGGAAACTTAGGATCTATTTCCTCAAGAGTTTGTCTAACAATCTCTGATACCACATAACGCATGTAAGGTTTATCATCAGCCGGCACCACATACCAAGGAGCTTTCTTTGATGCAGTCTTATTTACCATATCCTCGAAAGCCTTCATATAATCATCCCAGAACTCACGCTCTGCCAAATCATTGGAAGATATCTTCCAATACTTCTTAGGCTTCTCCATTCTAGAGATAAACCGTTTAGCCTGTTCTTTCTTTGATACATCTAAGAATATCTTTACAACCTTTGTTCCAGTTGATGTGAGATAATCCTCAAACTGATTTATGTATCTGTATCTTTCAGCAATCACATCATCTGTCTTTGCAAAGTCTGGAAGATTATCATTCTCATAGAGTTTATGCACTCTACCAACAAGAACATCCTCATAATAGGAACGATTGAAGATAGAGATAAACCCTCTCTATGGCAAAGCTTTCCAGAACCTCCATAAGAAATCATGTGCTTTCTCTTCATTTGTAGGAGCCTTGAAACAAAACTCATTTACACCATGCGGAGATAAACATCCAAACACCGCTCTTATTGTTCCATCTTTACCAGCAGCATCCATAGCCTGAAAGATAAAGATTACACCAGCTTTACGCTCAGCATAAAGAGCCTGCTGTAACTTATTAATCTCGTTAAGATTCTCACTTCTCAAAGAATCTAATTCTACAGTATCAACATCCTTATTATCCGATGTTGGAAACTTTGAGATATTAAACTTCTTTGAACCATCAAACTTGTAATTACTTAATTTCATCTATAAACCTCCAATTGTTCTTATTCAATTTTTCTTTGTTGTAATTGTAATCTCTGTCGTAGGGCAACGAAACTACACCATTTAGGATTTAATGAAGCTTCGTCTAAAGATATACCAACAATAAGTATTTCATCATCTATATCAGATTCAACACACCTTACAATCTTCCCTGATACATGATACATCCTATCACAAGGATTACATGTAAACGAAATAGATATGTTATCTCCGATACCAAATTCACATCCAGAATCTTTACGAATAGAAATACCTAGACCTGTCTGTGATATATATATCTCTAACATAACAAGAACGAACCTTAGAGTTGGTCTTGATTTGTATGTCAGCCATCGTAACAAACTCAACTCTAAATTCCTTTCTTCTATTATAAGGTTTGGAATTTTTGTGTGAGACCAATGCGTAGTAAACAGTACCTTTCCAATTTATTGTACCACTCTTTTCTACATCATAACGATACACCCTATTATCCTCAGTGTTGGTAACCTCAGCAATAAGATTACCAACATTGATGTGCACGTAGGAACCATTTATAACGATAGGTTTACATACACAGTGACCAGTAGGATCTTTATCGACTGGTTCACAAATCTCTGTTTCCCAAAACTCATCTTCTTTATACTTCTGAAATAACTTTACATGAGACCCAGAAGTATGCTCATGTATCATCATAGTAACACTCCTAACTACTCCGCATACTTATTTATATTATCTATAAGCTCCCAGAATCTTTCACCATCATCTCTCATAAGTGTATATAAATCCGGTGTAAATACTTCATCTCCAAACTTAATGATAACTTCACACTTATCATCACCAATAAGCTTTGCCCTTGTAAACATAAGAGCTAAACCTAACAGATTCTTTGATGGTTTACTTTTGCACCTGTCACATGAACAATGTCCCCATATATTGTCATGCCAACCTGTGGTATCTTCCATGATATATGCTGTACCAGTATTAAGCAGCAATTCTTTGAGCTTCTCGTTCTGTGAAAACTTTGCATAAACAATATCACACATAGTCTGAAACTTTACAGATTCCCAATCATTTCTTAATGTGATTTTTCTTCCAAGCTGTTTGGCTTGTCCACCATTAAGTGAAACAAACTTAAGCTGCTCTTCTTCATTCAATGTTTTCTGTGCCTGGAATATAGCTTCTGTGTTACTATAAACCAGTCCATTCCATTTAATTCTACAATTCCAGAAATTACTGAACTCAGGATAGATATCACTTCTTCTACCAAATCGTATCATTCTATTTCACCCTTCTCTTTCTTCTACACCCATAATAATGCTTACCATGAGTAAACATATCAGGACCGAGATTACGCTGTAACTCTTTCTTTGCCAGATAAGATTTCTCATACTTAATCTTACGTTTTATTTCTACATCTGTTAAAAGCTTACTACCTAAATCTCCGACACAATAGATTTCCTTATAAGCTTCCTCATCAGCTAACTGTAAAGTAGGCTGTACCTCAACTATAGTACATGACCCAAACAACTCTGTAACTTCATCTATTGATAAGGACATGAGTTTATCACATACCTTCTTCGACGTTACAGTACTTTCAGTTAACCCTATACCCTCAAGGAATTTCTTTCCATCAATTTTCATACTTACCTCATTTAGGAAACCCATACTCATCATAAATATCTCTATATTTATTTGGTACTCTCGATGATAAAACCGAGTACATAGAAAACAACTGCATCATAGCAGTATTAAACTCATACTCAGCTTTCTCACGTTTCTTTCTTCTGATTTCCTTCAGTCTCTCTTTCTGTTCATCTGTAAGAGAATTATACCAATCATCATAGAGTTTTTGTTTGTACTCACGTATCATATCCACGCCACAGATACAGTACCAACACCTTCTCTTTAACTCTGCATACCATGCCATACTTAACCTCTTCCTTTATTTGCTGCTCTTAATAATGGATTAACCTTAGTTCCATAAGCAGTAAAATCAAACTGTCTATGATTACCAAGTAGCCTGTCAATCTGTATATTCTTAAACTCGTTAACAATAGCCAATCTGTTCTTATCAAACTTATCATCAGTATTAACTTCAAGCACTAAATCCTTAAGGTTGATAAGATCACTTCTTATTGACGTAGTCATAAGAGCTTTAGCAGTCTCATAGTAATCAATTCCAATTTGTGGACCTCTTTCTCTAATCCACTTATCCATATCAGGAAATCCTTCATACCAATCAGCATACGGAAACATAGCAAGATTGTAATCAAACACAGGAGCCATAGCAACTCTTTCAAATGTCTCGTTGTTTACTAAGAATCCAAAGTTACCAAAATGTCTATCCTGATTTATACACACAGCATCAGCAACAATCATACGTCTAAAGTTATCCTCTCCCCCAAACTTAGAAAACTCATTTAACAGTTTACTTATATTAGGAGTAACCAGATTAAATATAGCTGCAGCTTTATATCCATACTCTTCTGCCGTAAATAATTTACATTTAGAGACTACCCTTCCATCATAATGCGTAAGTTTATACTGTACACTATTCTCACATAAACAGGTATATACCTGTGATGCTAACACTTCACTGTAAGGTTCCCTACCTGCATTTGATGCACCAGTTGACCCAGCTTTTATTAAATAGATATCATCCTCTTTAACCCAGCATTTATCAAATGCTCCATCTGTTGTTAACTCTGGAGAAGTTGTCGAAAATTTCATACCACATAATCCATTTCCGTCAAATGATAATTTAGACACTACTTCATCAAAATCATTTGAATATAGAGACACATTATCCCAATTGATATTTTCTAACGCTGATTTTATCCATAACGTGTCATTTAAAGACAGGCAATGAGTTAACCCAATAAATCCGGACAGTGTTCTTCCACCCATCATATCAAGTATACTTTGTACATGTTTTCTATGTTTAGCCGCACTACGTTTACTAATCCACGTATCAATATCAGGCAACCAAATAGGCAAATCAGTATATTGTTCAATTACAGAACATTGTTCCATAACACCTTCACCATCTATACTAAACTTCATAAGCTTAGTGTCTTTATTCATAAGATAATATTCCATTATACAAAGCCTCCTTAAATACAATTACATAGCTGTACCTCTATAATAAACATTTCTAGGCCAACCATTAACAACAAAAGTATTAGCCAGCTTATAGCCAGTACTCTCTATACTACACACAGATGGAGTATTGTCTGGATGAGCACAGCACCAAATAGTGTCATATCCCATCCTCCGTGCTTTCCTGACAGTTACATCCATGAATCTCTTCTGAATACCATTTCCTCTATACTCCATATCCACAACGACAAACTCATGACACATAATCTTATTACCAGGAATCTGCATCCAATCAGTAATTGGTCTAGAAAAGAATAAACCATTTTCAAATGCAAAGCTAGCAGCTATAAGTTTGTCACAATCATATACACCTAAGAGAATATAATCACCTGAAAGATATTCCTTAATAGTTTTCTCATCAGTTGGATAATAGTACTCATCATGCGGTAGCGTTTTATCTACCTTATTCTGTAACTCAACTATAGGTTTCAAGTCTCTCTTTGGCTTCTTTATTTCAATCTTCTTTATTGACAAGTCAAAATAATGACTCATAATATAACCTCCATAACATTTTATCTATCTACCACACATTTATACTTGAAGTGTATATAAATGTTTTAATTGCCAGGTATATTTAGTACCTGGCAGCAAAGGTGTTAATAGGAGCTATTATCTCTCTTACCATATCTACTATAACCTATCTGGTTTAAATCAGATTACTATCATAGTCTGGAAGCTGGCACATGGACACCTAGCCACGCGAATGAAGTACAGAGGATTCGAACCTCACTTCTACGTGTTTAACATAATACCTATAATGAATGTACTTCTCTTTATTCATACTTGAAACCTGTAAAATCCATATTTAGCAAAATGCTTCACTACTTCTTCTTTAGCAGCAAATCTACCAGTCTCGTGATAGATTCTGTTTATTTCCTTTACTGCTTTGTCAAACTCTTCTTCTGCAGTCTCGTCCTTATCAGTTGCAAAACTAAACATTTGTAACTGATTACCAAACATTACTCTAATGTTAAATCCCTTCATCTATATACCTCCTTATTTACTCACTCTATAGAGTCCTCTGTAAAATACTCAAACATAAACTCTTTAGCAGTATGAACTACATTACCAGTCCTAGCATTCCTTATATCAAAAGGCTCGATATCACTAAAGTCAATAAAGTGACATAGTGTTATTGTATAGTCATTATCCTTAGACATTTCAAATAATAATGGATAACAATTATCTCCCATTCTGTCACCAGATACAATCTTGTCAGGCTCATTGAGTAACACTAATAAAGCCTTACAACCAGTAGATAAGTCTCTAGGAGAAATTCCTCCAAGTACTGGTGATTGAATGTACTCACCATCAATATATTTAGACTTATCTATTGTTTCTATAATCTTTCTTGCCATATCAGATTGAAACCAACTAGAGTCATACACAGCGTCAAAATATTCAGAGACATAACTTATCTTATTATCCATAAATAAATAATTGCTTCCCATATAAATACTTAGCACTATTACATCACCTTAACTTTCAAAAGAATATCAAACTCTGTATCATTTAGTAATGATTTAATTTTGTCTCCACTTAATCCTCGATCACATTGTAATTCCCTTCTGTTCATCATACAGCAATCTAAGTAATAACACGGTTTCAATTCTTTACGCTTATCATAAGTATATATCTTATCTTTAGTAATCTTTGTTAATAAAGATTCACAAGCTACTTCCAAAGATGGATAGCTTAATTCATCTCTACATATATCTTCCTCAGATATGTTAAACATATTACTTCTTAATAACATATACTCGAAAGACTTATATTTTACAATCATATATACATTGATATTACAGAATTTTAGTATGCCTAGTATTTCTCTTAACCTTAATCCGATTGCTGAGTAGTCAACAATAAGTAACAAACTATCTAGTTTGCTGTACTCTTCGTACTTACTTATTATGTGCTTTACAATGTTATCTTTTCCAAAACTACTTACAACATTATCATTACCATACAAATGTTTAAAGAATGTAAATCCAGAACCACTATCCTCACATAGGATTCTGTTACAATGAACTTCCTTATCCACTTGTATGGTTTTGAAATCTATGTCAGTATTGATTGTGTGTTCAATTCCATTAGCTACAAAATTGTATATTGCATCACCACTTACAGATATTGTATTCATTCTTTCTAATTTATCAATTCGTACAGATGTACGAATTATCAGAATTAAATAACATATACCAATAGTGTTAAATATACTTCCAAACTCTTTTGTAAATACAAAATCACAATCATCTACAATGAACAATGGAGTGTCCTTATAATCTCCTATTAGTTGGTGTTCCCATTCACGTTCATTAAGTAATACAGGGATTACTCTCTGACTGTAAGTAACCTTATACCCACCTGAGATATCTACTAAAGCCTTCGTAAGCCAAGTCTTACCAGTACCAGAATCTCCTTTAATTACCGATATTTTATGCTTTAATACTAAGTCACAATTATATCTCTTATTCCTAACTTCAATAGATAACATAAAACTCACCCCATGATTACTCTTAATACACCTATCCTAATGAGTATTATTTATACACTCATTTTACACTCTATCTCCGATAACAGTACCAGCATGATACTCATCATTTGCGAAATGTACAGTCACATCATCTGCATGTTTATCCTCAGATATATTAATCAATGTAAACTGTGCAGACATATCAGTTCCTAACGTTTTCTGTATCACATCACATTCATCAGAATGTAACAGTAACGTAACACCAACTGCCCGCCCAACCTTTAAGAAGTCCACAAGCAGATCATATGCATCTTCCTTGTCCATCTGCTTAAGTATCTTATCAGCACCAATCCAGCATACAACAACCGGCTTCATTTTATCATACTTATTAGCCCAGTCATTGTAACACTCAATATTTTTCTGGTTTACTCTTCTCAATAAGTCATAACGCTGATTGAGTCTTGATCCCATATCACTTAATACTTTTACAGCTTTCTCCACTGTACATATCTCATACGGAATAACAGTTGTTCCTAAGCCATCTTTAACTGATGATACAAACTCGTTTATATCATCAGTTATAAGATTAACTACAGTATCTCCGAAACTACCATTTGCCAGAACCTCATACATCTTATCCCTACTCATGCCACCATCAAATGCAATATGATTGATAGGTCCCATACTTATATCAATATCTGTACTAACCCCTTCACATATGTGAAGGGATTCTTAATGAATAAAATCTTCCCATTTCTTTTACCTCATCAAAATATTTAGTATCTTCTTAGTATTCGGTTTGTCTTACTAACACAGCCTACAAAACAGACATACGTAATGTTACTTTCACTTTTACAATACATATTGTAGGTTCACCATAGGTTAAGCTTTAAATATCATTTCGTACCAGCTCCCTTATGAGCAGCAGCTATTAATGGATTAACAGTTGTATTTATTCCTAACTGCTTAGCATGCTTCATAAAAGTTTCATACTGCTTAGTAGTGAGAAACATGTCACGCGTTATAGGCTTTATGAAATGCACATCAACTTTCTTAATAGCCATCATAGCATTTTCCTTTAATGATTTATTATCATAGAAATGACTAAGATAGTTCTCATCATCCATAACACCATTATCAAAAGCGTTATTATGATCAAATAACGGATGAAGCCTTAATACCTCTACTGTATCAGGATCATAGTATACTCCCCAATTCTGCCCATGTCTATCTGGATTAGCGATAAGGTAATCCACAACAAGCATCTTGTAAAATCCATCTGCATCAAGACGGATAAGCTCATCAATAGGATTTATACCAAGACGATTACAGTAGCCATTGAATGTAAGACCGTCGGCAATAGAGATATCATCATTTGTCATAAGTGGACATGCACATACATACTCACCCATATCCTCTCTGGCTTCGTAGTGACAATGTGTAACATTCATACAGTCTAAGATATTTGAAACCATGACCTCTATCTTAGCTGTAGAGTTAATATCATTCAACTTATAAAGCCACAACGAACCATCCTCATCACGGTGCCATGCTTTTGCATAGGCACCATTTGTTGTAAACTCTGGAGATTGTAATGAACCTTGCAATGACAATGAGGTACCATGCAGAGCAATCTGAGCTACAGCCTGGTTTAATGGATTATGCCGAATGTTTATATCCTCCCATTTCGTTATAGTGTCTGTAGACAACTTAACCCAATAGTTATCCAACACAGATAACGCCCTACAAGCAATAGATAGTTTAGCTCTAGATATTTCGTCGTTAAGCTGTTCTAAGCGATAAGCCTGATATATCTTCTTAGCATTGGCTCTAGACAATAATAGAGTTCTATTTGCTAACCAGTCTACAATAGCTGATTTATTCTTACCACCATAAGCAATAATATATTTTATATCTCTTTCGGTATAGGTTTGTTTCTTCTCATAGAACTTAAATCTGCGTTGCAACTGTAACGGAAGTAGAAACTCATTGACTATATCTACATCTCCATTATCCATATCGATAGATAACACTTCTACATTAGCACACATAAGTACCAATCTTACATTTGGTTCATCATTCATTATTGTCCAGCCCTCCTCTAATACGCTTGTTGAAATTCCAACATGTTTGTATTTATGTATCTATTCTCTGTTTTCATAAACACCATGAGCTGTTACCCACTCACATAAGAATGAGAACGCACGTACACCACCATCACTGAAATCCATAGAATTATACTGTTCTCTTACAGCATCATATCCATCCGGAAATACACTCTTAATACCGGTCAATAACATAGCACTCCAGTTACCACCACAAGCAGTACACTGTCTAAAGAAGTCATCCATAGACATCTTAACTTTTCCAATATTATCATTGAAGCCCATATCAATCTCATCAGACATACCAGTATCTTCTTTGATTGATTTCACAGTACTGATAAAGTCATTTACTTCAATTTCAGTAGCATCTTCCTTATTAGGCACAATGGCAATAAGATTATCATTAATCTCAATATAACCATCATCTACAGACAAAACACATAACATAATACTATTCCTCCTGACAATCATGTTTTATAATGTTATCTCATACAGTGTAATACTTTAAGTTCCACAGACTTACTATACATATTATAATCATCTTTTATTCTTGAATGTTCTTCACACACAGGACAATAATATCTGGAATCACCAGCCTCCCAGAATGCTGGTACTTTCCCACATACAATACATTTATAAATACCATTAATATATCTTATAGACTTCTTTGATTCTTTGAACTCTTCGTAAGACATAATATTATTTTCCATATAGCTTACTCCTTTAGTACTTATTTTAGAAAGGATTCGTGGCAATCTTAAATTTACTGCTACCACGAAGCACCAACAGCAGTACGATCTTTAATAGGTCTAGGATACATGAATGTGTATCCCTCTCTATATCCTAGCAAGGCGGTGAGAGGTGAAATGAATTACGCAGAAATATAAGGGTTCATCGGGATGAACCCTTATATGCGAGGTTGTACGTGTAAAAACTTAAACCACGTACGCGTGGACCTGACGGGAGTCGAACCCGTGTCCAAAATTATTACTAATAAGTACATCTACATCTTAGATACTTGGTCTTTTCTCTTTTTCGTGCGTGCGACCATGGAATCACCAAACACACTACCCTTGTCTTAAAGTACAAGGTAAACTTTAAAACGTAATTGGCTGTTTACTTTATAGTAGCGAACGTTGAAGCAGTACCCACTATCGTTCCACTACCCGGACAAACCGGAAGCTAAAACTATAACCTCCTAAGAGATTAAGCAGCAATAGCCATAGGACGTCTTGTAGCGTCTATTTCGTTTTTGGTTATAGGTGACCAACCGATGCAATACTTAACTTCATAACCCTGTCGAAACCATTACAAGCCCAGGCAACCACTAACTTAATATGTGGTAGCTATCGAGCTCACTCCATCAATAGATCAAGCTTACTCCATATAGAGTTTGTAGAGTTTTCTTTCTCTTTAGATTTACCTTATCACAGGTATCTTTCTATATGTTGTAATATTTTTGTTGATATTAAATCTATCAACAGCATCATTATACATCTTTACAGATTCTCTATGTACATCCCATAGTTCACTTCCAGATATAGTGTTAAATGTTTTATTCAATATTCCAAACGGTATAGCAGGATACTGCGACAATAATGCATATGACTTCTCTATCAATGTTTTAAACTCACATTCCGTTTTCTGATAAATCCAATCACCAATAGTAGTTCTTGAGTCCGTTGACATACATTTGAGAAGTCTATATTTAACAACAGCCTTACAATACTTTTCAAAAGACTTCACTTTGAAATCTGCCCCTAAGTCATTTATTAAATCGTCGTATGGACTGTACGCCTTGCATCTCCTTGTAAATTTATTATCTATTAAATCTGATACAGACATAATAAACTCGTACTCAATACAAGGTATAAGAAGTATAACAAGATTATAATTATACTCCATCGATAGTAGTCTAAGAATATGATATATCTTACACAAATCTTTATTATCAGGAACTAAATCCATATAAGCTACAACACATTCTCCATTCTGTAATAATGGTTCAATTACCTGTTTCAGTCTTGGAGCACCCTTCGAATAAATAAATTGTGAACTTATATCCTGAGGATATCCAGCTTTAAATAATTCACTGAATATATCCTTTCCATTATCCTCAAATACGTACTTCATCCATATACCTCTATATTATGTGTAGTCATTTTAATACCACATGAAAGATAGTATTCTCCAAAAGATAATATTTCTTTACTATCAATTAGGATAATACACTTATTTGAAAGTTCTTCTATCACGTCATGATACATATCAGAGAACATATCATATCTGTCAATCATAAGTAGAGATGGCTGCACTCTACGTACAACATCTTCAAGATTTAATCCATCCTGCAAATCTGTGTAAGAAAATGAAATTACGTTATAACCATCACGTTGGTATGATTTAATAATATCATAAAGTCGTGTTTTTCCTGTAGCTGATTCACAATCAAACTGGTATACTCCATTACTTAACTTTATTTCTACAGTTGTATCTAATCCCTCTAATTTCATATAATTACCTCTCTGATATATACTCACTCAGACTGTCACAATCAGTAAATCTTCTTCCATCGATTATAACATCTATCGAAGTATCTACATAAAATAACATAGACCCTGGATTTATTAGAATAGCACCATCAGTACAGTTTGCTATAATGAAATTAATAGCGTTCAACCCACACTCAATAGTATCTATTACAGTAGTAGGAAACTCATGAACACATAGTACTGCTTTACAACCTGTACTCATATTCTTTGAATACAACTTAAATCCGAATCTATCTATAAAAGAATATTCATCATTATAGGTAGCCTGCTCAATCTCTTTCAAAGCTTTTACTGTATAATCATCTTTCTTAAGCCTTGTTTTAAGAAATTGTAATTCTACATCACGTGCAACTGGAAGCTGGATATTACTATCATTTTCTCCCTTAATATAAATTGTTAATGACATATGAACCCTCCAATCTAAAAATTACTATAAACAAATCCTTCTTTCCACTCTACGACAACATGAGCACCTGTAGGCACATATGTTACTGTAGAAATCTTTAAGTGTTTTAATAACTCAGGATTCTCCTTAATTTCTTTTATTGCCTTAAGCTTAATTGAGACAAGCTCAGTCAGATACTTTCTATCTGCCTTCTTTTGTTCCAACGTAGCAGTAGAGACTGTTGTAGCATCAAAGGCAATATACCTGCAAGTACGCAAAGTCTTTCCACCAATAAAGTCCGGTTTACTTATAGAGATATACGTCTTATATAAAGGCTTATCATTTTTCTTTTGTTCAAGTACATACCTGACAGCACGAGCCATCAATGCAGTACACTCACTCGTCTTCCAACGATTATATAAATCATCGAATGTTTTACATTACGATAGTAACAACTGTAAAATAGAGATTCATTATTACTATCGTACTTCTCATCTGAGATAACCATTACCTCTCTTAATTCAGCATCTGTCTCATAAATAAATACAGTCATCATAGCTAATGCCTTTGATATAGCTTTGAGGTTCTGCTCAAGATTGTCCATATCCCAAAATGTTTCTTTTGTCTGCTTTACTCCAAACATGTGATAAGATACAATAATAGGAAATTTCTCACTACTATAGTATCTACCATGCACAGGCTCAGTTTTACTTGAAAACATCTTACGAACATTATGAGCCATCACTACGCCACACTGTTCTACAATGTTCTTAATTTCATCTCTTGAAATATTAGGATTCATCTGTCTTGTGACATTAATGTATAAGTCTACAAATCATTTATCAAACTCATTTTCAAATACATGTGAAAGTTTCATATTTATTCCTCTCTTACATCATTATCATTATCATTATCAACATTACTACATTCTTGTTCACGTAATGATACCTTCATTCCTATAAGTAGGAACCCGGCTGCCAGACATCCTAATAACACGGCACATCCTACTCCAATCAACGTCGGAATAATGCTTAAGATTCCCAGACACTGTAGAGTAAATGCTGGAGGTAAACATACAAAAGCCAAACGCACCCATATTTTAGCCTTAGGTGTTACAGGCACTCCAACATGTTTCTCGTATGCATATCCATCAAAATACGTGTTAGCACTACCAGGTCCCTTGATTCCCTCTAATGGAACAACATCACCAGTATGTGCTACACCTGTACCCTTTACTCTCACCCACTTACCATTTGTATCTTACGGATACTCTGACATACAAACTTCTTTATCTGTATCTTTTACATGGTGTTCATATCCACTTACTTCTCCATCAAGGTTTTCTGATTCTGGTCTATCATATTTCTTTACTCCCTTTCTTTTGTATACTATACACTATCATTGACTAATTCTATTCAATCCTCGTACATAAGAAATTATCCATAACACTTCTTCCCTCAAATTTATCTAAGAAGAATATTTCATCATAATACGGAAATCCTAATTCCTTAAGTATATAATCTATTCCAGCTCTATCACTAGGGATAGTATGCTCCTTTACATAAGCCCTTGCTAGCTTATCATCCCAGTGCATTTTACCAATACGGATTGATAAGGTTACCATGGCAGGCAAATCCTGTTTATCGTTATTCGTTATAATATCAGCTGAGTATAATCTCGTATCTTCGTCGTAATAAAGATAAGCAATAGGTTCTTCGTTCTCTTTATGAATTGAGTACTTCCTTAGCATGATTATATCTCTCCTTTATCATAACAATTTCTTTATCAAGAATGTAGGAATCATTTCCAAATGCACAATACAAATCACTATATTGTAATTGTCCTAAATCGATAGTAGGTATCTTTACACCATATAATCTTAATGTGTTTAATACATCCTCCCACATTATTGAAATAAGATAATTATTTACAGGACCATCGCTTAATATGTTATAAGAATCAATTCTTTCTTTATTGTATTGTAATGGTGCTAATAGTGACGAGCCACAATCATATATAGGTGATAGTCTTTCTCCGTCTTCTGATAATAGCAATTCAATGTTTGCACCATGTCTATCTCTGTTATTTATTAAATAATCAATAAGTATCATGTTAAGTAAATCATTAAAGAAAGACTTATCACTAAGATTTACAATGTCATTATGATCAATGTCATTAAGAGTGCAGTAAGTCTCAAGTGTAATCCTATTCTCATCGACTCTTTTGTAATTCTTTGATTTGCATAGATAAACCAGATACTCATTCTGCAACAGTTTAATCTTAGCATATACTAACTCATAACCTGCATTAGGAAACCCGCATAAAGAACATAACCTGCTAGCTAACACTTCATTCACTGATTCATAACAAAATGTCCCATTTCCGATAGGATAAGATAACTTGTAATACCAATCATTACCAATAGCCTTATAGAACGAACCAGCTGAACCTGACCCATTCATAGATAGTGTAAATTCTAATCCAGTTAAATCCACTGGCATAGTGATACTTCCTTTACCTGCTGCTCTTAATAATTCGTTTAGCATTATTACATCTCTCCTTAACACAAAACTAAATAGTTACAGAATTCTAGTATATTCAATATTTAATACAATATTAAATATAATAGATAGCTTACTTTAATTATTTAGTTATGTAATTCTATTCCCTTTGATTCAGACTTACATAGATCTTAGTATACTAATTAGTATGTTTAATAATTAGTATAATAAGAGCCATGTTTTATTATGTCGTACTAGATATCCAATAGTGGTATGTTTAAACAGAAAAGGTATATCACTATGGAATATCTAGTACATACTTATTTTTATTTAATAACGTTTGCCATAACGGTTATTACCATTAGAGTAATTTCCTCCAGGCTTTCTTCCGTTACTCTGCCCAGGTCTTCCCTTAGGCTTGAATTCATCCTTAACCTGCTGATATGTTTTTCCGTCTTTATCATCAGATGCAGCAAATGACTTGTAATCCTTTTTAAAGATATCAGCCATCTTTCTGCACATACCGTCACAGTCATTGTGGAAGAACATAAGAGCATGATTGTCATTATCTCTGTCTTCACCTGTCTTAGGATGAAGTTCAATAAACTTTACTGAATAGGATTCAGACGCCATCTTCTCCAGAAGTTCCTTATACTCAACAACCTCTGCAATGTACTCAGTCTTACGATTCTTAAAGATGTTAAGAATAGAAGTATTGTCATAGTAATATGTAATCTTCTTTTTCTTCTTAACATAGCAAAGTTGTAATGCATTGATAGCACCACGTAACTCTGCAATAAGAACAGCCTGCTCAGTATCAGATGGTACAATACCCTCTGTAAGGTTGATAGCGGACACACTGTCCAGATACCATACAGATGATGAACACTGCTCCTTAAGCCAAGCACCATCAGAGATAACGATAGCTTCATGAGGTTTTAACTCAGCCTTAGTCATCTTTCTTGCATCATCTTTAGACGCACCAGAGTAAAGCTTATCCAGTTCCAGAATAGCCATATCACGCTCGAAACGGTTAGCATAGGAATGAATGAATGATCCATTAGGCGTAGCCTTACCATACTTAAGAGACGGATAGTTAGACTTGTAATAGACCTCATAAGATTCCATTCCAGGCATATCCAAGATGTAACAAGTCTTGCGCGTAATGACACCATGTCTGAACTCTGACACGTAAGACTTAATCTTATCAATAGCAACCTTTGAGCCTGTGAACTCAGAAATCTCCAAGTCTGTACGATAAATGAAGTTAGCATCTAAACAATCTTTTGTAGGTGCGAACCATACCTGATTTGTGTCTGCGCACCAGATAATATAACCTGCTGCACCAACCTTAGCTTCCCAATCAGATGTACCAGACTCCCAATCAATAAACACCAAATCAGGCGTAGGGTCAGTCTGTTTCTTCTTAGGTACAAAGTCCTCTTCATAGATAGCCTTAAGACTATACTCTTCCTTAGGTCTTTCCAGCACCGTTCTGTTACGATGTTTAAGTTCTCTTTCTTTTGTTACTTCTTCGTCACTAGGAAGCAAATCAACTCCACTTCCTGCAACAAGGTCTTTCAATGTGAATCCCATTTTGTTTTCCTCCTAGAATTAAAATATGTTATATAAATATTATATTTAATTTAAATAATTAAATACAACAATTATATCATGTTAATTTGTTAAATACCTCTACCTTTTTCAGCTGCTCTTAATAGTGGAGATTTCTTTTCACTTAATATCCAGCCATACTTTGAATGTTTAATAATATCCTTAGGATAACATTTGCATGACTTTTCACATGTGTTACATTTAGCAGCAGTCCACGTTGATTTAGAGTAAGACTGACAATGATTGTGTATTTGCGACGTAGCATTGTCTTCTGCATTGAAATAACCATACCCTGCAGTATCCCTGAAGTGTTCCTCTAGTAAGAAACCTTCAAAAGACTTCCATGCGATATAAGGCATATTCTCAGGAGCTTTATCCAAGAATGCTTCTATATATCCACCAAAACCAAACTCATCAAATACACAAAGTACATCAGAAGATAAGTTATCTTCTTTTACAATTCCAGGTGCACCATGCGATGATTTAATATCCATACTAGGAAATACTCTTTCCATGAATCTCTTACCAGAAGACGAATCCTCAACAAGTACACTCTTAAAAGTTCCTGTGTTCATAAACTTATCAGTAAACAAAATGTTCTTCGTAACACCATTCGATTCAATAAGCTTAAATGTGTTTGTGATTGCAACTGGAAATCTTCTTATCCACTTTCTTCCAATTAACACTGTAAAGATATCCTCACGTGCGTTTGACACATAAGTATTGATTCGATTCTCATCGTCATAATCATCTAAATCTACTATAACAAGTGCACCTGACTTTAGAGAACTAACATACCTATCTGGTAACTCGGTTATAACTTCAGAAGCATCAGTTGTAATCCCTACTCCTTTACATTTATTATAAAGCTTTATTAACTCCGTTTTACCTCTAGCAGAGTCACCTATAATAAAGTTCAACGGATTAGCAAACTTCAACTCATAAGTCGTCTCTCTTGTTTTAAACCGAAAATACATAGTTATTCCTCCGGTACTCCTTCCCGTCCAGAATAGAAGTCTTTGAACTCTTTACCTGTTCTGAACGTAATACCTGTTTCACTGTCTACAGCATCTACAATACTATCATTAGGAAGATTAAGGAAGTAATCTAATGCTATATCAAAATCATACTTCCTAGATATTTCAGGAATGTATTTAGCTACATTAGCGCCACAACATGCACTGGATATTAACTCCTGATGCTTGTCAAAACAAGTGAATAAGATAAGAGCCTTTGTACCATTTGATAAATCATCAGGAGACTTAACACCCCATCTCTTAGTATACATAGCAAGACCCTCTCGCTTATAAACTTCCTCTACGTCTTTTAACTCAGCATCTATTGTTTCATCATCTAGTAACTCTGGCTTGATAAAATGTTTTACCAAATCCCAAAGCTGAGTAGTTCCATTTCCATTAAGAATTACTCTCATCATATAATATTTCCTCCTTAACAATTAAAGCCATTGGATATAAATATTATATTCAATTAAAATAATTAAATATAACAATTATATTACAATAATGTTACTATATTTTCTTAAAGATATAAGTTGTGCAACAGATAAGTATAAGAGTACAATGCAAAACATTAGATATGAATAAGCATATGTTTTATGCGTTTCCATTGCGAAGCTTATCATAATGATAGTATCTATACCTGATACACAGGTCTTAATAATTCCGTTCGTTTTAAGTTTACTGCCTGGGAATAAACTGTGCACTATACAAATAAATTGTGCTACAATAATAACTGAAGTCAATACAATCGCAAATACATAGGCTGCTACGAACACGTCGCTAAAAGCACTTACGATATTATTGTCTATCATATCTCTAGTCTTGATTGTTATATCAGTGACTCTAACTATGCCTACTATTAGTATATAGGATACAAACGTTGTTATTGCGAACATAATGTTTGTAATGATGCAAATAATTTTTGTTGTCTTCCTACTATATCTCCTATCTTTACCAACAGGTATTTCTATTCCTTTATAATGATGTGGTTTATTGTATAAATATTATATTTAATTACGGAGGAATTAAATATAACAATTATATAATAAATACATATCTTAGCGGATTGAGATATCTCAATCCGCTAAGCATTTAATTACTCCATTGCAATAGGGGTTCCATCTAATCCTGCAGAACCCTCAGGACCAGTCTGCTCAAAGTGATCACCCGGCATAGGAAACATAAGACGCAATAATAAGTAATTGATAGCATCATGCAAATACTCTGTATTCTGTGTCTTATTAAATTTAATAAGGCAGTTATCCAAAGTACCTAAGGCATCAACTCTAGCATCACCATAGTTCTTTCTTGCTTCTCCATATTTGTAATAAGACTGATTTAACTCAGCTTTGCACTTGTCAATAATTCTGTCTATCTTCTTTTCATCAATAGACGGGTCCATCATTGCCATTAACTCTATCCTCCTAATTCATAATAAGTCTGTTCAACATTGTTACCCGGCATAGAAAACATAATGTACAATAGCTATTAACCAATAATATCATACATATATTAGGTACTCTATGTCTTATCAGCTTGATAAGGTTATTACCTAACTTGCATGTAGCATTACACTTGCATTTATTCATGCTCTCATTTATTCTATTTTCATAAATAGATGTATTTGACATCTTCATATACTTAATCCTCCTAACTCATTTTAGACACTATATTAGCCGGCGAGTAACGTCCTTTTACATGATATACCTTATCAGATAAGTAGACCTCATTCTTCTCATTGTTAACTGTAACAGTATAATCATCAATATTCAGTTTGTCTTTATCTACATGTGTTCCATTATAGTAGAACTCATAATCGTTTTCTACAGCATAATCTATTGCCTTATTGTATGTATAGATTCCGTAGCTTGTTACTCCAGCTAAGGCACTTGCTATAACGAAGATAGCGCACACACCAACGACGAGATATTTTAATAAACTATTCCAATCCTCTTACATAGCATTATCCTCCTAGCTAAACTTAGCTTCTTTATTCTGTGATTTCATAAGCCCCATACAACGCCATAAGTCCCAGTCAACATTAGTATATTTACTATAAGTTACTTCACCATAAAGTGAATTACCTAAATATAGTTTCACACAAAGTATACCATCATAAGACATTTTGACATTGTATTTACCAAACACACATTCTGCTTCCTCTGTAAGAGATGATACACAATTATATAACCACGTTACAAGATGTGTAGAATCATCTAAGGATAAGTCTACAGATAAGTCTTCAACCGATGTTAAACCAATGCCGTGCTTAAACATCAGTTTCTCGTTCCATACTATAATCAGTTTATCCATAGCATTCTCCTATATAATATTTCTATACCTTTCAACAACATCTCTCTGAGTCTGTACATAAATATCATGAGGAACACTTTTGAACCTTATAGTAATCTCAACGTCCCTACCTAAAGATACTTTAGTAGCTACTATAAGCTGAACCTTTAATTCTTTTACCAATGTTTCTACATCCTCTTCTGACCGCCCTGTGTTATCTATAACACAGTATATTGCTTCATCAGTTATATCAGTAATAGTAATACCATTATTAAAACTGGACAAAGTAATACCCATTATATAATTTTCTAATGCCATATGAACCTCCTACTTGTCTACATTGTAAGATATACGAATATGCCCTTGACCAATTGCATACTGCGCATAATGTAGCTTTCCGTCCTTATTAACAGCTCTCAGTGACTTAACTCCATTAATCCTAGCAATAGCCATACCCTTAGCAATATCAACGTTATTTTCAATCTCTTCGTATGTAGCCGTTGAGCGTGTTGTAATATCTACGAAAACCATTGTTAAGCTACCAGCCGCATCATATGTTAAGATAGGTGCCCTTGAAGAGATACAGATATTATTTCCTGTAATATACGGAAACTTATTCTGTACATCATACTTTGCAGTTAACACACTGTAAACGTCTCGTACCTGCCTAATAGGATATCCTTTCTTGAATTTCTTCTCAATTGAATCAAGATTGTATAATTTGGATTCTCTCAACCAGATTACATCATTAAGATTTGCACCATAAGCAAACTGCTCCATAACGCTTCCCTCAGCGCACATAACATAAGCAATGAACGCTGCTACATCTTTTCCGTACCGTTCATATTTCTCATTAGGTGTAACAGCAAAACCTTCCACACCTAACAATGCTTTCGCAATTGTGATGTTGTTTGAAACAGTATGTTTCGGTACATATCTCTGAAAATACTTAATCAGCCTTTCCTGATTTGAAGTGATATATTTAATAATATCTTCACTTCTAAGCTCTGGGTTTAATTTAATAACCCTCTCTACTAATAACCTACGACCATCATTCATTTACGCATCCTCCTTAAATTGGTGTACATTTATTCTTTATCAATAGTATATGATATAGAAATATTATGGTATTCAGAAATTACCAAATACTCTATAACATATACATATTTATCTTGTAAGGTAAGCTAACACATCACCTGGCTCTGTTCCAGTTGGTACATACTTACTAGATGGAATAAGCTCCCACCAGAATTGTAACTCCTGCGCGCTCATACCAAATATTCTGTCTAAGTCATTACCGAAGTAATTCCATATAGCAGTAAGTATACCATCATAATGATACTGTATATTAGCATCATATAAATAATTAAATGCTGCTACCTGTTTAACCTTGTCAATCTCATCCTCAGCCTGTAGACCAAGAGTATGTATTGAACGGATAGCAGATAGTAAACTCTCTGAATCCTCATCTACCCCGACGTAGAGAGCACCTAAATAAGCATTAGCAAATCCACGTATAGAATCATAGTGCCTTATGGCTGATTCATATTCCTGTCCAAGCTTAGCATACTTGTACATCTCTCTCAGGTCTTTAGCTTCTATTTTATTATTAACACTAGGAGTCAATACTCCATCTTCTTTCATCCGCTTAATAGTGTTATATTGTTCAGGGGTATAAGCCCCTGAACTATTATTCGATTTCTCCATTCTTATAACCTCTCACAATCTCTCCGTACTTTATAGCATATGAACATATCATAAGTAGTCCAATTATGAATAACGCAATTTGAGCTAAAATCAATACAGTTAAAATCATAGGCACATGTTTGTATATGTAACCATGAATATTACCTACTAGGAATATCTCATGTAATCTTAAAGATTGCATACCTTTGTACTGTATCTCATAATAATTCTCATTGTCTTCATTCACCATAGCTCTTACGTCCCAAATGGCATGACAATATATCCAAGGCTTAATATAATTGTCAGCATCATGAATCCCATCAGGAACAAGTAGTTTCATCATAGCTAACATATCATCCATAGACCCAATACTCTTATTCTCTTGGTGTATCTCCATATCAAATCTTATTGCTGAATAAGTGCTAAGCATTTTATAAATGGACTTATTGTCAATGATATCTACCAGTTCATCCTGCTCAGGATAACAGAATTCAAACTCATTCTGTATAAACTTACGAAGAACTTCTATGTTAGTTTTGTTAGTATCAAATGATATAAGCATGTAGGTAAGCACGATACATACTATCTCCATAAGTACAAGTATTATTGTACCTTGCCTAATCAATTTATACTCCTGTTTACAACGTTCCTCAATCGTCATATGATACCTCCACGCTTAAGATATATTCTATTGAAATCATCATCAGTGATTCCAGAATACAGTGGTTTAATATGACGTCTAGGATGACATGTATAATAAGCATAGAAAGCATCACCATAATCATAATGCCACCACTCACTTGGGAGATTAGTAAAGCCTACTGATGTCATGATAGAGTATAGCATACGTCTCCTATTTCTGAAATATGCCTTAGCTCTACTTTTCTCAAAATAAGCTGTAAATGCCTTTTCACTGAAATCGTCAAACTCAGTACCCATATCAAGCCGTGTACCATCACTCCTAACCAGTGTCACATCTACAGCACCACCAGTATTATGAACAGACGGATGGAAGATATCTTCTGACGGCTGACTAACAAATTGCTTTACTTTTGATATAAGCTCCTCTTCAGCCAAATCAGGATATTGACTCTTTACCTCACCATAATACTTGTCCCATAAAGCTGTTTGCACACTTACAGGTCTGTATGCATCAAGGATAAGCAGTCGTACCCCAAACACACCTCTTGCAACCTTATCAGCTGTTTTAAGCAGATTTGCAACAGTCTCCCTAGCATAGCAATCAGTAGGACTACCATACTGAGCATACTGAGAATCTACAAGTAATCCAGCATCAGTTAGACTAACAAACTTCTCGTCTATTATATACATCTTTGGGTAACCATCAATTTCAGGCATCTTCATTTTTGGAATTTTATCTATCATTATAATTACTCCTATTTACAGTTATTTCCTTCCCTCTAACTCAGCCCTCTTCTCAGGTGATACATTAGTCATGTAAACACCCGCTGCCAGTATGTTATCTCTTATACACTGTAATAGCGTTCCTGCTTCTTCACCTTTATTTATAGCTACAGCCATGAAAGACATAGCATGCACAGCAATACCAACAATCATGCCTGGAATAAGGAACTCCTGCTTGTAAAGTTTATACAAGTAATCTTCATCTACATTATAGCGATTAAGAATTACCTGTTGATTACCATTCTCTTCCTGCAATTTCATGACAGTATTAAGAGCACGTTCTGACTTGATGGGAATATTCATTAAAGTCTCAAACTTATCCATTTTAAATTATCCTCCTAGAATCTTGGCGGAAGATACTTCTCGTTCTTTATCATAATCTCATTTAGAGTTCTGTTGATATCCTGTAGATTCAATCTATAGTCTAACGGAGTATTGTATCTCCGTATAGTATCTTCCAAATTATTTAATACACACAGCTTTATGTAATCTTTCTGCCAATCGCTTCTATCATCAATGATAGTGCATTTATCTACCATACAAACCATAGGCACAATGTACTCTGTATTTCCATCAGGTAATGCTTTGAACAGATAAGGATATAAGTGACGACAGTGCATCTCATTCTGATGTATAGGAGATTTATCTGTTTTATAACAGCCATAAATTCCTTCGTCGTCTAATCTGATTTCCTTAGCCTTATAAGCCTTTACCTCAATAGGAAATACTCTGAATTTAGAAACATAAAGAACATCAATCTCAGTAAGGTCACCTAAGTTCTCTACATAGAGCTGACCATTGTCACCACGCTTGATATTTCCTTTCTGTTCCTTATCTACCTTATACGAAAAAGAGTGTATAAGGATACCACCCTCTTTCTGGTAGAATTGTTCACATATTTTGAACACAGCCTGTTCACCATATGTACCTTTGCCTGTCTGGGAAGACGTGTGCATCTTCCCTAACAGACTATTAACTGAGCCATCCAATTTAGACATAAACTCACTCCTGTTTCCAAATACTATAATACCCTACAAACTTTCTAATCCATGTATCAGGATAGAAAGGAACATAAAGTCTTGTGGGATAATCCTTTCCATTCTTAACCCACACTACACCATATCTTGCTTCATCCATATAAGCAGCGTTGTTTCCAATAAAGAGGTTTGATAACTTCTCATCACAAGGTGTAACAATCCTGATAGGAAACTCTTTTACAAGTCCATCAGAAATAGGACGTGTACCCTGCGAACATAACATAATATAAACTCCAGTCTTCTTAGAGTTCTCAACGATATATCTTACCACATGCTCGAACCAACCATCATTCTTGCATTCTTCCTCGACATAGTATTGATATTCATCAATAATGAATAAGATACTATTACTCATTGTATCAAGACTAAGATACTGGTCAGCATCTTGTTCCCTGCATACATCAAGTCTTCTCTGAACTTCCTGATAAAGACTAGATAAAGAGACAGTCAAGTGCTTGAAGTTTTTATCACCTGTAACACTATTATCATACTGTGTAACACGATATAGTTGAGGAATACACTTTCCATCTGGTATACTATCAGTCCACAGTTTAGACTCAAAACCTTTACAATCGTGATACTGGATTGTTATATCTTTCGGATTTGTTTCCTGAATCAGCCTAACAAGTAACGAGTCAATAAATGTTGATTTTCCAGCACCGGTTCTACCAGCTATAATACAACTGTCCATAGGCGTAGCAATGTAATCATGTTTCTCATTCCTTCCGAAATAGTAATACAAGTTTCTTGATTTGTTCATAGATTCTTTCTCCTTTTAATTAGTTTATTTTATTTATACAAAGAGACTATAAGAAATCTAAAGTCTCCAGTGCATACAAACCACCAGCCCAGATTTCATCAGCTTCATCAAACTCAAACTTCTGTTTAATTATTTTTTGAGCAGTAAGTATGTCAAAGTGTTTGATTGTTTCTATATCAACCAAACTCCAATCTTCCATATCAATATCTTCCTGAAATTGTTCATAGGTTTCAATCTCGTTACCAATAGATCTTACTCCTAACTCAATAGAACAACTGTAAAATGTGTACAAGATACCGGACGCAGTTAACTCAGCACAGTAATGCTTGAAGAACGGAATAATATTTCGATACATAACAATAGCATGTGCCTGAATGAACTCAATATCTCCTGCAACAATCTTATGGTTAATATCTGTTATAAGATTTCTAACCCATATGTAAGACCTATCATCTAAGATAGGTCTTATGAACTTTAATAAGTCCTCTCTATATTTGGAAGTCATAGATAGAACATCCATAATCATAACCCTCACTTCATAGTATAGAATGTATTTCCTAACCTAGATGTTAAAACACCCTGCAGGTTTCTGATACTAAAATTCTTCCCTTTATATTTTGTGCATGCCAGATATACACTTATATCTGGTAATACAAGTTCAATGTTAATGTATTTATCAAACAATGATAATATATTGGCAATAGCTGTACAATGATGTGCTATTAGTGTATCATCCAATATAACATTGCAAATCTTCAATTTTAATAAATCATAAGAAGAGTCCTGCTTAACATTGCTAGGCAGATTACTCAACTTAATGAAACCAAAATGTCTTGTATCAATGTTACAATAGATATTCTTTCCGTCTATAAAATACTGAATAGAGATGTATCCAATATCAGACTCTCTACCATATTTATTAAGACCAGACTTCATAAATTCTCTATTACATTGATTAAAGAATTTTTTCGCATCAGCTATTGTATCAACTTTCCTAAACTGTGGATAAGTATAAATACTATTTAAGAAATCCAACTGCCTTTGCGAATATACAATTGTCCTATATTCATTAGACACAAATGCATACATACTTAATCTACCTCCGAATAGCTAACTTAGCTAATCTATCTACATACGTATTAGGATTGATTGTACTCTTATGTCCTCGTACTTTCTGAAACCGTACAGTACATTTAGACACTAACTGTTTTACAATAAAGACAGAGTTGATGATAGGCTTCACATTACTTTTTACTTTACCGTCCTTATAGGCATAACGATTGTAAAAGTTAATAGCAGAAGCACAATCAATATTAAACTCAATAATATCATCTTTACTAAGTTTAACATTATCAATAAAGTAAGCAGCAGCCAATCCTACACTAATTGTTTCTGCATGTGTAGGATTGTCAATACCACTTAACTGTACACTCTCTGAATTTATATAGTCAGTTTCTGTAAGAATAAGATACGAACATCCAGCTACGTTCTTTTCTGTAGAACCAGCCCCATCTGTATAAACTATATATCTCATCTTATATTTCCCTTCTAATATAAATCTTCGATTAAACCAGCCTTACCATGATTACGACCAAACTCAGGTTCCGCCTTTATAGGTAACCAACCATCAATATCGTAAGATACGATATCACCCAACTCCTGAGCAATAGTATCATACTCATCTTCATGAATACAAAACATACCAGCATCATGAACATAGTTAATGATATAAGACTTCTTAGCCTTATTCATAAGAATCTTATTTGCTTCGTAAACAGATAACCTCATAAGATCAGCCGCCGTACCCTGAATAGGATTGTTGATTGCCAAACGTAATCTCTCTTCTTCAATACTACCAGCCCTAAGATTTCCATCTTCAAGCTTTGCAGAATATGCTGTATTGATAGGAGTTCCAAATGCAGTCTTGAATACAGTACATCCACGATTCACTTCTTCCTGTAAACCATTAACCCATTCAATACGTTTAGGATGTTTTCCGATACGATTGATAAGAGCTCCTTTAATAGGGTCTCCAGTAGGGTTAGACGTAGAGCCATACATAACAGCATTGTTATGTCTCTTAATAAGACTACGGTTTTCTTTCATATCATCTGTAATTTCCATCTTCTGGAAATCAGTTCTACCTGAAATAATATCAGACTCTGGCATAGTAATATAATGAAGCACACCAAAGTAAGCATCATCATATAGTCTGATTAACGCCTGAATCTGAGGGTCTTTAATAAAAGCCGAATAAATAATCCTAGGCTCGATCTGTCCTGAGTCAGTATGACAAAGAACATAACCCTGAGGTACAGTAATAATCTCCTGCACAATCCTTGGTAAGTTCTGAATAGCAGGCTTCTGCATAGCCACACGACCGGTGTTCTGTTTCTCCCATGTAGGTCTAATGATGAGCATTCTATGTCCATCACAAGACGGTACATTAGAAATAGGATTCTGCAGAAGTGATACCAGAGTACCTCTAATCTTAGACAGCTTAGAGTATTTCTGATAAGATTGTAATAGTAACACTACCTCATCACTTAACTGTCCAGAATCAATAGCGCCAGCAATAGAGTCTGCCGCCAGTGATAAACCAGTCTTAGCCTGCTTGAATACAGATACATCACAATGCTGAGATAGCCACAAACCCATATTACCAGAAGCATCAACTCCTTTAGGCTTTCCAATAATATCAAATAGAGGACCTGTAAGATTTTCAATCTGTATCTGAAGATAAGAGATATCCATCATAATCTTGTCGAAATCTGCAAACTGAGGCATAAGCGAATTATGCATCTTAAGAGTGCTTAGTGTTTCATCAACACTCGGAATCCTTGTAGCACTTGTTACGTGAATCATATAAACCTCCACTATGGTTACCATTCTTCCTAATAACCATTCCATCTTTACAGGAGTAAATAACTTCTCCATTATTCTTATTTGTAAACGATACAGGTGATTTAGGCGAATCACCTGTATCTGTTTTATTACTACTCATGTTACACTTCTAGCATAAAGTCTCCATTGATTGCTCTAATGAAATACTTATTGTCAGATACCTTTCTCAGAATGCCAGCATTAGCAAACTGCATGATCTGTTCAGGAGTAAGACGCGATACAGCAATCCTAAACACATTATCACCTTTAACATTGATATAGTTTCCAGTGATAGTGATTGGTGTACTTACCTGATATTCACCAGATAAGATATCCTGCATAGCAATAGCCTCATCCATGTTGATGTCATTTACTGCGAACTCCTTAACAGTAACCTGCTTTGTTTCAATAGCAGTATTGGTACTGAAGAAGTCTCTCCATGAAATATTCTTTACGTCTGTAACTTTCTGACAAGCCTTATCATCTACAGTAATATCATCACTGTAAACAGGACTTGTAGCAGGAATTTCATCACAGAACGAATAAGCCATAGGAGCATAAACAATATCCTGCTTAAGCGGAATGCTGATTAACTTCTTTCCCTCAGCCTGAGCTTTCTTCTTCTCCATAGCCCATCTTCTTACATAAGCAAAGATATACTCATGCTGCTCAGGGTTGAGATAATCATAAAGAGGTTCCGGCTCATAGCAGTGTCTCACTTCATCCTCATAAGCCATAATCTCTGTAAGCTCAGATGTAGGTATAAATTGGTTACGATATGCTCCAATAAGTGGTGCCACAGAAATAGCCTTAGTCCCATAGTTACCCTCATAGAAACCAACACCATTGGCTTTATCCAATGTAGCCTGCTCATAGTAGTTAGGTAACAATGAATAGGATTTAATTGAGTATCCTTTCTTAGGCTTAACATGCCAAGGATCAACATTAGCATTTACCAGACAGAAATTGAATGTTCCTGTTGTAGTATTAGGATTATACTCATACTTGCAGAAATCATACACCGTAATGTAACGCTTATGAATCTCCTTGTTGAAAGACCTAACGAATGTATAAACATTCTCAGGAATATCAATCTCCAGATTCCTTGTATCATACATATTCATGCTAATATGATATACACCATTGACAGGTTCTGATTTCACACCACCAGCATAGATATAGAAGAACAGCTGAGCTGCTAACCAATCAGCAGACTGCATAGCACACTTCTTCTCATTCCATGTAGCGATAGGACCATCACTAGCAAACAGCTCCTCACTTAAGCCAGCCTTTTCAATTGCATCTTCAACACACTTTGTCATAAGCTGACGTGTAAGTAAATCAGGCTTACTATTCTCAAGGACTACTAATTCCATAAGGTAAGGTCTCTGCTGTTCAATAGGTGCATTAGAGATTTCTCTGAACACCTTTGTACAATAAGCCCAAATCCAAGAATTAGTACATCCACGTGTTTTACGATACTTAGCAAAGTCTACCATGTATCCCTTGTAAGCATTATCACGAACCTTAAAGATTCTGTTGATATCAATAAGGTCAGACGTATCCATGTAAGCAATAGCCTGCTCAGCAAGACTACGATCTACACTGTTACCATACTCTGCATAGATTACAGAGAGCATACACTCAGCCGCCAGTAAGTAGGAAGCGCCAAGGTCTGCCATGATACCATCACCAAAGTTATCAACAGAGATTTCTCCATGTAAACAATCATGAACAAATCTAAGCTTGGTATAGTAATCAATAGCATCATACTTCTTAGCACTACGTCCAACAAGCTGACTTACCTGACTTACAAGTGCCTGGCTCTTAGCATACTTAGCAAAGTAGTCTTTGAATGTCTCATCAAATCCCTGCTGTCCCGGTCCAATCTTCTGATCCATCATCTGCTCACGTCTATCACGTAAGTCATCCACATCTGCCAACTCTAAGAATGAATCAATTCCATTCTCCAAGTCTTCCTCTGTAAGGTTAAAGGCAGACAAGATGTACTCAGGAATATCCTGCAGATAGAGCTCCAATGCATTACACATATCGTCATCATTAGAGCTTAATGTATAACGCTTATTCACATTGAATTCCTTATTACGAGATAAGGAGTGTGAAATCATATCAATCACTGCAACAGGGTTCATTCCATCTTTAAGCATAAACTCAGATGTAGAACGAACAGGTGCTTTCTGAGATTTGGCAGTAACCAACTCAACTGCCTTAATGATAGCAAGATTCCACAAATAATAATCTGTAGCATTCTCAATAACATCGATAGGCAGGTTAACAGCCGGAAATGCAGATGCTAATGTAAAGTTTACTCCTGAAGAATAAACTGCACCATTAGATTCACTGTGAGCTAATCCCAGCTTAATCTTATTATGTGCCACCTTGTAACAGTATGTGTAACCACTCTCAGAAATAAGAGTGATATAAAGTCTGTCGGATACATCACTGTAAGACGTTCCAGCAATAGCCTGATAATTCTTTCCAACGTTAGCAGAACGTCTAACAGCTAACAACTGATTGTTAGAGTTAATGATAATTCTTGCACGCTTGAAATCTGTTACATCAGTGATGTCATTGAAACTCTCATGAGTCTTAAGGAAGTGTAATCCTTCTCTTGCATCAACAACAGATACTTTTCCAACTCTGTTATCAAAAGCGTAGGACTCAGCACTAGGAGCAGTGAGAGGATCTTTCATGAACTGGAAGACACCGTCCACATTAAGCTTTGTTTCAAACCTAACACACTTATCTTTGATACCCTCCGGACCCCATGCATAATACGCTGATAAGAACTCAGCCATTGTAGGAGTATGTGTGTTAAGGACACCATGTTCACATAACCATTCAATAAGTTGTGTATAGGTTCCATAATTTCTGATATGATGACGTTTAACCATAATATCAAAATACTTCTTATATTCCGGATGCTCAATTACTTCATCAATAGTGAACAAAGCATCAGGGTTTACAAAGTAATTGATAGGTCTGTTATCTGTGACGTAGTTAACGCCAAAGAATGTAGATGCTGCCTGTTCAAGGTAAGCAATGAACTCTTCTCTTGTGTTAATCTGATAAGTAGGCTCTGTCTTAAACTTATAAGCAGACTCTTCTCTGAATGTATAGAACTTGGAAGCTTCTGCATCACTTAAAGCACTGGATGACGCTAAGTCTAAGGACGCTGCCCACTCCAACTCATCAACTTCATTTCTATCCATAGCCGGATGATTACAAATAGGTACTCCACTAGGGTCTTCAATCAAATCAGCGTCGTACCCATAATACTTATAACCCGCCTGGATAAGCGGGTTCATGTACATCTCTACATAGAGAGCTTTCTTGCACATAGGTAAAGTGAACTGACCATCCTCAACCTGATAGCCAACAATAGTTCCATTATCAACGATTTTGTTTAAAATCTGCATTATCAAATTTCTCCTTTTATATTCTTACTATGCACATAATATACCAAGTCAATACTAAGTATATTTACTCCCTCAGGGAATGGGGAGCATGGCTTTATTTAATTATTGATAGGGTTAACGTGCATTACTTATTCTTATTTTGCACCAGAGCCATTAGTTTCTTCTGCTCTCTTAGCTGTAGCCTGTACAGTTGCAGCTGCATCAGCAGTAGCGTTCTCATTTGTATCAGAAGCAGCGTTAACAGCTTCGAATACCTGGCTGAGAGTTGTCTTAACGTTTGCAAGCTTTTCATTCAAGATATTGAATGTAGCATCAACTCCATCCATTACCTCAATCAGCTTATCCTTAGAAGTAGAGTCACCAATTACCTCTTCACCACGAAGCTGTGTAAAGATGCTCTTAATCTCCTCGTATTTGCTGTTAAAGGTGTTGTACGCCGTATTCACAGCTTCGATAAGTGCATCACCCTGGGCAGGTACCCAAGATGTACCAGAACCATTTTTTCCTGCCATGTTCTTTTACCTCCATAATATTTTTTTGTTATTTAGTTGTAGGTACCTTACATTAAAGTACCACGTGTAGCCTGAGATACGAAGTCTTCAGACTCTGCTACAATACCCTGTAACAGTCTACCAGCAGCCTGAACTCCTTCAGCTGTAGAAGCGAATACATCAGCGGCTTCAGTGATATATCTTGCCAACTGAACGTTTAACTCGAGAGTTCCGTCAATCTCCTCAATCTCACCAGCCTTCGTTTTCATCTCAGTGCAAAGTTCACCGATTTCAGTGGAGCCGAGATTAGTAAGTCTAGTGGCTAATGCACTAGCCGCATCATTGTCTCTGACATCCCAACGTGCTTTTCCTGCCATATTAGTTTACCTCCATAATGATTTTTATTTTCTTTAATGTTATACGATAGCCCTATCATCTATCGCAGTTTTATCAGAGTTATATTACACAACTCTGATAAGCATACTTAATACACTTATACTTAATATATTTTACACTTTGCTTTACATTCCTTTCTTTCACTTGTATATGTGAAAGAAAGGAATAATGTTTCAGTTTACTTTTTAGAGCTAGTCATTAAGAAGTCGTATAAACTCATATCAACCCATTGATTACCTTCATACTTCTCAATAGTAACAGTCGTATCAGCCTTTGCATATCCAATGATATCTCTAGCTGAACCTCCTGCTACAGTAGCATTAGTCGTAGCACCAACTACAGTATGATGGTTACCAATATGATCTTCCCATTGTGTAACATTATCTTCTTTTCCAGACTTTGTTACCTGCGTCGTTCCCGGAGTCCCGGCACAAAACCAGTTAGCAACATTACCAAAAGTGATACGACAAGATCCTTTAGTATTTACGATAATTATGTTAGTGCCATCTGTAGTGTTTACGTTGTTGAATTTGAAGTTAAATGGAGCTATTAACTCTACATAATCTTTATCAGTGAAATCCCATACATCACCCATAGTAAATGTTCCAGCCCGAGGTAAATCCCCTTTCATGTTTAAAGATTTATTAAGAGCTGTACCTTCCTTAAGATTCGCTCCTGACTCTACACCAGCACCAGGCAATGTAATAAACATAACCTTTGCACCAAATGCATTTGTATAGTTATTACTTGTAAGTGTTGATATGTTAAACACATGGTCTGATGTTTTAACTATATCAGTCTGTGGACATGTAAGTCTTCTAGCACCAGACATCTGTTGTGCTAAATCAATAGACGAATCTGTCTTACTTTTAACTTCCTGTGGAATATAATAAGTATCCACACCAAACACTTTATCATCTTGCTTAATGTCATAATTCTTAACAACAAATATGGCTAAGATAACAAACCCAATTAAAGCAAGAGTTAAATATACTTTATCTTTCATTTACTTACCTCCAGATCTTGACTGTTCTATTAAACTATCCAATTTATGCTTATCATGTATATTAGAACAATCAAATATAAATGTCCTAATATTATTACCTAAATACCCACCCCAATTATGATACCAGATATCTACATAATCAAAAATAGTATTACATAAATCTTCCACATTTAATATAACACAATTATCTAAAGTATAACTCACTGAATCATTTATAGTTAGAAATACTTTCCTATCTAATTTTTTAGCATTTGACCTTGCATGCTTGTCCTTACATTCAGTGCCACCGTCAAGCACATAATGTTCTCTAGCTAGTATATTTGCAGCATGTAAATAGTCACAGCGTAATATGTATATTACCTCACCAAAATTATCACCTAGCATCTCCACTAACCAGCCATCATTATCTTCTTTATCCTCTGGAAGCTTAACTGTTTTCATATACTGTAGACACCACCCTATATACCTATTTCTATCGCTGTCTTTTTCTCCTTGTTTAATAGGTCTATCTTTGTCTTTATCTGGATCACCTTCTTTGATATAAGGCACGCCACACTCACAATATACAAAATCTGAACACACACTAGGTAACATCAATGCTATAGCTAATGCACTCCAATACTGATTATTCTCCAATGATTTTCTACCATCATCAACTAAACTCTTAATATCTATAAAACTCATATCTATAATCTCCTTAATTAGATTATTTAAGAATAACCTAATTATGTGGGTGCCTAGACACCCACTAGAGAACAATCTCAGTACTTGCAATCTCACGCTCACATTTAGAGATATAGAGTTTATCTCTTGTAATACTTCCATCATGCCATGAAAATATCCAGCCAGTCTTCATACCGTCATAGTTAACACCAGCCTGTTTTGTACCAATACAAGCATTAGAATCATCGATAGAACACTTAGCAGCAATCCTATACTTACATGTATTAACAGTAGCAAATGCTATACCCATCATACATGTATTTATAAATATTACATGAATATTATATTCACCACAAGTCTGTAAGAAGTTGTTCGTCTTTGACCTTACTCCCATATCAGTCTCAACACCGAAGCCTGGACCTTTATCCCAACCTAAGAAGAATAACCATACAGGTGAATCTTTCTTACCTGATTTCTTCCTAGACTCTAATAAGCCACAACACCAATCAATAATGTCTTTAGGCTTATTCTTCTCCCATAGTAAATGAGAGTGCTTATCAGGGAATGTAATATTATTTTCAATATCACAGATGTAACCTAAATCATGAACCTGTGTATTGATAATAACAGTACCAGGAACTTTGTTGTGTTTAATGTTACACATTAACTCCTGGAAGTACATTACATAATCTGTGTAGTCAGAACATACAGACATAATGTTTGTATTATTCTGCGCAGATAAGATGATATTATCAGGAGCCTTATTCTGAGAGTAAGCCATTCTGTTACCTAAGAAGAATACACCAGAATCAGGTAACTTCTGTTTCATAGCAGGATTCTCATAAACATCAATCAACTGTTGAATAGGATGCTTTGTAACCTCCTCGTATGTTATGACATCTTTCTTAGGCATTTTCCTTTCTTCAGCTAATAGAGCCATTCTCTTGATATGTTCACGCAAATCATCATCTGGGATGAATGGTGTTCTATACCTAGGTTGGTCTTCATTTGCAATACCAGTAGCCTTAACAATAAGGAAACCAAACTTCTCACGAATATCAGATGCCTTGCTTGTACCAAGAATTTCCTGAGATACTTCTTTGTCACAACGTAAAGCAAACCTAAGAGTAAACTGTTGTAAGATATCAGCACTAAGAGTTTTCTTCATGGACTGTGATGTAAAGAAGATATGTACGTTAGCTGCACGACCTACCTTAGCAATCTGCGTGATATCAGCCTTGATCAACTCAAGGTTCTTAGCATCAGCTTTCTCAAAGATAACCTGGAACTCATCGGCTATGAATAATACTCTAGCCCAACAGTTTTCAAGGTATCTCTCATCTCCAGTATCTTGCGCTTTCTGTCTCCAGAACTTATTCCAACCAACAGTACCTTTCTGGTTAGGAGAAGTTTTTCCATCTGGACAATAAGACAACTCACTCATATAAAGACTAGGGTCTTTCAATACATCATATCTGTGGTCAGCTTCAACACGTAATGCATGGAATAATGATGTAGCATAATCACCATCTGACGTACATAAGCAAGCCTTAATATGAGGAAGCATATAAGGACATTCAGCATTAGGAAGATAGAACTTAAACTCAGTACCTTTAAAGTCAACTAACCAAAGTTCCAATTCCCTAGGAGAATATTCCTTAGTCATAGTAGCAACCAAATGGTTAAGGAATACAGATTTACCTGCACCAGTACCACCAACACCAATAACATGTACGTTACCAGTATTACCAACTTCAAATGGCTTATATGATGTAGGGTCACCATTAAGATACCCTGGATAAAGATTCATACAGTTATCTGTTACACCAGTCCACATCTTAGAGTCAGGAATTACATTATCAATGAACTCTTTCCAAGGTAATCCCTTAGGTTTAGATTTAGCTATTGCATCAGAATAATTCATAGCTACCTTAGAACACCAATCATCATTAACTATTTCAGTTATAGGATTCTGCACACCTTCAAATGGACGTCTAAATACAAATGCCGTCTTGGATTGCATTGCTTCTGATAACATCCAAATAAAGACACCACCTGTAGCTGAGTACTCGAAGAAGTTCTGTAACTTCTCATCTTCCTCAATGGTCTTAGGCTGTGATAACACCATAAGTATTTTATACTCAATAGGTGTCATTCCAACATCTTCACACTTCTGATTGTATTCAGCTATTGTCTTACCAGACATCTCTTTAAAGTTTTCCTGAACATAGTTAACAAGGTCATCTACAATCTCACCAAGGTTATCATTGTAGAACTCAAAGTAGAGATTAAGCTCATTCTTATATAACGGCATAACACTCCGTCCAAAATCATTAGGGTCATATACAATAACCTTAACCTTGCCAGGTGATACATTTCCGATAGCGTTTACATACATAGCCTGTAAGAACTTGTACATAAGCTTTGTATCAACGCTAGGTCTTATAATGATATTCCTTTGACCGACATCAACCGTCTCCTCGATACAATCATCATGTAAGCCTAATGTGAATGTACCATTGAATGTAAGATGACTAGAGAAACGTTCACCAATAAACTTATACTCACTCCTAAGCTTATCATACTGTTTCTTCATGTAAGCAATTTCTGCAACTACATCAGACAAGATAGCATGTATCTTATTATTGAAGATAGTCTCCAATTCAGTAAGATGTTTCTGATTCTCAGGAAGAGCTGTAGCCCACTCCTGCATAACTCTTGCATTTGCTAAATCAGGATTTGTTTCCTCAAACATTTTCTCAACAGTGTCATATTTCTCCTCAAACTGTGAGAACCTTTCATCTGCATCAAGCATCTCATCTGTAAGTTCTTCCGGTAATAACTGTGATGTATCCAAAGCAGTATAGCCCATATTCTCTGGCTTAATGTTGAATGTGATAGCCATAAGAATACTATAATACTTCGCCCTGTTTACATTGTTAATCTGATTAGCAATAAGTAATATAAAGAATCCAATACTTACAAAATCCAAAACAGATGTAAAACAGAGAAATAGTACAGCACATAATATTACCGCTTGCATAATCCAATCAGAGCATACATTCCTGAACTTAGCAATTACGTTCGTGCCATTCTGCTCCTTGTTCATATAAGCTATGTACTCGTCATATAATCTACCAAGTTCATCTGGAGTAAACATACTTTCATCAATATTCACATCAGACGTAGTTATACCATACTGATTGCACATATTGAAGATTTCATCAGAATAACCCTCAAGGATTTTTCTCTTAGCTTCTAAAGATTCAAACCCTTCATTACCAGCGTTATTCTGATTTATGAGGTGCTGATTGTGAGCCTTGTTAGACTCCTCTATTGAAGCCTTAAGTTCAGTAATCTCATCATCAATAGCATCGTAAGCAGCTTCCTTCTCTGATAACCATTTCTCCTGTTCCTTTGTAAGTTCATCAGTTATAACAGCTAATACCACATCCAATGAAAGATTAAACTTAAGACTTTCCAAAGCTGTCTTAAAATTAGAGAGCTTTGTCATATGTGCTTTGTATCCAGATAATACTTCAGGACGTTCATCCTGAAGTTTCTGCAACCTTTCGTCATACTGGTCAAGCATGCCTAAAGTCTTCTTAAACGGGTCATCCAATAACACCCGTATATAGTCTGCAATACTTTGCATAGTTTCACCTTTACCTTAAATACATTCTCTTAAATCAAAATCATCTTTAGTAATACCAAGACGATTCCCAAGAGTTCTTACAGGAATGTCACCGAGCATGATACCATATTCAGTACAGTATGTGAGCTTCTCACAATCCTCCTGTGACATAGTACCAGATATACCATCAGGCATAATGGCAACACGCTCTACATCTGAAACATACACCTCAGATGTACTACCATAATCAACCTTACGTACAGATGTATTGATAAGCTTAATAGGCTTACCATAGATATTCTCAATGACATCCTTTACATCATATTGTTTATCATCCACAACAAATAAACAATTGACGTAAGGTTTTATATACTGTATAGAACCGTTAAGAGCCATATTAGGAAAATCCTTTCCATACTCTTTAACCATCTTCTGCAAGATATAAACCAGCTTTGCTGGAATACCTTTCATGTAGAAGCCTGTTTTACAAGCATAGAAACATTCAACACATTTCTTTGCTCCAACCACCTGCTTGATATCAGCACATACAGCAAAGAAAGAATTTGCATCGTCTGTAGACTCAAACAACTTTTTAATATAAGCACTTGTTGCAATCGTTCTTTTAAACAACTGCAAATCCTCAGAAGAGATAACAGGTATACTAACCTCTTTCTTCTTTCCGTAGAGAATAGCATCATTCAATTCTAACAAATTCATTGCACAGAACCTCCTCTTGCTTTAATACTAATGTCAGCCAACGGTTTAAGAAACTTAGATAATGTAGCATCCTCAGGACCTTTAACATCAAATCTGTACTCAGGTGAAGCCTTTTGCATAACCATCATAAGGTTATACAAGTCTTCTCTGAAAATCCAATAATCCTGACCATTAGAAATATAGGTAGGTTTGAGATATGACACAGACGGAACGCTGATAAGATTGATACCAATCTGTCGTGTAAGATTTCTCATCTGTTCCATAACAGGAGACGCATCCATGAAACTAGGCCACATTATGTAAGGTACCATTCCAGCATCAAGGTACCCTGTATTCACCCACTCGTCATGACATGAATTAAGGTACATAATGTAATTATAATACATCTCATAATCCATTGTAGGAGCCACACAATAAATGTTATTTCTCCTATCAAAGATTACCTTAGCACCTTTCTCAATCATTTCATTCTTCCACTTGTTAAACTCCTGAATATCATCATGACTAAAAGTCATAAGTCTATTGAAGTTAGCAGTAATACGTTTATACTTTATAGATTCCTCACTCATAGCAACCATCCTTTCTACATAGATAATATCATAGGTAAGTACTCTTCCTGAATAAACGTACCACCATAATAAGACACTGCCATATTAGAGAATATGTTTACTTCGATACATAAACGTCCATCTCCAACATTAACAGTACCTCTAATAGGATCAGTTCTATCTAACCCATTATCAGTCCTGTACATAAGAACATTCTTCTTTGAAAGAATGTAAGCATCAGTAGCAGTCCTGAGTCTTTTACGAAATGCTTCTACACGCTTTGCAATATAAGCATCTCTATCTTCTCTCAACATAGTAAGAGGCACAGTGTATTTCTTTTCTACATCACCAGCATAATTCTCAGTAGAGTCAAACTCAGAATAAACATAATCTTCCAAGTCAACTAAACTAGCATAACTCTTAAAGAATGTAATGTCACTCTTACTAAGACATGTAACAATCTTAGCATCAGTTATACCAACTTCTCTAAGAAAATCCCTAGCAAGCTTGTCCTCTAAGAAATACTCAAACTTACACCCAGCATCTTTTGCCATATTAAGATACTTCATAATCTGAAGTCTATATATCCTTTTAGTCTCCAATCCTTTACCATCATAACAGCATGGCTTTGGGAATACAACTGTTATATTCATACTTAATCCTCCACAAGAGTTCCTTTGTCCTGTAAGAGTACGCCTTGTAAATGGTCATACTCATGCATAAAAATTCTTGCTTTCTTATAAGGAAGCCATTTAACAACTTCCTCTTTATATCTTGTAAAGTACCGCACTTTTATAAGTAGTGGTCTTTTAACAATATATCTGTTATCTCCTTCAGATAAACAACCCTCATTAGACTTCTTAGAACCGAACGAGAATAGCACTTCAGGATTGTAAATAATGTCAGGCTCCACTCCTCTAACATATCTCAAAAGTACAGCACAGTAAGGCATCCCACACTGTATAGCCGAGATGCCCTGTGCCTTTCCACCCAACTTATCAAACATTCCAGTAAGAATGTCCTGTAAGTTCTTGGTTAATTTAATATTATCCAAGTCCACTTTCTGAGATACCTTGTGAAGTACTTTAATGTCCGTCTCCACTGGAACACGTAATACTTTCATAATGATCCTCCTACTTGAATGTAATGTACTGTGTAATATCTAATCCAGCACCAAGCTGAATAAGATAACCCTCATAAGTGTAGTAATCATACTTAGAGGAAGATCCCTTCATAAGCTGATACTCTTTGTTATTCTGTGTAACAGATACAGTCTGCGTACAATCGTAAGTACCATTGGATACTTTGGCAATACCACTGATAAGAGCACAATCAGTTCTTACAGTCACCTGGTCATAAGCATTACCAAATACAAACTTACCAAAATCCACATAAACCTGACCCTCTGTAAGACTCACTGAATCCATATAATCACTTGCATAGTTAGCAACCATAGCAGCTGCTAAATCGTTTGTAAGTACCTGACATACTTCCCATGTATCATTACCCAGAGATTTAGCCATAGTAAGTGACGATCCTAAGTACTCAGTATAATAATACTTACCCTTGTACGTATCCATATTCTCTTCCATAATACCCTGCACGTTTACTGAAAGATTCGTAACGTCAGTAGCATTGTCAAGAGCAAAGTTATAAGTCAAGCCTGCATTGCCATTCTCAATAATAGCTTCATAACCAGAATATGAAGTTAAAGCAGTTGCTTTTCCTCCGATAGAAATTACACCATCCTCCCAACCTACAGTTATATCTGACGTAGGACTTACTTTACTAGAGCAGCCCGTTAAGCATAGAACGCAGGTCATTAATATTGGAATTATCTTTTTCATTTTCAATTCCTCTCCTTATGTTAATGATATCGTTAACTAATCCACGAATCTTAATATACGTAAGTTTCGTAGGACTAGCTTCCTCTTCCGATAAAGTGTCAATCATCAATAACAATTCCTTATCAGACTTAAGCTCAGGAATCATTAAGATTTTGTTTGTGTTAAGCATAGGTCTTGACCATGCAGTCTTCTTTGGCAAAAGGTATCCGCGTGAACAAATAACTGCTCTACGCATTGCTTTGATATCAAGGTCAGTAGAGATGTTATCAATGGCGTTAATCATATATAACTCAGACGCCATCCTAACAAGATTATAACCCGGCTCTCCATCAATCACTGTGCTAACGTAATCAATGAATTTGTACTTACTGTTGTAATCAGACAATCCTGCATCTGAAGCAATAAGATTTGTAAGAATCTCTTTTGCTACAATAACCTCTGGAGACTGCTCTACCTCATTAGGTAATAAGATAATCTCTTTGGTCTGATAACCGTACTTTGTGAACTCCAAGTCAAACGCTACGTAGTGTCCAATAAAGGACTCAAGCAACACCTGCATTTCCATAGTGTCCACATTAGACGCAAATAACCTAACCTGGAACTCCTTAGATGCTGCATCAATCATAATGCAATCAAACCATTTTGACTTAGGTGAACTACCCAATTGAACAGCAGACATAAGGGCTACACTGTTCGGATAGAATTCACCAAACCGTAAGTTCTTACATTCAATGTTACAAACAGTTCTCTTGTTACCCTCAGGTACAAGCTTGATATTCTCAGAACTTGTTACAGTCTGAATAGTAGATACAACTACTAAGTCATAAACAACCATCTCAGACTTCCCATGAATAACATCAGGACGACGCGTATACATAACGTCCTTATCAAGAAACTGCATAAGTTCATTTGCATCACCAAAGATTTTTACTGTGTCAAAGTCAATAACCATCTCACAGTAATCTAATCCGTCGTCATATTTCTCTAAGAGCTTAACACTCTCTACTTTACCCTGTAATCTCTCAATCATATCTTTTTCCTTTCTTCACTCACATAGACATAAGCAGTATCATCGTAAATACAGATGATTAGGAATACTGCTCTGACTAAGATACTTAACAAACATTTCACAATATGTAACTTGTGAAATATAAGTCTGAATACTAAGCTGAAAAATAACAACAGAATTTCTGCTGCTATGATATTTCCAAACTTAATATGTATTCCAAACTTTCTTGCGCTAAACATCAATGTTGGAATAATGAGGCTGAATGAATACAATGTAAATCCATTTATAAAGAAACCCAATATCCAACATACAAATGATACAATAATAAATGCATTCAACATATTACATCAACCCCAATTCTTCCAATATTAGTGTATAGGCAGAACGCTCTTTCTTAAGAGCTAAGTTTCCTCCAATAGGTATATCATCATACCCAGACATTATTACTGTTGCTCCGGTATCAACAATACCACTATCCTCAGAAACTTGAGAAGTCTTTCCGACACGTATAGCACCCATTATTACTAAGATTGCTACATAAATAAATATGTCCATATTATACACTGCATAAGTAGGTTTCAATGTCACTTATCTCAACCACATCCTCAACACTTCTCCTATAGGAGATAGTACCGAGAGTACGAATGAGTCTGTCAACATTATAAGCACTAGGACTTATCTTAGCGACAACTTTTCTTTTACCATTGAACTCTACTATAAGTTGCATATCTCCTTTCTCAAGAGTTCTTACTATAACAGGTAGAGTTTCATTCGGAGTCAGTATAAGAACATTAGGAAAACTCTCAGAAGTTTTCCTTTCTGTTAACTCCTGAATGTTTATACTCATCTCTTGAATGTATCCTCCTTAGCCTGCATATGTCTCACAACGTTTGCCAGATACTGACCGACATAATACTGACCGAAAGGAAATGCAACAGAGAACAGAATTAGCTTACCACCACGTAACGCATCAGCATCATGAATAACATTGTAAACGAACACCATGTTACCAATCAGCCATAATGCTAATGATATCCAGAAAGCAACAACACTGATTGTACCCAACATAACATTGTCGTAGAAGTTCCACCAGATGAATATTCTCGCAACAGCTACAATTGCAAATAAGACTGATGTGATAGATACCATATGAAGTTTTCCGTAATACTTATATTCAGCTCTGATAACATTTACCAGAGGAATACAGCAGATAAGTCTCTCACCCGGTGTGAGGTCTCCATCAAACTTAGACACACCCATAGCCATTAAAGCAGGCGTCCAGAACATGATAGCAATCAATCCAACGATAACTCCAGATAACATAAAATTACTCATATTTTATTCCTCCTTAAATATCATATTCATTTAACAGATTTGCATTTACCTCAGCCTCTTTCTTTGCTGCAGGCGTAGCAGGCTTTGCTGCCGGTGTAGGTTTAGGCGTTTCAGCCGCTTTCTTGTTGATAGCTTTATCACGCTCTTCTGACTGTTTCTTAATCTCCAGAAGTTTCTTCTCTAATGGAGATAAAGGCTTCTCCTCAGTCTTAGGCTGTGTAGGTTGTGGTGTAGGTGTAGCCACTGGTGCAGGCTGTGGTGTAGGTGTCTGCTGAGCAGGCTGTGGAACCGGAGTAGACGCAGGAGCAACCTGTACAGGCTGTTCTACTTTCACTTCCTGAATCATTGTCTTAGGTGCCAGTACAACCTTGTCTTCCAATGTAGAGCAAAGGTCTTCCCAAGATACCTTGTACTGTTTAAGCAAGGATGTAGGGAACTGTACATTTGCTCTTACTTCAGCAGGAACCAAAGTCATAGCATTGAAATCAATGAGCTGAGAATACTGATGCAGAATACCATAAACCATCTCTCTGTTTTCTACATCCCACTCAATCCCAGTATTGTTAGCACACAGCATAAGGAATGGTGCAAGAATGTTAAGAGGCTCCGGCATAGTCTTTCCCATTGTTTCAATAACCTTAGGGAGATTAGGGATAGTAATATACACCTCTGTCTTCTTACTCTTAATAGTATCAGCCACACGCTGTACATTTCCATCGAATCTGCTATGAAGCATCAGCGCCTGATCATAGGTTGCTTTGTTCACATAAACTACTCCACCAGACTTCACATCATCTAAGAGCATAATATTCTTCATCTGTAATGGATATGGTTCTTTTCTGTAAAGTATCATTTATAGTCACTCCTTGTTCATATAATGTTAATATTGTTGTTATATCCATAAACCGTCTTCTGTTATAATCTAAAGCGTTACACAACTTAACAATATTCAAATAGGATATCATACTGATAAGTTTAGAACCCTTTCCGGTTTTAAGATATATAAGCTTCTCTTGTAAGAATTTCTTTGCTGTCTTTCTCATAGAATATAACACAAGGTCATTTCCAAAGTAATCAATACACTTTCTTAAATTAGAATATCTACCTCTATCTAACCTAAGAAACATAATACATACATTTCTTGGATAGGTTACATTATCTACAATAAACAACTTAGAAATCTCATTTTCCGTTATAGGACTTACATCAGGAAATGTTCTTTGTAATAATTCCAAAGCTTCATCCATATCAGCATAACTATGTCCAATAGCAAAGTACATTGTACGTATACAGTTCTTATTGAACAATATACCATACTTTGATATTAACTCCTTAAATACTTCATAATTAGACTTAGACTCCAATAACTTAACAGTAGGTTTCTGCAAGGTAATATAATTGAGTAGCGATTCGCTTACCTCGATATAGACTACCAATGTAGAATAACTTTCTGAAGTATTGATAAAGGACATAATATCCTTGTATGAGTCTGTTTTTATGTTGATGTAGTAAGCACCTATTAAGGGAACTTCTAACAGCTTAGCCACTTCATAGAAGTCATCAAACTTCTTAAAGATATACTGGAACTCTGGAAGTTCAGTACTCTTACTCTTCTTATATAGATAGTACACTAAGCTGATCCTCCCTATCCTTGACAATACTCTGATGTTGCCGTACACATTCCATAATGTCAATGATGTTAATATCTTCCAAATCAATCTGGCTCATATAAGCCTCCCAGACAGTCTGTAACGCTACATCATCTGATTTGGCAACTTCGTCCTTAGTCATCCCAATCAATTCCATAACTGAGATATATCTACTCTCATCAACCTCAACGAGTTTAGTAATATTACCAAACTCATCAGGACCGATTTTATCATAAGGCAAATCATCCATTGCTTCGATCCTTTTATAAGGATTCTCAAGTCTAGACCGTACCTTATCTTTGATAGGGTACTGAGTTTCAATAAACCCAATAATGTTCATGGTCTTCACTCCTTTCTAATCACTCTTACATTTATATATGCCATAGTGAATTATTTTTCTTCAGCATTCAATTGATTCATAACATCAACTAAATATCTGATGAATTGCTCCGATGTTACGATAGGTATTCCACCTCGTCTTGCCGCATCTACTTTTCCACGTGTTGTAGAACCAGGCTCCCTTATAAGGAAATCAACACCAGACTGTCTTTTTGTCTTCTGATGTATAACAACAATCCTACCTTTACATGCTGCATTTAACGTATTGATAAACGCATCCTTTGTAGGGTAGCCATTAGGCGTACCTGTGATCATAATGGTAAATACTTTCTCTGGACCAGTAGTAACGATATCCTTAGGTCTCTGAAAGAAGTTTACATATTTTGCATTCTCATAGATTTCATCTTTGTTATCTATAAGAACCTGTTTCCATTTACCATCATATTTTTCATACAGTTCATCCAATGTGTAAAGATTTAACTTCTTAGTTATCATGCCCCATTCTGAATCAACTCCTTCAAAACAATGCATACGAAGAAATTGTTCCAGTGTAACAGTAGGTGTATAGTTCCATAACCTGAATAATTGAAATGGAGATGTAGCCCCTATAAGAGTTGCATCCTTTAAACACGCTGCAAATCCTATGCCTTTAACACCTAACAGTTTTCTTGCAAAGTCTGCCTTAGCCGCTACAAACCCTACACAATGTTCATTAGAACATTTTCTGTTAGTACATCTAATATCCTCATTGTAGTAGTTCATCATAGGACTACCACAATAAGGACATTTACTAGGTAAGTTGGATTTAAGCCATGTTGGGATGTAAGCATCTTTATCATGTTCAACCCAATATCCCATATCTTACCTCCTACTGCATACCAGGCGTCTGACCACTATTTGTGAACTGCAATGTAGCTGATGTTATATAAATATCATCAAAGTCCTCTGTAGCCGTCATGTAGTCATCACCTACCAGATGTGTTACGTATGTATAGTGTACCTGAATGTTACCTGCATCATTAAGCTGATTCCACTCTGTAGGTGATACATTTAAGAAGAACCAACTCTCATGAGCATTATCATCTAAGTACACTTTAATGAACATCTGGTTCCCATAGACATCAATCTTCTCATAATCCAAGTTCTGGTCAACAGCATACTCTGCACCAATCATAGTCCAATCAGCCATGTCTGTTCTCTGTGGTAATGTCAACCATGTCTGTGATACATAGTGTTTGTACTCGTCACTGGCTGTATCATACAATGGTGCAATAGCTTCCTGCACCCATGCATCTCTCTCAGCTTCAGCCTGTTTTATAAGGTCTTCTGCCGGAGTCTGCTGTGACTGATAAGATTCAATCTCATCACCTGTATAGCCAGCTGCTCTAAGGTTTGTAATCTCCTCAGGTGAATATAAGAATGTCTCCTGATTAACAGGGTCAAGCCATTCCAGATCTTCTAAACTTTCATCTGGTATGGTAGTGTCAGCATCATCTTTCTTACCAGAGCCTAATACTATAACAGCGATAATACCGAATATTAATAGAATACCGACTATTACAAAGATTAACTTCTTACCAGGCTTGAAACCTCCACCCTCCTGCGTAGTGTTAATCATTGTTGTCTGCTGTGGCTGTGTTTGATTCTGCTGTACCTGTTGTGTCTGTTGTGTCTGCTGTGTAGTCTGTTGACCTGTAGGCTGTGCCTGCTGTACAGGTTGCTGACCTGTAGGCTGATAGCTTTCGGTCTGCTGTAACACTACCTGCTGTCCTGTCTGTTGCATCTGCTGCCCTCTTGCTGCCATCATTCTAGCACGCATAGCCTGCTGTCCTGTAGGCTGTAATGTCTGCTGAACAGGTTGTTGTACCGGAGTCGGCTGTGGCGTAGGAGGTGGCGTTTGTCCACCACCTTGCTCCATCTGCTGGCGTATAGCATTCATTTGATCTTCTGACATATACTGTCTGTTATTGTTATCCATTTAACTTACCTCCATAACTTTATTGCTTCCAAGATTGTCAAACAAAGCTTCCAATTCCTTGTCAATGTAATTAACCTTGAAACCTGTCTTAATTGTCTTATTACCCATAACATAAACCACGTTATAGAAACCATCAGGAATAGCAAGTTTCTGTACACCCTGATTTATTTCCTCAGCTTCCGTCTTTACGTCCAAACCAGTAAGGTCAATAAGACATTCATTCATAAGGAATAACACATTACACTTCTTGATAAATCTCTCTTCAATAGGTAAGAGTTCACCTACTGTAGATAAATCATCTTCATCCTCATCCTTGTCAACATCCTCAACGATAAGGTCTCCATTAGCATCAATATGAGTATAACTTGTAGCCCACTCATCAAGATCCATATACTTAATTGCTTCATCTTTCTCCGAAGCAGTAGACTCAAGTATAACATTAAGAGTTCCGTTATTCTCAAGCTTCTCCATGTATAACCTCGTTGCTTCATGGATTCTCTCCATATGAGTCAACTTCTTACGCTCACCCTTAGATAACATATTTTCAATAAGTGTGTGCGTTAAAGAATCATGTGTAACATGTGCAGCTACCTCATCTACCGTTTTATATTTAGCAATAAGGTCAGCCATGTAATCCTTAATCTCGTTACTTCTGTACTCTTTAAGAACCTCCAGATAATCTTTACCTTGTAGTAAATAATTACCTTTCTTGTACTCCTCTACAATCTTATCTCTGAAAGGAATATCAACCTCATAGGCAGCGTCTTTACCCTGATACCAATTATCAATGAAAGCTGGTGCAGCAAAGAATGGTGGCATGCCATCAATATCCAACTCCATACACTCCTTGAACATAGAGATGATTTCTTCCTTAGGGATACTCTTGTCGTATGATAAAAGTATCTCATCATGGATAGGTAGGATCATTCTCACCATAGGAAGCATCTTGCCGTCATAATTCTTTTCCTTATGCCAGCCCTTCTTCTTAATATACTCCCAAACCTTAGTCTCAACAATCTTAAGCATCTGGGCACCAGTACCTTGTACAGGAGTATTGTTACCAGACCTGATAAGTGACTGTGCTACTTTCTCATCAAGAGTAGGATCAAGTAACTCTTTGAAGTAACGATAATAATGGAACGCTGTCGTGATATAACCATTCTCCTTTAAGAACTCTTCATTCTTTTTAAGGAATGTTTTGATGTGCGGAAGTCCATTAAAGAAGTCAGTAATCTTCTTACGTTCATCCGCTAAGTTCTGCTTTGTATACGCAGGCCCATAATCACGTCTTGCAAGACCATATTCTGATATCATATAGACAACACCAAAGTTTACAGCCTTACCAGACTTTCTCATCTCCTCAGAAATCTGCCACATAGGCATCTTCTGAATAATAGACAAGATAGCTCTATGAATATCTACATCAGGGTCAGCTTCAAGCTTTGCCAAATCATCCTGTCCAGACATACCAGCTAAGATACGTAACTCAACCTGTTTCCAGTCACATGATACTAAACCATGATAAGGACTATCTGCAATAGCACAAGACTTCATCGTATCAGAGAACTGATGTGCATCAGACGTCTGTCTATTAGAACCAGCACCAACCTGATTTATATAGAACTTAAAATAACCATCAACAGATTTCTTCATAAGACGATTAAGGGCACCTAACTCCTTCTGACACTTCTTATAAGTCTGATATATAACTAGACTTGGATATTTATTCTTGGCTAAATCTTTACCTGAAATAACAACCTTTCCATTCCTATCTAAGATATCCTTAGGTATAGGCGTATCTTCTGTTATCTCCTGATAGCCTGTATCAATGATTCTATCAATAGCAAACTTACTTGTAGATGGCGCTCCCTTGTTAGTTCTAACCTCTACCTTACATCTAAGTTTGTTATAGATAATATCAGATAGAACATCATTAGAGTTAATGTTCCTAGAAGTATGATGTATCTTCTTAAACATATCACTCAATAGCTCTACCTTATACTCCTCATCTTCAATAAGCTTGGTGAGTCTTTGTTGATCCATGTGCATACCATAGAATTCATTCATAGCCTTAATAGGTGGAAGTCCCATCTCCAAAGACATAACGAATCTTTCATCCTTAGGTAACTTACTCATAAGGTACGGATATAACTTAGCCGGTGATGTAGCATCAGGACAACCATATAGTAAGACTATCTCAGGTGGTAGTACATTAAACTTCACTGGTCCAATAAAGATATCTTCCAAAGTCAAATAGAAGTTATTGTCTACCTGACTTGTAAGAGTCTTCAGTGTATGCGAACCTTTCTTGATAAGCGGATTAACCAATACAGCCAACAGATAGGTATCCACATCACATCTAACAAAACCTCTATACTCCTGATAAAAACCCTCAATCTCGAACTTGATATTGTGACCAAGTAAGATAACCTCCGGAGCAGGAGGCTGATTATTTATAGCATCGAAAATCCTCCTAAGAAATTCCAGTGGAAGATTATACGTAAAGTTCTGCTGTCTGAAAGGAAAGTACGTAGACCAGTTTGTTCCAATTCCTAAGAACACACCAGTAATCCTATTTTCTGAACTAGGACCCCAGTCTGTACTATAGGACTCAATATCATATGACTTAAGTTGTTCCTTGGAATTAATCCAAATGTTAAGTCTTTTCTCAGCTTCCTCATAACTACTAATAACACAATAATCATTAGACTTATCAATAACGTGTGTAACCTGAGGATAACGTCTTAACAACTCATCATACGAATAATACTCAGCCTGTTCTGTACGTACTGTCTTACTTCTATCAACTGTAGAAACATCATTGATTGTTTCATAGTCATCATAGTTGATAGGCTTGTCAGCAGCGATATAAGTAGTATCCTGAATCTCATCCATCTGAACTAACCCTAAGCTAGTCTGGTAAGTTTCACCTGATACTTTACCGTTTACCATACTTCTTCTATAAAGTAATCCAATATCAGGATTCTCCTTAGAGATGTTCATGATAAACTTTCCATCTTCCATCTTCACTTCTTTCTTTTCAGCAATGTGTGATAAGGAAGACTCCATCTTTATTTTTAAGATACCGGAGATAATATTCTTTTCTCCATAACATTTCTCAATGTTATTTGTGTGCATATAAGACGCAACACAATTAGATGTATCAACCATGTTATAACCATCAAGGTTAGTTAATACATCAATACGTTCATTCGAAGAATTATCAGTATACCAAATAAGGTAATACTTATTGTTCGAAGTACTGAAAGTTACCTCTCCAATTTTTAGCATAACTTAATACCTCACAATCTAACTTATGGATTAACATAGGTTCCCTAACAACATCCTCTACTGAGAAGTATAGGTATCCATCACTTATACATATGACAACTTCAGGCTTGCCCCTAAAGAAGCTTCTGTAAGTAGACTCAGCATTCTTGAATACATCAGCCAAGACATCAATAATATAACTTCCAAAACTCTGTTCTTCTGGACAGCTATTAAAGATATCATGTATAGCATCATGAAATACTTCATCAATAGCAATGAACTCTTTTATACAATTAGAGAATTTCACAGGGTCTGTTATCAGACCTTTAGCAATCATCAATAATACTGGTCTATATTTCCTTATTGTCTCTTCTTTGAAATACCTAGACAACAATAAAGAGACATCCATTTTACACACTACTTTATCTCGTAAAATAGAGCCTTTATATATGTCATCTAAACTATCCCAATCAGTAAGACCAGTATCATAAGTTACGACTGTAGTAGTACACTTAGTATACTTTACAGGCACATCATAATCATTCATCATCTTGGCTATCCTCCTCTTCCAAGTCTTCTTTCACAATAGTGAATCGTTTACCTTGGTCAATAAGGTCTTCAATAGAAGTATTAACAACCTCATCAATTGTTAATTCCAAGACACTTCCAATGTGCCTCTGACTGTACTTTTCCATAAGTCTCAAACTCCTTTAATGCTTCTGAACAATCCTCGAGACTGATGATATAAACATCATCATACTCTTCCTCAAGTATTACAACGAAGCCATACTTAGTTAAAGCCACCCTATAATCAGAGCGTCCTTTATATGTACCAAAATACTTACCAGCCAAAACGAATATTTCTTTCTTGAAATAGAGTAATCCATTGGCTTCAAAAGTAATAAGCTGTCTGGGAACAGTTACATTACTTTTACTCTCTGCACTTAAGACTCTACCCAATAGATTGATTGTATCTTCACTCCTATCAGCTAAGAAGTCATCATCAATCTCTCCCATTCTATATGCAAGCTTAATACGCTCAGTTATAAAGAATGCTGATTTACTATAATCAAATTCATTCTTCTCATTAAACGTATTTGCATACATACTAGATTTAGAAGTATTGAAAACATTCTCAGGTCTTAAGGCTACCATGATTTCAACATCAATATCTTTGTACTCATTGAAGTATTGTTCATTACTTGGAAGATAAGAACATACAATACTGTTGATAAAATCATTAGTATATTCATAAGGATTTTCATCCCTATAATCAATACCTAATGTACTAAGAGCATCAATAAACTTAGTACATAAACCAAACTCTGCTTTATGCTCATCGCTCTGTGTAAATATCTTTAGCACGTTTGGATAGATAACATATTTGTTATCATTAGCATGAACAAAGTTACGTTTATAATTACCATTAGATTCAAGCAGGAATGTAGGGTATGACATGAAGTCTGTAACGTTTACATAAGACCTTCTACTATTCTTTGCTTTAATATCAAGGTAAGCAAATATAAATGAAAACAGATTAGCCTTGTATAATTTAGAGTAGCTCCAGATAGACTTCATGATATAAGGCAACTCTCTGATAACCTCTTCAAAGTCATCATTAGAGATTGCTTCATCCTGTCTTACCTGTAAGAACTTCTCTTCCTCAGAATCTCCGTCTCCATCATAATTCCTAATTGTCCGTGTATAAGTTTCAGCATTCTCAACTACTGGAGACTTACTGTTCTTCTTATAACCTACACACATGTTTACAACATATTCTTTTACTTTATCACTCTCAACGCCATTTATAATTAAATCCTCAAGAGTAACATAAGCACCATGTTCAGAACTCACTTCCTGCAACATTCCAAACTGTTTCACTTCTTTTACCGCAGATGGATTTAAATCCTTATATGCATATAAGGAATACTTTAAGAAATCAGATTGTTTAAATCTGGCTCTAAGTGATCCATTGAACTGTCTCTTTATTTCATCAGCTTCACCCATAAATGGACTCCAGCTGTCATACGTAGCAGGACCCTCCCTAGTTATTAAATCCTCTAATACAGATTTACTAGGGTAAATACAAAAACACTTAGTTTGTCTTAACACCTTTAACACCCTCCAACAATAACTCAGTTTGCTGCCCTAACACTTCTCCTACTTTATAGGTTTCCCGCATATACCTTAAAGCACCCATAGGGTCATTTGGATAAGCATTAGTTAAAAATGCCACTAACTCACTTGGAGTATAATCAGATAATCCCTTACCCTTTAAAGAATCCATACTGATATTTCTCTGAAAAATGTTTTTCATTAAATCACCTCAAATCTCATTAAACCAACTCTCTAAGTCACTGACAGTAGAAGCATCTTTTATCTCCTCTGGTTTAGGTTCTTCCTTTTTGAAATAGGAGCCATCTTTTATCAATAGATAGTATAGATAGCTCCTATCTTTATTAACCTTACCAGTGAGCATAGAAAGTTCTCTAATGTAAATATCATCAGATGGTTCCATACTTAATTACCTCACATTTACTTAGACTCTTTCTCCAAAGTAACAATAGGACTTTCTTTTTCTGATTCATCTAAATCAAGAACCTTCTTTGCGAGAGAAGTTCCATTCTCTCTAATAGACTTCTCAGTGTCAGATTCCTCATCCAAATCAATCATAACCAGATCATCTTTCTCTGCAAGAATAATCTGTTCTTTTCTCTCACGAATAATGTCAATCTGCATTGCATAAACAGCACTTGCAACAATCACAGCAACAATAACAAACACGAATAAATCTCTCCAGTGTTCGTTTAGTTCATATGCCTGCCCAGCTACAACAACTAAAGTTATAACAATAACACCAGTAACACTGAACAGATTAGTTGCATGAATGATAGGTTTAGAATTTTCTAATTCTTTTATTGTATTGCATTTAGCACCCTGACTTTTTGCAGTAACGTAAACAATGCAACCAGTCACTGCTAACCATATAAACCATCCAGTAATCATAACGACTCCCGCGAATTGTTTTATGAGAGTTTCATCCATTGAAATAGGTAGTGTTACACCTTGCACATTAAATGCAAGAATAGTTGACACAGCATATCTTGCTATTAACATAGCAGTCTGCAAGTTAAGGAATATACCTACAACAGCTTTATTGCTTTTTGCATATGCATGTATAGGCAATAAGAATAAAGCTGTAAATATCAGCTCCCATCCACAAAGCATATTCATAAGATACGCAAGCAAGCATAATCCAGTGTAAATACAAAACATTGAAATTGTTATCATATGAAACCTCCTATACGAGACATCCCGGCATATATGCTTTCATAATCTCGAAAGCATACTTCTCAAGACTGTTACTCTTACGATCTCTACAGTATTTTCCAAGCACTCTGATATTCAACCCGCAAGAATACATTGACATGGAAATACACAGAACAGATGCTGCTGTACTGATACCAATAATATCATATTGAGCGTCCTTACGAAATAGACTACAATCAACATCATAACCCGAAACCTCAATAACGTTTGTACTCTCATAATCCAAATAAGTATTCGTACTGTCCATCGTCTCTCCAGACCTCTGAAAGTTAGTATCTCCATTCATAGGTTTACGTACTATGGAAATAACACCTGTATATGAATGTCCCTCAGAATTGATAAAGTCCAGAATCTGATTTCTTGCCTTTTTATCAATCTGATTTAATTTCTCTTTCTGACATCCAACAACAACTAAGAATCTATCTCTCATAATTTTACATCCTCCTTAAACTGTTTCACTTCGTTTACAATTTCCTTAATTTTTGTATTGTCGTCATCATCTGTTTCAAAGATGATATGTAACGATCTTGCATAAAAGCTAATAGCCCATTTAGCCTCAGTACCCCAATGTAGTACTTGTTCCTTTGTATACTTCTCAGGATGTATAGATACTTCCTGACAGATATTTCTAAGGTCATCATAGAATGTATCTGCAAACTTACGTAATTTCCTACGCTCAGTATACTGACCCATTCTAACATCCATATAGAACTCAAGGCGTATTGCTACATCCTCAACTTCCGCCTTAGCAATAGCAATCTCACGCTCTTTATCAGGACTATTGTCATACAGGTCTTTAAGCATAGCACATTTCTCTCCAAGTGTTTTAGCCAGACTCTTCACATCAAAGAACTCACAATCTTTAGTAAGCTCAATCATGCTATTACACTCAGTAAGAATTTGCTGTACAGAATTTACTACTCTGTTCATACTTTATCTCCTTCATGATACTTATTTACTTTATTCATATTTACTCTGTTCTCAAGTTCCCTACACGTAATATAGTTATCAGTATACCCAACAACTCTTATTCCTCTCGTAAGGAATTTGCTAACTTTCAATTTCTTTTCTAACGGTATATCCGTACTCTTTAATACACACATATTTATATAGTACCGTGTATTATGATAGATGACATCAAGATGTTTGTACCTCTCCGGAACCAGTGACCAAATATAGGAGCACATACCCTCATAGTCATCTGACAATGACATTACTTTACTCATATCGAATACATCTGTAGCGATAATCATACTTATTACCTACCTTTCAATAATATATGTTTACTGCATATTTAATTCTTCAAAGAATAACAGTAGGTCATCTAATACATAAATATTTTCATTGATAGGTACACCCAGCTTTATAAGGGCGTATGTTAATACCTGAAATATAAATAGAGATATACACACGCCAAATATAAAAGCTATAATTTCCATAATGACAAATAATACATTTCCTATTATTTTCATTACTTCATGACGAGGTTAATCTGCTGTGTATTATTAGTAGTAATATCAGTACAAGATAAAGATATTCTACCATTACGGTCAACAGTAATCTCAATCTCAACGATACCTGTGTGTGCAGGTCTGACCTCACCATAATCATACACAAGTGTTCCAACGTAATCATTTTCTGAGCATAGAATAGAATCACCTTGATAAAGATTTACGTTAAGATATTGCGTGTCCTCAGTGTTATCAAACACCTTAACTTCTGTAACAGGAATGATAGTATTCTTCTCAATAATAACCTCAGCCATTCCAAGTTCATTCTCAATACAGAGACATTTCGTTACATCATCAACTTCTGTTTCCGCTGTACCATTCTCCACCATCTCTGCATAGAGTGCTACTCCCTTAGCAACAATAAGGTCAGGCTGTGTATCACAAGGAATATCTTCCAAACCAGTTTCTTCCTTAACCCATTCCTTTAAGAACGGACAAGCAGTAGAGCCACCAACAAACACAAGCTTAGGCTTTTCTGTTTCCATAAGGTTAGTCTGGATAATCTGCTTGGTAAGCTTTACTGTAGGAGCGAACACATCTTTCATAATCTCAATGTATATCTCCTTGGTAAGCTTCCACTCTCCATCTACTCCCATAAGAGACATGTCTATATACTGTGTAAGACCAGTCTTCTGCAAAGTCTCCTTAGCAATACGCATCTTTGATGTAAGGACCTTTACAATATCAGCAGCTCTGAATCTCATCTTAACTTTACAATCATTCATAGCTCTTGCAACTAAAGCCTTATCAAAGTTATCACCAGCCAGATGGCCATCTCCATCAGTGGCAACTACAAAATAATTACCTACTCTTGAATCAAGAATAGTAACATCAAATGTACCACCGCCAAGGTCATAGACAACTACCAAATCCTTTATGTCTTTACAAACATAAATAGCAGCAGCAGTAGGCTCATTGATAAGGCCATGCATTGTAAGACCAGCCATCTCAGCAGCATCCCATACAGCCTGTCTCTGAGTATGAGAAAACTTAGCAGGCACTGATACTACAATGTCTTCAATAATCTGTCCAGTTCGCATAGAAGCCTTATTAACCAAATCTCTAAGGATGATAGAGGAACATGCAATAGGTAACTTTCCAGAATTACCAGTAGTCATATTTACCTTGTAAGAAGATACAATGTCCTTAGATACAATATCTCTATCAGCCTGAGACTTAGTTGCTACATTAACACTAGATGACACCAACCCGGTATACAACTCATCACCATGTCCAATAAGTGAATTAGTTGTTCCTAAATCAATTCCGCAAATCATCTTAAATCCCTCCAATTACTTAATCAATGATATAGAGTCATTTGTTAACTCATATAAATATGGTAACAGATAATCTCTATTCTCTCCACGTATCGTTATATTTAAGATACGTTCACGTTCACATAAGATGTACACGTAAGCTGTATACATCTTTGTATCTGGAGAATATATCTCCGTATACAGTGCAGATCCAAATGCTGTGTCAATAACAGTATCACATAACACCTGACCCCAGTCTTCTATTGTAGGGTCTTTGTAAGGTTCCAACTCAAAATATTTTTCATAGTCAGATAAACCTTCACCTATTGTAACCTTAGCATCTGTCGGTATATTTAATGGACATGCTGCTACATAATAAGAGAATCCTAAATCCTCTAACGTTTGAGCACGTAAGGTTTGTACAGTTGTTTTAAGAGCATCTTCTTCCTTAACTCTTATATGTGTACCATCTTGTCCAACCAGCTCACCTGCATTAAACCCATAAGACGATACAATTATATTTTCCGTGTTACTGAGCGTAAATCCGTTAGAGAATTCATAATCATTAACAACATCAACATCTACATCCTTACTATTATTTTCAATAGGGTTTTCAACATAAGAATCTTTACCCTTAGTTGTAGTGACATAATTGTCGAACTTTAACTCTCTGTCTTGTTCAGTGTATTCAGTTGACTCTACAACTTCTGTAGACTCTTCTGTGCTTTCCATAATTGATTCCTCTGTCTGTGATTCGACTGTCTCCTTATTTGGGGACTGTTCTTTGTCCCCAAATAAGTAAACCAGTCCAACGCAAACAAAAGCAACCAAAGCTATAATAGCACAAGAGATTGCAATCTTTTTATTCATGTTAACCTCACTTTGTTACTAAGTCTTTCAACAATGAAACCATGTTACTTGTATCAGAATCCATGTTATCTGAATAGATTACAAGGTATTCATTATTGATATTATAAACAGCCATGTAACCCTTGGTCTGATTATTTCCTTTAGTATCCCTGTACGAGATTGTATAAGGAGTAATCTTTCCGATAGTGGTTGTTTCTGCTTTTGCTGCATTATCCTTAATCTCATAATTACCATCAGCCATATCATTTGTGCTGTAGATACAAGACTTCTGATAGTTTGTAATTGTTGTTGCTTTAGCAGATTCAATGTAGTAAACATTACCATTATAGGTAAACTTTGCTACACTATTGTTTGAACCAGCTGTATCCATTGTAACATCAGACCTGTTAGCATTACTTACATAATAGGTGCCTGTTGTAGACACCAATGCCAAACTAACAGTGTTATTGTATTCACCTGCATTAGACACAGTATTGTTATTACCTGAGTTACCGGAATCTGCACCAGACATAACCTCATCTTTACCTGACTCTGCAAATGTTCCATCAGGGTTAATTACCGAATTGGTATATGTATTATCATCATGAACAACATAACACCATCTACGATACTTTGTATCACTCTCAGGCCATTTGTATAAATCAGGATATTTAGACTGATAAGTAGGTTTTGCTTTTCCAACTACACCAGACTCTGTAGGCTCCTCTTCAGTAGATTCCTCTACAACCTCTGTATTTGTTCCGTCTGCATCCTCAGTATCAAAACCCTCATCCATATTATCATCACGTGTAACATCAGACATAGCACCAGCTAACACATGATTAAGAATAAGCTCTGTATCCTTATCAGTCGTATCATTTACAGTTACAGTCGAGATATCGAACGATTCTTTTATTGTTTGTAAGAAATCATCATAATCATCAAACGTAGGAACTTCTTCCTCTTCATCTCCGGATACAGGCATAGGGATATTGATAACATCAGCAACATTATCAATACCATGAGAAATATCTGTAGGATAAGTTATAGATACGTTATAGATCTCTTTCACTCCATCCTCAGATGTATTCACAATAGAGTATCCAACAGGAATTACTTTATCGTCCTCAGCATTTCCAGTAAGGTAAGAATACTTTATTTTTACCATGGATTTATTTAATGCTGACTGTGTACCATCCAGAGAGTATAGCATCGTACCATCAGATGTAGAACCAGCATCCTCAACCATATTCTGTAAGAATGTAGTTATATACTCAAAATACTGCTTGTCTTCCTCAGAAGCATCATCAGCTACAATAGAAAACATTCCTGTAATCAGTTGTAAAGCATCATCAACATTATACTCAGTTGACGATGGAGCTACAGCTAAACCATAACCATCAGATAATGTTACAGAAGCTGCATTAGCTTCTTTATCACTTTCAGTACTAACACTGAATGAACCTGTCTCAGGGTCTTCTGTATAATTATACTCACTGATAAAATCCTGATCATTGTCAACTGTGATTGTTAATGAAGTATTATTCTTTCCAGTGAGAATAGCCTTACTTGTAGACTTCTGATAAATCTCTTCTGCTTTTTTATCAGCAGGAACTCCGGTTACAGTGTAATTATATTCTGTAGTAAAGTTATTGCCATCAGCCATTTCAACCACAATGTTAACCGTATACTCACCAGCCGCAGAAGTATCCAAGCTATCAAGTAAGGAACCATCAGTTCCAAGGATAGCGACGTTTGTTACAGCAACATCATCACCATAGGAAACCAAATCAGCAGGAAGTACAGTATCTCCTACATTATACTCCTTAACATCTGTTACACTTACATTAGGCTGTTCAACTGTTTCAGTCTCCATTGTAGGTTCATCATTCTTCTTAAACTTATCTAACGGGTTAGAACAGCCTGTCATAAGTAAACTTGTTGCAACCATTAAGGCTGCGATTTTACATACTCTCTTTTTCATAATGAAAGTCCTTTCTTATTTATTTTCTCTACGTACCTTATTCTGGTACTCTTCATACCTTCCCCTCCACTGAGACTGTAGCCTAGCCGTCTCTGTTGTATCAAGCACAACATTAGCAGAGCTTCTAAGGTTGAATGCAATAGGGTAGCCAATCTGTAGATTATTCTCTACAATATTAGCAATGTTATTGATGGATATCTTATTAAATGTTTTACCCTCAACACTTATAGGATAACATTTAACTTTAAGGAATGTACCATACATACCTTGGTTCTCTTCGTATCCATCCACGAACGAACACATAGCATGCTCTTCCCAAGCATCTAATCTTATAGCATACTGATATTGAGAGTTCTCAATTACCAGTCCATCAGTAAGGTAACCATATGCCCGGTTAATGTAAGACATATACCAAACATATTTCTTAAGTTCCTCAAAGTTATTTACCCAAACATATTTAGGAGATTGAAATCCTAAATCAGATAATAACTTATAAGAGTCACTAATCTCATTACCATTCTCAATAAAGATATTAAATGCTAAGTAGGATAAATAATCAACAGCAGACCTAGCCAAAGCTGAACGCACAGAGGCTCTCTGATCATTATTACCAGTGATCATCTTAAAATCTTCCCATTTACCATTAGGGATAGACAGCTCACCTGTTACAGCAGTCCTAGCCTTTATAGGTATCTTCTGCGGAAACAGTGTGTGGATATTCTTAATATCAAGGTTAGTTCCTGAACGACCACGAGTCTCTACATTAACGATTACACCATTGAAGTAGGATACTCTTGTGTTCCATCCATCTATCTTGAAAGATAGACGTGACCGCTCATTAAGACCTCTGAATGTCTCATTGAACTCTTCCCATGTATTTATAGAATATATAGACTCAGCCATATATCCCATAGTAGGATTACAAATAAGATTTGATAATCCATATTTCTTAAGAAGCTCTTCAGGACATGGGTCAAAAGAATATGGTCTCTTTGATAACTCATCATCTGGTCTATCAAGCTTAAACTGCTTCTCCAGTTTATCATACTCAATATCAGATAAAATAGGTTCACCCATGAGATAGGTCCATCTTGCTAAAATGTACCTCTCTCTTACATCTTCAATAAACATACTTATTTACTCCTATCGATAACAGTGATATTTACATCTTCACTCTTAATACCTGTAATACTATAATACTCAAGCTTAAGAGTATAAGTATCCTTTATATTATCAATTGGTATACTTATAATAGTCTCTCCCGGTTCTATAATCCCAGAACAGACTTTGTTACCATTATAGTTAAGAGTGTATTGAATGTTTACAATATTATCCTCACCACTTTTGAGGTTTAGGTATAATTGATTATTATAATATGTTGCCATATTATTGTAATAAACATCAATACTCATCTTGTGTATAAACATAACATTCATAACTACACATGTAACAATAACCACGGTTGATAAGAACTCTATTATCTTCTTAGGTCTTTTACAGTAGATATTTGTTACATTATTTTCTTCATCATAGAGCATCTTACTTACAACAGTCTTTTCAGGCTGTTCAAGATAATTGCACTTATGATAGACATAGTTTGGTCTACCACGTATAACTTTAGTCTTGATCATGCTTATTCCACCTTACTCAATAATATATGAACTGCCTATAGATTAAGGTTCATTTATTTAAACAACTCATCTACATCGTAGGTCACACCATTTAAGTATAACGCTAAATGTAAATGTGGTCCAGTAGACCGTGAACCTGTTCCACCTGAATAAGCAATTGTCTCATACTGTTTTACTTCCTGCCCAACTGAAACTTCTATAGATGTACAATGACATACAAGGTACTTTACATTATCACCACACTGCACTGTAACAAAGTTACCTATTGTATCTGACCATCCACATGATAATACAGTGCCATTGAATAAAGCACCAACTGGTGTGCCAGCAGCTGCTCTGTAATCAGTACCTGCATGAAATCTAACCTCATTAGAGTTTAATGGATCAACTCTATAACCATATATAGAGTTCACATGTTTCTCATTTGGAAGTATCCACTGTATATTATGAACATCTCCTAAGTTATATGTATCTAATGATTCAACATATAGTTCCTTAGCATCTGATAACTTTTGTTCAACATCAGATAAATCTACATTTATATGCTTATAAGAATAATCAATCTTATAATCATTCATCACCGATAATAATGAATTCATATAGTAGACATTAGCTTTGTAAGAACTATCTTTGTTTACCAAATCCTTAATATCTGACGTCAGTAGATTATCACTTATATCATTAGCTATATTGTCATTTTGTTTTTGATAAACTGAAACATCAGCAAGTACCTTGTTTAACTCTGTTTCCCTCTTATCAATATACTGTTGTAATATAGCATTATATTCATTGTTAATATCTTCTTGCGCCTGCATAGCACTTAAGTCCGTTTCCATAGAAGAAATCTCTTTCTCTAAATCAGACTTGATTGGACCACCTAATGTAAGTCCATACACATTTAATAAATCCTCTGTGTCATCTGCTCGTGCTTGTATAGGTTGGGCTAGTAGCATAGAAACTACTAACCCAACAACAAGTTTAATTCTGTAATGCTTCCTGCAGACTACAGAGAACATAGGTGATTTCTGTAAACTCACTTCCATCCTCCTCAACATCCTCAACCATAGTAACTGCAAATCCGTCCACTTTTTCTGGTGTTATATTAACACCTCTCCTATTATACCTCTGAATAAAAATCATAGGCTTATTGGTATATACATTGTAATATACCAAAATAAGAGAATCATCATCCTTAATAAACTCATTACCGAATATTTGGATAACACGCTTCTCAACGTTTGACTTGAAAACGTAATCACTATTCATCATTTCGTCCCAAGTCATACTCAGCAACTTAGCATACATAGTTGTTCCTCCTAACGAGCCATATCTGAACCAATACCAATATTAAGTCCAAATGCCGCTCTTGTTATAGGGTTTGACATTGAGTCATTAGGATTCATCAACACAGCTCTAGGGATATATGAATCCATACTCTCCATAAGCAAACTTTCAAAGAAATCATTCTTATATTTAGGGAGAGTCTTAAGACCCAATAAGGTACGTACATAAACAGCAGCACCCTGGAAGTCTCTACAAGCTTCAGGCCATGTAAGAACTGAACCTGCTTTATAGTGTGTTCTGTTACCAGTGTGTAAAGACTTATAGCCATAAACATCTTCTGCATCTGTTAACATATAGCATACTGACATACCAGCTACAATAGCCTCAAAATGCTTAAAGTTTACATCCTGCGTCATGAATGTATTATACAGCATCAAAGATAAGTATGACGCTGCTTTATCAAATCCACGATACTTAAGAACTTCCTTGATATTCAAGTTACCCTGAATCTTCTGGAATGAGTCTCCTTCAAATACATGCTCTTTAAGCTTAGTCTGTGCATGTACAATAATCTTCTTGCTTGATAATGAACGCATTCTCTTCTTTACCGTTTCATCAGTAGGGTTGTCCGGCTTAATGATAATACGTTTTGTACCATTACCAAGATACTGCTCCTGAATAGTTCCATCTACAGGACTTAACATATCATACATGATAACACCGTGCTTCGTCTTTCTAGAAGAGAAATCATGTAACTCGAAGTAGTCCTCAATCATCTTAAATGAGGATGTAAGGTTAGCATCAGTAACGACACCACCCTTCTGGAAGTTCTTCATAGTAAGCTGTGTACCAGGCTCACCAATAGCCTGTGCTGCAATAAAGCCTACAGGTCTACCAATCTCAGGCTTGTCAACTCCTGCAGCAATGTCACGTCCATAACACTTCTGACAACAAGGGTTCTTACAATAAACTGGTGAACGCATTGTAACTGTTCCGCTTCCAGCCTTTACATAACGATGAAGCTTACTATCAATATAACCCCACTGTCTGTCAATGAACTGGTGTGCTGCATCAGTATTAGGAATAAACTCAGAGTTGCCACTATCTGTAACACAATACCTTCCAACAATGATCTTAGAGAGATATTCACGTGCAGCAAGTAACTGCGTCTTGAACTCAGAAGTATTTGTAAACTCCTCAGCTTCATCAGCATCCTTAGGAACTCTTACACCATAACGTGAAATCTGAGAGTCATCAAGGAATGGTACAATATCCTCAAGTGTAAACTCCATACCATCTGTAGTTTCACAATCATCAGTAACAACCGAAATAATAGAACCAGCGTGCTCAAGCTTTCTTGATAAGTAACCAGGGTCAGCCGTAGCCAATACCTTATCAGCAATACCTTTACGTGAACCATAAGCTGAAATTGTATGCTCCAGTCCTGTAAGCTGTCTTGCATAAGAACCAGCAATAATGGAGTTGAACGCGGTAGTATCATTCTTCTGCACTCTTCCCTTAAGACCGAATATCTGCATGATATTATTCTTATCACCTTTACCACCTGAGTTCATCATGGCAATGTATCCATTGTCATTACCCAAGTTATCAAGAAGATACTGTACAACACCATCCTTACCATCTCTTAACTCTGCCCATCTCTTGTTGAAATAGTTAGAGTATTCAGACTCAATTTCAATACCAATGTTTACATATTCTTCACGCTCCAGTACATCTCTGTTAAACTCAGCAATAAGATCTTCTACATGTTTCTGAATCTCACTGTCAATAATTGTTGAGATGTTAGGCGGCCAAATCTTAGCTACACTGAAACCAAGCTTAACCAGTCTATTGATAGAGGCTAAGAATGAATTGGTATTAGAACCACAAGCTCTCTGCAATATAGTAGTAATCTGTTTAGCCTTAATACCTTTACCACCTAAGACCTCTTCCAAGTTCTCCATATTGAAGCCACCATAGAGAGCATACTCAAGAGCAGCGACACCAGCAGACTGCATTCCGAAGTTAGTACTTACTTTATCATAAATACTAATCTTCTGTTTACACACTGCATCATAGATACTCTTTGTATATCCATTATTAGCAGGTGCTCCCATCTCTGTAGCAATCTTAGTAACTTCATCCTTAGAGATTGTTCTTGCATTTGGTCTGTCTTTCATTGTACTGCACATCCACAATCCATAAATAATCTCATGTCTTGTAACGACAGTAATCTCACCATTCTTAGGATAACGAATGTTGTTAGTGAAAGCCATACGCTTCTTAAGTTCAGCATTAGCAGCTTCGGTCTGTGCCATATTAAAGTGCATCTGGTCACCATCAAAGTCTGCATTGAAAGGCATTACAACAAGAGGGCTAAGAATAATAGCATCACCCTTTACCGGCTTGATTTTAAATGCTTCAATACCAAGATAGAACAGTGTAGGCTGTCTACCTATAGCACCATATCTTGGAGTCTCATTCAACCATCTCTCAAGTAAGTCCTTATAGGTAAGACCGTCGATCTCAGATTTACTTGTTGTTGATAATCTTGAAAGGTTTCTATAGTGAGCCTTCTTTGATAACTCTGAATTCTCTTTTCTAAGCGAACGAATTACATTAGGCTCAGCAATCTTTGTAAGCATTGATATAGGTATGCCAATTGTATCAATAGGCATCTCAGGGTCACAAGTGATAACTGTACGACCTGAGTAATCAATTCTTACACCCTGCATCCTACCACGCATAAGACCTTCCTTACCAGTGATAGTATCGGAAATGGATTTATAATCTTTTAATCTATGTTGACGAATAATCTGCTCATCACCAATAAAGATATTTCTGATATACTGTACAACCTCTCTGTACTTATTAAGAACAGCATAACATGTAGGGTTCTGTTGCTGTTCAAGGATGTCACGCAGTTCTATGTTTGCGTTAGCCAACTTATTGTACTGCGATGTGATAGCATCAATACGCCCATCAATCGTAGGTCTATAACCCTCAGGCAGTACGAACACATATTCAAGAATCTGACTTTTAAGTGCATCCTTACCATCTCCATTAGCCATTGAAATCAATAAGCTAATAATAGGGAACTGTTTCATATTTGTGATATCCATATTATCCAACGCTTCTGCAAGCCCTTCATAGATATCACGAATTCTGTACTCGGGTAAATTACCGGTTGAAAGATCAATGAAGTAATTTCCAAATAACCAACCCTCGGACATATCAACCTCACCGTTAATAATCCTAGCAGGGTCTTCAGCTACAATAGTACCGAGATAACTTCTGTTACTTCTCCAACTATTGATTTCATCCTTAGATAAATGTGGAGCAATATATGTTTCAACTAACGCTCTCTCAAGGGTATCATGAATATCAACATTGTCTAAAAGCATAACAAGTAAATCAGCACCAAACACATAGCGTTCAATACTGAACACAGTCGTACCAATCTCTGTATAGGAAACTAAATTGTTAGTCTCTCTATCATAGACAATGGTTCCATTAATAATACCAGATATAGTATTAGAATCTAATCCTAATACAGCTCTCCAAACTGGAGCCCCTCTTCCAGCAAGGAAAGGATTAAGGACATTACGAGTAAGATCAATATAACCTACTCTTGTAAATCTATCCTCATAAACCTTTTCATTGCAATCAGGATCATCCGAGTGATCAGCCATACCAAAGATAGACGATGACACAACATTGTGTTCAAACTTATGTGCCGCATCTAAACGCACCATAGGCGAACTGTTAATAACCTGCTTCTCACTAGGCGCCATTCTCTTCCTATCACTCTTATTGATAGGTCTTATAGATACACTCATTACTCACACCAATCCTTTCCGTAATCACGAAGTATTTCTGTTAAAGCACTCTCATTGATATTTCTTTTGTAGATGAGCCTTAACTCATTGCCAGTAGGGTAAGCACATGTGAAATACTTAGATAAGTTATACACTACCTTACACGGCATTATATTATCATATGAATCATCAAAATACTTCTGAGATTCAGCATAGCCCAATTTACCTGTACCACGCATAATAAACATAATAATAGTAGGCACTCCCATACCCTCACGCTTAAGGTTACAAACCTTTACATCAGGTACCAACATTGTAGGATACTCAGCATCTTCCACATAAGAGAACTGTGTATACCATACCGTATCAGAACCAAGATATGGAATAGGATTTGCATCTGGAGGTCCCTCATAATCACACATCATACTTCCAATTTTAGACGTATGTAACTTCAATGCATTAGCACGCTTTGTACCAGCACGCATAGAAGCAGATCGTCCAAACCCTTCATCGAACTCCTTATTATTCTGTACCTCTTCATCTTCTCCATAGAAGCACCCTTTTACTGGATTGATACCACCATTCTTTGTAGGTATCAAATCACCCAGTTTCTCACCGAGTTCAATAAGAGACATTCCATAGATATCGTTACATCTGAATAGCGAATGCTGATGTACATCATCCCAGCCATGATAAAACCCAATCACTTTCCAATGAGGAATTTCACCATTAAGCAAATCAGATGTAAACTGTGAATATACAGAGAATAATTCATCTTTGTTAAGAGTTCTCTGGAAATGTACAATACCATTCTGTACTGTACATCCTGAGAAACATTCATTCATAAGTTTTACTAAACTCATTATAAACCTCCAGCCAGAATATAACCAACACCTATGCTGATAAGACAATCAATCCATGCAGCATAAGTACATGATTTATTCTTTGTTCTCAATCTCATAAACTTTATGTTCTTTCTTGTTAACGGGAATAATATAGGACAGCCCTCGACCGTTTGCATATCAGCAAATAGATGTGAACAATAACCAATAAGCAATCCCATAAATGTATATCTCCATAGTGGGAAATCAGATATACCCATACCAAAATAGAATAGCACAGGACATACTAACGTATGCATTAAACCTCTGTGTTTGGTTGCCCATTTAACAATATCTCTTGACATAACAAATTTCTTTATAAACCACACTGCTACAAAACCACCTGCTACAACAAGTAATTGTGTAGCACTAACTCCATAATCTCTAAACCCAATTAGAGTCATGAGAGCCAGAATACATGCACCTATCATACCACCAACAATTAACATGTTTATAGTATTTGTAGTAAGGTTTGTAACAAACTTTCGCTTACGTCCAATCTTTGTCATGTCATGGTCTATGTCTGGCAACATACTACCAACAATTGCAACAGGAGCAATAAGCACACCATAAAGGTCACCCATCCCCTTTGTAACAACGTAAGCACCAGCAATACCAAACCCAGTACCTACTATCTTATGTTGTACTCCAGTCATACAACCTCCATTCTGTGGCTAGGCTACTAACCTAGCCACATTTATTTTATAACAACTTTCCAAGGATAAGATCCCTTGCATTCACCGGAGCCTGTTCCGGTGCTTCACCAGTTACCTCTTCCTCATTATTTGGTTCTTCCTTATTAGGTCTTGACCTAACAAGTTTTGCCTGCTGAATAACACTAGGCTTCCAATGTGCAAGCTGTGTTCCATTATCTTTACTCAATGGCAAGAACTCACCATCATTAGGTTCTACCATCAAGCCCAATGCTAACATAGAGTATAGGAACTGTGTAACAGCTCTCCTTTGACCTGGCGAGTTAATATGATACTGCTTTCTCAACTCAGGCGGGAAATAGGTATCAATATTGAAGTTGTCACGTGCAATAGCATTATCACACCTTTCATTCGTTAATTCATGAATATAGTTCGATACACCATAAGCACATAAACCATCAATCTCCATTGTACCAAAACGCTGTCCACCACCATTAGACGAACCATGTGTAGGAGCATCAGTTACCTCACCATAAGGCTCCCAGATATTCTGACCACCTCTTGCATGAATCTTTTTATGAGCTTCCTGAATAAGCTTGAACACGTGAATATATCCAATAAGAACTTCTGTCTCAGTAAACTTACCATCATTAGTAGGTAAGATTAACTTTGTTGTTCCACGCTCATTAAAGCAACCTGCATAGACACGAATGCTATTAATAACACTAAGCAAGTGCTGTTTGAAATCTTCAGCATTGATCATATGTTCAGCAGAGAATAACTTGCTATGTTTTGCTAACACAGCAGAAGCATCACCAGTAGAATTCATAAGGTCTACTGTAAGACTCATAAGCATAGAGATCTCTTCCTCACTAATACCATTGTAAGCATCAGTAGAGAGTTTGAATTTGTTAACATGTGCAATAAGTCCAGTATGACATTCCTTTACCTGACCAATGTTCATACGAGAACCTACACCTAATGGATTAAGTGCAATATCCAAAGGCATACCATTCATAAGTCTAGGCATATTAGCCGCTGGTTCGATTCTACTAAGAACACCCTTGTTACCATGTCTGTTAGAAGATTTATCACCCTGACTGAACGGGTCTACTGATACAGCCTTTACAGTCATACCGTAGTTACCTGTTTTATGCTCAGCCCTAATAGGGTCAAAGCCTTCAATAAATCCATAGGCTTTTGTTACTTCCATTTCTTTTCTCTTACTCTCCATGAACCTCTTGTCAGAATAAGAGACTTTGACAGTACTTCCAAGTTCTGGTGAAATCCATCTTCCATCCGTAGTCTTACTAATTCTGTAAGACCTTGTAGAGTTAGGATTACCAGTAAACTCTTCTCTGTTAATTCTGTAAGATGCTAACCTATCACACATAATGTCACTAATATGAGAACCATCCTCATAGTTATAACCATCACAGTGATAACCTACCAAAGCATTACATCCAAGAGATAGGATACCATTCTCAGATATAAAGTTGGAAGATACAAGCATCTGTCCTTTCTTGAAGTGATCCCCTTTCTTTACTAAGACTTTCATCTTAGTTACTGAGTAACCACTATCAAAGTATTCATCAAACTGATAGATTGTTCCATCATCAGCCGCCTGTGAATCATACCGTACAGCTAAGTGATATTTCTCCTCACGCCATAAGTATTCACAATCAACTACAGTACCATTATCTTTCGCAATGATACCGTACTTATCATTAAGCCATACAAACTGTTCATAGGCGCTCGTGATAACATCAGGCTCTTCAGATACACATAATCCCTTAGCCTGTTTCTCCTGTGCCACCGCAAAGATAGCACGAGCCGCATCATTACTACTCATATAAGGAATAGTAGCAGATGCCCAACTAAGAGGCTGTACAGCATTGATGTTTACAAAGTCAACCTGACTGATAGGTCTATATGCAAATGTAGACTTCTCAATAGAGTTTCTTGTAGGCACACGACACTGTACAATCTGTGTGTTATCATCCACAATATAGTTGGCATTAAAGTCAAGAGAACAGATATCAGCAATAACATACTGCTCTTCCTCTTTACTTGTAAGCTGAACCAACTCACCAACCATAATCTTAGATTTAGTTCCAAGAGGTTTGAGACGGTAATATAAGGTTCTCATGTTACCATCCAAATCAATCACAGAATCACAACATGAATTATAAACAGTACCCATCTTCTGAGACTGAGGAATTTCATAAGGGTCAATTTTAGCATAAGACCCAATAGCAATTTCACGCTGTGTGTCTGCAATAGAGTGTTTATTTGCGGTATAAACATTAACCTTTGTACAAGCTGACTGATAGGCTATAGGGTTGTGCAGATTATCTCCCTGTAACCGTACGAGACACTTAGCTTCATCACGTAAGTATCTCCAGAAGTTTTTGGTAAACGGATAAAACTCATTATCAATCAAATCTCTGTTCAGGAAATTCTGTTTGTTCTTTCTATAGATTTCCTTGAACTTTCTGTTCATCTGCTTAAAGCCTTCTCTGACCGCGAAGCAGAATGCTCTGTGGTACTGTTCCTCAATAGGAATTAAAACCTTTCTGAAACCTGCATCTGCATTAACGATTCTATCGATCCATTTACCCTCAAACAGCTTTACACAAAAAGACTGCAGAGCCATAAAGTCATATGTAGTGTAAGCACCATCAGACTCCACGAAGTTCTTGTCCTTATTCATGTAATACCATTTACCAGATGTTTTACCAATGTCCTTACCAGGGAACTGACGATTAGAAATAATCTCCTCGTAGAAGTTAAGAGTCTTGATTTTACCACCAGTTCTCTTATCACTTACATTGATACTTTCTTTACCGAATGCTACAATAACATTCAGCATATTTCTTGTAAGCTGCTCACCTGCTTCATAGATAATTGGTAACGCCATTTTACTGTAAAAATGAGATGTGTACATTCCTTTCTCCTCAGGGAAGTGCTCTCTCAAATCATCAGTAATTCTAAGACCCTGCGGTGCATAGTTGATAATAACAGACTCTGATAAGTAGTAACCCTCAATATCAGGAATATGTTTAACATAAAGCTTGTATACTCCCTCAGAGTTAAATAACTGTATCATGTTGTTATCCACAACCTCACCAGCGCTTGCAAGCTTTCTATCAGGATTTAATTCCGACATAACATCAAATGCCAGAATCTCACCAACTGCTCTGTCCAATGATAATAACTCATTAAGGTCAGCCCGGATAGCAGTATTATCATAGGAGTCATCACCCTCACCATTCTCTTTGATTCTGGTAAGTGTTAATCTAGGCACCAACTGTTTCTTGTAGTCAATACCATTAACACTGGCTGTATTACCAATCATACCAGATAAACGAAGCAGTTTATCAGACGGGTCTTTGAACATATTGATAATGAAGAAGTTCGCAAACTCATTGAACAACTCTTCAGGCTCGTATCCCTCATTCTTTGCCATAGCAACAATAAGGTCGATGAGAGTGTATTTAGTTTTAGAAGACTTGTTAGACCTATCAGACATTCTAACCTTAAGTTGACTTGCATTGTCATCAATCCAAATGGAGCGTGTACCATTCTTAATCTTAAGACAAGCCGCTTTGGATGTGGTCTCATTAGCTTCATAAGAAACTGTAGGCTCCTGCTCAAGCATATGAATGAATGCATACTGCTGTCCCTCATATTCGATAACACCATTTCTGTCAACATGAGGAAGCTTGACAATAGTTACATCCTGTGCTTTATCAGCATTGAAACCAGGTATCTCAAACTTAACAGTCATGTGATGTGTAAGGTCATTGAATTTACCAGGGTCCACCTGCTTACATACAACTCTACTAGGAGAAGTTTTAAGCATATCCGGATTACACTTAATAGCATTGATAAGAGCCGGCATAAACACATCCATTACATCTTCTGATGCTCTCTCAGATAAGTATCTCTGAAATGAATCATAAACCACACTAGGCTTATCATCAGGAATGAGCTTGGGTCTAGCAAGCTCATTCTGATATGCATACAGTATGTTTTTGTTTTTGTCATAATTTAACATGACGTACACTCCTTTACACTAAGTTAAACAGTCTAAGTAAATCCTCATCAAGGTCTGCACATTCATCTGAATCATACTCCTCTGAAGTCTCTACATCAGGAACTGCTACAGACACAACATCATCAGACTCATTCATAGGGATTACAGATACGTTACTGTTGTCATCAATAACAACAATAACACTTACGCCGTCGCATACAGCAGGAATAGCAACTTCCCAGTCATCACCACACTCTGAGATTACTAAAGAGAAGTCAACCTCAGTATTTTCAAACTTACCAAAATCTTCTATTCCAGTAAGCTCGACAACTTTAAGACCACCATAAGCTGAGTAAGCAATACTGGTCGTTTCTCCGTCCTGCTTTGCCATAACTCTCTCATCGTCGTCTCCCATATTACTGAAGCCTTCCACCTGTTTCCATAAATTGTTAGCCATTCTTAAATCCTCCTATTTGTACTTAATATTTTGTTATTATGTTAAAGTGCATAGCACTAATAACCATTATTTAAAAGAAACTACTTAACAATACTTTCTTTCAATTATATATGTTATTTTATTTATTTGGTATTCAGATTTTATAACAAGTGAACAGTGTGTGAGGGAGAAATAACCCTCACACACATAACACTCATTAGTGCGTACCATAAGTATCCAAATCCTTGTTACTTGTGTCAAATGCATCATACACAATAAGTGGTGCATACCTGTCTAAGATTGTATCAATAACAGTATCACCTTTTCTATTATATACTTTTAAAGTATCACCTTCAAGTTCAATGACATTCTTGTATTTAGTATCATCCCAGCCTTTTGGCTTTTCAGGACCAAATAAAGTTATGGTAACTGGAACACCACCATTGACTGTCTTAGCATCGTACAACAGCTTGTAGACATCGCCTTGTACAGTAATGTCTACAAAAGTAACAATAACAGAATTAGGATGTTCTTTCTTTAACAACTCATGACTGTTTACAATATCAGTCTGGTTAGAAGCATTTGCTTCTGGATAAGTTGCTATAGTTGAACTAGGCACAGTAAGCGTGAAATACCAACGCTGTGACTGCTGGATAAAATCAATAGCACCAGTACGAGTTCCATTCTTATAGATACCAGTATCAGCATCAACACCTGCACCTAACTGGTTCATTCCAGCACTATATTTAATGTTTGAGCCAATGTAATCAAGATCATTAGCATCAAGCGTAATACCCATAGAAGTACCAATGTAATCAGATTTCAGATAAGCTGCTCTGTCAAGTCCATACGTATTAAGAACTCTAGCAGTAACATCCTTCTCTTTCTGCGTAGTATTTCTACGTCCGTCCTCATTAGGTAAGTCAATATACAAACTACTATCAGAAGTCTTCTTAACCTTAGCTGTATCTGTACTAGAATAGAACTTTGTATATTTTCCAGAAGAACCTGAATAAAGATCAATAGCAAAGAACATACCAAGTTCATAATCGTACAAGTAGTAATAAGGCTTAATCTGCATTATCTTATTTCTTGTATCTACTGCATTCTCTACATTCTCATCAGATGCTGACATATAACCATCATTATATGTATTATCTTCATTGTAGTTTATACCATAATAGTTACCTATCGTTTCGATATCAAAATAAGATGCATAACCAAGTCTCATCTGTTCAGTACATAATTCCTTGATAGGATTCTTCTCAGCCGTAAGAGGTAAGCTTAACCAATCACCAGCTTTGCCTAAACCAGATAAGCTACCATAAGTGTAGTCCGTTACAGATAGTGTTGAGTGTGAACGTTTAACAATATCACTAACATGAAGCCTAAGATCACCTAAGATATCTTTATCAACTGATAAGATATTCACAGGATAATCAGAGTTTACTCTATGGATTACTCCATCTATTAACCATGTATTCTCTGCTTTCTTAAAGAGATTAGAGAATCTGAAATCACCTGTATCCTCTAAAGCTAAGTTACCAATTCTACCTACCATCTCAATAGAGTCACGACGATAAACGCAACTATCAGCCTGATAGTTTCCTTCACGTGTTCCATTCGTTTCAGCCATCTGACTACAGTCAATTGTAGAACCTTCATTTATAGCACGTTCACGGAAATGCACACCAGCACCAGTAGATTCAGAAGCACTTGTAAGAATTATAAACTCATAATCCAAACCATACTTAAACTCCTTATCATTATTAGTGAACTTCTGCAAAGCATCAGTTGCACCATGGAATGACCCTGTTGTAGCATTTGTAGCAGAGCCATTTGAAGCTGTACTAACAGCACCATAACCTGTCAATGTATTACATCTTAATCCACTAATGTTAATCCAAGTATTGGAAGGGAATACTTTATATGTCTTTCCATCAGCTAGATAAGCTGCCACAGGGAACTCGAACATGATAGCACGTTCTTTTACCCATCTACCAGTATTCATGTTATTTACATAACCCTTAGCATTACTGTTAATAACACCGGTATTTATGTCAGCACCCTGTTCAGTAGAACCAGTACCTCTAACAAATGATGCACTTCCAGGATTTTGATTACCATAAGGTTCATAGAAGTCACCAAAGTCTGTGACCCATATATGGAGTGTATTTCCAATTACAGCGTAATTGTTTTTAGCACTCTCAGCCATACCTCTGGTATTCTCTCTGAAGTCTTCTCCAGACTCATTTACAGCTGGACCACTTCCATCATAGTCACCATATCCATTACCAATAACCTGCCAATACTGTACAGATACCGGGTCATGGATAACAACATCATTCAACGTGTTATCAGAATAGGAACTCTGATACCTAGCGTTTATTACAGTGGTTCTATCTGCTACTGTAGGTCTTGAACCTGAACACTTTGAACATGTAGATGAATTCTGGAAATTTAAGAATGTATGATATGTAGCCTTAACCTTTAATGGTGAAGCATACTTACCATTCTGTGCTTCCTGCTTAAGTCCAATGTTACTAATAACCATAGCAGTCATATAGCTTATTGTTGAACCATCAGCATTTGTAAAAGCGTTCAGATTACCCATTCCCCAGTTATTTACATTTCCTCCAGACCCACTAGGTGAACCGTTCAGATAATGATTGATTGTAAACGAACCGGTATAAGGATATTTGAAATTCGTATAGTAACCATTAAATGTCTGTTCACTTCTTGAACCTGTTGTATTCGTATCTGCATAAGTAACACCAGAACCAGAAGCACCAGTTCCGATTGCTCCAGAGTAACAAGGAGATGCTTGTCCGTTTATACCACCAGCAGACCACTTCTCTCCGTTAGCTGTGTAGTTATTTAACACACCAGGACTTTGACTGAGTGCCGCGATAAACGTAGCACCTGAATCACGATAAGATCCAACTGTAGAATACTTAGCACTAAGGTTAGCACTAGGTACACCAGTGTATCCTTGGAATAAAGTTGCCGGACTGTCAAGGTTCGGTAAGTCATCGTAAGCATCCCAGAATCTCTTACTCTCTATAGCATTATGCAAAGCACCTTTTGATGCAGCTTTATTACAAGCATGATTACGGTAATATGTTTCACCATTAGTCATAAAACCATAGTTAAACAATGTAATACCGTTATCAACCGAATAGGATTCGGACAATATATTCTGGTTACCTACACCAGCAACACCAACCTCACACGCGTCTGAAATGATATTGACTGTATAACCATTAGCAACTTTATTTGCTGCCTGCCAAGCATTAACAACCTGACACGCTTCAGCTAATGATTGTGCTTCAGTTAACTTATCACCAGGATTAGCAAGATATTGTGTACTTGTTGAGTTACCATCATTAGCTTCAAAATGGTTTAAAGACTTACCACGTTGAGTAATAGGTGTGATGCTCAAAGCATCAACAACACCATCATTACCAATATCAGCAACTGACGAATCAGCTATAACACTTATTGATACAGTAGCATTACCAAGCCAGTAGTTACTTGATGCAGCTGTACTTGTCCATCCATCACCAACCTTGAAGTTAGGTTCTTTAAACTGTGTAAACCATACTCTTCCGTTAGAGCCATTATACTCACCATTAGCCCTCCATACCTTGGCACTTAAGTTTGTATTTGATGTACTCTTTCCAGTAGCTCCATCTTTTATTACATTAGAATCAGCATAAGAGATTTCTGCTTTCTCAAGTCCATAAATCTTAGCTGCTGTAAGTTCACGGAAAGCATACATATCAACAGTCTCAACAACTTTGAATGAATAAGATCTTGTTTGTCTATGACCATTTGCCACATTAGCTTCACCAGAATGAGCACAACCTAAGTCATAAGTATATCCATCACAAATAAGTGTATTATCTGTATATAGGGTTTTTGGCATAGTTTTACCACCATTAGTAGTCCAACTATCACCACCACCACTTATATAATGCTGCCCATTACCATTTTTCAATGTACTAGACGTTGTACCAGAACATGCACCTGTCAATGTATAGCTGCCAGTATGACAATTAAAAGTAACATTAGCAGAACATGAATGACCACCAGACCATGAACCTTCAACAGCATCGACATGTGTCGGGTTTCCACCAGGAGTAGTTGCAGGTATATCATATGCATCAACACCACCACCCCATGTATAATGGAAGCTTCCACCACAAACGTCACATACGAATTCACCACCAGTATTACCATTAGGTCCTGCACCAGGACCTAATGAACCGGGTGCACCTGGATCAGTTGTTGTGTCCCAATGTGCAATCTGATGGTTGTTACAATGCAATCTACATCTCTTATTATCAACACCCCAAATATCTGTAACATTCACATTAAACGTAATTGTTCTTGTAATAGCTGCACTAGTGTTTTGAGAGTTTTTATTGTTGTCAACATTACCTGCAACATAGCCAGATGCTGGACCTATAGCAGTACCGAACGAATGTACTCTACCAGCAAGGTCAATCATAAATGATTCACCACCAACAGCTACAGATAAATTCTCTGTACTAGGTACACCTTGAGATACATTCCAATCAGCTGCTAATCCATCAGCTGTCCCTGACTTAGCACCTACGCTGTTAGCAACAATTTCTGCATATACATCAGGATTCTTTGTAGTATTGAATGACCAGTCTGTATGTTTAACAACTTCACCAGACATCCAGTTAGCATAGTTAGTGCAATTACCAGGATTCCATGTAGCATCACCAACACTTAAGGCTGCACTACTAGCATTTATTGTAGTAGGTGTAGCATTGTGTGTTCCGTTACCATCTGTAACCTGTACAGTGACTTTCAATGTATGCCTAACATCAGTTGCTGTAGGTGCACCAGGAGTTACCTCATAACCAAACTGCAACCACCATGTACCTTCAAGTAATGCTGCAAAATCACAAGCATATATAGTGAAACTATAATTTATAGTTCCCTTTCCCATAGATGATTGCATAGGCTGAGGTGGCATACTAAGACCCGGTCCAAGCTTAAAGTGCGAACCAGTTGGGTCGTGCCAAGGCGCTATACCAAGCTGTTTGAATCTATACCCGGAAGTCTCGTTAGCTCTATCACCACTTAAGGCAGTTCCGTCCTCTAGCGTAATTGATACACTGTATGTTTTATTAGGAGTAAACTGAGCAGCATTTTTAATCGCCGCTAAGTTAACATCCGTCGTTCTTATCTTTACACCAAATATATCACCTAATATAGCACCTGATGCAAAATCAGCTCTTGCATCATTAGGTGTTGAGTCTACACCATAGGTATATGTTGGATCTCCAAATTGAGTACCAAGTCCATCAAATGGTAACCAGTAACCTCTTGCATAGTAATTACCACCAGCAGTGCTTATATAAGATACCCTAGCGTACTCTGATTTACCACCATAAGCCATCTGTTTAGGATGACCTGGATGTTTACCTAACCATAACCTACAATGCAAGTTAGAAGATGTCCCTAAATGACAACCGCTTCCTGCTACAGAGTTTCTGAACTCTTCAAAGCTTCCTTTAGTCCCACTCCACGCACTAGGTGATTGACACATCTCTGCCGGTTTATACCATTGCACCTGTGGAGACTCTGTTCTATGATATTCCACCATACCAACTGTCCAAGTTATAATAGGACATACTGTTGTCTCATTACCTTCAAACGATATAAAGTTCGCATACTCTGCTGGAGATAATGCTTGTAATACTTTCTTGTAATTGTCAATACCACTAAATCCAGAAAAACTGTTGTTATAAATAACAGACTTAAACCATTCAGATAATACCGCTGGAGCTGGAGCACCATTAAGTTGAACATCATTACTTATAGTGTCTTTATCTATTGAGAGAGCATAAAGCTTGTAAGTACCTTCATTTGTACCATTGTACACTCCCTCACCACTAGCAACCTTAGCGTTCATATCAGCTAAAGCTATAGCTTTTCTCTCTTCTTTAGAACCTGGTCCAATATTTATTGTGCTTATAGAAATATACATTACTGGACCCGTTCCAGTAAGTGTACCTTTACCTGATGATGGCTTACCACCATTACCAGATGCTGCAGCAGTATTTGAAGCACTTGTACCTGTGCCATCATCGCCAGCTGAAGCATTTATAGACAAGCCAAATAATAAAGTAAGACACAATAAGACACTTAGAAGTCTTTTACCAAATCTTCTCTGTTTCATATAACCTCCTATCTATGATAATAATTGTAATCAAAATAATATCCACTCTGAGCTGCTTGCTCTGGAGTATTTAATATCTCGAGTACGAAATTATTACCACCATTATAATAAGCCGTAATAGCATCTCTATCAGAAGCCCAAGCATATTTCTTAACTCCATTAACATTATAACAAATAACGAAGTTAACATCATCAATCTTAGAGCCACCAATACCAAATGTAACAGTATCATACTGGACTGTTCCATCTGAACGAGACATATAAACCATTACAGATGGACTCTGAATAGAATTGTTATTAGACCATTCAGACATCTCTGCAGGTATATAATAGGAGGCATCTGTCTTACCTTCCATACCAATAAACAATGCAGAGTTTATAGCGTTAGTTAACGTCTTAGCAATAATAGCCTTAGCCTGTTCTTTACTAGCCGGACCAGTACCATCATTAAGGGGACCATCTAACCTAACACTATTCATAACTATATTTTTATTAGTACTTAAATCAACACTACCATACTTATCAGTACCAAGGTAATAGAAATAAACCTTGTCACCAACAGTCTGAGAATAAGGTAACTTAGGCGTCCAATGGAAGTTATAAGCATTAGCGAATACTTCCTTAGTATTACTATTCTTATCTTCCTTAACAGTAGAAATATCATGCTGTCTACAATACACATAGTATCCATCGTAACCAGCAACTAAGAAGAATGGCATAGAAGACTCTACAAGGTCTTCTCTGTTCTTCTCGAAGTCACTCCATCCTAAGTTCCTAAGTAATATAGACTCATAAGTTCTAAGAGCCACTTCAGGCTCAACAGTCATAGAGCCCCAGTCTATATAGTCAGTATCAATATGAGTACCATCACTCAACATTTCTTGTGCTGCAGCATCGACCGAGTAGTTAACCTGCAAGTCCAATTGTCTCTGTTGAAATTCATATACTGATTGATTCTGCCATGAAAAGAAATTAACAAAACATATACAATCGATAAGAATTGTCAACGGAGCAGCAATAAGCATCCATCTCATTATCTCACCATCCCAGCTAATCGGATTTCAATGTTGTTATAAGATGCACCCATCAAAGCATTTGATAATCTTTGAAATAGGTTCATACTTTTCTGTGTAACAACAATAGTAACAATATCACCAGTTCTCCACTCAGTATCTTTATCAACATCTACGTGAGCATATGTAACAATATATTGTCCAGCATGGTCAGGGTCAGGATTAACAACCTTTTCTTCCCGATAATATTCATAGACAAAATCACCACTACAACTAGCGATAGATAAATTCAAATCTGTAAGAGCCTTATCTGATATCTTACCATTATCAATAACCATATCAACAAAGTTACGTGCTGCTGTCTGACATGTATTCATATCAGATCTCCAGTTAATAATTCCGATAAAGTAAGATGGTAAGACAATAAGACTTACAAATAATATTATGATAGCAATAACATTGCTCACAATTGATTGTCTCATATTTTACCTCGTTTCATAAACATTAACAAACTTAGATGTAATCACCCATTTTTTATCCACTGCACTCCACACAAGATAACATTTACTATTCTTGTAAGTATTATTCAGAGATGATAAGACAGTACTATCATTAACAGTCTCACCCATCTGTTGACTCCAGTAAGTATTATATTGTGCTTTCCATCCATCAACAATAGACAGACTAGGAGTTGTCTGTTCACTATGAGCAGTAAAGACGGAGTCAGTATCATAGGAGTAATAAATGAACTTTCCATCCTCTGGACAGTAGTCATCATTTATTAAAGCTATAATCTGTGCCCCGCCATAGTCTATACCAATAGGTGCAAGTGTAGACGGTACTAAAGTCTTTTTACCATTTACGTTCTGCTCAACCCACTCAATAGAGTCAGATATTTTATAAACAGTCTTATCACTAAGATAGTTCATCTTTGTCCTATTACATGTTATAACCAATGTCATTAACAGAGGTACACATGCAACCATCATACTAAGTATGAGAACTAACTCTATAAAACCTGTATGTGCTTTCATTTAAGGTACCTCCGTTAATACAACTGTTTTAAGTGATTTTACCAAATCTCCATTCTGAATACTAATTCTGAATGTAGTGTTCTTATACGTAGTTAAAAGTGACATAGTGTTCTGGCAGTTAGGGTCGTTATATTTATAAATATAACCTTTACCCTCAATCTTCACTGCATCAATAGAATTGATAGAGCTCTCAATTCTAGAGTAGACAATAGCACCAGACTGTGCTTCCTCTTTAACAGCATCAACAATAGAAGCATTTGTAGATGATACAATAGCATCACTATACTTACCAGTATAATCTCTTAATATACTAAGAGACATAATAAGTACTCCACAAACAACTCCAAGGAGGGCGCCTGTACACCAAACCACAATAGCAATGTGCATAGAAGCACTTACTTCATCTTGCATACTAACTCCTCCTATTTAATATTTTACAAACTTAATACCACTGATAACACCACCTTGATAACCATTCTGACTCAACACTGGATTAGCACCAGACTTCTTGAAATCCTCAACTAACCAAGACTTGAATTTCTTAGTCGTACCAATACCACGTGCAAGGTCATCGTATGTTATCTGTACGCCATTCTCATAGTATTTACCAGTCTTTTTATCATTGGTGTATATAATGTCACCGTCCTGTATTACTATATCAAGATCGTATTTATAATATACCATTGTACTTAAAACATCAGGACTAAGAAGACCCTGCGTACAATCATACATAGCATATTCTTTGTAATAATTTATTCTATCTGTTGTAGACTGTTGTTGTGCAGAATAGATAGATAGTAAAGTTGAACCCCTTAGTAAGGTAACAACAGCAGCTAATATAGCAGCTGAAAGCATCATGTCTACACCCATTGTAATATAATCATATACCAAATCTGTCATTTTCAATCACCTCTCCATTTGATGTATTACATTAATATATAATGCATCACCTTAGGTATTACCCTAAGGCTCTGGGTTGGAGAGGTTCCAACCCAGATAATCCAGCATATTACTGCAACTGTTTGAAGAAGATACCAATAATAGAACCAGTAGGGTCTTTGATAAGCACAGAACTGAATCTGGAAGAGCTTAACAGGTAAGCAGAGTTACCAAGCTCAGTTGTACCGATGATATCATAAGAAGAGTCTACAAGTCCATTACTGTTATGAAGATATCCTTCATAGTTAGCAGCACCAGCTTTTCTTACAATTGCTTTATTGGCTACATCAGTATCAGAGAAGTTTACAATATATGCAGTCTTAGCCTGTGGTGTGAGGTACGTAGATGAAGTACCTGAAGCATAAGTCTGTTTTGCAGGCATGTTGCTAGGAGATGAAGATTTACCATCTTTGGTTAAGATAGCACCATAGTTAATGGCTTTATCTGCACCACCATCAGCTGCTTCTGCAAATGCTTTAGTCTGAATAAGGATAGCAACATCACGACCCTGAAACAGAGAAAGAGCAGTAGACACCTGAGTACCAGATACTTTAGTGTTATCATAAGAAGCGAACTCCTGTGTAGATACACTATCGATACCGGACTGCAAAGTAGTCTGACCACCACTTAATAACGAGTTACTCATAACCATAAGGTTAAGTACGGTTGCTACAAGGGCAGCAACCAAGATGACGGTAATACCGACTCTCATTGTTGCGGATACATCTTCTGACATATGTTATGTCCTCCTTAAATTAAATATTTCACCTGACCTATTTCTAGCGGATATCTTTAATACACTTATACTTAAGGATGACTTTAATATACTTATACTTAATTTATATACAAACGCTCATGTGGGTAAGCGTAAGTACCATCAGGACTTTTTAAGCCAAACAATCACACCGATGAGTGCACCGATATCTACTACAAGCAAGATAGCCCAGAGCGGACTGAATGCACCAAACTTAACAATGTTGACAATAAGCATGATAGTCATTGCCAGTGCACCAATAGCCATAAGTACCATTGCGATTGCGATGAAGATATATAATCCTCTTGACTTAGTATTAGAGCTAGAACACATATAGCTCAGTTCTTCGAAAAATTCTTTCATGTTATTTTACCTCCGAGATTACTTCCAAACTAATTACTGCGAACTCATATCCGTCCGCATCACGTTTAGGTTTTACAGTTACTTCACATTCCACGACAGACTGCTTTTTGACCGTAGACATCTTTTTAGCCTGATTGCCAAAGCCCACAAGACACATAGAATAAGGCTGTTTAAAAGAGTCTCTAATCTTGATAGTTGCCATATAGAATGGTTTCTTATCAGGACCGACTGTACGCAGATAACACTTCTCTGAATTAAGGAACATTCCTACAACTTTACCATTCAGATACTGACTTGGTTTAAAGCCTTCAGATGGAACCAATTCAAAGTTCTTTACCCGCACACATAAGTCTACCGGTTTGTTACCATTACCCAGACGAGATATAATCCAGTCTGTAGTAACAATACAATCTCCCACTGAAACATCACTGAAAATTGGAAGTAAGATTTTGAAATCCTTTAAGGTTTCAATCTCCATTTTGTGAAGATTGAATTTGAAGCCATTGATATCAACGACATCAATATTGGCTTCTGTGATTCTTGCCTTTAGTTCACAATTCATATTCTTACTCCTTGTTGATGACTTAAAGATATTAGCCACCAAAGTTACTTAGATTGTTTAATGTGTCAACCATCTCAGAAACACCTAAGATAAGAACAGGTCCAATGAAACAACCAATCAAAGCTAAAGCCGCTGGAGCTACAGCGATAAGTTTAGCAGAGTTCTTTCTCTGTTCCAATTCCTCTCCTCGTAACATTTCTGTAATAGTCAACGTCTGCGCCTTATCCAGTGCCATATCAGAAAATGCATCATGTAAACTAAGAGTATAAACACTACTCTTAAGCTTTCTAAGAAGACGCTTAAAGTCATTTACTGGACTGGATTTCTCAAGCTTCTCCAAAGCAGCAATAGGGTCAGCTATATAAGAATAGTGACATTTCCTGATAGCAGCTTTGTGAACAGCAGCCTGTTTCTCCAACCAGCATAATGCCTTATAGACATCCATCTTAGTCTCTGATAAAACAATCATCATGGTCTGTAATTGAGACACATCATTTGTTGCTTCATATGCTACCATTTTCTTCCTTACTTTCAAAGTTATTTCAGGAACAAACCAACATAAGACAGCAACAGCGTAGCAGACAAGCCACCACCACCAATAGTAATGAGCACCATGATAGCCCTCATACTTCTTACGGAGACGTTTCACCTGTTCTGACGCATCGGAGTCTGAGATACCAGTAATCCTACCTTTGATATAAGACTGTAATGTCTCATCATCATAGGCTTCATACTCGTCCTGTTTCAACTCCATGAAATCATTATCCATTCGTACTATCTGGTTATGCTGTGTTTCGGTAACTGTCTGTGGAATAAAACTCAGGGAATTGTAATTATTGTAGAAGTTATCCCGCACAGTAATAGTACCAAATAATAGAACAACAAAGGCAGCTACAAATCCAGCTATTGAATAAATAGGCTTGGACGTGTAAATATATCTTACATCCTTTGCGGATAATGAATCATCTAATAACGACTTAAGCTTCATAGTCGTTTTATATTTCTTAGGACTAATCTTCTCAACAAAGTCTCTTACTTTCTTATTCTTACTAAGCTGGTCAATCCACGTTGTTTTATCAATCTGATTAACAACACTAGGACGACATGAAGTGGATATGTAGTGATAAGAGAACATCGTTGTAAGCATAACTGCGACATGAATCGCAAGCCCATAGAAACCTTTAAGTAAAGAAGCAGTACCCGGTATCTGCGTTAAGAGATACCATTCAAACGCAGGCATGATAACAAGACCTGCCAACGATAACATCTGCAGTGAGTTAAACGCAATCTTCTGCTTCGTGAGACGTCTAATCTCAGAGTCACATTCCTGACGTAATGTAGTCATATCTTCAGAGAATGAGTCTGCACCATTTTCATGTTTAACAGCACCATTCTCATTTACAATATAACATGTATTTGCAAATGTTTTTATAATAGCAACTGGATAAGAATGCTGGAATTTCTCCAAGCGTTCTGCACCATCTGTATCCGTCAATATACGATATATGTTATGCATAGGAGCTTCGAGATACTTACTCTTCTCTGCATAGAGAATAGCCAGTGGAATATTATCAGTCTCCAGATATTTCTCACGAACACTAGAGATTGTCATAGAGCAATCTTCCATAAGCTTTACATATATCTTATCATTCTCTTTCTCAACTGTAGATTCGTAATACACGTATCCCATAAAAGCCATAAGAATAGCAATAAGAGCATCTTTCATAACTATCAATGCAACCACAGGAAGGAGTATTACAATAGCAACATTCTTCTCAAATAGTTTTACTGATTCTTCTTTGACAGTATCAGAATCATAACATGATAGCGACGCATACATTTCTACTATACGCCTGAATGGACCACGTATAATGACGTTGTTGTAATAGAAAGAAAACCTGTTATGTAACTTTCGCTTCTGCTTAAGAGCAGCTGCTTTGTTTTCTTTTATTTTTGCTTTTCCTACAAAGTATATGAACGCAACTACTGTAGCAAGTACAATAAACAGGTTCATATAAATCATCTGTTTTGACATACTTTAATATCACCTCTTACTTATTTTGCTTCTCCATGTTTTGCTGCACGTAGTAATGGGTGCATATGTTCATCACCCTGAGTTACATCCAATTCTTGCACAATCTGTGCTCCAGCTTCCATAGAGATTTTCATGTAGTTATCTTCTTTTTCAAAGAAGATATTCAAGGCTCTTTCTTGGTATGACCATTCAACTCTACTTTTTGTAAATAGTGCTGGTGATAATATCAACCTGAAATCATACCTAACCTTTTTAGATACAGCTATCAGCATATTATGTACTGTATAATTTACATCGTTACAACTTAAACTAACGATTGGTATGACATAAATTGAATACATTTCTCCATCACCACCAAACCCTGTTAATCGATAGTTCTCATATTTTAACACTGCATCTTTAAACAGGCTAAGAAACTCTTCTTTATTCCCAGTATATACAGAAATATTTGCACCTGTATCAAATAGACACTTCTGTGTACTGCCATTTACGCCACACCAAAATACTGGACGTACTCTATCACTCAATTTCAGACTTAATACCTTCAATAGTTATTAAACCTCCTAACTCTTCCGGATTGGTTCTATCATATACGTAATTATTTTCTACATGTGTCGCCCTATAATGTCCCATAGTGTCATCTGTTAAGACATCAATTACATCTGCTTCACAGATATCACCACCATCAAATTTAACATTATCCATTACTATCCAGCTATTAGGATATTTAGCTTCAATCTCTTTCCATGTTAATCTCTCCATAAAGTAACCTCCTCTAATAGAGTATACATATCTTATTCAATAAACCTAATCATGATAATAACCACAAGTACTGTAATACTTAGATAACTGTATAACCACCATCTTCACCGGACAGGTATCCAACACAACCTCCGGACTCAATATCGTCCGTTGTATATTTATAAAACCAACCATCCCTCATATGTGCTATTCTGTGTTCAATATATTCCTCATCTGACAGTACGACCTCAACAACACCGTCATCTACGTCTGGTCCCCAATCCATTATAGGAACTGAACGCTACCCATTTATCAGGATATTGTTTTATAATATCGTCCCATGTCATTCTTTTACCAATTGTTAACATACTAACATCTCCTGTTTACTTAATACTAATATCTATGTGATAATGTAATATCATATATTGTCGAAAACAGTGTCATCATACCAGAATTCATTTGGATTGTCTGGATTGTATATAACATCAATTACATTAGGATAGTTGTTTACAGTACCTTCAAACGTATAGTTAATACTATGCGTATATTCATCAACTGTAAAGGAATACGTAACGTGAGTCTTATACTTTGTTTGTACTTCACCACCATGATACGGAGCATAAAGATAAGGCTCAACACTCTCATAAGACACGGTAGCTATTGTAGATTCTGTACACCTAGCTATAGACTGATTTTTCTTTACATGTCCATAGACTGCAAGTACTACAAGAATAACAAGTAAAATAACTCCAAGACATACTGAAAAGAAAGAAGTAGCTTCATCGCCTAATCGTTCATCTTTCATATTTTAACCTCCTTATTAATTGGTAGGTAGTGTATTTTTCAACTACCTACCAAATACTTAATTTACTGTAACTGTCTATTCCACCAAGAAGCATCAATCTACTTATGACAGTTATCAATAACGTTACGATACCCTACAGTAGACGTTACCTTGCTAACAATGTTAATTGTAGATTTAACAACTTCTCCAAAAGACATATCGCTGTTGAGTACTGTATCAATATCAGCCTGATAGGACATGTTCTTCTCTGTGGATACATTCTTAATAAGATTAAGTAGTACTACAGAAGCTCTGCATGACTTACCAAAATCTGTAAACCCTGTATCTGTTTAAACATTGTTTCTAGTTGATTACAGTTTAACTCAAACATATCTTTACTCTTCACAGGTTCCTGTTTTTACAATAGCATTCCAATCAGATTTCTTAACCTCACAACAAACACTATCAAACAATGTACCAATAGCAGATGTATCAACCTGTGAGATTGTAGCATACAATACAGTGAATAATTCACCCATGCTGACATCTTGTACTTCTACAAAGTTCTTCGCAGTCAAGTCTGCTTTACTTGTATCGACACCAGCTTCCACTAAACCACTCTTTACATACTTGTAAAGATTCATTCCTGCAAAAGCTTTATCCTTAAAGTCAGATATTCCTTTAATCTGATTAAGCTTGTCCATAAGAAGCTTACGCGTGATAACGATTGTTTCATTATCATTTACAGTATCCTCTACATGAACACCGACTTCTTTTTCACCTGAGTTAATATTATCAGGATTATGCTCAACACCATTAGGAGCACTGGCCTTAGAAGCAGCACCAAACAGTTTACGCTTTCCTTCAGCCTGCTGTTCTGTAATAATTCCGTTATCAACTTGTGCCTGTATATAGATATCAGCTGCATTAGGAACACCCGCACCTAAGTCCTCATAATACTGCTTACGTAAGATACCATCCAACCTTTCCTTAGAAGTAGTACCCTTCAGAACATCATTATAACGTTTGTCAAACGTTGCTTTCTCCTGCGGCGTAAACTCGTAATTCTTACCAAGCAATGATTCATACATTTCACAAGCACAAAGCTTAAGCTCCTTGTACTTCTCAATCCATGTATTAGAACCAGTAACATAGTTTATGTTAGCATCTACACGTTTAGCCCAGTTAGAGATACCTGATGTGAAGCCACTTGCCCGTAGTTTCTTGAAATAAGAAATATCATTCTTGATTTCCTCGAATTCTTGTCTAAGTGCTTCTAACTCCTTGTCAGTGTAACAACCATTTTCGATGATACTCTTTATAACGTCGTTCCCAACAGATTGACCATTCTTGATGGACGTAAGAGTCTTACACAGTAAATCAGCACTACCTTTGTCAAAAATGAGGTCACCAAAAGTAATCTCATCATCTCTTAATTTGAAATTGATTTGTGGATTCCAACCCATTTTCTATACCTCCAAACTTGGAGAGTTTAACTCTCCCTCTTTACATTGATATATGTTTTTCTGATTATTTGAGTTTCATATTTTGATATTCAACCAAGTGTCTTTGATAATAGTGCATGTGGAACAACACTACTATGATTACTTAAAATTATACCATCTTTTACAATAGATACCGAATTTGGATTATCCTCACAGATTACCATATCTGCATTTAATGTGTCACCATAAACATTCCCAGAACACTCATATTTGACACTTAGTGTTTTGTTATCTTCTGTAGTTATACTTAATAGATTAGTGTTGTAAATAATCCATAATAATTTACATGTACTATTTATAGTAGCAAACATCTTATCATGTACAGCACTATCATAACTGTAGGTATCCCATAACTTATTAAGTTCACTGTTGGTTATCGATTCAATAGCAGTTGCTGCGGTATTCATAACCTTTGCATTACGGGCGTTTCTATATTCTATGGACCATAATATTAATGCCACACTCCATGCTAATAACATCAATATATCCAATAATGCTAATGTTCCATTAACACACTCAGTTATATTGTATGTTATATTGAAGCACACCATAAATATAGCTAGATTAAATCTAATCATTAGATTACGAATATTTACTTCTGGTTCTCTCGGTAGTTTTACCTTAGGTACACAAATATCCCTCATCTTGTCCATAAACATCTCTTTATCAAGCACAACGTTTACATACTTAATATTCATCTAGCAATACTCCTTTTATATAGATACAATGAGTCCAATCACTAATACAATCATTAATCCGATAACAACATGATCAGCATTGAATTCGTGTTTCTTTGTGTTTATCTCTTGATCCCAATTAGCTGGCAATTTAATATCCTCCTTTTAATGTTTAAGCAAACTTGTAAAGCCTAATGTTACGAATGATACAATAACATCATCAATCGGTCCAGGAAAGAAGTCTACAGGACTTATTACGTATGCTACACAAAGTATCCACAATAATGTATTTACACCAGATGATTTCTTCTTAGGCTCCAAGTTACTTGGAAAGTGATTTTGCTCTTCTCCGTATGTTATATTTTATTCTCCTCTCTTATTACTTTAAAATGGACCATGTAGGACTCGAACCTACGACCAACCGGTTATGAGCCGGTTGCTCTAACCAACTGAGCTAATGGTCCTTACTGCACCCACGAATAGTGTGTGCATCACCGATTGACTAGAACAGTAGCCCTCCACAACAATGCATAATGTTTACCTCCTGCATACGAGAATCTCAATGTCAGTATCTTTAAAAACACTCTTGATAAGTATGGATACCGTGCTCCAATCGAGTTTGTCTAATCCACAACCAATCAGTGGCATTGCAATCTTCTTTATACCGAACATAATACAAAGTGTACACATTTGTGTAAGTGCTTCTGTAAGCGTTGTGTATGTAGGCTTATCCCAATAACGTTCCTTTGTTATGAGATTAAACACCTTATCCTGTAAGATACAATCTCCGTGTACTCCATCAATCCTGAACTTATCAATATAGGTCGGATAGTTTTTAACAAGTTTGTTCCTCATATCGAACCGCTTATTAAACTGTACAGCTATTCCAGCACCCATACAGAAATCAGAACTTATACAGTGCGCCAAATAGTAATCCTCTGGAACACTAAATAAGTCTTTATATTCCTCTTTGTAAATCATCATTCACACTCCCATAAATTCCTATGTTTTCTTAATTTGTTTCTATCATATTTCTTAGTATATCCGACGCTCACATAATGTGATACATTACCATCACGCATGTATCCTAAACTATTAGTTACCTTATCTCTATGCTTGGCATACAACGTACCACCTTGCATTCCTAAGTTATCCATCAAACTTTTTCGTTGTTTAAGCTTTACATGCGTCCTACGTATTCTTTCACATTTGTTCATCATATCCCCTAGAAAATACCAATAGATTTACAAATTAAAACAATTATACCAATGTAGAGAATAATCTTAAATATAGGAAATCCATCACCAGAATTAGAGCCACCAGATCCACTTCCAATTTGTACATTGCTCATAATAACACCCCTTTGATATAAGTAATTTAAATTACTTATATCTGGGTGGTATACAATACCACCCATCTTACTTTAAGCTGCTAACACATGCGACCAGTTCTTCTTGTACCAAGCAATAAAGTTCTTTCTATCATCACCCTTAAGTTTAGACAGAATTCTCTGTAATGCTTCAGTAGAATAACCTTCCTTAGCTTCATAGGTCATAGTCTCAGGATTGAATTCAATAATGTGTCTTGATGTAAATCTGACACGGTCAGTTGTACGAGTATAGTATTCCTTATTAAGCTCAGCTACAACTAAAGTAGCCAACGCTCCGTCTTCTTTAACTGTAGGATTCTCAGCTTTTACCTTATCCCACAAAGCCGGAATATCCGGATAAGGTTCAATCTCATTCAACTTAACAATCTCAGAAATAAACGCAATTACACGTTCACCCTTAACAAAATCAAGATGTACATTATTCTTAATTGCATCAAGAACAGTAGACAATGCTACATCATGGTTCTCGTACTCACCACATGCAACCAGAGAGTTTGCAAGACCATTGATAAGGTCAGCATCAGTCTTAGCATGATGTGAGAAGATAGTAAACGCAGATGCAATAAGACAGAACTGAATCATACGTGCAGCAACGATATCCTCAGCAACCTCACCAACCATTGATAAGTAACCATCTGTTTTCTTCAGTAAGTCCTGAAGATTAGCAGCGGATACATAATCTGTAGGTTTTACGGTAAGTACGTTCTTCCAAGGATAAAGTTCTCGGATAGCCAACTCGAAAGACATCTCAAGGATACGAATGTTAACCATAGCAACATCAGCCATAGCAGCTTTCATCATAGACGTCTTACCAGTATTCTGCTGTCCTGTAAACGCAGTAGTCTGTTCTCCTCTCATAAGATAATACATAAGAGTTGATGGTAACTCCCAGTTCTTAATATGAGGCTTATTAAGAAGTTTCTCCTTAACATAAAGACCTGCAGAGAACTTACGAACGAAGCATGCCCAGCACTCACCAGCCGGTGGACGTATAGCAGTTACACGGGCTCCGTCATAACCGTCGTTAACCTTATAAGGTGTCTTCTCAGTCATAGGAGCTGTCGTACCCCATGCAACTAACTGATTAACAATTCTCTTCATTTCCTCTTCTTTCATGAAGTCAAGGAATGAGAAATGAATCCACTTAGCCTTAAGCTGAACCCAGATAGAGTTTGTAGTTCTATAAGGAACATTGTATGTACCATCAATAACATAACGTACTGAACCTGATGTACCGAAGTTAAAACCATCAACATCAAGACCACGTAATGTATCGACTACACCAAACCCATATCTGTTTCTGTAAACAAGAATGGTTATAATGTCAAGCATCTCATTGTATTCCAGCTGGTGTCCATCAAGTTCCTTCTCAAGAACATCACTCAGAAACTGTGCATCAAAAAGACATCTCATATTTGTTTCTTTAGTTTGTTCATTGTATACTTCACGTTCTGTAGCCAAATCATACTTATCACACAAGTAAGACATAGGGTCAGACTTGTGATGTTTCTTTACCATGTAGATGAGAATTTCCCACTGAATATTAGGATCCATGTAGAACATATCATTGAATTCTACAACTTCCATACAGTCTTCAACTTCTGGAAGCTCACGTTCAATAATATATCTGATGTGAGAAAGCACAACATTCTTTGCTTTCTCAACACCATAGATACATTCATCAAGAGCATTAGCAAGAGTTCTTTTCTTATAAGATAAAGCCTCAAAGTGCTTATCATTCGTAATAACTAAATCGTCATCACGAACCAACTCTGCTAACTCTTGGGATACCAGTTCTCCAAGAGACTCAACTGTAATACGACTAGAGTATTCAGCACTAGGTCTCTCATTCTTTCTGGCACGGTACATTAAGAACGTAATTCCGGCTAAGACTGCGATAGTAACAATAGACAGAATTATTTGTACCATTTATCAACACCTCTTATAACCTTTCTATTTGGAGCATCAAACAAGAACTGCATTAACTCTAACATAGGAGTACGGAAGTTAACAAGTTCATAGTCACCTATAATAATGTTATAGGCTGCTTTGTCAAGTTCCCCGTTATATGCCATCTTTGCTAACATAGAACTTCTAGGGAACTTATATAATGACTGCACAGATACTTTTAACTGTTCAGCCATCTTTTTATCAGAAGCTACAATAGGGTCGCACTTCGAGATAATGATAGCTCTATTATACTTCATCTGTGGAATAGTGAACTTGTTACAAATCTCAGCTGCCTTTCTGAAACCTCTAGGCGACTGCTCAGTCAATAAGAGACAACAATCACACTCATTAAGTACACGCTGATTGAGCTCGCTAAAACAATCTCCAGAAATCTCAACAAGTGTAAGGTCTACCGGAACACTGTTGATTGCTTCGATAAGGAAGTCCTCTTTATCTACCTGTGACATTGTAGAGCCTAAGATGTCATACATAAACACATGTTCATCTCCAGCCTGCACACCGTAGTTAAGAAGTTCCTTAGCATCAACACCTGCATTCTGTACCATTGCTCTGAAGATGTAAGGATTATCCAAAGCCTCATTTCCAGCAAAGTTTGTAATCTGCTCAATATTCTCTTTTGCATTACCTGTAGAGAAGACAGCTACATCACGTCCCTGAGAACGAGAGAAGACACCTCCTAATACATCTATAAGTGTTGTTTTACCGCACGTCGGTACCGCTGATATCACTGCAACTTTCATCCTTCACTCTTGCTCCTTTCGTAAACATTCTTTCATCCACAGACAGTCTTTCACCAAAGAGTCTGTAAAACTCCTTGATAAGACCATCATCAGGACTAGGCATAATGTGTCTTGACTCCATATTCTCGATAACCTCGAAAGAAGGGAACTTACACCATTTAGCCTTTCTGTCATCAAGGACTTCCTTAAGCACATCCTCATCAGTCTTCTCGACCTGCCACTTATTGAACTCCTTGTCCTCCTCTTCAGAGTATTCCTCCTCTGCCTGTTTACCTTTCTTAGGTTTCTTCTTAGGAGCTGATTTCTCTTTCCTTGTAGGAGCTGCTGCACCAAATTTCAAGATATGTGTTTTACTATCCTGAATAATGTACAGCAAGTCCTGTACGTAAGATTCTGATAACCTGTTAGTAAGCATACATATAAGCATATCATAATCTGTAGCACCAACATTATCATAGATGATAAAGTCATACTTAGTCTTATTGAACTGGTCAGACTCTTTGATAGCCTCAAGGTCACCCTCAGGATTGATTACAATTCTGATATTCTTAAAACCACCCTCAAGCTCATTCTCTATAAGTCGGGTAAAATACTTATTAGAGGTATAGACTGCTACCGTGCCATAAAGTGAAAGTACTTTAATCATAGGATAGATTAAGACACGGGAATCTGTTTCTGATTTAATAGCAATTTCCATTTACTGTATAGCCTCCAAATCCTGTTCTAACTGGTCAGTAGCTTCTCCAACCTGCTGATCGAATGATTGGTCTGTAGACGCATCTGTAGATTCACCTGTAGATTCGTCTGTAGACGTTCCTTCCCCTGTACTTGTAGAAGCATTGCCATTCTCACCTACAAAGTTTCCATTCTCATCTGTATGATCAGTTATCCATGTCTGCTGTGCTGCAAGCTGTCCTGTAAGCTGAGTCTTCATAGCACTCATGAAAGCAGACGACTGAGTCGTATTATCATCCTTTGTAAACTTGAGTAACACTTCATCAATGTGATCACGAAGAGTTTCATTAATACATCTTGTAGTGTCCTCAATATTAGGATTGAATCTGATAAAGTTTTCCATATCATGCTGTACCGGATAGAATGCAATAGAGTCACTGTTACCAGGCTCAAGATACTTTGTTACATAAGCCAAACATCCATTCTCATAGATTCCTAAATCATTAAACAATGAAATAAGAATAGCCTGCTCTTCTTCAGACACATTGATAGTAATTGTAACATCATTTAACAGACGCTCAACTTTCTTATGTGTAAGAACAGTATACTCCTCACCAGTAGCCAGTACCATACGGATATCAATATAGTCACCAACAACTGTACTTACAGGCACAGAGTTAAGGGTAATCTCATAAGGGAACTTAGCCGCAGTATCTGTATCCTCATCCATAAGCATATCCAAGGATAAGATTGTTCCAGGCTTAACATCTACACGATAATGTTTGCCAACAAGTAAAGTCTTATCTGTAACAGATGAAGTAGACAAAGTAGAAGCAGGGACTGATACAGCAACTAAGTCACCATCAAGAATTTCATTTCCAGAGTAAACTGTCTTACTCACTTCATAAACCTCAACCATCTGACCAATAGCATTAAGCTGTGCCTGAACCTGTGCATTCTGCTGAGCTAACTGCTCATTAGCAGAAATCTGATTTTTGTTCTGTATGTAAAAATACGTAGTGCCACCAATTCCAGCACCAAGTATTAATACAAACAAAATAATTAAAAGTACCTTTTTCATATTTAATTATACCATCCTTTCTTAAGTCCTTAATAAAATAAAGAACATAATTACAGCAACCACTGTATAGGAAGCAATCGTCTTCCATTTTATTTTGTGCCCTTTTGCAATAAACACAATCATAAAACATAAGATAGCAAGTGGCATAGCACTACCTATCAAATGCAATATGTACCAAATAATTTCTGAAACACTCATCTTATCACTCCTGAGTCTTTAAGTATTCGTCACATAAGATATCCATATGTAACCAATCATAATGGTTACGCAGATAATAACAATGTCCACGATATCTACCACTTACTTTGAAGCCTACTTTCTCATAGCACTTAATGGCAGGTATATTTGTCTCAAGTACATCAAGGTGAACACTGTAAACTCCCAACACCATAAAGCAGTACTGTAAGAGTATCTTCATAACCTCAGTACCTAAGCCCATACCACGAACACTTTTATCTCCAATGTTAATAGATAACCATGCCGCCATATCTTCTGCTCTGTGATCAATATGACAATACCCAATAAGCTCATCTGTTTCCTTAAGGACAATACCCATTCTTAATACAGAATGATCCGATACCCAACCAGGCATCTTCGTTACATCCACAATAGTATGAGCATGTTCCGTAAATACACATGTTGTCTCATCAGACATCCATTTCTCATATAAGGCAACTGCTTCCTCATCATCCCTAAGCACAGATAAGAATACTTTATTCCCATCTAATCTACATACATTCTTACTCATTCTTAATGTGTGTCACCCCCATCTATAGAAGACATTACTGTTAATATCCATCTTTCTACACCCAGTAGATTTCTCAAATGTATTAGTAGCCTGATCAATTCCAGCAGTACAATCTGTAAGAATAACAAAGTCTTTCTTATACTTCTGCACAAACTCTCTTATCAACTTATAGGTATCAATGGTCATACTTTCACCATCTGGACCAATAGAATTTATAAACATGACAGGCTTCTTCTCACGCTTAACATACGCAAGCATATTAGGTATACACCCATAGAAATGAATAAACACATCTGGATAATCCTTATTAAACTCTTTTAAGTCAGTAGCAAATAAGTAGTTACCCTTATACTTGTAACAGTATTGAGTCTCTATCATAACCTTAAAATCCTGTGTGTAATTCTTTACAATGTAATCATAAGCATCACTAGAATTACACAGGCTTAGATATAACCTTGTCTGTCTATAATAATTAGCAATCCTGTCAACTGCCACTTCTAAGTCAGACATAGTAATCTGAGATATACCACCACTAAAGAGTCCCATAGACACCTCCAATTATTTTCTTTCTACAGTAACAAGAACTTCATCAGTCATTCTATCATAACTGTACTGTCTTGTATATTTAAGTCTTCCACTGTATATCCAGTCTATTGGTATATCAGATGTCTTTACCTTTGTAATACCTAACTGTCCATATTCAATACGTTCAGCAATAGTATCAAGGTTGTGCTGTAGGATATCATTATTAGTTATAACAAATTCCTTTGCACCTGTAGGTATAGGAACTGATATAGGCATGATAGCGACATCATACTGTACACTTGTAGGCATTGTCTCCTTTACCTCATAGACAGCCTTAATCTTATTCATCTTATGAAGATACCAATTTATACAGACAGCATCTGTCACATCATCCTTACGTCCAGCCCATCTGTTTCCCATATCATTAAACCAATCTAAAGAACCTTTATCATGGTCTCTTTTTCTATACTCTTCTGGTAAGACTCCAACTTTCCAATCCCAGTTGTTGACACGTATAGGACGTATATCAAAGAACTCTTCAAATAGGAACATGAAGTTATCAAATACAGCGGTAATCTTGTGACGGCTCTGATGAACATCAAGTCCATTCACATGTCCATAATTCTTACCACCTTTACCACCTTTATAGTTCTTTGTAATAATATCCTCGATACCAACTAATAAGATATCAGCACCACGAAATAGAGATTTCAATTGTCTACGCGTCATAGCACATAAATCAAATACATCAGTTTCAGCACCAGCACCAGATATCTCATAATCATCTAAGATGTTACCAAACTCATCAGAGACAGCAATAGCACTGTTACTCTTAGAAGAGTCAATACTGATAACAATCTTTCGATTACCATAACTTGGAATATACTCGTCTACAAGTAAACCATTTTTATAAATGTTCATGTAAACACCTCATACTTAATTTTGTTCTGATAACTCCTTACGAACCCTCATAAGAATATCTCCTAAGAATGGTTCTGTAATAGGGATATCACCAGTACTTAACAACTTATCCCTTATAATCTTATTCTGTTTATACTTCTCCAAAGTAAGCTTATAAAGAATGTCTTCTTTCATATCATCCCATTTAGGACGTTCTGTAACATCATGTCCAATACGTCTAGCTTCCGTACCTGTCATACTGTCAAACATATAAGACATTCCACCATCACATATACGAGCCGCTTGGTAAGCTGACTCAACACACATGAATATTCTTTTACCAACATTTATATGAGCAGTATAAGAATTATCCATGTATTCATAATCCCCTGTGAAACTATCTATCTTCTGCATAACTACATAACTGTTAATATCACAATCTAATATCATAAGAACAATTGTACTATGCCAGCTATTATCATAATAAGACCAGCAAAGGTGCTAGTATTAACTAACACCTTTAACATATGTCTAGGTCTTATATAATCATCAAATAGCTTGACACAGATACAAACAATGATAATTAGAATTAAGCCCATTAAGAGCATGACTTCCGCCTTTCCTTAATTATATCTTGTATCACCACGCTGTGCCGCTCTGATAAGAGGATTCTCTGAGAAAGCTCTCTTCTCGCCTTCCTCCTTATGTTCCTCTTTCTGTTCCCCGTTTGCTGTAGGTTCATCACCTGTTTCACCACTGTTATCAAATCCAATAACAAGTGTATCCTGATCAATAGCACATGCAACATAACGTGTAAGATTAGACTTTGTAACATGGTCAATCTCGTCATGAAGAGCCTCAAGAACAATACACATGATTTTCTTCATAGAATCAATGTTTCCGTTCTGTGCAATGTGATTTCTGTTATATCCAAGGTAGATGTTACGTTTACCAGTCTGTACTTCGATAACTGCGTAACGAGCACCAGATACACCAGGCTCAGGATTCTCGATAGACGGAAGAGCTGTTCTGATCTGTTCAAAGATTGTATTGATAGCATCAATTGAAACAGCACCATACTGAATGATATCCTTGTAGTAAGCTTCTCTGATAGTATAATCAGGAACACGATCAATATCATTTAACATCCATGTTACAGGCAACAATGCACCACTACCAGCATTACACATAGGCACATAACAATACTGTAAGAACTCAAGCTGTTCTTCTGCATGAGCTTCGAGTCCATCTACCATATCAGCAATACCACAGTACTGATAGCCGAATGGAGTGATATCAGACAAGAGCACATCACTAGCATCTTTCCATTCTTCAGTGTTGATTACATAAATAATATAATCAACAGAAGACTTGAAAAATATTCCTATCAATGCTGGTTCACTCTTATTGCAAGCATCCGAAATTCTATCAGACTGTCCTGTCATAGGATGAGGCAGAGATAAGTTTTCTACGCTAACAGTACGCACATAGAAGTTCCTTCCTGCAATCTTACCCCAACCTAAGGTACCATCTTCTACCACATGTTTAAGGTCCACCTTTTCACATGTAGATAAATCGTCTTTCAATCCTAACATCTTTCTTTCCTCCATTTTCTTCTTAGTTCCATTAGGAGTCATTCCTAAATCCAGTAATACCATGTCTACAACGACATCATCCTTAAAAGCCTCAGGCTCATCCCAGAAAGCTCTCCATCCATCATGGATGATGTCTTCCTGTTCTTTTGTTAAAGGAACATTGAGGATTTCCTCAAGTAACCCTAACTTGCTTTTATACATATAACCTCCTAAATATAGTACTGGTTAAGTACTACAAAGTTATCTTTCACTCTTCCCCAATTTCCCTTATTTCCACCAGCTTCATAGAATATATGATAACTAGCAGCATCAGTGAATTTATACATACTTATAAGAGATAGTAAATCTTTTCTTGGGACAGATAAAACTCTGTTGTTTTCTTTTGTGAAATCCTCGCCACACCTCATAGTGTAAATGAGTTCTCTCCAAGGTCTATGTACCATACCAGTGACCAAAACTATAGGTTGCATTTTCTGCTTTGGCATAACTACACCCTCAATAGTCAAATCACAAGTAAGGTTTAATTCTTCCTTTAGTTCTCTATAGGCACATCCAAGGATAGGGTTTTGATAATCCATATCTACTATATCCATAGAACCACTAGAAGTACATGCTAACAAACCAGAACCAACTGATACAGCAGTGTTACGCTCTACCAGTAAGAACTCATCATTCACATCATGCAGTAAGGTGCTTGTCCCAATAATATTAGGAAGTTCTCTAACACTTAACACTTTCTCGAATGTATCAAGCTTTCCATACTTAGCTAAAGCAGGTTCAAGCTTAGCCCATGCTAATGGATCTTTATTATGTATACCTACAAGATTACAACAGAAGAAATCATAAAACATAACAGGCGATAAAGCACAGTAACCATCTACTAATGTATCCATTCTCACACATGGTCCATTAAATAGATTTGGAGTTCTGTATTTCGCTATGATAGCATCTCTCTCCTGTTTTGTGTAGATATCTATGTATGTATCATTAGGTGATACAATAAAGTTGATAGGCACTGAATTAGCTATAAGTACTCTGTTAGGTGGGTATTCATTTTGCATACTTTCCACCAGCCTTATACCATACGTCTAAGATTGTATCAACTGCTTCCTTAACAGCTACCCTAACAGGTTCACATTCCGGATTGATAACCCAATCTTCTTCAACAGTTCCAATATGGGGACCGGGCCAGAAGCCAACACTGTTGATGCCGTTTATATACTTTATAGCAGTACCACCTGCTTCTCTCCAAGCATAAAGATTAGGATTGTAATCGTCAATGAGAATATCAGTACTTGTTAATCTGAACCCTTTAATCCTTGCAATAGTATTACGTTTGTGTGTACTACAAGACATAAAGTTACAAAGATTAAGCATAGGATAATTCTCAATCAACCAGTTCATCTTATCCATAATCTGTTCATTACGAACAGCTACACTTCTATTACTAACGGATGTAAGAACATACAGATTACTTCCAAGAAGCTTAGCCAACTGTTCAACAATAAGATACATGAAGTCATCTTTATGTACATCCCTAAATGCATGAGAACCTTCCTCATTCCATTTAGGTGTAGCATCCTGAGAATACATAGCGTAAGAATACTTAGCAAGCACTCCGTCCATATCCAAATAAATCATAATTAGTCCTCCGTTATTTACAGTACTTAATACAGTTCTCCTTAACGTAAGCAGATAACTCTGCATCCTGACCAGTGACAATATAGTTATAAACGATACGGTCGAAATTATTATCATCTACCGGAATATCCATGTAACCAATTCCGTTCTCGTCAAGAACTTTTGTAGCAATAAGCTGAGCCACCAACATATTACCTTCCTTGAATAAGAAAGCACGTGTCAGATAAACCAAATATGCAACAGCCTTATCCTCAGCAGATTCCATTACACTGATGCGTTCCAACTCTTTTGCAACATCATCGTAATTAAGAGTTTTGATAAACTTATCTTTATACTCCATAGGCTGAGCACGCAACATTCCAGAAGCTGGAATAGCATCACCGAGTGATCCATGTAATGCTGTGATATAAGGAATATCTACACATTCATGTGCAGTACTTTTAATTCGCATGTACATCTCAAGGATACGGTTAATAGTCTGCTCGTTGCTAGCACCAACAATACCACACGTACCATCTAAGACTCTGCGAATATTCAATTTGTGAACTGTTCTACCAATAGAGTTTAAGCCCTGATAAACAAGGTCTACAATGTTATTGTCGATGAAGTTATTTGTTTCCATAGTTTAGATCCTTTCTATACATTCATTACTTAAGTACTTATATAATTCAATCCTATTACTCATAGCAATCTCCAGATTTATTTAGAGTATACGTGAGCTGGAGGCTTAACCTGATAGAGCGGGTTAAGTACCTCCTGTTCTTTCTGCATAGCTTCAAGCTTCTCTACAGCTTCAGCTCTGTTGCTAATATGCTCAGCAACACTATGTACAGAGTCAATGTAAGATACCCATGCATTACCAAACTCATTTTCCATGAATTTGTTAATCTCTGGAAACTCAGCTAAATACTTAAGCTTTCCATAGACAAGCATAAAGATATCCTTACGACAATTCATACTTCTAATGTATTCTCCAAAGACATCCTTCAGTTCATCGAACCTGCACTCATAAAGCATATCACAATAAGCCCTAACATGGTTAGCCACACTATATGTACAGAACTCATGATAGGGAACAATCTTGTTCTCTTCAATGCCATAAGACTTAAACGGACTTTCATCAGAATCCTTTAAAACCATTAAGTCCTCATTAAGCCAATCAGCCTTTGGAATATTCCATCTACCACATGACTCTCTTTCACATTCAACTCCAAAAGCCAGTGGTCCAGTTAAATACATCATACTTAATTCACACCCTTCATACTTATTAGATCGTAGTTGTAAGATTCCAAAGCATATCACTAAGCTGTTCAGGACATTCTGTAAACTGTCCTTCCTTGAATCTCTTAATAGCAGCCTTAAGTTCATCAATAATATTGTAAGTCATTACTGCATATCCTGCACCATTCTCGATTAGAACCTTATTGAACATTAAGTATGCAATTACTTCATTCATACTTTCAAAAGGCTCATAATACACAATGGAAGCAAACCAAGCAACAGCACGCTCCATAACAGTCTTGTCTTCAGAGTTACAGGATTTCCATCTCTTATAACCATCTTCTCCCATACCTGACTTTGCAGTAAGATCATCTAGTTTTGTCCCAATCAACTTACCTAAACTGATGATAAGCTGAGTACAATCATTGAAATCATACTCATCACATATGAAGTTAAATGCCTTTCTAATACCCATAATCAGCTCTGCCTGTTTCAGCGTAATAGTGGCAGAAGTACCTAGACATAAAGATGCAATATCAATTGCATCAATAGACTCACCAGCCAGTCTCATGCACGAAGAGATATTGTTTATCTCATTATCATGAATACCATAAATACAAGCCCTCAACTTATCCTTACTTACGTTTCTTATTTCCATTTGTTTTTACCTCCTCGACTACTTCTGTAAACATAAATCCAATAACCTCGTCACTATCATTCTTGATAGTGTTGAACGTATAAGATTTCTTAGGATTTATGTAAAAGATATATTTACTGTTACTCATATCAGAAATACCAGAATCCTTATATTCTCCATAGTCATCTGTGTAGAATGAATATACAGATTGCTTGTCTACAAAGAATACATTTGACTTTGCAGAATCTGATTCAGCACCTGCAAGGACATAACCAAAATTCCTGTAGGAATCTTTTCCATGCCTTTCAGCAATATCTGGTGTTTGCAATAAGTACGCAACCATACTATCAACTGTACTATCTACAAGAGACTTTACTTGCTTACCAGTCATTGTAATACCATCGAAGTATTCCCAGTTACCTTGCAGGATAGGCTCTACTTCCGGCACGTAGGAATCGACATCTATCATAGTATCTTTAGGAACAGTCGTGAGATTTGGAATCTGTATATCATCTTTAGATATATAAGAACCTCTTACACTCTGCACTATTAAATTCATGTTGTGCTGTAAGTTATCAACAACATAAGTTTTATCATTGATATATAATACGGCTCCAAATATAATAAGAATGATACATATAACAACTTGTCCTATAAACCTGTAAGCAAATTGCTTCTTATAAGTAACCTTTACATTGGAGTTGCTCATGAGTATAGGTACAATCAAACCTATGATAGGAATTGATTGTATGATACTTAGTACTGTTAGAGAGAAGCCATTCAAATCTTCTTCCTCTTTCCATTCCTTAATACCATCTTCAAAATCATCTTCAATATCATCCTCATTCATATCTTCGATGATTTCACCTTTATCATATAATCTATTACATTTAGAGCAGAAATACATATCTGACAATTCGTCATACTTGAGCTCTTCAGAGCCACAGTTTAAACACTTCATTTTGTCTCCTACTCTAATAGACACTTAACACCAGTCCATTTATTTATAAGTTGTTCTATAGCATTTCTATCAAAAGGAGTTTTAGACATTTCGTAGTCTAATTCAATCCAACGCTCGGGTCTATCTGCTAATGCAATCGCCCTAGCATAAACTATGTTGTCATCAATCTTCTCCTCTGATATGAGTTGCTTGTTATTTGATTTAAGAACCATATCATGGTATGTGTCCTTAGGTACATGGTATCTAATACGTAAGTCTTTTTCAGCTTCTTCACGTGTAGAGAAATGAAACCATCTCTGGTGCATATCAATAACGTCACCATGTGCATGACATTTACCAAAACACGACCATCGCCCAGTAGCGATATTATAGGAGAATGATGGCGTATTCTCCTGATGGAATGGGCAACATTGTTTAGGGTACATTATTAAATCAACACCCTGATTTATCTGTTCCTCGTAATACTCAGGAACAGTAGGCATTCTACCATCTACCATAAGTAGCACCTGCTTTCATACCATATGTATTGATAGACATCTTTCTCTGAAATCTCTCTGCAGCAATCTGAGTTCTTTCCTCATTCTCAAACTCATAGCAGTTCTCACGTAAGATATCCCTGATAACCTTTATATCAATCTTAGTAATAACAGAGATACGAACAGGTGTAAATCTCTTACATTGATAGTACCATACAATAAGTGCTCTCTTCTCAATTGTCATAAAGTTCTCTTTCATGTTTTCCATAGTTTATTCTCCTTTAGCTTTTCGCTTTATATTTATTTACATAACAACTGTATCTAAGTTAATCTTAGATGTTTTACCAGATGGATTAACTGTGCATGAATCCACCCAAATAAGAGTATCATCTTTCTTACTTTTGCGTCTCCAATATCCATTACGAATATGTTCACAAGGCGAAGCATGATGACCACCCTGCCAAGGTTTCTTCTCATAAACCTTTCTTGTAAGAATATCCTCGATAGATGTACGTCTATCCATTAAGTAAATATCAAAACTTGTTTTATCAATTCCCTTAACATCAGAAACCTCTTTACTTATTTTATCCTTAACCTTAGACTCAGAGCGTACTTTAATTTCTTTTCTCTCAGTCTTGCAGAATTTAGAGTATGCTGTCATACACATAAGAATATCGTTGAATCTTAAATCACATAATGCTGGAGATGCACCACGACCAGACATATACATATCATATAATGCATCAAACCTTTTCCTACTATAAGACGTAGGAGTACCATCAAAGTGTATTACATGTGTATCAAGATGAAAGAACTTACTAGATAAGTGACGGTAATAAGCATACCCAGTACTCTTCTCATAAATCAATGGTGAGAAATATTCATAACCATTTTCGGTATAGATGTCCATTGAACAAACAACACAGTTATCATCCCTACCGTTAATAAATCTAACTCTTACTCTGAACGGAGTACCGTTCTCTTTCTTCTGGACCATCTCAACATCAACTATTTTACCATCTTCAATACTGCATAAAAAGTTCTTTGCTTCTTCAGCGGTAAAATAGTTATTAAAGCTAGCCATGTAACTAGCAGATAAGTATATTGAATCAGCGATAATGTCAGCTACAATTTCAACGATTGCATTACACAACTCTGATAAATCTTTCTTACTGATACGGATACGGTTACCCTTCAGCTCATGATCAATTGCTCCGATAACCAACTTAAGAACATCTTCATTCTTATCATCTTTTAAATGATCAACAACATAGTTTATAATTTTCTGTGTCTCTTTCTTTGTAAGATATTTATAACATGTATTAAGATTATCCTTTACTTCGATAACCTTATACCTGTCAATACCTGTTACATCTACATTAGCCTTTCTTGCATACATATCATAACCCATGATTTTATTGAACTGCTCTAATCTTTCCATTATACTATACTCTCCTTTAGCTTTTCGCTTTATTAGTATTAGTTTAATATACACAGTTAAAACTATGCATATCTACGACAGACTAACACAAATTATTAGTCTATCATATTCTTTACATTTATATATGTAATCTGTGATAATACCTATTCAGAAAACATTATGTTTTCAAATACTTCTCTGATGCTACCAGTAGGAACTGCATATACAACTTTCTTGTATAACCCTCCATAGGTATCATTTAACATCTTGAAAGTAGACGCTACAAACTGCGGGTTATTCTTGAACACACCACAACCCCATGCACCTAAGACCAATCCTTCACACCCATTCAAGTAAGGCAGAATGTAACAAGCAGTAAGTCTTTCCTTAATTGCTCTCTCCGCTCTATCCATTTTTGAAATAGGTACTCGTGTACAATTAGGCGCAGCACATGATATAACATCCACAAGCATAGGGCTAGAGATGCTTCCCGGAGTACTTGTGAAAGGCACTCCACGCGAGTAGATTACCTCAGATGTATATTCCTCAGGAACCTTGTCTCTCTCATATCTCTCCTTGTAAATGTCTAAATCCTTAAGCACAGGATAAAGACCAGATACATGACATAAAGATTCTTCCTGTGTATAAGCACCTTTCAAGAAACCACCACCCGGTTTGAAGAACGATGCAAAGTTAAGAACACAGACAGAATTTACATCGTCATACAAATCCAACATAGCATCATATGTTGTCTGTTTTGTAACAGTGATGCACTTTTCATAACTGTCAGCCTTGCTTAAAGCATAAGATAATTCATCCTGCCCAATTAAGGTATCTTTTCTGACTCCTGTGGATTTAATAGCAGCATCCACACACTGCGAGTATGTTTTACTCTTCTCTATCATTTTAAGCCATGACTTGGCTAATAAAGCATTCTCTTCTTTTCTGGACATTTATATGTCTCCTTTTACTTTTTAATCCATTCCATAGCGTACTGACCGTTTACCCAATACCACCATAGGAACTTGTTCATATCTTCAATGTAATCAAGTTTGCCTTGATTACTAAGCAACTGTAGAACGGCTAAGGCTTTTGCATTGCATGTGTCTACTTTATCTGGATTATGAAATATATCAAAGAATGATTTCTGACCTAAAGCATACATAACTTGTTTCTCATTTAAACTTGTTATATACAGTAAGTCATAACAACCTGGAGGCAAGAATTTCCTATCAGAACCTTTATCCAGTTTCTTCCATGTATCTCTCACTGGAGTACCATTAGAATCCTTGACATAGCATGTAGCCAACGACCTACCTTGATATAACTCTGATGACGCAGACACGTCTATACACGGACGCATAAAGTCTTCTAGAGTATTCTCAAGTTCTCTTTTACATAGTACCTTACTAACTTCAGGTGAATCCATATTCCAGTCAACATCAAATGTTTTACACATAAGCTGTTTATCATTAACAAAGTAAATACATCTCTTTGCCATACTTATTAAACCTCTACGAACTAGCCATCCTTAAAAGTTACTGTAATAATCCCGTCTAAGGTCTTAACCCCTAAACTTGATAGGATTGACAGTAACGTCAGTTGCTTCTGGAACTACTGATTTGATAATACCAATACAGTCTTCCGGATAATTTGCTTTATCTTTATTGACGGTATTATCAACTGCATTTACAACAATCTGAGATAAGGATTGGTTAAGTAATTGCAGCTTCTCTTTCTTTGTATATAATGTAATTACTTTACGCATGCTTTTCCTTTCTCTGCTGCTTCGATCAATGGATGTTTCTTTTTCTTTGCAGGCTTAGATTCAATAACTACATGATAAGGAATATCATTCTCGTCGCATAAATCCTTAAGGTAATTATTTAACTCTAAGGAAACAATTTTCTGAGTCTTATTATTCTCAGGTAATTGTAAAGGCAGATTGAGATTGCCTATGCTATTCAAGAGCGATATTACAAACTCTGATATAACAACCGAGTAATCCTCATTAGGATTATACGATACAGCAACACAAGTCTTAATAAGCTTAATAAGAACCGGATGTACTACAGTAGACTCTGCAATAACACCATCCTTTACCAAGCTTACTTTAGCTTCTCCAGTATCAAGCTTAAAGTTCTTAACTCCCTCGACAATATCCTGAATAAGCAACTGTTTACCAAGCTTGCTTCTTCCACGTATAGGTGACAGTTTAAGCTTATGTTCTCCAACATTCACAGCTCCAAAATAAGGAGGATAATCCTGTGCCGACATAAACACATCCATGTTTCTACCCTGGTTCTTAACGACTACAGAATCAATAATATCATGACCTGTAGAACCTTCCTTAAATCTATCTGACATTATTTATTCATCCTCACTTTCTGTAAGTGCAAGATACTCTTCCTCTGTAAGATAATCTTCCGGAGGATCGAACATCTTCAAATCATCGTTTGAGAAAGATACCTCATACATTTGAATACATTCACTATATGTAGGTATTTCTACATCAGCACTTTCAATCTCATCAATGTCAAGATCAATACTTTCACTTGATTGCATCTTATCATAGTTAACATCTGATACACCATAAGTAACTATTCCAAGCGGTATAAAATCTTTCTTACGAATAAACACCTGCTCGTATATTACCTCGTATGTATCAGTCTTTCCTATTGTCTCTAAGACATAACACTCCTCATTATTAGTGTACCAATTCTGAGTTTCATCCAATAGAGTATAATTGTCTAGATCATCAAATACGCTCCAAGGTGTACCAGTAACAGGTTCTGATTCATAATCTAACTTAACCCATACATTATACTCAGGGTCGTTAATATAGATTACATATTTACCAGCTTCCTCATCATAGCTCCAACACTGATATAGTTCATTCTCTTTTGAATCTGTGTATAGGTATGTACGGTCTTTTGTTTCCCTACTAGCTGATAACATATACTTACTGATAGTGGTACCCTCATCAGCTACAGTCTCCTTAATATCAAGAGACTGCAATGCATACTTATACTCAGATATAGAAGCCTTCATCTTAGTAACAACATCTGTGACTGTCAAGTCATTTGACTCAAACAATCTACTTCCACCTAATCTAATAAAGATTACAGTAGCCGCAATCAATCCAGCAACAACAGCTAAGGCACACCCAATACCTATAGTCCGCTTAGATATCTTACCAGTTTTATTTTCTTTTATTTTCTTATTCTTCATTTAAAGTCTTAACCTCCTAAGTAGATAACTCCTGCCTAAAGATAGATACCGATAAATCTGTAGATAGCATTACATTGGAGAAACCAGCACTACCTCTACGTTTAGATACTGATAACATACGTACCTTAGCAAGTTCCTGCTCCTCTGTAAATGTCATAGACAAATCATAGTCAGTGTGTCTCTGTACGATATGACCACCTTGTACGTAACCAGACCTAATAGGTTTCCCTGCATAAGCAGCATCAATACCTTTATCATTATACTGATTAACAATAACAGATGATACATCAACAGCTTTAAGAATCTTTCGTACATTGATATAAACCTGTGTGATTATTTCGTAACCATCAAGTTTCTTATCCCATTTACTTTCAGGCTGAGATTCTGCAATACCAGCATAGTCTACTGCAATAAGACCCATGTTCCAACTAGCCTTAATAACAGACATAACCTCATCTCTGAACCTCTCTACAATAAGCTCTTCCTTAATATAGAGTTTACCATAATTTCCAGATTCAAATAAGTCTATCTTTGCTGACTCATAAATCTGTCTCTGTTCATCAGTCATCTCTTCTTTCTTATTCATAAGAGAATCAGGTATCTTAATTCGTCCGCCATACACACGCGTAATGTGATATGCAATAAGCATATTACGCACTTGGTCTTGTGACAATTCCAATGCGTATAGAAGTACATCTTTCTTAGCTTCAGTTAAAACTCTATAGACGAAATGTGATGACACAAATCTGGATTTACCAGAACCTGGCTGTCCATTAAAGGTATAAATTAACCTCGTGTAAATACCACCAATATCACCGTCAATAGCAGGTATACCAGTCTTACATAGGAAGTGCATCTCGCTTCCCTCACTACCCTCAGTTGTATAATCTACATCTTTAATTTTATTTGTATCATAGACATCGTCTAATTCCGCTAGACTATTTCGTAAGTCTGCCGATACATCGCTTATATCAGAACCATCAGATAATCTAGGATAAGCTTCCATCATTACCTGCTGAATTCTATCAGACCTCTTCTCAGTCATAAAGTCATACATGTCTACTTTGAATTCTCTGTCAGTTAAATCAACTGTACAGTAATTATCAAACGTAGCCTGAGCCGCACCAGATATAATCTGATATGCTTCTTCTAACTGAGATGACTCCCTATAGTCCAAGGAAGTCATCGTATCAGTTCTAACATTGTATTCCTTTATATCATGTTTTCCATCAACCTTAAGATAAGCTGACAGTATCTCCTTTCTAGGAGTGACAGATAACTTAGCACAATATTTAAGGTAGCACATAAGTATTCTGTCAATACCATCAAAATCCTTAGGTTCAAAATATCTAGCGAACCAGTCTGTATAAATGTTTGCCTTAGGGTCTCCACCCTCTCTGGTAAACCATTTAAAAACTCGTTCCATTTGATTTGCTCCTTTTCGGATTATTTGTATTTATATACGATTCAAATAGACATTCATGAATTCCTCTTCAGTAATGTCAACAGTAACATCATCAGACTCGAAGAACTCACCATAGTACTCTTCTATAATCTTCTTGAGCTGTTGTACATTAGCACTTATTACTTTGAGGATTTTATCAGTCTCTGTGGGTAACGGTAACCGTTTTTCCTCTTTAAGCAATAAGCTGAGAAGTTCATCTTTGATTGCAGTTTTAACACCCTTATCAAGGTCCTTAACTGTTATAACCATTTTTACTCCTCTCTACAAATCTATCACACTATCCAAATCACAGATAGGTATATTCTCCATCTTGCAATAACGCATATCGTAAGATGCTACCAAATCTGCATGATTATTACCTGAAGTATCAGCATGACCTTTAACCCAGATATAATTCACCTTAAGATTTGGAACAGCACTAAGAATGCGTTCAACAGATTTAACAAACCATTGTGTAGCAACCTTATTTGTTTTCCATTCATGAGTAAGCCAGCAACCAAGACCTTTGTAATCATAGATAAGATTCATCTCATAAGTCTCAAGCCCTGTACTTTCATTCTCTTCCTTTACGGCATTAGCAACAGACATAATAGCTGCCCATGCCGCAAGCACCTCACCACCTACATTACGCATAGAGACAAACTCAGGTCTCTTAGACATAACATGAACTTTACTTGATGGTGCTCCATCTTTCCAGTATACGATACCACCATGCACTTCTCCATTGTCACCAAAACTTCCATCAGTATAAACAGTATATGTTTTCATATAACCTCCTAATCAAATGATTTGACATAAACAGTATTATAAGCACCTGAACCTTTAAGGTATTTAAGGTGCTCGTAACGGTCAGCCAGTTTAAGGTCAGACTCTGAACCAGCGTACATAAATACTGTAAACCCATTAGAGCGAACTCTACGTTCAATGATGTAAGACATAGTATCAAACATCCATGACTGTACATCCTTAGGTATACGTATTAAGGCACACCTTGCTGTAGAGTATAACTGTGCCAATTCTTTATCCGTATAAGAATTAAGAATGTTCCTGACTTCCACAATATCTTTAAGTGGCGGAATATCATAACCCTTAGACGTAAGAATTGAATACAGGTTATAAGCCCATACAGTCTTTCCAGAATTTAACCTTGAACAGATAAGGTGGTTTTTCTGATAGAAAGCAAAATCATTAATAATAGTTTCCATAAGTTCTTCCATGTAAGTACCATAGGTTTTCTGCTCTTTCTCAGGTAAGAAACTCTTATCAAATTTAATACCTTGATATTGTGCAGGTACGCCATAGGCTACTGGAATCATCTTAATGTTTTCTTTGGCACAATCAGGACATGGTTCTCCATTAGCCATAATCCCAGTACCACTACACTTTAGACATGATTCACTCATGCACTCACTCTCCTAACTTTACGTTTTATTCTTGCTTAAGCAACTTAATAGAATGACTTCCAATCATACTTGACACTAAGCTCTTCAATAAGTTTATTGAATGCTTCTTTATCACGTATGTAAGTAACTCTTAATTGTGCTGCTAAGTCCTTATATATCTCACATAAGATACTAACAGCATAAGAGGATATCTCACCGTTAATCTTAGGCACCACAACAGTAGTACCAATAAGCGGTCTGAGATATTCGAGTTTAACCTTATCATTAAGATCAACAACTACAACATCGAACTGTGAGCTAGCAATGAATGGATGACTATGAATACTGTTGAACTCGGTACTGGTCATTACAACAGTATCAAATGACACTTCATTTCTTACTTCATCAGTAATAAGAAGACGCATACTTAATCCCTCCACTCATTTTATAATTTATCACCGAGATAGAATATTTCAGCGATAGAAGCTACCAGCTCATACAGCCCGAACTCATAAGCAACAATCATGATAAGAATTAACTTCTTCTCAAGACAGCTATTAACAGAACCAAACTTTCTTTTAATAGCCTGCATAGCCTGAGCAATATTAGGCATTGTAGAAGAACCCATAGCCGCCATAAAGAAACTCATAAGAGCTTTCTGTGTAAATCCCATGTAGTTAATATTAACAACCTTGATAGATACAATCTTGTTGTATCTTACAATCTGCAAATAACCACACAACTTTGCATGCAGAGCAGATATGTTCTCAGTAAACAGTACTGCACTACTACGTGACTTTCCAATGTATAAGGACTCATCACTAATCTTTCTATCATGCAAATCAATCTGGTACTGTCTAATAATACGGTTACGAATATTCTCCATAACCACATCAACATCTTTCTCTCCATAGTCTTTACCATCAATCTGTAAAGCTACTTCAATATCCAGAATGATTCTATTGATATCATACATTTCTGATATTGTCATATTCTTATTTTCCTTTCCTTAATTTAAAGCATCATATACTTTGAAATAAACATCTCCAGTGAACTCAGAACAGATTTCATTACTGTACTCTCTTAACATATCTATTACAGATAATAATTCGCTCGTACTCTCACTGTGCGCGAAAGCATTACGATATAACATAACAGTCTTACCGAAATCAAACACAGTAGACAATGCTGACTTATTAGCTGTATGAAGATCATACTTCAAAGCTGCTACGTATTTCAAATATTCACAAACGACAAACATAATGTACAACCTGTCAGTACACTCTTTACCTGTCAATGTGTCTAAACAGTTACGTATTTTATTTTCAATTTCCTGTATTGTGAGAACGCCCATTAATTATTATCCTCCGTTATCCAATCTATACCAGAATATGACTCTTCGTTCTCTTCATACGTAATACCGAAAGAATATACGAAATCACAAAACTCTTTGTATGCTCTAGCATTAAGTTTTAATGATACATCTGATCGACTCATAGGTCTTATATCAAGCTGTAAGGTATCCATATTACCTAACCAATGTTTAACACTGTAAGATTTACAGACACCTTCCTTTACAAACTTTTCTCCAAGTTCTGGAAGATGTTTATTAAATTCAGCAAATTTGTCCTTAAGCGGATTATCCATAGCTTCCCACATAACATAAGAAAAAGAACATGTATCATCACACTCCTGCTTTGTTATATCATGATCTTCAAGAAACTCATCAAACAAACCTTGTGCACAACGTTTTCTGTCTTCAGGTATTTCATCAAACTTGGTTGGTTTAACATTCAAACGCAATGTTAATAACTTACCACCAATAGCAATGATCTCGTAATAATTACACAAACCAATGTACATCATCTTATCACCTAACTTAGGCAAGTCATCGTTGAACTTCTTGAATTTATCTAATGTACCACAACCCTTATCAACTGCCCTCAATAATTCTTCTTTCATAAGAACCTCCTATTCGACTTTCATAAATCTATCCATGAAGTTATCTCGAACACGCTCAATCTTTTCTTCCTTAGATTCTTCTCTCTTTCCATCTAATGCACACTTACAAACTTTACACTTTCCGTTGCACTTGCATGTATATGTCGTAGATTCAACCACTTCCATTTAGATTGCTCCTTCCTGCTGTAAAATTTTATCATAACCAAAGTAGAACCCATTATCCATGCACGTATCAACTATATGACGTAATACATCAGTTTTAGTTAATGTCCATGTAAACTCATGTTCCATATAAAATCTTCCAGCAAATAAATATAATTGCGTGATAGCAGAATCGAGTCTACTAACAATCAGAGTCTTGGTTTCAGCATCCGTTTCAACAAACGTATCATCTGCTGTAACGTTATCAATAAGTGTGATAACTTCCATGATAGGAGTAAGCACCAACGGCTCTGTACAGTAATCCGTTAATGAACGTAATACCATAGACAATGATTGTGTGACTTGTTTCAACTGCTGTCTCTTAATAGTCTCTCTTGAATTAGCATGTAATCTAGGGATTACTCTTTCTATTAAGATTACAGCGCTAAGAACTTCATTATTCTCCTGACTCATCTTCAACTACCTCCTGATTTAATTCTTCATCTTCCTCTTCACCACTATAAGTAAATTTGGAAGCTAATGCTTTTATTTTGCTAAGGTTTCCTTTTATAGCAGACCTTGACGATGTATCTATTAAAACAACAATACCTAAAAGTACGGTGCAAGTAAGAGCTTCCTGCCAATCAACAAAAGTGAATATGTCGAATAGCCAAGCAATAATAGACCATGCCAAGAAACCACATGATACAAAGAAAGCATCAAGCACATATCTTTGAGTAGGTACAATCATAGCATCAAAGAACTCTTCAATAGCATCCATAATACCTTCAATGATTGTTTTTGCTATTTCTTCCATTGCAGTACACCTCATTCTTTTCTTTCATTTATATATGAATATCCTGTATAGCTGTTTTCATATTCTGATGAGAAAAATGTTATTCTTCCCTCTGGATACTCAAAATAGAATCTGTAGGATGGACATCCATCTTTAACAAAGCTAACATCAATATTGTTGTTTGTGACGTTTTCCTTATAGATAGAATAGCCATCATTTTTCATGTTGACGTAAACATTACTTATTCCGTTTATTGTTGTTATTCCGACATTGTCAGATAACATCTCATAATATGTATCTGCATACTTATCAACAATGTAGACTGTACCGGTAGTATTAACCGGTACATTATCCACATTATAAATTGTTATACAAACACAAGCAATAGCTGCGATAAGGAATAGCAACTTTCTTATTACTCGCATTGCAAACCTCCTACTTAACCCAGCGCTCTACTTCTTCTCCCTGATAGTAAAGATGTAAAATCTTATTACCATCTTTGTCTTCCTTAACCTTAATAGTGAATCCAATCGTTTCAAGAGCATCAAGATTTTCCTGCTGGTAAAACTTCTCAGGCTCCCATGTAAGATAGATACGACCAAACTCAATACGAATCTCATCCTTTGTCTTATACCACTTAATGTCAGTCTCTGGATCATGCATACCAAGCTTGTTAGAATAGTCATTAAGCTTTCCAGACGAAGTCATGAACCCACGTATGTATTCTATATTACTATACGTAGAGTTCTGATTGTTAATATACCAGATAAGGAATATACATGAGGCAACTATTGTAATAGTGCATGGAATAAGAATATATTTCAATACACTCTTTCCACCCATATAATCCTTACGTCTTTGTGATTTAGCTAATTTTCTTTTAGCCATTATTTAAACCTCCTGAATCACTCTTGTGCTCTTTCCCTCTCCAGCCAATTAGAAATCTCCTCATCTGATAAGCCTTCAACATCATAGGCTTTAATCTTACCATCAGACTCTGTAAGCTTATACTCGACTGAATTACTTTCACGCTTGGCTTTTTGAATAGAATCAATTACAAGCAATGTTCCCATAACGAGAACAGCTACAATAATTAAAGAAGCAATCTTCATAAGAACACGGTTCTTATTCCACAGATACTTTAGCATATTGCCAACCTCCACTTGATCTTGCCATCAATACAATAAATTTTAACATATGTATCATCTTCGTCATCAATGACTTTTGCCTTAATAAAGTCACCATCTTTATCATAACCAAGATAGTACATATGACCTAAGGCAGTGTAGAGCTTTTCTGCATTCTTATAGACTTCATTCAGAGTAGCTACAGGAACCTCATCAAACATCTCCTTACAGTTACTGAAGATTTCATTGATTCCCATTTCATCCTCATCATCCGTGTGTTTAACCTTTCTACCAAACACGCATAATGCTCCAATACCTGCAACAACAGCACCTGCTAACATAATTAATTTTGTTTTCTTTCTCATTGAAAAGTACCTCCTTTAATCTCTATCATCACTACCAGCAACCGTTATAACAATACCTATAAATACCAATAGACCTATGTATATAACAATGCCAATAATTCCTAACACTTTTAGAACAATCATTTTACTTCACCTTCTGTCATTCCTCATAAGGTACAACTTCAAAGTTTATATAAGTCATCTTACCATCATCGCACTGGAATGTTATGTGGCAATAAAAGTCAGTATCAGTTGATGTAACCCAACCATCTGTATATCCCTCAGAATAGTTTCCATCAACCTCTTCATAACCAGTAAGTTCATAACCAGTAAGGTCATTGAAGTTTACAATAGCATCATCTGACACATAATAATTTATAGGGTTATCTACCATTACTGATACTACAGCATCTAAGTATGTTTCTTCACTTAAGGTACCTTCCTGTGGAACCCTTTCATTTTTATCAGTAACATATTCATTGTAATCCTTTTTAGCACTAACTGCATACAGTATCACACCTACAATTATACATACAATCATAATTGCAGATAAAATTATTTTTACTTTCTTATTCATACTTACCTCCCTGATACTTTCATCTCAAACTTTCTTGTATCCTTTTTATTATCTCCTACAAGACTAAAGTGCATTGGGTCTAAACTCTTCTGACTCCAATTACCACCCCAATCCAAATCATACTTCTTTGCTATGTTATACCAATTACTACCAGCTGAACAAACCTCTGACTTTAGTGGTTCACTTAAACTAGATTCTTTATATGGTGTGTCCTTGAGACCCATTCCATCAGAGTTCCAATTTATATCCAAAGTAGCACCAAAACTATGTCCTGAATAATTCTTAGATGGTCCACTAGCAGTATTCTTCGTTCTGAAATTATACCCTCCGACTATCAATATAACATATTGTTCTGGAGCATTATACAAATCTGTCATAAATGATTTATAATACTCAGATAAATGTTTGTTAACTTGTATCTTCGTAGTAGAGGATACTTTACTTGTTTTAGAACTATCCGACCACTTCCATATAGGAACTTCTACTTGTACTAACATACCAGACCAGAATTTCTCCTCTGTTGTTTTGTTAGCCTGTGCCGCTTTGTTTGCTTCATCATAAGAAGAGTACTTTCCTTCAGATATCAATTGCCATACCTGTGATTCACTCATGTTTATAATCTCTTGAACTGATGCACTAACAGTTGGATTGTAACCAGCACCATTAGTAGTTGGATCACCACCATTCTGTGTTGTGCCACCACTAGCAATAATCTCTGCGTCCTCTTCAGATAATCCACGTTTTATTGCTAGGGATGTATCACCAGTAACCTGAGTGTATGATTCTAAGAATTGTAAAGCCTTGTTAAAACCAGATGTGCTGTCTGGTTTAACTCCTTCATAGACTCCAACTATCTCATCAGATGAACCATAGTCAATAACAATATATACAATCGTTATAGATACTGCAATTAGTAATGGTATGATCAGTATCTTGAAAAACTTATTCATATATCAACCTCAACTATTCAGACAGCTCTTTAACTACCCCGTCATCTATTACAAAATAATGCATAGTCCCATTATTGTATATTGTGTAAAATGTCGTATAACCACTGTTTACTAGAAAATCCTCAACCTCATCAGTCTCACCCAACACTATAGTTTCTATGACACCAGTTATACCAAGCTCACTCGCATACCTTGCAACAAGCTCCTCATCACTGCTTATGCCCTCATATTTATATATACCACTATCATCTACATAAGTAGGAGCAATAGCTTCTTCCGGTGTATACTCTTTTTTATCTCCACTGAATTTAACTACACAAATATGTATAGCTATCACAACTATTAAAATAATACAACCAATTACTACTTTTTTATTCATATCAATTCACCTCGTATATGTGGTTTAACTTACTAAAATTAGAACTGTCTATTTCAGTACCACGACTACCATTACATAACACTATATACTTACCATCTTTTGTTATACCTACAACAGCTGTCCAATGTTCACCAGCACCACCTGTACTATACAGTTTTGTACTAGAGCCAACTGAACCTTTTGCATGTATTATGTACATTGTTCCATTTGCTAACTTAGACTCATTTATGCTTGATACATCCTTTGCAGTCTTTCCACATCCTGAACTACTAAGAATTTTATTTAGCAATCCAACACTTCCGCTTAAGTCTTTTAACGGTGAATTATTAACAATAAATACACCAGATGCATCATAAGATACTGTTGCCCCTAAATCTGTTAACAAATTCTCTACTGTATAAACCTTACCTTTTTCAGCACCAACCAACGCTGCTGAGGCATAAAAGAAGCATCCAGCCTTACCCATACTCTTACTCTTTGGCACGAATGATCCCCATGGTCCAGTAGATACTTGAGACTCATATACAAACTCATGATTGTCATAAGTATAAGTCTTTAAGTATTTTTTATAATATGTATAGTTAAATCCACCATCAGATTTTTGTAATTCACTAATTTGATCCGAAAGACTTAATGTACCAAAATTAGAATGATCTACACTAGCGTTTGTATTTCCATCGCCAGCATCATTAGCAGTTCCACCTTTAGCAATCTCTTCCGCATCCTCTTCTGACATACCTTTTTTAATAGCCAACGAAGTGTCACCAGTAGTCTGCGTGTAAGATTGTAAGAATAACAATGTCTTACTAAAACCAGAAGCACTATCCGGCTTAACTGCATTATACGCTATAAGTATACTCTTACTAGACGCGGAACCAATCATAAGATACACACTTGTAACGATAAAGATAAGCACTATTACAGTACTAAAGATTTTCCATAACTTATTTCCTTTCATAGTGCCTCCTATAAACCACCTGTAAAATAATACTTGTAAAACACATAACGTAAGCAATGTGTAGCAGTATAATTTCCTTTGTTTGTTCTTCCTGGTCCTCCGGTATAGTCAGAAAAATTAATTCCACATAAAGCTTCAACTTGTGGTAAGTATTTACCAATGTTTATATCATCTAGTGATATAGACTTATTGTAAGCCTTTTCTTTAGTATCAAGATATACTTGATAACCAACCTGGTTAAATGCATCTTGTACATCTTGTCTATTAATTACATTTATAAGTTGTTTACCGAAATCATAAGATATTAAACCACCACCTTGATGACCTAAAGATAGACATGCATAAACAGTTAAATCACTTATAGGTGTAATCCCACAATTTATCCAAGATGAACCACACTTCTGTAATGAGCCAGAATAAGCCCATACTGGATTAACACGATTATCCAGATTCCATTTATCCCAATCTGATGATGTTGTTTGATAAGGACCAACACCAAGACCTGTCATAGCAGATGTAGACCTGTCACCACCTGAGGGATATTGCAATAGATTATTAGGCATGTGATAAGCCTTACCATCTGTATTAGTATTGTAATTCTTTTTGGTATTTGTTATATACCAAGAGCTATCGACCTGCTCAAGATTCTTACTAAGAGTTATCCAATCAATTTCTTCTACATATGTATCAGGACTAAAATCCATGACAGTTGTAAGACTGACACCAGCACTAGACCGACCAGCCTCACCCCATGTAGTAGCTAATGCCATACACGGATTTATTGTTTCTTTTGCCATGTTGAACATAGGTGTATCATGAGCACCATATATTGAAATTAAAGTTTGTGAATTTACAGAGGACAATGAATAATAAATATTCTCATCTACTGTGGACATATAGTCACCAAATACATCATCTATAGAAACCACTGACCTTGTTGTTAACATAACTGGCTGTACACTAGAGCCTTGGTCTGCGTATACTGTAATAACTTCTGGCTTAATACAAGCGATTATAGCTAAAGCTAAACAACTAACCAAACTTAACAACTTATTCAACTCTTTCATAATAGAACCTCTATTCTGTAAAATACTTATAAATATCATAGGCATAACATAATCGTTTATACCCTGTACCAGACTGTGTAGCAACCTTATAAGAACCATTAATTTTAGACCATTGACTCTCACAGCCACTATACATCTCATACTTCATTGCAACTCGTCCTGTAGCATCTTCAATAGATGTAGGACTGTAGATATCATTGAATACACCATACGCTTTACATTCTTCTAATAACATACAACATTCTGCTATTATACAAACCTTATCCCAATCATCAGGATATAACTTATAAGCAAGCTCATAATATTCCAATAAGGAATTCTGTCTTGCACTATAAGTCCATTGTGCACATCCGTATCCAACTTTACTAGAACCTAATAATGTTCTAGCTTGTTCAATATTACTTATGTATAGATCAGTTCCTTGCTGTTCTGCAAATTCTCCTTCTTCATAAATATTGCCAAGCAACCCTGCAGCATTAGTCTCAGGTATACCTTGTTGCTCAACTAAGAAGTTCCAAAGAACTCTTAATGTGTTAATCTTATTTTCATCATCCCACATAGGAGAATTATCATTTGTATAAAATAGTTCAAGTAATGTATCAGCATCTACAGATATAGTATCTGTAATAATATGTACACCTCTGTTTGTCTCCATAGATATTCCATCTATACTTACCATAGGATTGGATAACATACTTCTTTCTAGATCGTTACATTCTATAGTAGCAATGTTAACATCACGCGTGGCTTGTACTTTCATCTCATTCATAATAACACTTGCCTGCATAATACTATACTCAGGTATTAGTGTATCATGTACATCCTCCTCAGTAGCTAATACTTTATCTTGTTGAGCCTTTATGGACATATGTGCTATGTTAACTATATTTAAAATTAACACTGCAACGCATGTGTACATTACTGCTCTAATCATATTTATTTTCCTCATTTTATATCCTCCTAGTTATATTCCCAGTTATCAATTAAATCCTGTGTAAGAATACAGTTATAAAGTTCTATAACCTCAACAGGATTTCTTTCTACACTGATACAACAATATCTTGTATCGTCAAATACAAGATGCACAGTTATGTAATCTTCCGACACAACATTGTAAATATCAAATACCTGATAGGATGCATAACCATATCTTTCACAGATAGAGGAAGCATAATCAATAACAGCTTCCTCTAATCCTACTCCAACGTCTCCGAGACCACTTAAGTCAGATATTGTTTCTACAATAATAGGCTCGACCATATCTGAGGTTATTGCTGGGACAATAACCTCATCATTATTATCAACAACTTTAGACACCTCGATAGTTCCTTTCTTAATAGGCTTGTCCAAAGTACTGACTTCTGTAGGTTCATCTGCTACATAGAATAAACCACACATAAACAAAATTAAAGTTACAATTGAAAGTCCTTTTACAATCTTCATCTCTTTATCTCCTTATTCTTTAATTTATTTAAAATGTATACTTGTTTTGTAGTACTTAATCCCACTCTATGGTAGACACTGATTCTGGTGTATAACGTATATAAATTGTATCACCATTTATTACTACTAAATATACATCAAATGGTTCTGTATCATAACCACTATCATACATTCTTAATTCAGTTAATGTTTTAATATCATAGCCTGATTCTACCAGGAACTCACGAATTCTATCAGTTATATCAGATTGTTTATCAACCTGATTCTCAAACTGTGACTCATACTCCTCCATTGCATCTTCGTAAATATCCCTATCATCAGTATTGTAATCATCATAAGACTTATTCACTCTACTGAAAGCGATTGACCCAATAACTAACACTAGAATCAAGATACCAAGTATTCCTATCACAATCTTTTTATTCATATCTATACCTCCATCATTTATGATATGTAGCGTATATATTACGTGCAGCAGTAACACGCTTATCAAAATGTTGATAAGCACTGTTTGCATTAGCAAAAGACCGATTTGTATCTGTTGTGACACAACCTTCAAAATATTTACAGAATAAAAATGTACATAACTCTACTTTATCAGAACTTGATGTTACAGTACTATCTTTACCAGAGAAGAATGTATAAGGATCATTCATATTTGAAGCAGTACATTTGGTCGAACCTGGTCCAGCATTATGTTCTGTCTCATACATAACAAAATCACACTGTCCTTCAACAGTATCATACGTACTAGGGAACTGTGCCATTAGCGTAGCCTTTCTACCATTCTTATCCCACTGACATAGTCCATAATATCCAGAACCACTTTCTATTTTAGGATTAAACGAGCCACCAGTCTCTACCCACATATTACTCATTATACCAGCAATGGCTTCATCACAGTAACCTTTGCCTTTGAAGTAATTCCAAATATAATCCATAGCATCGGTGGTCGTGACTATTGTTCCTGCTGGTGGTGTAGCACTACCATTACCAGTATTAGACGAGTCTGGACCATTACCAGTACTAGCAGCTTCATCTGCTGCTTCTTCCGCTTGTTCCTGTTGCTCTTCACTTTTGTAACCGAATGTTATTTTCTTAGTACCATCTGCTTCAACAGTAACATAAAACAACTTTTTATCAAATGCATATTTTGAATCATTTGTTTTAGCTGTAAGACTTGTATACTGTTTAATGAGTTCATCCATATAGGTATTAGCAGATGATATAAGATAAACAACTAAGATAATGAACACACCCAAGATTAAAGCACATATTCCTGGGTGTTTTAATATAAATGGTATTTTCATAGGTTTACCATCTTTTGTACCATTTATCTTATTTATCCTTTTATCATGCTGCTTCTTAGCAAACTGTTCAAACTTATTATAAACAGGAACCTGCTCAGTAATAATCTCTTGACCACCACTAGCAGTTGTCCTATATGTAACTTTTTCCTTATACTTCATATCATACATCCTTATAAGATGCACTAGATATCCATTGTAATATTTACCTGTGTACTTCCATGTCTGTTAGGAAGATTATCTGAAAGATATCTGAATGCAAATAATTTATTACCAGCCATCAAGCATTTAACATAGAGAACTATGTCTTCAATTCTACCAACTTTTACCCAACCCTCTAAGTCAAGCAAAGTCTCTGTAGCTTCTCTTGTGTTGACCTTCCTAAGCTTTTCAATCTCAGTACTATACTCCTCATGTAGAGGCATATAGCCATCTGGAACTCTATAAGCTTTTCTAACAGATTCCATAATCAATCCAGCAATCCTTTCATTGCATGGGAAGAACATTTTATCCTGACTGTTTGCAATGGTTAATACACCGTTATCATAACTCATAAATCCAATATTTATACTTCCGTCTCCAATCATTTTGTCTCAATCCTTATCATTATTTAATCCTGACACTCCAGACGCTTGAAAAGTACATCAATAGCATCTGCATCATTCTCGTCTGGATTAACAAATGTCCTATCACCATACATAGACAAATCTACAATATCTTCATTGTATGCTTTACGAATAAAGCTGTTTGCTTCTTCAATGCTGTCTAATATTATAAAATATTTATCTTCATGATCTTCGAATGCAAGAATAGAAGTAAACTGCCATTCTTTAATACAATTATTAGAATACGTATGATAAGCCGCAATGTTCTGGTCAACATAAATAGAACTTGTATCACATACGACTAATGAATTATCTCTTACATCTGTAGTTAATACCCTCATTATCTCAGTCTCCTCTACACAAAATCTATACATTCGTTACGTATAAATATACATAACTCATAAGCATCATTTGACTCATAAAACTTAACTAAATGATTCATTAAGTCTGGAATTAAATCAATCTTAAAATTAAGAATACCTACTCCATTCTCGATCAAAATCTTATTAGCCATTAACTGAGCCATACGTTTATTCCCATCCCAGAATAATTGAGACCTTGTCAAATAGCAGAACATTACCATAGTCTTGCTTATAGGTTCTTTGATATCGTCAATGCTATTTAACGTATTATATACATCCTCAATATTCGGAATATCTGGTATATAGGCACATCCTCCAATTCTAACTGTTCCTGTCCTTAACTCACCTGAATTTCTAACTAACATCTTACAGCAGATATCATGCAAGCTTCTAAGGAATAGGAGATCATTTTTCACTCCTATATTATCAAGTACAAATTTCCAAGCCCTATTCATATTTATAATGAATGTACTCTCTTCCCATGTAGTACTTGTTGGTATACCATTTAGGATACATTCTGTATTAGGATATGATGTACCTAATCCCTCAATGTTAGCAGACTTCCAGATACTGTCTGCTAACATTCGTTTTGCTGTGAATACACAATTATCAACGTTACTCACTATCTCACCTTAATTCTTCCTTTAAAAGCATTCCATTATATACATAGAATGTTTTTGGATTATTTCTGACATCATCAGTCATAGCTCCCTTTAATCCAAAAAAGATCCAGCAGTCATGCTTACACATATCTTTATTTACAGTAACCATTCCTTTCACATAAGTCTTATTCAGTTCTACTACCTCATTTGAATTATAGGTACGATTCATAACAGTTCCACGATGCGGAAGCTTGTCATCCTTATCAGTAAACCATAAACATAACAACAATCCTTCATGATGCGTAGATACATTACACAACTCTCTGAGACAATCAGCGTCATATTCATTACGCTCCTCATTTTTCATTTGTCTCAATTTTACTCCAAACATCTCAATCATCTTTACATTCCTCCTTAATGTATTTAGAATAGATGGTTGAATAACAATCTATTCTATAGGGAGTGTACTCCCTATGAACCAGACATAGAATTCCTTTCTTTGACTGGTGTATTAACTTTGTACTTTCTAGGTTTACCATCCGGACCGTTTTCGATCTCAACCTGTATAATAGGATATAAGTGTTTGTTCTGCATATTGTTAATAAATACAAAACAGTTCTTAAATCTAGAACTACTTCCAGGCACTTTGATATGGTCTTCCAGATACTGCAAACCAAACTGCTCGATAACAGTCTTACGTGCATCAGTAGTCAACTCACCAATGAATAAACCTCTTGTGTTTTCAATTAGAGGTTTAGACAATACATTATTCTGTAAAGCCTGTACAGAGTTACCTAACAGTAAAGTATCCTGATTCTGCGAACGACGTAATGTGTACTCCTGCACATACATCTTCATAATCTCATCAGATACAACCTGAGATTCCTCAAGTACCTTAAAGGTTCTTCTACCCTCAGCATACTTACGAGTAGTAAAATCACCATTCAATTTTGACATATAGAGGAACTTAAGTCTGAATAAGTCTTCGTCAACATCAGATGAAGATGTATCACCTAAGATACCAAAGTCAAATGCAATAGTGTCACTTGATAAAATCTTAGCATAATCAAACTCACGTTTGAATATATAAGACTTCGAACCAGTAGCAGACATATACATTCTCATCGTTCCAATAACAGTCTTATGAATGTTATACTGAGCCATCTTTTGTGGAGTGAGATATCTCTCGAACCGCTCAAACACCTCATAAGGGTTAAGCTCTTCAGTTCTACTCCATGAGTTCATGTTTGTTGGAATAGCACCAATGGTTATATAGAGTGTATCCAAAAACTCATCAAGAAGCTCCTCTAACTCCAGCAAAACCTCTCTATCTCTAACACCAGATAAAATAATCATCTGCTGTTTAGAGAAAGCTACTCTCGATTTGAAATAGGCTTCAGCATGCTCCTGGTCAGTATCTTCCTTATGCATAATGAAACTGTTGATGTACTCAGTAGACATAGGACGCAATGACACTGTATAACCATTTGTAGCTTCAATGAAGTTAGTATACTCGTTTCCCTTAATATCCATAAATACACAAGCAGAACCATTCTCATAAGCAGACTGTGCAAGGTTGAGAGCAAGTACAGTTTTACCTACACCAGACGGTGCAACAGCATACATATTTCTTGCAACTGTAATAGAGCTGAAATCGATGTAATAAGGCGAACCATTAAGAACATTTTGTCCTACATAGTAACCTTTCTTATCGTTATAGGAGCCACAGTTAGGAACAATCTGAGATAACACTACATTACTTGTCATAACAGGAACTGTACCTTTCAAGTCATAATTCCGTCCACCAAATAATGAGATATATTCCAAATCATTTCTGATAGTTCCATGTGCCGGCATGTAAGTACAACCCATAGAGCCTAATGCATCATAGATAATCTTCTCTGCATTATTAAGAGTCTGAATATCCTTAGCACGTATAGTAAGATACATTCTTGTATTCTTTAACTGCTTGCCAGTCTCAGCCACACGCACAGTATATAGACATCTTGCTGAACGCTCTCTCATTCTCTTACTTGTAATATCAGATTCAAGGTTAGTCTCCCATGCTCTTATACGAGATTGAAGACCAGAGTTCTTAGGGTCATAATCGTAATTACTATTCTTAAATGTAACATCAAGGATGGCACGATTACCCCTATCCCGCAACATACTGTTTAAGACCGACATAAGGGTCACAGGTGTAGATGTACCAAGCTCATAGATATGAATAATTGTAGACATATAAAGCTTGGTAATATACATGTTATTAGAGATAAGGATTCTATCTCCAATGTTATCAGGTATCTTACCTCTATCTTTCATTGTAAGACTGACGAGATAAGATATCCACATCTTAACCCACATAAACCTCTCAGGTTTATATTTGCCCTCATTATACTTCTCTGTAGACCGTTTTACAGCAGTACGAATATTCTTCTGAGTTTTCTCTTCATCAACTTCACCGTATTCATTATAGGCAAGTTCAACATTTGTAGAAGTGTCCTCAATCTCCTGCTTACTTTTCTTTTTCTTAGATTCCTGTTTTATGTTATCTCTTAACGACATACATAAACCTCCTGTTACTTAATTTAGCCCATAGACATATCATCCTCTTCTTCTGCTTCTTTCCACCAATAATCCACAACTTCGTGTGGTACTAAGTAGTGGTCAGCACATTCATAGAGGTCTGATACCTTATGCTTCTCCTGATAGGTTTGTAAAGCTTCTATTAAGAAACCTTCATCTCTGTTCTCATCTTGCCAAACCATACAGTCAATAATGGCACGCTCTGGTGTAGGGATATAAACTCCTTCTTCACTCTCGGTAAGGTAATTATTCATATCCCATAAATGATAATACTCAAATACTATATTACCTAATGATACTCCATTTAGATTCTTTATATTTGTCTGAATTACAAATATAAAGTATCCAGCTATTAACCCGTTAGCCGCTAGAGCACTCTGTCCAGTTAATACAGTTTTATCTTTTCGATTTTCTGCGAACTTTGATAGTTCATCCATTCTCTGTATCATTTACTTAAACACCCTCTCCATATGATTCCATGTAACATCATTATCATAATTCTCCATGAAGTCACGAAGCCTAAGAAGTATCTTACTTAGTTCCGGCTTATTTATAACTCTACCATCACATGTAGCTACAGTAAGCTTATCATAAGCCTTTGCATACTGTGTAACAACTTCCTCTCTGAATGGGTCTGCATTCCAATCAATAAGACCTCTATTGATAATATATTCCTTAAGCTTAGGTAAACTTACATCGAAATTATTTGTCAAGATATAGAAGTCATAAATATCCTTTGTACGTCTAAATCTCTTTCTTGAATAGATAGCAGATATCTTGTCTGACAACATCCTCTCGACCTCGAATCTTTTACAATCAAATCCAACACAAGACCAACTAGACACACCCCATGATAAATCATGCCAGCCAATATCAATCTTCAAGTCTGGAATATTTCCAGGTGTCATCATATGAATACCACCAGATGAGCGTTCACCTATTGTAGGCTTAACTTCGTATTCAGTTATTACACCTAACTTTACTAAGTCATTTCCCAAATCCTCCAAGACTGGAATCATATCATAATACTGATGTTCTTCTGATATCGAGAAATCAATATCCTCTGTCATACGTGCTTCATCAGGCATGAGTTTTGTTAATACATAACCACCCTTAAAGACTGATACCTTTATATCTATACGCTCACAAAGAAATATCATAATATAGTCTAATATATCTTCTCTAGACGAATCTTTTGTGATGGTCTTTTTCTCCTGTACTGATAACTCTAAGTTATCCTGTTTAGGTGCTGTATATCCTTTCTTTGCTGCACCCAATAATGCTTCTAGATTAGCCATAATACAATATCTCCTTTCATATAAGCTTAATTCATTTTCTTTCATTTATATATGTTTGTTTAACACATCTGGTTTCAGATATGATAATTTTCTTAGTTAATTGTATGGGTAGCTCTCACTACCCATACACCCTACTTTCTTTCAAGTAAGTCAACAATATTCTTAACTATACTCATAGAAGAGTATTCACTTATCCTCGCTGATGTATCCATCTTATCGAAGTCCTTTATGTACTTGATAAATTGAGTAGTGTTCTCATAAGAGATTACACGACCCATAGGTATACCAGCTGGAACATCTTTCAAGTCAGATACTGTATACAGCATCTCAACGTTTGGTCCAACAACATGTGGAACTGAATAACCACCCCTATCGAGTATAATCAGGATAGAGATGTTTGAGGAGTTCTTAAGAACATCCTGCATAATACTAGGCTGCATACCCAACATAAGAATATCACCTTTAAGAACATCACGCTCAATAAGATTATGATGTGGTACCAGATTAGGATAAAGAGGAATCTTACCCTCAGCATAATAACCCTCAATTACCAAGATACGTGTAGGCATAGCATATAATGTCTTCATAATCTCCTTAAGGTAATACACTAATGTATCAGTGTATTGAACTCTAGATATCTCCTTAATATAAAGGATTTTATCATAAGAGTTCTTATCAACCTGAAACAACTTATTCTTGTCAACTCCAGCATTATACTGATAATTGATACGAGAAATAAGAGCATGGAATTTAGACTGATAAGAAAGCTTATTCGCACTCTCTAACTGGATAGTGTAATCTTTCTCTGCAATCTCAGTCTGCAATCCCTCAACAATAGACTGCAATCTTGACACCTGATTAGAGTATGCCAACATCTGTTTGAAGTCAGCATTATTTCTTGCAATCAGATATTTAAGAGTATCCATGAATTCTTTCTCATGAGCACCTTGCAACATGATAATCTCACTAAGATTACGGCACTCAGCAATCTTAGTAATCATAGCATCTCTTGTAAGAACTTCATCCTTAATATCAAGTTCTACCACAAGGTTACAGTTAATTCTTCTTGCATTCTCAATATACTCCATAAGACCTGTAGGAGTGAAATACTCATGTGCAAAGTCCTGACGAATAACTACTTTATTAGAGGCTGTGTTGTTTACAACAATTTTATCTAACTCAGACTTGGTATGAATAAACTGATAGCTATCAACCTTGTCTTTCATTTCCTCTACTAATGATGCTAAATACATCATAGACGATTTCCTCCCCTCTAAGGTTTATTCCATCCGCTTCTACAACTTCAGCACACAAATTGTTCTTCTCAAGAAGTATGCGAACAATCTCTGTCATCTCAGTAGAAGTAATATTAACATCAGTCTTCTTGTTAGTTCTAACACCAACCATAGTAACCTTTGTTTCATCTACATCGTAGACTAAAGAATTACAACATTCGATCACATCAGGCACTGTATCAGCACAAACTATATTATAATAAGAACCATATGGTGTCTGTGTGAAATCACACTCTTTGATAAAGAAATCTACGTAGCCTGTAAGGTTACTTATAAGGATGTCAAACACAAAATCATAACTGTACATAATTCTGTTCTTACATCCCATAACAATAAGCTTTGCAGAACTTCCTTTTATGTCCTGAATAATCTTTGTAGGGTTAACATTGAACTCTTCAATATCAATGAACTCAAACTCTACAGAGGATTTAAGAACCATATCAGTAAGCCTGTGATATTGAACATCACTCTCAACAATAAGAGTCTTTCCACTTAAAGCTAAGTATTGAGCTTCAATGAAAGTAAACAGTGTTCTTTCCATAGACTGCTTACCAACTACATAGTACGTATTTGATAAGATATCAATGGTAGGTACCTGTACGATAGGTTCTTCAATATCAGGAATCTCAGCAAGTTTATCCTCGTCAGTTTCATACTTATCACTATCACTCTCGTACTTCTTAATATTCTGAGCTACAGCATACTCAGAAGCACGCATACGATAAAGTATTACTTCTGTCTCAGCTTCATCTGCAATTCTACCTGCACCAGAGACAATATCAGAAATAAACCTTGAAGATAAGTCACCCTGATAAAAGATAATACTCTTATCATTTACATCCTCTAAGAATGAAGATACAGCATCTTTACTTGTACTCTCTCCAATAAGGTAAATACAAGAACCTGTAAGTTTGAGGAACGGTGCTGATAAGACATCAAGCAATCGTGCCATGTTACTAGATGTAAACGGCAACTCATTCTCAGAGATAACAATCGAACCTAACACAATAGGAGTTGTATTGATGTAATTCTCAAACTCCAGAAAGTTAGGAAATATGCTGATATCGTAAACTGGTGTAATACTCTTAATAGAGTCATCAATATTGCCAGCTACAATAAACATTCTTTCTTTTGAAATCATGACTGTCTCCTTTCTTCGATACCAGATGTTTCAGGCTCAGGTATAAGCTCTTCCGGTACATCATTATCATACCACAGTACCTTAGACGCATAGTATTCATCATTATCATATTTCTGAACAAGCATCTTATTAAGATCAGCATATCCACAAATATCTCTATTGAAGTTGTCAAGTACACTATCATAACCACATACAGAAATCTCATTAAATAGATTTAATGCAATCTCAGAAGATACAAGTTCTTCCAAGTGCGCACGTAACTTCTTCCAGTTATACTTAGGACATGTTACTAGGAATATGATTTTATACAATCCAGAATGTGTTCTTGCCCATTCATCCTGATAAGCATAGAAACTTATCCTCTCCTGAATAATAGTATTGTCAGTATATCTTTTAAGATTAGGAAGACTATCTTCACATAATAATTCATCAACCGTATTATGAAAAACCATATCCCATTGCCAGCCACCATTATCCAGCTCGTTCATAAAGTTTTCCATATCAACAGACAACTTATCATCTGTTAGGTACTCTCTTAAATACCCTTCAACAATCAAACCCACTCTACCATTATCAAATTCAATAAGACCATCTTCTGTTACATAATTAACATGTAACAGTTCATCAGCAGATTTATATTCATCATTCTTCTGCTGTTCATAGAATCTAAGCTTCTCTTTTTCTTTACCAAGAATTATCAAAGCCATACGTCCTGTAAACAAAACATCAAATACACAGACCCACCAAAACTTAATGAAAGTTCCTTGTAACATAAACAACCAAAATAGTAATGGAAAAGCTGCACATCCAATCGTAAGTACAATAGGTAATACTCTACCCTCATACTCACCAAACACACTGTCAATATTTAACAATGTATTTATATTATCCTTGCCTTTAAATCTTCGCATACATAATCACCTTTCTTATATAAAGGTGGCACTGTATTCCAAGTGCCACCTAAACATATTATGCTGGACTATAAGTACCTCTTTCTTCACGCTCTTCGTCACGCTCCATCATTTCATCTACTGAGTTAGAATCATAATTACCTGACTGATATCTACGTGAAGTTTTTGAGTCTCCATAAGAAGAACTTATCATAGACATAACCTTGTCAGCGACAACATTCTGTACATGAAGCATTTCAGACGTAATAGCTGCACCAACATCCTTCCAATGATAAAAACCATTGTTTCTCCAGTCTTTTACTTGAATCACGCAAATACACGTTAATCCAAATACATAAAGTACCTGAACTAATATAGCCAAGCTTAACCCTGCTACTGTACCTAATCCAGTCTCAGAAACCAGCATAGATGCCTTAAGCATAAACGAGTAAGCATAGTTACACAAGACAAGACAAGCACATGAAATGAGATATCCCTCAATACATCTACTCTCTCTCCTTAATAGTGTTTTACGCAACAACACATTAAGTATCAGTAAGCATAATACAAAGAATATTGCAATAAGCTTAAGCCAACTTGTAAGCCAAAGAACTACAAAGTATATCGCTGATAAGATAACACCAATAGTCCCAGATTCCTCATAGGTAAATCTTGAGAACCCATAAGAGAAGTATTTATATACAGAGCCTTTATCAGCAACTAAGAACCTTGCTAAGTCCCTAGTATCAATGTTCATAATCTCAATAGAGTTTGTTGTATGTACATTGAACTGCTTATTAAACTCAATAGCTAACTGCATAGCAAATGTTTTTATAAATACTTCATCCGGAACCTTTCCAAGCACTTCTCTGTTCTGCGCAATGTAGTCACGTGCATAGGTATACACAGCATTTATTCTGTCCTGTGTTAACTGATCCTTTGTGCTTCCTGTAGGGTACCATCTTGACAGTTTCATCCTATCTTTCTGAGCAGTAGAGAAATAGCCCTCAGTATAAGAAGTCATATGGTTGTCTGTATCAAGAGCCTCATTCAGCCCTAAGATATCATAACCCTCATCTAAGAATTCACTAGATGTAAGGTAAGGAGATATGATATCATAAGTCATAATATGACCATTAGAACCAACACTCCAAGAGTAAGCAGTGATATCCTTAGACTGATTGTACTCGTCAATGTTAGCAACCAATTTATCAAGTATTACATAGTAAGGCATACAGAAAGATACTACGCTATCCTTATCTCCAGCAGTACCAACATTACCACCATTAGAATAAGCTATATTAGCTATTCTGTTTTGACTAGGATAATATACAACACTTGTAGAGTCAAATATATCCTTGACGTTCATATAAAGTCCGTCACCCTTAATCTGAACATTCTCCTGCATAGCCATAGCATTATCTGTTAACTGACTTTTATACAACTCAGAAACAGTCTTATATGTATTGTTGAATAATACTTCTCCAATAACATCCCACCAATTAACTGCTATGTCATCTAGCTTAACATAGAGCTCAGTATTTGTCTCTGGTGTAGTGATGCTTGTAATACCAATCTCAGCACCATCATAATCCTTAACATAATTAAGCATCATGATATAGCCTGACTCATCCGCTAACAAATCCTTATTAGCCCTGTAGTACGACCATGACATAATGTTTGGAACGAACACAATCGCAACGATTGTGAGCAGACATGTAACGACAAACTTTCCAAGACTCTTAATTCCAAGATGATTCTTTACTGCATCCAGATACAACGATACAACGAAACCAATTAGGAGCACAGCAAACATGATCTTAAATATATAAAGAGCAGCGTACTCAATGCCGGTAATAAAAGCTGGGTTAGGAATTGTAACCATACTGTTTCCACCAGTGTGACTTCCATTGGTTCCAGAAATAAGAGCATTTGTTAACTCCTCTAACTTGTATGCCATATAAACACCAAATTTAGAGATATCAGCATTTCCGGATAACCCTTCATATTCATAGTCAATATATTCAATAGGTGCACCACGTAGAGTTTCAACTACCATATTAACTAAAGTCTTAGAGTAGATTTCACCAGACTTAGCCTTGTTAAAGTAAGCATCATTATAGAACAAATCTTTAACAACAGTAGAGTTCTTGTTAAGGTTTTCCCACTGAACAATAGCAGAAGATGAACCACCTGCAAGTGCTGATGTTCTAAGAACCAATTGTCCAGAACGATCAACAATCATATAACCACCAGCATTCTCACGATTTACTTCCTCACCATACTTACCTACATTTGTAGAATCAGCTGCTGTGATTGTATAGGTCTTATATACAGGATTTCCATCGTCATCATAGTGATCAACATATTGAACCTGCTGTTCAACAGAACCATCAGACTTATACTCGATACCAGTAAGCCATGTGTATACATCATCCGTAAACTCATCAATCTTGAGTCTATGCCCATTGTTATAATACTCAGACCAACCTACAGTATTAGGATTCCAGTTAGTACCACACAGTGTAGCATTAGTCGCTGCCGGTATAATAACCAATCCTGACTCTGTAACAATATTACCAAACAGGTCACAGAAAATAGGAGCATTCAAATCCAATGTAGAAGCTGAGTCATTCTTCATCTGGTCTTCCAGATTAGCTAACATGCAATAGTTGTACACACTTCGCCAATCAGATGAAGTAGTACCAGGTGTAGAACAAATTCCTTTACTAGATTTAAATACAGCATTATCTGTAGCCAATGCACGTAAACACTCATTGTAAAGTTCAGCACTTCTGTACACAGATGATACAACACCATAGGATTGTTTTACTGAATACTCATATTCATTAAATACACTGTTCTCTCCAATAAGGTCATTTTCCGATAACACATAGACGTCAGCTATACTAGATGTTAAAGTTGGTGTACCACCAAGCTTTGTAACAGCACCAGCTAATGTACTTGAGTAGTAGGCATTAGGACCAGTTTTAAGAATCTGTTCAGGACTAAGATTAAATAAATCTCCAACCCAGTTCTTCATAGATTCCCATGCATTATCCGTGTTGGTCTCAGACCCGTTTCTTACAGCACTGTAATCTAACTTTCCTATAACAGAGTTAATATCCTTTGCGTTGTAGAAGTTGTCATCAACTGTCAGGATAATATCTCTATCATAATTAAGTAAGTCATTCAGAGTAGCAACACGCGTTCCAGAAACCTCACCAGATACTTTGTTATTTACAATAGCAGAGTTATCTGTGTTGATATATAATGCTTTTCTGTAGAATGCAAACTTGTAATAGAAGTCAGAAATAAAGTTAGGGTCATTCAAGTAAGCAATAGAGTTAGCATCATAGAGGTTTGTCTCCATAGGAACATAGAGTGCAGATATAGCAAATCCTTTACACCACTGGTCAGACATCTTCTTATCCTTAAGATTAAAGAATACACCAAGTGGTTCATCAGCAGTAGTCTTACCCTCTTCAGCCTTAGAATAGATTTCCGGATTAGAGCGTAATGCATTAAAGAAATCAATGTTATCCTCATAGATACCGAGATATTGCTCAATAGCTTCTGTCCATCCACCATTCTTAGCTGAATCTAATACACCTAAGAACTCACACATATCATGGAGTTCAATTATAGAACGAAGCATATTCTTAGATACGTCATCACCACTGAACTGAACTTTTGTTCCATCTAATGATTTTACACCGTCACCAGCTACCCATGAAAATGAAACCGTCGTTGCATAATCTTTACCAGTATCCGTTACCTCATACTTACCTGATGAAAAGAACGTACGTAATGCTTTTGGATCATACTTTTCTTGAGCATTCTCAGAAAATGCTGCTACATCAAATGCATAAGATACATCCTGCATTAGCTTAACAAATGCACTTACACCATCTTGTGAACTATTTAATACATTGATGTATTTCATATCATCACCAAATAATCCATAAGAACTCGGCACATGATAAGGCCAATAACCAGCATTGTACTCAATATTATACTGACCTAATGACGCAATCAAAGCTGCTATTGTCTCATCATATACGTCATAAATAGATCCGTTATTTGAACCTTCACCATATAATTTTGTAGCAATAAGGTACTGTGTAATCGTATTACTGTTTCTTGCTATATTATAAATCATATTTGTATCATTGAGATTTTTATCTCTATTACTTATTGTATTTTTAACATCATCAATTAACATAGGGTTTTCTTGTGCGAATTCCTCTGCCAGATGACTGTTATACAAATCATTCGGATTATACATAGTTATACCATGTATATATTCACTTCCTGTATAACCAGCAATATTGTGCACATACATAGTATACAGTATCATTCTCTGTGCTTTGTTAAGCTCATTCCACACATCCTTTATACTAAGCTGTTGAGTCTCCTTATCATCCCAATTTGTTGAGATATGAACTCTTCTATCATCTCCAATCGTAATATATTTACCAGAATTAAAATCTACAGTGCTATCATTAATACAATAGAGATTATACCCAAGTATAAATGACATAACCTCATACATATCTGTAGAATCAATTTTAGCAAAGTCACCAGTTATTGGATTCTGCTCATTGTACTCTTTTGTTAAACGTGTACCTTCAGATTCTTTTGCTAGCTTATCTGCATAATACCCAAGTATTAATCCTAATGAAGTATTACTACCGATACCGCTTATCAGTGTGTTAAGTTTATCCTGAAATTGATTTACTTCAATACCATCCGTCTTACATAAATCACAAAACATGTCCATAAAGAATTGTGTAATTATATCGCCTTTTTCTGATTTCGGCCGCATATCACCAAAATCAATAAATTCAGTTAACTTATTCCCCTCAGGCATTGAACCACTTGTACACAATGCAGTGTAACTTTCATCATTTAACGTTAAACCAACTTCGTTATTATCAGCTACCATATGTAATTCGTATGGAGTAAATACAGTAACAGTGCGTTCAGTAGAATTGTACACAATATACTCTTCTAAATCTGTATACATTTTCTTGTAACTTATAGCTCCATTTTTAAGATCGCTCTGTATTTTACTTTTATCATATACACCATCAAGTAGTTGTAATGCAGATTCTGCACTCAATGTGATTTCTCCATCTGATGTTACATTACCATTTAACGCTTGTGATACAGCAGTAGCTATATATCCTACACCAGGTAGTCCAATTATAGGAACAGTAATGAAACGAGAATGATGTGTTGTAACTTTATCTTCTAATGATATCTTCATCATCTTACTGCTTTCAAAAGTCATAAATAAGAAATCATCCTCTGCTGTATGATTTGCTCCTCTATACTCTGTGAATAATACAACATAATAGTATTTCTTCTCACTCAATGAATAATCACACGATACAGTTAATTCACCACCAGTATCAGTGTTATGATAGTGATCATAGTAATAATAAATACCTTCAGTATCACCAAATCTATCTACAAGTTCAGCAGACGTTGGTATTCTAGAACGTTCCAAATCAATTTGTTTTTCTTTTATTGTTATATGACTTAGCGTTTCAAATACCTTATCATAACAATGCTCAATAACACCAACATCTGCATTTTTTACCCATGAACTCGCTTCTCCAAGGTAAGTGTCAGTACCACCCTCAGAGTTATAAATATTAGTCTTAGGAGTATCATAATAAACCGATAACTCTTGTATTACTTTCATATTATTGTTACCAGCCTTAATTGTATCTGGTATTCCATCACTTTTGTTGATAACTCCATCAGCCGTCGCTGCCTTTACATCAATTGTAGGTATTAACGGTAATATGAATGTACACAACATAATAATACTCATAATCTTGCATATAATACTCTTTAACTTTTTCATATTCATTACCTCTCTATTGTAAATATTTATATAGTTACAATATTATGGGGATGGTTTGACCCATCCCCAAATTTACTTTATTTCACTTATGCTTATTTAGCTTTACCAGATATGGTAGACTGTTTAAGTGTTTCCGTACTAAGCGTAGATACACCAGTTGTAGTAGCCTGTCCATTAGCATCAAGATCTGCCCAAGTACTTAACAAGTAAGAAACAGAATTTGCACCTCTAACAAGTCTAAACTCTGTAACACGTACAGTAGTCGTAGACTTGCCGTCAGAACCAGCTACAGTCTTAGACCAATCACCTACAAGGCTTACCTTAAGATAAGCACAGCTATTCAGAGCAGTTGTAAGTCTCTCTCTATCAGAAGAACTGAAAGATAACAGAGGCTGTGCACCAGATGTATTCTGAACAGATGCAGTCTGTAAAGTAGCATTGAACGTTTCAGTAACAGTTGTATCATTAGATACAGCAGACACAGTTACAACTCTACCAAGTGTACCCTTAACATCTGTTGTCTGGTCACCAACAGTGATGCCCTGAATAGGTAACGTGAATGCACCAGAAGAAACTGTAGGAACATTTCCAATACCACCACAGATGATAAGGTTAGCAGAACTGATGTTAGCAACTGCAACAGGTGTAGCCGTAATAGACCATACCATATAATCATCAGCTCCAAGCATAGTTGTATGCTGTCCAGTAAGAACAGAACTTGACTGAACCCAGAACTTATAGGAAAATGTACCATTCGTAGCCTGAGCCTGATAAACACCATTTCCGATATCTTTGTAAGAACTAGATACCTGAGCAGGACTTGTCTGTATAGTAGCATTGATAGAATACACATAACCCTCATTAGCACCAAGTACTGTCTTGATATTATCATTATCAAATGCAGATAACAATCTCTGCTCGATAACATAGGCAACGTTCTGTACGTTACTCTTATCCATATCATTGTACTTAGTAGCCATAGTGGATGTCATCTCACTAGCCATCTTGTTGATGTTCTGCTCCCAAGGATCCTGGCTTCCATCTGTCGTCAAGTTGTAGACAGTAAAGCTATCACTAACTTTAGATACAACCTGTACAGGGTCAATATTGTTAATAACAGCTGATAATGCATAAGTAGCACCGGAACCAATCCAGTTAGCAATCTTAGCCGGGTATCCGAAGAAGATAAGCATACCAATGAAAATCTGAGCTACCAGCAAAGGAATAGATTTCATAAAGTACTGTTTCTTATCAACAGGGACACCATCATCAAAATCTGTAAGCTGTTTAATGTTAGGAATCAATCCAAGTAAGAACACAAGGATACCACCTAACTTCTGAACGGCAGCATTACCTTTACCAGCAGCCTGTTGGATTGCACCATCAACTCCAGAGACTGCCTGTGTCTTAACGTCATCTACTTTGTCCCAGAAACTCGGGTTAACAACATAGAGACCAGACATGGCATTCTTAAGGATCGAGAAGATAACAATACCAAAGCCTACAATAGAGATTACCCAACAGGAGAATGTACCAAGTTTTTCTACTATCCCATTGATGGAATAAAGATTACCCTCAGTCCATGCCTGACTGAATAAATCTTTGCTAGCATCTACACTAGCAGTTAAGAGCATGAAATTCATAGACCATTTCCTCCATTATAGAATGTTTGTTAATACTACATTTATTCTACAGACCTCTGAACCACCTCATAATAGTACCATACCATTCTGCTCCCCACATAATCAATCTTATAACGTTTCCGTTTAAGAATAAAGCAAATGCTAGATACAGTAATAAACAAGGCACTAATACATTCCTCCAGTGCCATGTATGAACATCACGCGCACCAAAGGTAAGTATCCTGATAGGATCTATTGTCTTATCAAAGAGCATCTGTACAATCTTAATATCTCCAATGAAACTTAAACCAATTAAAACAGTCATAAGGATAATACCAATTAACGGTAATACCTGGAACGCAAAGATAATAAGGAATGACGCTCCATTATCAATCTTTGTAATCAATGAATTAGTCCCAAGACCATCTAACCAGTCTTCCAATGGATTTGTGAAATAGTCATCAATCTCTACTTTGCCTACACCAGCTCCAGCTTCCTCTTGAATGTTCAAAGGATTTATAACAAGTACATCCCCTGAATCAGCTGACCTGAATACTCTGTAGGCTTCTACACCACCATCTAATGATATAGGGTTATATAAAGTTGAAACAAAGTTGAACAACTTAGAAGTTGTTTGGGAATCCGATGTATTCAACTTAATTTGTGAAGAACCATAATATACTTTTGCTGCATCAGTTACATAACGTGTCATATCATTAACCGTCATCGTCTCTAATGCATTACCACCAAACTTAGTATATATTCCAACAGGTGCAGGAATAAAATACTTAGGCGCATTATCAGCAGTCATATTGTCGGCACGCATATATGTTGATGCTTCTGTACCTACTACAAACGGAAGTACATACGTTGTAGAACCGTCTGTCTCAAAGACATCACCTTTCTTTGCTATGTCAGGCACACCATCATAAATACTATCCCCACCACCAATAGTGATATAAGGTTTAGTTGAATTAGGCGATAACACAACACCATAAGGTAAGTGTACACCCTCCACTTTGTTAGTTCCATCAAACCCTTGTGATGTACCATAGTAATTAAGGTTATAATTCGTAATGATAGGATTAGAAGTATTAGACTCATCTACTGCTAACGGTAGTATATATTTACCCTCAAGATAATCTTTAAGAGTAAACTCATCTACACTCGGAAGATTGTAAATATAACCAATACTGTCAACCCAGTAGATAGCACCGGGGTCTCTAGAAGTCATCTCTACATTCTTCTCTCCATTAGCATCCTCTACATTCCAACCATAACAGTTAGATATAGATAAGTCAGTGATATCGAACCTACGAATTACATAATCTTCTGAGAAGTAATACTTACCAGTATATGTACATAAATCTGCAATAGCATCATATGTCATGTTTATATACCAAGGAGTATTCTCATCACCAGGTGCAAACCCATAAGTAGACTCAAGCTTAGATGCTAATCCAGATCCGGTTGACCATGACCTAGCAGCTTCATCCACTTTATCCTTAACATCAGACCATCTGATATCAGCATCCAACGGTGCTTCCGGT